>Ga0207873_1001967_pt1 | contig 18052 bp, 35 predicted proteins | sample BGWIniCompost_FD_187373 | JGI IMG/M metagenome (GOLD analysis project Ga0207873, IMG submission 187373) | Cellulose adapted compost microbial communities from Newby Island Compost Facility, Milpitas, CA, USA - BGW Initial Compost (SPAdes)... ...
CCCCGCTCCCCCACCATTTAGATTTATTTCAATCCGAATTGCATTTGCGCCCGCAATTTGAATTCCCAATTTGCACAAAAGAAATCCCCGGCGAATTTCTCCGCCGAGGATTTCCTATTCCCGAACCGGGGCAATCGGGAATTCTAATTTGAAACAATTCTCAGGATATGCTGTCCGAGATTATTTGGGTCTTCTCCGTCATTGTAAATATAGACGGCCCTCTCATCCTCAGCAATTATGGTAAGAATTGTACAGTTGAAATTCTGAGCCGCAGCAGCAGCAATGAAAGTTTCGATATCAGCTCTCAATGCATTTAGCTGCGGAAGCTGATCAGCCTTCATATTCGGCAATCCCCTTACGGTTAGCGCCGTTCTTTTCGAGTTCCTTTACCCTTTCCACCTGATCCGGGTTTTCCTTCAGAAACTCGATAACTTGCTCAACAGTTTTTCCAGCGGGAACGAATTCCGAATCCCCCTTGATTTCGGAATAGTGACTCTCGAAATATTCCGCCGAGAGAATCTGTTCCCCGCCGGGAACGAGAGCGACATAATCACCAATTCGAGCGGTCATTACTCCGAGGATTGTTGAAATCCTCTCCGGCTTTTCAACTCGCCTTGCTCGAATTGTTTCCCGAGAACGGTATTCCTTCATGAAATTTCCCCCAGCTTGTCAGCAATCTTCTTGACCAGAGCGAGAGTTTCAGCGGAATTCTTTTCGGCCCTTTCCGCCTTTTCGTACGCGCCCTTCAGAATGCTCATAGGCCACCAAGTCGGATTCTTATCCGTTGCATGTCCAGCCGGGGGAGTCGCCGCGTCAGTTTCCCATACAGCCTTATATGTAGCGCTCTTGTTGTCTGCCACTGGAGTACCCTTTCCGCTGAGAACATCGCCGATGTCATTGCGCACGGCGCGCATATCCATCATTTTTCCGGAAGCATATCCGGGGTCCCACTTTCCGGGCTGCCATTCACCATGAGCAATTACGCTCCGCTTTGTCCAGCCGTGGAAATCCAATACCGCAGCAGCCAACTTGAGTAGTGATGAATACTGCGCGGTCGTCATTCCGTGCGATCCGGAGTACCAAATTTCGACACCATAGAACCGACTGTTACCGTCGGTGTTCGCTTCATTATCGGTGGGCGGATAATCTCCGTAATCTTCCGCAATGACCGCGCGCAAAACGTCATCGTCACCCAATCCAGCGTGATTTGCGCGGCCCCATCCGATAAGCCATACGGTGCCGTCCTGCGCCAATCCGAAATGGCACAGCGGCCCCGGCAACGAGGAATGCCCGCTGTAAAGCAGTTCCCTTTGGTCCTTCGAATCACTTCCAGTGTGGTGCACCATGAACCCGTTTACGGGACCCCAACCGGTACCCCTATTGCCTCGGTTATGTGTTGCCCATCCACGGTATTCCTTGAAAGGAACATTCCACTTCTTCAGTTGTGCCTTGATTTGGCTAGCTGTCATCGGCGTTGCCATTTGCCCCGGTCCTTACTTTGTGTAGGTGATTCTCAAACGAGGTTCGCCACTCTGCCCATTTCCAGCAAAGTACCCGTAGTCATTATTCGAGTTGCTAGAGGCAGGTCCCAGCGCGATACCCTTTCGGGTACCGTTTCTCAGTGCTTCGCCAATAGAGTTCGGAATGGTCACCCATTTAGCTTCACCCTTGGCAAAGAATGGCGTTGCAATACGGTCGTCCAATACGTGCGAGGGCGGGTGATTGCCGCTCACGCTGGATTCATTGTGCGTTCCGATAAGCGCCCTTCCACCATTGTTGTAATAGAAGTGGTTGTTATTCAAGTACAGTTCGACCTTATCAATTGTGGAACCTGCAAGGTCGCTCTGTATTTGGTTATAATTAAATGCGATCAGCGAGAACTGGTTTCCGTTCGTGCTGGAATAGTAACCCTGATAGCATTCCGCAACACCCCGATTGTCTCCGTCACTCTGGAACGAACTAGAGTCAATACAAGAGTACGTCTTGGTGTATTGCTGTTTTGCCGGAACTGTCGGTGTCCAGGTCCCTTCATCCAGTGCAGTTCCGATATCTTCCACCCAAATACGGGCCTGCGGGGTGCCGTAATACTTGGTACCGTTTTCGCTGGCTTTGAAGAACACCCCGATATGCATATCCGTTCCGCCAGTAGAGCTAAGCTGAAATGGACTGGCGAAGTCAATTGTTATATCCCCAGTGGTATCAGTCTCGTGTGCTTGAATGCTGTATCTCAACAGCGTGTCATTCGTTGTTGCCGGAGTATCCCATGCGTAATACACATACAGCTGAATGTAAGTCGGGGTCGATGTTCCGGGATCAAATCTCCCGTAAAACCCGAGTTGGTATCTCCGTCCCACATCAAACGAGGGAATGATGATTTCAGCACACAACACTTCAGTTCCGACATATTGAGCCGTGTCATTGGGCAGCCGTGTGCTAGCAATAGTCCCCACTGGAATACGCGTAAGATAGTCACTCAGCAATTCCCCGTTGATATAGATAACATCTGCACTCACAGTGTTGAATACAGCATTACCATTTTCGTCTATGGTGAAATTCGGGGAACCGACAGTTAGATTATAGAATGTTGCCGATCCATCACGCGCAATTCGCCAACCTTGCACACCTGTTTCCGGGTCGGCCGTAAAGTTCGGTGACTTAATTGCCGCCCGGATTAGATCCTCAGATCCTACGATCGGGTTTCCGAATTCCATTTATGCTCTCCGAGAGTTCAAATCCCCTTCGATGCGACACGTACAGTTTGCACCTACGGAAGCATTAGTCCAGACGAAAACCAACTTGTCTTGCGACGGTACGATAATTGGATTACCACTGGCCGTATCCTGATTGCCGGAATACGTGCTAGCGACAATTGCGGAATCTGCTTCGACACCCCGATATACCCGGAGCTGACTTTCCGTTGTACTGTCGGTGATTGTGGCAAGAGTTTTCACCGTCCATGAATCCCCGTATTTCTTGGGACCCAACGAAACAACCGCGCGCCCGCTCGCATCTGCTGTCGCTTGTACGTATTCCAGCAACGGATATGTAGGCATCACAGCTCCACAGCATATTCATACGCGATATGCAGAACGGTATTTTCACCGGGCGCGCAAACCGCGTAAACCTCTTCGGTAGTCCGCAGCGTGATTTCCTGCCCTTGCTCAAGCAGATATCCCGTATAGGTACTCACGCTCTGGTCTTCCGCAATGAAAACATCTGAAGAAGTCGAAGGGTTCCTGATGATCAGATTCCTTCGCTTCTCATGCCTCCCCACAACCTGAGACTTGACGTCAGTCACAGGAACCTGGATAGAACGCCATGAGAGCCGTTCTCGCGCTGTTTCCTGCACTACCCGTACGGGAACAGGCTCCGGCTCCGGTTCGGGCTCCAGAACGCGTGGAACGTCTCCGTCGTCCCAGTGCTCAGACTCGTAATAGTCGTCTACAGCTTCAGGATTCGGCTGCTTTACACCATGGTTTTCCGTGCCACGGTACGGGTAGTAAATGCCCTCAATCTTTTCCGGTACCGGCTTTACGCGGTCCGGTCGTTCCGGCGGGGTCTGCATTCCCTTTCGTTGCATCCAGTTGGGCATCAGATTTCCTTTCTCAAAGCCACTTCGTACATTGCCACTAGCACAAAAGACATGAAAGCAGCAATCCCGAACGGGATAGATGAACGGCTCAGCCACGAAAGCAGCGCGCCAATGCTGAGAGCGATTGACGTTGCCGCCAATTCCCCTAGCCTGACCTCCCCGACAATCTGTTCCTTATCCGCCTTGCCAACCTCTACGAAATTCGGCAGGAACGCGCTAAACGAAATAACCGCCTGCGTGATCGAGAGGGAAGCAGAGCCGATTTCAGCTCGCGGTGTTGCTGCCATTCCCGCTCACCTTCTTTCCAAATTTCTTGACGGTACTTCCGAGTACCGCGCCCATTGCCTTAGTCCTGGCAACGCCGACAAAGGTAACCAACAACAGCAGTGCACCACCAAATACCAGTCCGATTCGGAACCAGTTTTTAGTATCTGTCAGCCATTCAAAGACACCGACTGTTGCTTTTATCGTGTCGTAAACGGCTTTCGCTTCCCGGATTCCTGGTATGTCGTCAAGCGGGTTCAGGTCTGCGACTTGTGTTGCCCCGCTGGGAACGTTTGCACCATCGAGATACGGCGTAGGATCAATGTCCTTTCCGTCCACCCGCAATTCGAAATGCAGATGCGGACCGGTGCTCTGTCCCGTACTGCCGATATATCCGATGGTCCTTCCCGCTGAAACAACGTCGCCCTTGTTCACAGCGAATTTGGAAAGGTGGTTGTACCATGTTTCGAATCCGTCAGCGGCAATCTTGACCTGATTTCCGTATGCGCCATTCCAGCGCGCGGAAGTGACCTTTCCGTCATGCGATGCGCGCACGGGCGTACCCGCGCGGCATCCGATATCAATTCCGGTGTGATATCCCTTGACGTACCGTGCCGACTTGTTGCCGTATTTTTGTGTTACGACATTGCACGATGCAGGCCACAGAAGACTAGGCATTGTCTACCGCCCTTAAACAAAGACGGCCGGAGTACCGGGGTCATCCGGATACGTCCATGGCATGTCGCCTGGGTGCCTTTGTCCGGGGTCTGGGTGCTTTTCCGGATGCTTTCGCCCGTAGTCCAACGGGTCCTCTTCCTTTTTATTGAAAGACTCCGGTCTTTTCCCGCCTAGTCCCCACTTGATTACGTCCCGAGGATCGTAAGCCTTGATTCCCGAGTAAATGAGGATTGCCCCGACGGAGAACATCACGACATTGAGCGTAGAAATTTTCATCGGCCCATCGCCGCCCTAAGACTTCCGGCAAATGCACTACCAGCAGACTTGATTACGGTTGCAGAGTTCGGGCGCATGACAATTGTGGTTACGAGGGCAACCGCAATAATCCCCATAACCACCTTGATAACCATATCTGCCTTCACTTTGCAAACCCTAGTTTCTTAGTGATCGGAACCGCGTAAACGAGAACCGCGCCAACGAGGATCAGGGCTGCGAATTGCTTAGCCAATTTCTCATTGCCGCTCTCCAGAGCGGAAAGCATGATGGCAAGTACCATCATTCCGACAACGAGCTTTATCGAAATTGACCCGTCCTTCTTTGCCCACTGTCCCACGGATACAATTACCACTGTGAGAACAACTGACGTTGTGGTATCCATCAGCTAACCGCCTTAGTCGCCTTTGCAGCCTTCAAAACCTTCCCCTGCGGCAGAATGTCAGCAGCAACCGAAATGACCTGCTTAGCCTTACCGGCAATGCCGGACGCTTGCACAAGTGCCATTGCGAGCAATGCCGCCCCACCGAGAATCAGACCCAAACGCAGCCAGGTTTTCGGATCGCTGATGAATTCAAAGAACGCGATAATTTCTGGGAACGGGTTTACGTCATCGAAGAAACCCGCCTGCGAAACTCCCGAATCAGGTACCGACGAGCTAGGGTTGCCCGCAGCTTTGTTGGCGCGAGACATATAGCGAAGATAAGCACCTGATGTGTAAGTTGTCCACGGGCGGAAATTCTTCCCGCCGCTCGATATAGCGAAAGCAGCTTTGGCATTTGTCACCGGATCGAACAGTTGAGAATTCGAGCTTAGCCCGAATTGCTTTCGTCGCGCTGGTCCCATGGACCCAAACATATTGATTTGCCAGAGTCCATAGGAGTTATCCGGCGGTACCGCATTATGCGCGCGAGGATTCCCGGACGATTCCGCCAACGCAATTGCAACAGCTTTTGCAAGGGCAGAGCCGGAGAACCCAGCGGCCTTAGCAGCAGCCGCAATCTGTGCGTCTGACAGAGTCGCCACGGGAATTACCTCACAGCATCTCTCGGAGATTCGGCGGAAGCATTGCCTTAATCATCGGATTGTTGAGAGCGGCCGCAAGACCAGTGAAAACCTCATGAATTTCACTGACCTTCTGGTGAATCTCATCAACCTTCTTTTCCATCTCTTCGAGACGGTGACTAGGAGAGTTGTTTTCCATTGCCCCGGTTTCCTTCCCTACTTAGGAACCCACCACGTAGAACCAGCAAAGAACAGATTCGGTCCACGTGCGCGGATAATCGCGGCAGTCGCCGGATTCCTGTACTTGAGATTGAAATTGTAGATTTCGCGCCACCTGTTCGGAGTTCCGTAAAACTTCTGGGAAATACTCGAAAGGGTGTCGCCTCGCTTTGCCTTGTACGTCCAATGTGCCGGAACCTTATTGGTCGGTGGTTTCGGCGTACTAGGCGTGCCGTCGCTCGGCGGTTCGGTAGGCGTAACCGGTCCGGGTGTACTACTCGGGGGAGCAACATTTACCGGATACGGTGGCGAACCGAATTTCGTAAGCGCAAGAGACCAAAGTGCCCATTCCTGAATGCTCATCTTGTTGCCGTCGATATCAACCCCACCGGCAAGAGCCTTTGTAATTGCGCTACTTGCCAGACCCGGTTGATATCCCTGTGCAATGAGCCAGTTTATGGCCGCTTGTCCCCACGCTTCGTTAGATGCGTACGTGATTTCGTCAGACTCGCTCGGAGGCTTCGGTGTCACGTCTACATACTGCCCTGGAATCGCGCCCTCACCGACCCCAGGAACGCCGGAAACGTCTTCCGTGACCACTACTTCCCCAGAGTCCTGGTTACGCGCCCACAGAGCGATTCCCAGTCCTCCGGCGACAACGGCAATCCACGCGCCGAGCGGCAGCGGTCCGACCTGCTTTCCGAGATCCAGTTCAGCCATAATTCATCACAGCCTAAAGGACCGGTTACCCGGATAGTCAGTAGGAAGGTCCACAGCCTGAACACGCCCGTTTGTTACCGCGCCAATTGTGGATTCCGGGGGAACGTCGTACATGTCGGCATCCCACGGAGCAGGGTCAACGCGATAAGTATTCCGGTGCTGGGACCACGGACGCATTCCGAGGATTTCATAATCCCTACGGTGATCAGCCATAGAGAAATGCAGTCCATTGAGAGAACGCGCGCCGTTACCCTTTGTGCCCTGATCGAACGGGCGAGTGAACGAATAGCTACGCGCCGAAAGTCGCTCTGTCCAACGAGTTTCGGCCGGAGGGTCCCAACGAGGATCAGGGCCGATCTTGTATCGTGCCTTCTGTTCCTGCCATCCATTCGCGTCCTGATCCTCTACCGAATGCCGCTGCTTTTCGTCGGCATCAATCGGATCATAAAACACGCTAGGATTCCGGTTCCCCGGCGGGCGCATTTCCCGCACGGGGAACCGAAGTTCCCGCATAGCGTCGGGAGTGTTCTCGACGCTTATACGAGTGTGAGGACCCCAACCGAATTCGTCGTTATAAGGAGCATCCCGCGAGACATCCGGCGCGGCGTACGCGCTATTGGGAGTGCCGTATTCGGGTACGTTTGAGTACTGACCCGCGTAGTCAGGATTACGCGAGTCATACGCGCCCATTTGCGGCGAATTCTTAGCAACGCCACCGGCCATGATTTACCTACTTCCCGAGAGCCGCACGAATGGAGCCGCTGAAAGCGTCGCCCATTGCCTTAATGACCTGCGCAGAAGTCGGACGGGAAACAACAGTCGTAACCAGTGCCACCGTGACGATTGCGCCCAGGACATTAAAAATCTTGTCACCGCTCACTGTGACTCATCCTCCCTTCCATTTGTTCGATGAATTACGAGATTCGTTGAATCATCGTCGGCAATCCTTTGCAGAGCTTCCCTGACAAGCCGCTCAAAGGTTCCGTTACGGAGGTCAGCGCTCAATTCCGTTACCTTCTTCTCGGTAGCCTCGCTCTTGGCAGTCGCCATAACCTGACCAATTGCGAGACCGATAAAGCCGAGAACCGAGGTAATCAGCGGCGTATTCTTGTCGTCTACGCCGAGAACGCTAACGCCGAGAACGAGAGCAACCGCCAGAGTGACGAATGCAACCGCGCCGACGATTTGCGTCCTGGTCATGCAGCCTGCTTGGCAGCAGTCTTACGCCCCAGCATTCCCGTAACCCACGGGAGGACGAACCAGACCAGCAGAGCGCCCACAATGAGCGACTTAAGATCCAGACCGAAAGGCATTTAACTTTCCCTTCTCTCAGCGAATGCCGACGGACACGCCACCAGCGGAAATTCCCCGGAATCCTCGCTTTACGAGAATCAGGAAAACCAGCGCGCCGATAACTACAGCGGCAGCAGCGGCGGGAGTGTCAAGCAGTCCCGCCCTTGCCTCATCATTTCCATACATCACAGGAAATCACCTCAGATGAAAACGCTACCGGCAATGGCAACGTCATTCGTGAGGACCTCCAGAGTTCCGGCATTCGCAGCGTTGAACTGAACTTCAAGCCGCGTGCTGCCGAGTGTGGGAAGCCACAGATCCCGGTTTTCGTGACCGTAAGTGCCATCGAATTCATGCATGAAATCGTAGACACGAACGCCGTCATCGAGGCCGCGCGGAGCGTCAGCGGCGGGAACTTCCGTGCCGACAGTCGCACCGAAACCGGAACGCTGATACATCGTGTTTCGCCAGTTATTCGGCTCGATGATATCCAGCGGCCTAGTGTCGAGATACAGATAAACCGGGTCCGCCGCCATGAGGTCAAGCTCACCATTTGCGCGGGAAGTACCGGCGCGGCGCAGCGTGAAAATGAGGTTCCGGATGTAGTTACCAACGCGCGTAAGGCGAATGGTGTTCTGTCCGGCATTCACGTTGTACGTCTGCGAAGACCAGAACTGAGTAGTATTCATCGCAGGCGGGGTGACCTGGTTTGTAGCGCCCGCAGAGGAAATCTCGGGCTGGTCCCAAGCCTCAAGGTAAACGCGAACGCGAACATCCGGAAGCGTGGTCGGAGCGGTACCCGTCGCAATATCCGCGAACTTGGCCAGAGTCAGACGCAGCTTGAAAGTTGCGGCCGCATTCTGGTTGGGAAGGGAACCGAGTCCGTCACGGCAATTCAGCTCTACCGGAACACGCAGCATGTAGGTAAAGCCGGAACCCGAGGACGGAATATCCGAGAACTGCGGGTCAGCCTTCGGGTCGGAACCGAGAACGTGACCGTACCCGCCATACTTGTTGGCAAGGTAAAGCTGATAGCCGGTGTCGAACTGGGCAATTACAGCGCCGTTCGGCTCAGTCAGATAAATGTTCTTCAGAGCCGCAAAAACGCCGGATTCAGTTGCGGTAACATCGGGGGCACCGCCGGTACCGCCGGAAGCGGTAACGAGAATGACCAGATTTCGCACGTAGCCATAGGCGGGAATGTCGAAAACACCAAGGTCCTGATCCGAAGTCGTCAGAGTCTTGGTAACGTCAATTCCCGTGGGCTCACGGTGCTTTGCGGATGCGCGAATGAACGGGACCGTAGGCATCACCTTCTGGTCCCCGCCATTCTTGCGGACGCCCGCGTTTCCGCTGGGCTGCTGAGTGGCAGCAGTAGGCATTTTTGAATTCCCTTCTCAGAGCGCCACAGCCATAGCGTCGCCAATCGGCGAACCCTTTTCAGAGAGCTTTGCGGCGAGCATTCGCCACAGGAAGGTGAAAATCACCATCATTGCTCCCACTACCAGCACGTTAAGTGCAGACGGCGTAACCATCATTCCTCCATTTCACGCCGCGATTTTCGGGGATCTCGTCCGGTACATTTCACCAGTTCTCGTGTTGATGTAAAGAACCTGGAAACGTTCCAGATCGGAGACAATGGACCGGATGAGATCGGCGGAACGGAACGAGATTCCGGAGAGCCGCCGAAGATTGGTTTCGTCATTGTCCCGCCAGAAAAACAAATGCGTACTCTGATCGTAGATTTCCAGCGGGACCCATGCGGGCCGCTGAGTCGCAGCCAACAACGAAATACCCAATGCGCGTGCCTGTAGCAGATACAGCTTTACATCCATTTCCAGCTTAAGAACGTTGTTCACGTACCAAAGCTCATCAATGGCAACTGTCCAGCCACCCTCACGATAAATTCGCAGAAACGCTTCATGAAAGACTTGTTTCTGCTGCATTACCGAGTCCAGTTGTGCGGCATCCGGCCAGAGAACCCGACGCGGATAATCGCGCGCATCAAGCATCTGCCAACGCTTAATAGGAAGGTATCCAGTCCTAATAAGCCGGTCCATTGATTCATCCCTGGGCTTTGTGGCAAATACCACCACGTAAGGATGCAACGGAAGCAGATTAGTCAGGAGAGTTGTTTTCCCCTGTCCGGTAGGACCGATCAAAGCTACATGCTCACCCTGATTCCAACGGAACTTATCGCGAATGAATATGTCCCATGGAACCCTTGGCGCTTCTGTGGAAAGCCGGGCCTGTCGAATGTTTTCCCCCAAACCCGCATTGCCCCGGAACCCTTGCGGGCCGGGGACCATCGGGAATACAGGAAAGTTCATTCGTCACCATCCGTTGACGACGGCATGTTGGCGAGCATTTCGGCAAACTCCCCAACCATCTTTTCCTGGCGTTCCTTGAGCGCCGGAACGTGATGCATTGCCACAGCCATGATGATGGGAGCATGCGCCATAATCACGCTGCCCCATGCGGAAGTGGTGACAAGGGAGATCAGAATGCGTCGGACCGCCGGATTCGTCTTTGCCAGATCATCAAGACTTTCCGCACACTTTGGTGCAGCTTCGATGATGACCTTTGCGCATGACGGATCAAACGGCATCAACATCATGCCAAGACCTGTGTAAAGGTCTTCAAGAGGCTTTCTGAGCCCGCCGCGCGGCATACTCGGTGCAGGCTTCCGGACCTTTGGCTTTCGGGGCTCAGAACCGTTCTTGAGCTTCCGCTCCCACCATCGGGGCTTACGCGGAGGCTCGAAACTCGGCGGCATTTCCTCCGTGGGAACCTGATCAGCACTCAGCGCGGAAAAATCGAAACCATTTGTCTCGCCATTTTCCGGCTGCGGAGTCACGAATTCATCAGACATGATCAGCCGCCAAACCACCACTCGGCGAAGGTCTTACGCTGCGGAGCCTTGTTGCTCTGCTGCTGCGTAGTCTGCTGCTGAGTCTGAGAGCCGTTCTGAGCGCCGTTCGCGTTGTTCTGCGACTGCTGCTCCGTTCTCTGCTGCGCAGGCTGCCTAGGGGGCTGTGTGGCCTCACGAATGGCATTGACGATCTTTTCCGGCATGGCATTGAGCGTGTTCATTACCTCACCGAAGTTGGGACCCTGCTGCGCGTGCTGCGTCTGCTGCTGCTGTGCGGGGATGCTCTGCTGCGGGGGTGCGCTCTGCTGCAGCTGCCCCGTATTCGCGTTGCCCTGCTGCCCCGTAGCGGGGGTGCCCTGCTGCCCAGAATTCTGATTCTGAGAACCGTTTGAATTCTGGTTCTGGTTTTCGTCGGCCATTTCTGAATTCCCTTCCCTGTTCGCTGAGAGCTGAAACGATCATGCCCGGAAATGCTGGGCTCAGGGCGTGATCAGGCTTACCATAGAGGGACAAGGACGGCCGGGCACCGACCGGGAAGGATGATCATTCGACCGGCCGCCCGTGACCCTCTACGCTCCACCTTTCGTCTTGGGTCAATAGTACCCCGGAGCGTCCGCATTCCTCGGAATTCTATTCCGGAAATGGAGCCCGAAAATGGCAGCTCGCAAGGATGTCGAGAAGCAGTTCCCGACGATTTCCACGGAAGCGCTTGCGGAAATCAAGACCTTTGAAGAAGCTGTAAATCTCGCCCAGAATGTTTACGGGCAGGAGAACGTCGTTGTTGCTTCTGACGTTCTCGGCGACGGTTTCAAGATGCTTGAGAACAAGGACACGCTGATTGGCGTTCCGTTCTTCGCTGTCGCGTGGAATTTCACGATGGGTGACCACGGGGAATACGTGGCCGTAAAGCTCATCACGCAGGACAATCAAAAGCTGATTGTTACGGACGGCTCTTCCGGCATCTATCAGATGCTCGCGAACTACTCCAAGCAGACCGGCCGAAAGGGTGGCCTGTTCTGTCGTAAGGGTCTGCGCCGAAGTGACTACACGTTCACCGACGAAACCGGCAAGGAAAAGGCCGCTCGCACGTACTATCTGGACGTGTCCGCCTAATTCCATTCGGAATTTCCGCTGAGCGCCCGGTCTCGGATATCAATTCCGGGACTGGGCGCTTTCCGTTACCGGGGCATGGTAGCTAGGAAGGTTCCGAAATGGCAGGCATGAATGAATGGTCATACATTGAATTCGGACTGTATGACCAAATGGCGTCGGGAAATATGGAGTTGTATAACGACAACTTCGCGCAGAATCTTTACGACGCTGCTTTGTTCGATCACGACATTTCGCGTGACGACCGCGCAGCAATCATGGACACTCTGAGGGATTACATGTGGGACGAATACGGCGTTGACTTTGACGACGTATTCGACTGGGAGGCTTACCGGGAGGCTTACGACAATGCCGGAGTATGAACTTTCGGGAATGACTCTACATTTCGACAAGGCGGAAGTAGTCGAGATGCCGAAAGTGCGTACCCGTGCCCAGCGCGATACTCCGATCACAGAACGGAAAATCATTGCGTGGGACGGCGAGGGAATGAAACTCTCCGGCAATGACAAACCACAGCATTACGTGTTGTTCGGATGTTCGGCTGACCGGGACGGCGTATTGATCAGTCCTGATCTCAAGACGATTGATATTCTCGAATACATCATCTCAATTGGTGAGCGTTTCCCGAACGCTATTCATGTCGGATACGGATTCCGGTATGACGCGAATATGATCATCAAGGGACTGCCGGATAAGTATTTGCGGGAAATCAAGGTGCGCGGGGAATGCTCGTTCACGTTGGGTGAATACCATTGGCGTCTTAGCTGGATTCCCGGAAAAACGTTTCGTGTCACGAAAAGTTGGGGCAAGGTCAATTGGAAGAAATCCAAGCGTTCGGGTGACGGCTACGTTTCGGTGAAAATTGACGACGTAGTTTCGTTCTTCGCATGTCCGTTCCTTGATGCCTGCGAATCCATTCTCAAGGATGAAATGTCCGATGAGGACAGGGAAGTTATCGCGCACGGAAAGCAGGCGCGGAAAGACAATCTCTGGGAAGACCTGCCGGAAGTCGAAAAGTATTGGCGCGCGGAAATTCGGCTTATGGAAAGAATGGTCGAAAAGTTCCGGAGCGTCATGTTCGAAGCCGGAATTATGCTCAAGGACTGGTATGGGCCAGGAGCTATCGCAACTTATCTCATCACTAAACGAGGTCTGCGCGACCACATCCAAAACACCCCGATTCAGCCGGAAGCTCACGAGGCTTCAAAAATCGCGTACGCCGGGGGACGGTTTGAGTTGTTCCGTGTGGGTCGAATTCAAGGGCCTGTTTACGGATACGATATCAACTCAGCTTATCCCGCTGCGCTACGTAATGCGCCTTCCCTCGGACGGGATCACGGAGAATGGGTACATGTGGAAAACCCGACTGTGGTTGAAGAATTCGGAGTTTACCGAATTTCTTACAATCACTTGGGACACGCCCGCCCAATCGAGTTCGCTCCAATGCCCTTGTTTCATCGTGACTCTAGGGGATCTATCACATTTCCCCAAATTGTCAATGGTTGGTATTGGTCCCCGGAAGCGGAAATGGCAGCGGAAATCGGTAGACGTTATCCCGGATCTGTCGTGCTACATGAGGGCTGGGTGTGGCGTCATGACGGAACCAGACCGTGGAGATTTCTACAAGAAATGTTCGATCGCAGGATCGAAATTGGAAAGAAAAATGTCCTGAGTATGCCGTACAAACTCGGGCCTAATTCAATGTACGGAAAGCTGGCTCAACGTGTCGGATGGGACCAGAAAACAATGTCCCCGCCTAAGAGTCATTGTCTGCCGCTTGCGGGCTGGATCACTTCGAGTTGTCGCGCGTCTCTCATGAAAGCCATGTTGCAAATGCCTCCGCACAAGGTAATTGCTGTGGAGACGGACGGAATCTATTGCACGGTTCCACCGGAGAAATTGCGTATGGATTTCGGGGACGGATTGGGACAATGGGGAGTCGATGAATACGACGAAATGCTTTACTTGCAGAGCGGCGTATATCATCGGCGCATTGGCGATTTGTGGTTGCCGCCAAAGGCGCGCGGACTGGATATCGCCTCGGTATCACAACCCGTTGTAGAGCAGTATTTGCGGGATTTGGTACCCGGAGACTTTCCGGCGCTCACCGTTCAAATGCGGGAAAGGTTCGTCGGATTGAATGCCGCGTACGTCAAGGGTCGCGGATTGCATGTCAAGGAACATCTAGGAAAGTGGGAAGCTGGCACGCGAGAAATGGACCCCGGCGGTAAGGGCAAACGGCAGCACATAGCCAAAATGTGTTTTGAATGCGAACAGGGATTCTCGGCTTACGAGCGATCACACCGTTTGGCAATCCGCACTAGGTCAATGGGTGAAATGAGTACGCCTCATAATCTCCCTTGGGAAAACGTACCGGTTCCGGATGAAATGGCAAAGTTCCGAGAACTGGACGTGATAGAGGAGGACATGATTTCGCTATGAGTGAACACAACATGAATTACCTTGTCACGTTCGATTGCCTGCACACGGTCTATTTCAAGAAGCCAGCGCCCAAAATCGGTGATGAGCTTTGGTGCCTGAAATGCCAAAAGTATGTGCATGTGATAGAAGCTCCGGACGAATGGAAGATTCGTTGCATGAATTGCATGTATTCCCGGAAGTTCGGCGCGGCCAAAACGAACGCTGAGATTTCAGCCGGAAAGCATAGGCGGAATCGCCCCGGACACAAGGTGAAGATATTCAACGGAAATAAGTTGATACGGATTTTCGGAGAACGGGACGCGGAAACTCAGTCTGCATTGTTCTAGATCACCGTTACCTATCCGTGACAAACCTGTGACCACGCTGTGTCTTGACGCGGATCACGCCACTTGAGAAGGTGGAAGCACAACAGAACAGCGGGCCGGGGGCAAGATCACGAAGCGGCAAGATCCCAACCCCGGTACCTGCGAACCTTGAGAACTGAACAGCGGAGCGGCGGAAGATACCGCGTAGGGGAATGCGACACTCGCACAAAGTGCAGGTCACCCTAGCCTCTTGTCCTACGTCAACCCCCGGTGAAACGGGGAGGGAACGAACAGCCGCGATCCTTCCCGGATGATTGGCCCTATGGATGCCGGAACAACGTACTACGGTTGCAGTTCCGGTTTCGGGCGTGGCCGTTGAACTCCCGTAGTTCCGGCCCGTTGTTCCGGCATCCTTAAGGTCGATCATTCGGCCGGAATGATTGGACACGAGAAAGGAACAGATCATGTCTGATTTCATTCCTCGGATTACCGTTCCGGATTCGCACGATGAATCCATGGTTGCGGCTGCATTGGCGTTGTACGCGCAGAAGTGCGTTGACTCCGTTCTCTCCGGAGATCAGGGAAAGATTTCCCACTTGCGGCGCGCAGCTGACTTGCTCGACTCTATTTATCAGAGTGCGGTTCAGCGCAAGGCAAACGAGCGTTTCGGCGCTCCGGCCACTCCGGAAGAATGGGACGCTTGGCTTCAAAAGGCGTCACAGGAAGACGGGGAAGACGGGTCAGTCTGATAGACTGGCGTCAAGCAAACCGACCGACACAACATCAAGTGAAGGGTGATCCACAATGAGCGACTTCCTGTCTGGCCTGACTGCCGAGACTGCCGAACTTCCCGCGCGGGAGGGTGGCGGCCGTGGTCGTAAGGTTAAGGACAACCCGTTCACCCCGTGGGTTTCGGAGTCCTACGCCGACGGTACCGGCCGAAGCGTCACCGTTCCGGGGGAGAACGCCAAGGAAGCTGCCTACCTCATTCGCTCCGCTGCGAATGATCTTGGTCTGGGTGTTCGCGTTGTCATCATGGATGGCAAGGGGAACAAGCTCAGCGCGGAGGATGTGAAGAAGCTCGCGGAAAGCAAGTCCAAGAGCAAGGTTCGCGTTCTGTTCCAGGGCAAGGACAAGCGGAAGTACGTGCGGAAGCAGAACACTGCTGAGAACGCCACTGAGTGACGCTCACAGCGTCTAGGAAGTGCCCCGTAGGGTTCCGGCCCTACGGGGCACTTTCGCGCCGTTACAGGGTTGCTAGAGGGATTCACCTACCCTCTAGGCCGGTTCGATTCCGGCTAACGGCACTCGGGTAACCACCTGGGAAGGATGGACACAATGAACGGTCACGATATGGGGGACAAGATTCTCGGAATCCTGACCGGTTATGGTTATCTCGAAATCGGGGAGATCGAATATCTCGATGACGGTTCCGCCGTTATCGAGGTTTCGGACGACTACGGCAAGAGGTTTCACGTAACCGTTTCGGAGGTTGGGAAATGAAAATCCCCTGCGTCTGTGAGGCCGGTTCGCATTCGTTCAACGCTCACGAAATGGTCGATATTATCGGCGCGTTTCAGCGCGGAGAATTGATGCGGACTCGGTACGTCAAGGGTGTGCCGGTTGGCATATACCCGGTTTGTATTGCTCACGCTGATTTCAACGCGGGCAAGGTGCTGACTGGGGAACCTTGCGGAGTCCTCACAGAAGACGGCTCGCAATGCAATATGCCGCGCGGGCATCGTGATGGGCGACACGAACACCACTAAGGGAAGGAACACAAGTCATGTGCGAAAACTGCGTAAAGCAGGGACTCATGACGCGAGAGGAATTGGACGCTATCGACGCGGCCCGTTCCGCTGAGGGACCTTTCGCGCTTTCCGAAATGCTCGGAGGTGGAGAGGACCCGCAGATTGCGGCTATGGAAACGGTTCTTGAATTCGCACTCCAGGACCCGAACCGGGCCGCAAACCTCGTTGGTAGGATCAACGCGCTTATGGAAAAGGCGGGTTGGAATGTGGCGCTTGTCAAGAACGAGCGTACCGACGAAATGGGTATCGCATGGACGCGCGAGGGTTTCAACGGGGGCGTATTGATTACGCTGCTGCCGGAAGACATCGCGGATAAGCTGCGGTAGTCATGTCCGCTGAATGCGCCCACTGTCTCATAAATGATTGGGACGGTGGGCGCTTCGGTTTGCACTGCATCAACTGTGGTGAATGGAGTTTCCCCAATGGCGGAATCAGATTTGGAAAGACTGCATCCGGGGAATATGCGGGATCACTGGTATTGCGGGACGATGAAAACCGTACCCCAAATGGTCGGTAGAATCGTTTCGTGGCACTGGGTGCCCGTAAATGGCTGCGGATGGCTAAACCGGCCGTCCGCCGAAAAGTGTACACACTGTGGGAAGGATCGGCCGGAATGGGATTACGGTACCGATCCCAGCGAATTGAACGGAGATTCGCTGTGAGATTCTGGGCAGTGTGGGACGCTCTCAGAGAACACCAGGGACCGGACCCGTCGCCAAGGCTGATGAAGATTGGCGAGGAATTCGGGGAAGTTGTACAGGCTTTCATCGGATTCAAGGGTTACAACAAGCGGAAGGGTTTTACACATTCCGCTAAGGATGTGGCGGACGAACTTTGCGACGTGATTATTACCGCGCACGTCGCATTGCATGACTGGGTGGAAAACCCGGAAGAGTATTTCGCAAACCACGTCCGGAAGATTCAAATGCGAGTCAAGGAAAAGGGGTCCTGAATGACCGCACAAAGGTCAATGAAGGATAAGGCAATGGCGTCAATGCTTAAGGACCGAGGAATTTCCCGGAACACTGGGCAATGTCCCCGTTGCCACCACTTCGCATATTCCATCCGGAATGTGAATTCGCTTCTCCTGCACTTGAATGGGTGCATGGGGAATCCCCGAAAGGTAATCGCGTGAATCGACGCAGTACCGATAAGCCGGTAACGTGGAATGAAATTCCCTTCAATCCAGATGCGACACCGGAGGAAAAGGGAAAGGAATTCGACGCACAAATTGCGGAGAATACGGAATCCGCAAATCAGAAAAGGGAGCGCGGGGAATACCCGTACGACCTTGAACAGTAAATAAGTTCGCAAATTGGCCTCGGCTTTCTTTCGGGAAAGTCGGGGCCTTTTTGTTTGTCTAGAATTGAATGGGAATATTCGGAAATGAATTTGCTGAATTGCGCGCAGGAATTGAAATGGGAAATGAATTCGGACCGAAATAAATCTAAATGGTGGGGGAGCGGGG
>Ga0207873_1001969_pt1 | contig 18035 bp, 15 predicted proteins | sample BGWIniCompost_FD_187373 | JGI IMG/M metagenome (GOLD analysis project Ga0207873, IMG submission 187373) | Cellulose adapted compost microbial communities from Newby Island Compost Facility, Milpitas, CA, USA - BGW Initial Compost (SPAdes)... ...
CTTCGGGAGGAGCCAGCTCTCCCTCTTCCAGCTTTATGAAATGGACGAACGTTCGTCCGAACGACTCGCCATAAGTCTGAAGGAATTCGACCTGGGAGTAGTTCCCTAACAGGCGAATCCCCTTCCCTGCCCAGATGGAGTCAACCGCGTCCGCAATATCAGAGGTGATAATGAACGGGTCCTCTTCGATGTCGGATGCTCGGGTAGTACCGAACTCCATGATCATCGCATACGACACCGAATGGGAGCGAATCTGCATCCAGTGTATGGGAAATATAGGTTCATATGAATTGTCAGTAATCCCTGTGAACCCATCCCAATATTCAATCAGGAAATCAGCGAGAATCCAGTGATCCTCCGTCTCTGATAGGGAATTGTCGAAGACCCAATCGACATCGACATCTAGCCCCACGACTACTAAATAGCGACCCGGCTCTCGGAACAGGATCTCTCGGGTGCTGTCAGGATTGACATATGCGAGTGCCTCATCGCCGTATGCCAGCTCCCAATGATAGATGTCGTCCCCAAAGTTGTACGCATCCGTCTTCCTCAGCCAGAAGCTCACCGTTCTCAAACTTCCCGCACTTCCACAGTCACCCTCCAAGGCCACGCTGGTAGGTCCAGACGCCGACGACACCCCATGCGCCTCGCCATAGGCCTTCAGCGCCACCCCCTCGAATTGGACGTGAATGTCCAGGTCCACCCCCGACGGGTCCAGCTCGAACGGGTTCATCGGGAGGGTCATAAGTGAGCCAATGTCATGTCGTCCACGTGGAACACAGATGTCTGCGCCGTCCTGACAAACTGCAACTGAAGCACGTACCCCTTGTACTGAGCTGACCCCGTCTCCTCGTCCACACGCCCAGCATCAAAAGGCAACTGAGCCGTGTATTGCTGGTAACTCGACGAAAAGGAGGTCCACTCTACCGGAGCAGCGCCAGCATAGGACGCGCCACCGAAGGGGTCGAGGTGAGACACCCTCCAAAGCGACACCCGTACGGTTCCGTTACCTGAAATGCGCTTGATCCAAGCCGACACCTCAATGCTGTCCCCATCGTCCGCCAGGTTCGTGAAGCGCAACTGAGGGAGGTGGCTGCGAGTAGGGGCAGCCAATATCGGGAACAGCAATATCAACGCTCCACTACCAGGCCGCGTCTCCACCCTCAAATGATACGACCCCGACCGGGGGTCCGAATCCAAAATTCTGGCGTACCCGGACGGAGTTGAACTCCCTTGCGGGGTATTAGGGTCACCGATGTACTGGAACACATGGACGTTGTCTCGATCTCCATCGAAAGCCTGATGGTCGACCCAATCGGGATAGTCGGGCCAGAACAGATACCGGGGAAGGGCAAGGTTCGACGCCGAGGCAGGAATCAGGCCCGCCTGGGGCGGGTTGCCCCCCTGCTGGCTGAGCTGTTTCTCGAACCCACCATCGGGAAGAATGTTCACTCCAGTGAGCTTCTCCACCGTCGTTTTCTCTTCCGGTGGATCAGCCAGTCGCATGAACATGACGTCGCCACCCAATATCTGGACTTCGGCCTCACCGCGGGCCATGATCGCATCAACAAAAAAGCTCAGAACATGATCCTGGAAGAGGGGCATGATCCCGTCAGGCCATATGAACTGCACGGAAGACCAATTCAGATCGAAGGAATACCAACTGTCATCCTCGTGGATAATGTCGTTGAAAACATCCACGCTGGCGTTGAAATGACTCGGCTCAATCGACAGACCCCACCCCACTGACGCCGGATATGTCACCTGATTGAACTGGTCTAAGAGCCGACCCACGCACTGGACATTCACCTGAACGAAGTAGTACCCCTCCTTCTGGTAGGTGAATTCGAACCCGTCGAAACTCACCAACTCGTTGGGGTCGGAAACTCGGGTAAAGGTCAGGTTCTCCCACAAGGCGTCCTCTATCGGGTCCACCGAATACACCGCAACCTCGGACGCCCCCCCAAGGGGTCGTACCTTGAACCATAGGTACGCCCCCACATACATGCCACGCTCGTCAGTAATCCACTCAGACACCCCCACCGTCAAGAAAGGGGGGACTCCCCCCACCGCCTTTCGACTAGATCCCGACCAAGTGAACTCAGGCGGCTCTTCGTAGGCGCGCCCAAACCAGTACGGTCCCTGGATTGCCTCGCCGCATCCCTTGACGTTGAGGTCGAACGCCACCTTCTGACGATCGGCCCAACCGCGCCGATCAATCTCCCGCTCGATGGCAGTGCGACTGACTTCCTGCTGTCTCATTCCGGCACGAAGACAGGAGGACCACCGCCACCGGAGAAGATCCCGGAAGCAAGGTCGTCTGGCGTACAGCAGATCTCGAAATGCATGGGGTCAGCGGTAGAACCACTCCAATTGCCGCCCCACCGAAAGATTTTCTTACCACTGTTCGTGCGAAGGGCGGTGGCTCGCTGGGCCACACGGTATGAGACGTGACCTGCCGGGGCCTTACGGCCCTGAGGTAGGACGCTCCAGTCGAAGTCGACCGCGTGCCCCCACGCATGGTTGGACCACGTATTCGATGTCGACCCATCAGCCCGTACGATCCGTCGATAGGAGTACCCGCCGACCTGAGTCGGGAACCATCCTTCGTCCTCGAAGATCTCCGCCAGACGCTCCCAGGCAGCAACAGTCAGGCGATGGACTTGCACGGGCTTCCCCAGGAAATTGATGCGCGTCTGCTCCCGGCCATTAGGCGGAGGAGGCCCCCAGTAACTCCGCTTGGCCGACTCCGAACAGTTGAACGCGCTACCCCCCGACGGAGCGCCACCCCCCGACGGGGCGCTTCCGCCCTGCACACCACCGATTTCGAATTCGGACGCCCAGTCGATGCTGGGCCACACCAGCGGCGGGGGATCAGGGAAGAGCGACTTGAGGTCTTCGTCGAGCCTTGGGACATCGTCGAGATTGGAATCTGGAAGGACGAAGTTCTCCCAGCCCTCCGGCCAGTTGAGCTGCCCGCCCCCACCCTCCTCGTCGGGGATCTGACCGATGCTATGCAGGTAGGCGAAAAGCGCCGGATGCATATCGGAGTAGTTCATTAGCCACTCACGGTCGGGTCCGTTGCCCAGCCAGTGAGTGTCGATGTCCATGTACCAGGTGCCAGCTTCGAGGTCCATCTGCGAGCGGTAGCCCTCGATGTAGTGGACGTATACCTCTGACGTCATCCGCTCAGTGATACGCACCTGGTCGTCGACCTCGAAGGCTGGATTACCAGGGATGCGGAAGCGGCTCTTCCGGTAAGACCAGTGAATCCACAGGCTGAGGAGGTAGGCGAACTTGTCAATCTGCGCACGAGCGTCAGGATCGTCTGCCTTGCCAAAGGGATAGTTACTGATGAGCATGACCCGTTCCTGGCCACCGACGAGAGCGAGGTCAGAGATTTCTGTGCCCGGTTCGGATTCGCCAATAGCGAAGCCAGGCCGGTACGCACGGGCGAGGCTCGGGTCGTCAGCCGACACAACAATGATGTCCGACCGGAGATTGGTGTCGTCGACGGTGACCCCATAGTCGAGGAGAACGTTCTCTTCACTGACGGTACGGACGCTGTAGTCCCCCACATAGCCGACACCACGGACGTAGTTGCCAGTGCGCCAAATATTCGGAGGTCGCCACTGGATGCCGCCTGCCGAATCCACGACGAAGATGAACCCGAGGATCTCCTTCACCTGGTTGATGCCGTCCATCACGCTCTTGTTGTCCCAAAACGACGGCGGGATGCAGTAGGGGTCCACAGGGTAAGCTCCGCTGTGGAAGAAGTCGCCCCACACCCGACCACGCGCCGCCCCCTCCGACCAGCTCGTGAGCAACGGGTCCGGCCTGGAGGTGTTCGGCCAATAGAACCCCGACCACGCACAAAGCAACTTGACGATGTCCGTGTAGTCCTCGATATTGCCCTCCACGGCGACGGGCTGGTCGAAGACATCGAACACTTGTATATCAGCCACAGCCACGCGCCAGCCCACGTTCTCTTCGTCGCCGTAAGAGGTGAGGTTCAACTCAGTGAAGGTGAGCCGAATGGCCTCCACCTCATACCGCTGATCCAACTCGATGACCTGGTAACCCTCGTGGTAAGTGGTACTGCCCTTCTTCACCACATACGGGATGTCAGCTCCGTTGTCGGGGAATTGGTCGCTCGCCACATAGGGGATGGTCTTGTCCCCCAGCCAGCGCATTTCTCCCGGCTTCGGAGGTGCGGCCCCCTCGACGTAGGGACGCCCGTAGAGGGAGACATAGACGATGTACCCACCGCTGTAGATGTTGGTGAGCTTCTGATACCACCGGATGCGCTTGACCGGCTGACGCCTGGACGCCCAGTCGTACCCGACGCCGAACTGAATCCACTCGTAAGCGTCGTCGCGGTCATGGCTGGGATACCCGCCCGACAACCAGTACGTCGAGGGATTGCCGTCGAAAGCGTCCATATACCGATGGCCGTGAATGGTCCCCCCAACGCCAACTCGATACTGGGTCGAAGTCTGAAGCCCGGCGGGACTCGTATAGGGCCGCACGATGTTGGGGCCTGGCAGAGGCTTGAGGACTTCGCCGTCCGCGCAGAACTCCAGCGGGTACTTGTTGAGAGGGACGATGGGTGGATAGAGGCGCTGCTCGATGAGGAGCTTGGCGAGGTCGCGAGCCGTGATCACGATATCGCCGTCTGCCCTGAACTCGACCCGATCGATGAGCCAGACACCAGTCAGGACTAGCCTGCTGTCCTGGCTCGGCAGCAGTGCCCCGTCACTGCCGTACCCCTGAAAGGTCCAGATGACCCGGTTGGGGATGAGCAAATCGACCCACTTTGAAGAATCGTGATCCCAAGGGTTGATGCCATCGATGTCTCGGGCCACCCCCCGTCGGAACGTGTAGAAACCTGGCTTGCCAATCTCCCGCAACTCGCGTCGCGTCCGGCCAGGACCCGTAGGTGGGGCTGGAGCATTGTGGCGCTGGTCGAGGTTGTCGCTGGGATGCGCCGCCGTGAAGTTCTTGAGGGTCATGTTCATGGTGGCGGCGTCCGCATTGAGGCGGCGATCGATCTGGATCGAAGAAATGTTCGGAATCTCGATCTGGTTCTCGGTCGCCGCCGTGAAGAGCAGCGTGCGATAGTTCTCAACCTTCGTAAGAACGTTGCGGGAGATTGTGGCCCGCGTTACAGGTCTGTTCTCCCCAATGAAGCGGCCTGACTGCCAGACCTCCCACATCCACTCTGGTATCGGGTTCACGTCACCTCCAAGAAAGTGATGGTGTAGTTGTACCGATCCCTATTGGTGGCTCGATGAAGACGCTCCCATTCCACTTTCTCGATGAGGATGTTGTACTCGTTCCCACGATCATCCGTCAAGACGAGGGGCCACCACTTGGCAGCCCACTCGTCAAGGTCGGCCTTGAACTCCGCCGTGGTAACGGCACCCGACATCGAACCCTTGCCCACGTCGTCAGCACCGCCAAAGAAGACGCGCCCACCAGACGGAGCTGTCGTCAGGACCGTAGTGATGCGCGCAGTCCGGCTTGGTGGCTTGAACTCACGTGGGTTGATGGGGAAAGTGAAGGTCTCCGGTGTACCCGTAGACAGGTCGGTCAAGGTCCAAGCTACTCGCATGCCTAGAAGCTCCCTGGGACGAAGGTGGCCCCACCGGTTCCACTCCTGCGGAACTCAGTGGAAGCGACATCTCCGAAGTGGTCGTCGATGATCCGGATCACCGCTTCGAGGTCGACCTCACTAGAGACCTCGATAGTGACGTTCTGCTGTCGGTTGTCCATGTAGTTGACCCCCATCTGGTCCGCCGCCAGCGCCCGGCGCACCTCGAACAGAGTGGGGAGGCGAATCTCGGTCGGGATGTTGAACCCTGCGTCGAAAGCCTCCTCAGCGGACTCCTCCAGGCGACGGATCTGGAGTTCGATCTCACGCCAGATCTCCTCGCCCTGACGCGTCGTCCGGTCAATCCCTGCCTGGAGTGCCCGGAGGGCATTGATGTAGGCCTGACGGCTGATCTGATCCGTCTCGAAGAGGAAGTTGAGGTCGTCCAGGCGCTGGTCGTAGAAGGCCCGCTGTGCCCGAGCCTCAGCCTCCGCCAGGTCCCGCTGTGCCCGAGCCTTCTCCAGCTCACCAACAGCGCTCTGGAGCGCCTGCTGCGCCTCAACCACATCGAGGAAGGCCTGCTCCAACGTATTCGTCAAGTCCGAGGCATTGCGCCGGTTGAGGTCGGCCAACTCCAGGGCCAGCTCAGCCAGTCGCTGACGTGCTCGCAGGACGTTTAGCTCAGCCTCATAACTCTGCTGAGTCTCCGCCCCACCCAGGGCCGTGATGGTCGCCAGCTCATCCTGGGCTGCCCGCAGCTCCGCCTGAGCTGCACGGATCTCATCGCCGACACCAGCGGTGAGGCGGAAGAACGCTGCCCGTCGAGCGGCCTGTGCCAGTCGCATCTGAGCGATCTGGTTGCGGATCTCAATCTCTTTCTCGCGGATGTATAGCTCGTCGTGGCCATAGGCGCGCAACCAGGCAGCCTCCGCCCGCAGGACGGCGATGTTCGCCTGGATCGCAGCGATGTTGTCGAGAGCCGAAGCGCTCCCCAGGACCGACAGACGAGCACGGATAGTCGCCTGCTCCTTCCGGGTCTGAGCGATCTCTTCCTGGACTGCGTAGTACTCCTGCTCATCTTCGAGGCTGTCGAAGCGCACGATGCCTTGCGCCCTTTCGGCTGCCGTAAGCTCTCCTACGAGCGCTTCCTGGAGTGCCTGGAGTGCGGAGATCTGATCGTCGAAAGTCTTCGCCCGATCTGCCGCCATCCTGAGCCGTGCTAGCGCCTCTTCCCGGATGGCGGTGGCCAACTCCCGCTCCAGTCGCGTGACCTCGTTCATGAGGCGTCTGATCAGGATCGGCTTATCAGAGTGCTCGTCCTTCGCTCGTTCGAGGAAGCGCTTGGCAACGCCGAGTTCGGCGCTGAGACGGGGGATGTTGCCCTCTGCGAGGCCCGCCAACTCCATGGCAAAGGCCCGGTGTTGCTCGAAGATCTGAAGCTCCTGGGACTCCAAGTTCCGCAGCTCATTTTCGAGGCTCTGCCGATCCTGGGGATCGAGGTCGAAGCTCTCCAACTGACCACGCACCCGGTCCATCTCGGCACGGATGTCACGAGCCGCCTGGCCGAATCCGATGCGACCTATCTGAAGGTTGTGGGCAACGGTGGCACTAGTCTGACGGATCTGGTCGATCCATCCTTCCAACACCTGTTCGGTCCCGCCGACGACCACAGCATCCAGCTCCAACGCAAGGTCACCCACGAGCGCCCACAGGTCACCGATCGCCTCGATACGACGTCGCTGGCCCGAGCCTGGAGCCTCCCCTTCCTGGTCCTCGAACAGGCCCTGGCGAGTGGCTTGCTGAAAGGCCAGGAGACCGGCGCGGAACTCTTCGAAGTTGCGAGCAGCTTCCTCGAAGCGACGCGCCTCTTCTTCGTTGAAGCCCGCCGCAACCCTTTCGAGTTCAGAAATCTGTGCCTCAAACTGAGCGAACCTCTCCCTGAGGATGGCCGCGCGAATATCTGTGGCCCGCCTCCAAAGCACCTGGTTCTCTGCTCCGACCTTATCCACCTGATGAAGGGCGGTGAAAATAAAGTCTCGGACACCAAGAAAAGGGTTGTCGAGATTGGCAGATATCGATTCTTCGACCTTGGCCAGATCCTCGTTCAGTGCCTCGATCAGAGCATCGGAAAGGCCGATCTCAATGCCCTGTGCTCGACTCTCATTGATGATCTCCTCGGCACGCTTTCGGGTCTCTGGAGTGAGGCCGAGACCCTGCTGTGGGTCTGCTTCCTTACCAAGCGTCTTGAGAACCTCGATCAAACCGCCAATCGTGAGCGTCGCACCGAGAGCGGCGGCAGCAACGACGCTGAGCTGGCCAATGCGAGTCGTGAGCTGGCCAAGACGAGAGGCTGCCAAACGAGTCGTAACGGCAGTCATGCCAGCAGATATGCCACCCGCCGCCCCCGCCGCTGCGATATTCCTAGCCCCAGCCATCATCGAGGCTGTCGCCGTCTGCACGGCCACAGACATACGGATCGTCCAGGCGTAGAGGGCAGCCTGCATCGTCGTCAGCGCAGAGATGCCTCCGGCAAGACGTGCAGTGCTCGCCGTCGCCCCGGACAAAGCCGACGCTCCCCCCTTGAGGGTATCGAAGAATCTCTTCGCCAGCGCTGTTGCCCCCACTCCAGACGCGAGGGAGGTTGCTATGCCACCCACCCCACCTTCGGAGCGCAGGAATGCCCGCCCACCCTGGACGAAGCCGGGCACAGTAGCTGCGAACCGCATGGTGGAAAGAACGCCTTGCAGGGTCCGCGCTGCCACCAGGAGCGACAAGAACTGGCCGAGCACGTCGCCCAACCCGGTGTCGAAGAAGGGCACCCTGATCCGATTGAGAATGTCCACGACGTCTTGTACTCGCCGAAGGATGCCGTTCAGGGCAGCCAAAGCGAGATCCAACCCATTGAGAAGGACTCGGATAGGCTGCAACACCCCGAGCTGCTCCACCTCTTGAGCGAGCTGCTGGAACTTAGCGGCGATCGAAGCCATCAACTCGGAGACTGTTCGTTCGAGGAACCGGAACCTCTCCTCGGCAGCGCCTGCCCCCCGATTGATCTTATCGACAGCCTCTTGCTGGAGTTCACCAGTGCCAAGGAGTGGCGCGACGAAAGCCGTCTCCCGACGCTGGCCGATAATCTGAGCGAGAGTGTTCTGAAGGGCGTTAGCGGCCTCCGGGGACTCCCGTCTGATCCTGGCCAGCTCTTCGTTGATGCGAGAGAGGGCATTCTCTCCTGTCCTGAAGTCTTCGTAGGTCAAGACGAGGTGCTCATTGGCCGCGGCCAAGTTGAGCAACTCGTCTCGAATCTGCGGGTTGGTCAACTGACCAATCGAGCGCCCCAATCTGTCAGCGGCAGTTGATCCGGTAACGCCTGTCCGCTGGATGACGAGGGCCAGAGCCGCCTGAGTCTGAGCAAGAGAGAATCCCTGAGATGCGAAGAGTTCCGCCAGACCCGCCGAACCTTCGATCGTGTCCTCGACCGCGATACCGTATTGCTGCTGAAGAACGACCGCCCCGTCCAGCACCTGCATATACAAGCGCGCCGTAGCGATCTGACGCTCCTGAGCATCCAGAGAATCGTCTAGCGTCTGCCCGTAAGACTCAGCCACCGCAGTCAGGGCGCGAAGCGCTTCGCTTTGATCGATGGTGGCGATCTTGGTAGCCAAAAGCTGGGCTTCTGTGGCGATCATGGCCGCATCGACATCGCTGAAGCGACTCACCATCTGGTAGGCAGCGGCATTGGCCTCGGAAGGCAAGACGTTGAATTCGTTGGCGAGGTCGATCACTCGCCGTCGCACACCCTCCAACTCAACCTCGAACTCGCGAGTCCCTCGCACCGCCCCTACGTCGAATTCAAGCGCTGATCCGATATCGGCGAAGCTGCGCTCGACCTCGATCATCGCCTGGAAGAACTCTCGGGCCAGCCGCTGAGCGGCGAAGATGAGGGACCCGGAAAGGGCGAACTGGAGGGTGGCCCGGAACCGCTGGCCCACGCCCTGCAAGGCCCCCAACAACGTTCGTTCGAACGCTCCCAGGCCTGCGAAGAGGTCTTCGGTACTCAGGACGTTCGGTATCTCAGCCCGCGCCACACGCTGCATGCCGCCCAGCAGAGAGTCCAGCTCCGCACGAAGCTCAGCTACGCGAGCCGCCTCCCCCTCAGGGGTCAGACCCTCTGTCTCCAAGGCACGTGCCTGGTCGAGCAGGTTCTGCACCGCATCCGGGAGATCGAGGCCCATGAGACGGTTGATCTCTTCAAGTGGCTCGACCTCCAGATCCACCAAAGAGGAATTCACCTGGTTGAGCCGCTCCAGCAGCTCGCCCATCCCCACTGCCGCACCGCCACGCTGCTCGATCTGAGAGATACCCTCCAGCACACGCATGCGCTCTTGCTCTTGATTGGCAAGGGTCTGCTCCAGGACAGTCTGATCCCGCAAGAGGGAGTTGAGTTCGGCTACCGCCGCCGCGCGCCTCCGATCAAACTCGGCCTGCTCCTCAGCAGTCATCTGCCTGAATCGACCAGACGCACCACGAGGCTGAATGCGCTGATTGGCGCGCTCGCGAGCCTGGAGTATCCTCCCCTCGACCTCGGCCAACTGCTGGCGGGTGCGAAGGATGTCACGTGAAAGGCGCTGCTCCTCCTGGAAGAGCCGGGCACCGACGTTCTCCGGCGTCTGATCCTGAACGGCCTCCCTCGTTCGCTGGATCTGTTCCAGGAGCTGACGACGACGCTCAAGCAGCTCGTTACGCCGCTGCTCGATCGCAGCCTGGAAGTCCGACCCGCCGACCTGGAGCCGCTGGATAGCCTCCAGGAGCTGACGACGGGTCTGGATCGACTGGCTAATCGCCGCCTCGTCAGCCTTCTGTGCCGCTGCCACCCGAGCATTGGCGCTGGCTATGTACTCGCTGAGCTGACGCTCCTGCTGGAGCCGCTCCAGCTTGGTGTTAGCGATCTGCTCTTCGAGTTGGGCCTGGCGCTGCGCAGCCTGTTCCCGCTCGCGGGCAATCTCTTGCTCGACCCTCGGAAGAGTGACGTGCTCGTCGACACCGGGAATGCGAACCGCAGTACCAGTCTGCGCCCTGGCGCGGGCCTGCTCTAGGGTGGAAAGACGTTGGGCACTCTCCTGGCGAACCTGCTGGAGAGCCTGCTGAAGCGCCCTGACCCGCTCAGTCGTGGCGTCGATCGAGGCCCGATACTGTTCGACCTGAGCACGAGCCTCTTGATCAAGGGCCTGGATGTTGACGCCCTCGGACCCCATGGCGCTCAAGCGCTGACGAATCTGATCGAGGCGCTGGAGAAAGGCGTCTACCCGACCGGCGAGTCGATCTAGCGACCCGCTGTCGGTGAACTCAAATTGGAACCGATCGGGCATCTTGGTTCGGGGACTCCAGTAGCTTGTTGCCCATCATTGGGACTTCTGTGCCACGTTCGTACGAAGAACCCTTCTTGTTCTTCGACTCTCGTCGTTTTCGTACGTCCTCGAACCACTCATCGAGCAGGTCTCCGCTCCACCAGATCCAGCGAGGCGGGACCTCATCCTTGTTGAGGTGTTCGTACCACGATAACACCTGGAGTGCCCCACTAATGGCCTCAACCAAGTCCCACGGAGCATCTTGGATAGGTTCGTCGAGGAACGAATCGAGGGTCCCTCCCACCCCCTTCGCAACCCTTACTAGGGTCAGGAAGGAGGGGGAGTGGGCGAGTTTTTTATATCACCCGCCATCTCGATCTGGTCGTATGCGTTGAAGAGCTGCGTCTGAATCTCCAGGGGCATGTCGAGCAGCTCTTCCACCGACTCGAAGTACAGCTTGGAGTGGTCATCAATTCGGCGCACCGCCTGATAGATCATGTTCGTGCGAAACTCAGCGAACCAGACCATCTCGGATTCGGCGTCGACGTACTTGTTGAAGAGCTTCTTTCTCAACTCCTCGGGCGTTCCTTCGCTGGCCACCTGGGCGCGGTAGTCGTCCCTGAGCACGGTCTCGCGTTCGGCGACCTCAGCCTGAAACTGCTCCTCCAGACTCGCCAGCCGCTTGTATTCCTCGTTGCTCTCGAAGTCGGGAGTAGTTTGGTTCTCCTCTGCCTCACGGAGGATCTGGTCCTGGACCTCCAGGCGAGCATCCAGGAGAGAGAAGTACTTCTCGCCATCCTTGCCCCAGTCCGACCCGATCTCGGGGTTGAACAGGACTTCGTTGGTGGCCTGACGCCTAAGCTCAGTGCTCCTGCCGCGGACCAACTCTTCGATGACCTCCTCAATATCCATCTCCTGGATTTCGAGAAGCATGGCCTGGTGCTCGGCGCTGTCGGGACTGAGAAGCTCCGCTCGCCTGCGCGCCTTCTTCGTGCGAGCTTTCCTCAAGGCATAGTCGCGCTGAGTGCTGGAGGGCTTGCGAATCCAGACCTCGATGATCGGATTCTCTTCGTCGCCCGTCTCGATCTTCAGCTCCCGACCCTTTATGAACAGATCTCGAAGGTGCGGGACACTCTCAGTCGAGGTCTTCGACATTCATCCATCCTTCCTGCGAACGTTGTTGAGGATAGCAAGAAGGGACACCCGAAGGTGTCCCTTCCCGTTCCCTTTACCTATTGCCTGTGAGGTTCAGGGGGATTTAGCTCAGGGGCTGCCAGGGCTGCCGCCAGGCTTGTCGCCCTTGTAGATGTCGAGGGAGCCGCCAGCCGAGTTGTAGGGGAACTCGACGTCGAGCTTCTGACCGACCTGACCCTGGATGGCCACCGGGTCGAACTGAGCATCCGGCACTTCCAGCGTCTGAAGCGTGTTGCCCGTAGCGGGGTCGACGATCTTGAACTGGAGCGGAAGCTGGGGCGGGTCCACGACAGCGTTCACGATGTCGGGAGAGGTGACACCGGCTGCCTGCAAGATTCGATCGAACAGGTACTCGGCAGTGTTGGCCCGCATGGTGAGGGTTCCGCTGACCTCAGGAACATCGAAGTCCTGGGAGACGATCTGCGGGTTGCCCAGCTCTTCGTCTCGCTCCAAGGTGGCTCGCCATTCCACGGTGGCCGACTGGAGACCCAGCCAGGTGACACCATCCACAGAAACCTGGACATTCCGACCCCGGATACCGGCAGGGGTTCCTGCGGCGACACCGGAGTGGACGCTCTGGGTGTACTGGGAGGTGGTGGCATGGCCGTAGATCACCCACAACAGGTCACCCGTATCAGGGGTGATGTCGATCAGGGTGAGCGCCGAGGCCGTGTTGGTGAAGTCGGTGCCATGCCGGAGACGCCGATAGGCGGACGCCGAAGCGTCATAGAACATGGCCCCCAGGACGTAGAGGTCCTCACCGTCGATGACCGTCTTGAGCGCAGGCCCGGCGAGACCGCCCGACCCATTGCCGAATGTAGCGACACCACCGACGATGTCCGAGGCCTCGAACTCCTCTCGGTACACATCGCCAGGGACGTAGTAGATGGAGTCACCTCGAAGGCCTACGCTGAGGGAGGCGTTGTCGGTGATCGAGAAGTTGTAGGTGAGGGACTCGACCGTGAGGTACGGGATAGCGATCCCTCGCACGATCTCGAACAGGCCCGCACCCTTGAACGGCGACAGAATGTCGACAGGCCGGAGGTGAAGCTCCGGCTCGTACTTGGTGCCCGCTGGATCACCATCAGTGGCCCCAAAGAGGACCTTGTGGAGTTCAGTCGAGAAGTCCAGGGTTTCCATCTCGAACGAGAGGTCTGGAATATCCCTGACGAAGGCAACGGCTTCATAGTTGCCCAACTCATCGACACGTTCGCTGTTGACGTTGATACTTCCCGGACCCGCCGACTGAATACGGTCCACGAGGAACCCGTTGGCGGTATGGAGAATCTGCCCGGCCTTGATAGCCATGTGTTACACCCCTTCGACGAGGGTCATCCTTGCAGGGCAGAGTACCACAGCTTCGCTCGCACGAACATCTATCACTAAGTGATGTAATTCCCGAGTACAGTTTGGACGATCCGACGATAGTCTCGCCCGACGACCTGGCCGTCAGATCCGACGAGTTCCTCCCAGGTCTCGGTCAGGAAGTTCCGCCCCTCGATTGTGATCTCCTGCCTACGCACAAATGGCTCGCGAGCGAACCTCGCAGCCGCTCTTCTCCGCTCTTGACCCACTGCGCGCGCCCGAGCACGCCTGGAGGGGCGACCGGCCAAGATCGAGGTGCTCAGACCCCGAACCCGCAAGTAGTCCCGGTAGGTATGGAACACGTCATCGACAAAGATGCCCGTAGGGATCTGAGTCTGCCCACCAAACTCGACCATGCGCCAATGCTTGGCTCGTCGATCCAAGACGTCGAGATTGGGCCAACCGACACCACGGCCAACCGCTGAACCACCTACTCCACGCCCAGGTCCAGTATTGAGCGCCGAGCCTGTGATGGCTGGGCCAAGACGCCCTGTCAGGCGGGCATGAGGGCGACTGCCCCGTTCCTGGGGCCTGCGGGCTTCCCCTTGGAGCTTTTCCCGCGCTCGGCGTGTCAGCCTGGCTGCCAGGTTCCGGTTGTAGTTGTCGAACTCTGGCAAGAGGCGCTGAGTGTACTGAAGATAGAACATGAACATCGGGTTCTGTGCCGTGCGCGCCAGATTGGTATGAACTGAGATCGTGAAGTTATTTGCCACGGCCCGCCCCCACCGCCTCATGGATCTCGCCGATCTTCTCGGCCCAAATCTCGTTGATAGCCCCGGTCTCAGCTTTGATCATGTCCATACAGAAGTCCTGGAAGTCCCCCAGCACCTGGAGCACCTTCGCACGAACGTTGTCCCACTCCTGCTGGGAGAGGCGGGGCTTCACATCCCTCTCAAGCGCGGTGAGCAAAGTAGCCATAGCCCGCCGCCCCCTGATGTTCACGAGGTTGTGAGCGAAGCTGTTGTCGGGCTTTTCCATGGTCACGGCGACTCTCCAGGTGACTCTCCGGGGGTAAGAAATGGACGGTAGTCGACGAGGCTCACCGACACGGTGCGCCAATGCTTCTCGAAACTCTGGTTGACTGCCGGTTCTCGGGCATTGGCATCGTCGAGCACTTCGACCTGGAAGAGGACCGGCTCTTCAGGGTCTTCGTAGTCCCTGACAGGGAGATACTCGACAGCCATGCACCACTCCAGGATGTCTCCAGTGATTTGGCGGCTGATAGCGTCGGTCTCCCCGTAGAAATCGCAGAATATGACCATGTCGAAATCTCCGGCATGGTGGCCCAGCTCAGAAGGGAACACGTCGAGATCGCCCATGGAGATAGCCAGCGTGTTGGGAGCCACCGAACCAGGGTCATCAGGGAACCCGTCGACGATGACGATTGGCGAATGAGCGTCGTCGAGGTCCATCCACCCGAGCGCCTCCAAATGGTCGCTCAGGGCGCGATGGAAAGCCTCGACGATGAATCTGTCTCTCTTGCCACCAGTCGGCATGGTCACCAGGCGACCCTCTCTTTCTCACACTGGTCGCAGTCGCTGCATCGGAAGATCTCATGTTCGATCTTGGGCATCGGGCCGTTGGCGGAATGGTCTGTCATGGCGTGCTCGCAGAACTCGCAATCAGGCTGTGTCTTGCGCCTGGAACGTGGCCTGGAAGACAGGTATACCTCCGAGGCCCAAGGAGGGGCGCCAATACCGGAAGTGCCACTTCGTGTCCTTCGGCCCAACCGTCGCATGCGATGCTCCCTCCACTTCGGCGAAGTCACTCTCTCCTACGAACGTAAAGATCACCGTGGACCCATAGAAGTCCCCGACCTCCGTGAAATCAGCTCCTGTCCGTCCTATCGGAGCAGAGAACTCGAAGGCGCAAACAGGCTGTACAGGGTCCCTCTCGGTGATGGAATCGGGAGCCTTCCGGAAGTCCCAGGGCTGCCGCTCGGAGTCGTGCTGAGACCAGTTCACCTGCTTGGCGAAGTAGAACGTAGGACGATGAGAGGGGATCACCGGCAGGCCGAGAACCATCGTCTGGCGGAGCTGCTGGACCACCGACGACGGAACAGATGCTATGGCGGGTACGCCTCGATGGTTCTCGGCCACCTACGACCCCCTCAGGGATGAGCCGGAGCAGCCGCTGGGTTGCCCGGCGCAACTGTCGTGACAGCCTCACGCTCCACCACAGGAACGGAAGGCCGCTCGGTCAACTCGTTCACGCGCGCCTTGGCCATCTCGATCGAAGACGCACGAGCGTTCTGGACCACCAACTCCTCATACACCCGCTGGGCCACATGGAAGGAGTCGATCTTGGCCAGAAGCGATTCCAGTGGGACCTCGTCACCACCGATAGCCTCCAGGACCACACGCTCGATCTCCCGGTCAGTGACGGCGTTCGGCGACTCGATCTCGGCCATGTTGGTGTCACTGGCCTTACGGATAAGCTGAAACGTCCCATTGAGGAAGGGGTCGAGGGCCTTGGTCGCCGCCGCCTCCTGGTTCAACTGCCGCTCGATCGGCAACAGGGAGAACGTGCGCCCCCCCTGCACGAGAGTGTAGGTCTCGCGTCCCATGTGGTCGAGACTCTTGACATAGCGCATCCCCGCCGTGGTGTTGCGCCAGATCTCCACATCCTGCTGCGGTGTGGCCATTCGTCCGTCCTTTCGTTCGTGCGAACGACCCCAGCATAGCGAAGAGGCCCCCGAAGGGGCCTCCACGCTGTAGCTCGTTCTCCTCGGGTCTGAGGATTACGGGGCCTGAGAGGTGTCGACGATTCGCCGCACTCGCTCCGGTCGGTGGATGATGCCACCGAAGTCCTGACGGCCCTGGTAGTGCCAGTACCAGTCGGTGTCTTCCCAGTCCTTGGACAGGAGGCCACCGTAGAAGGCGAACCTTCCGGCGTTGTCGCCGACCACCCACATCTCGTTGGCGGGGAGGTGGCTGGCACCATCCTCGTCCTTCCAGTTGCGGGCCTGCACGATGGTGGCACCCCGGTAGCGACCGAGTCGGCCACGTGCCCGGATCTCTTCCTGGGCTTCGTCGGAGAAGCCGGGGAAGTCTGCGATCTGATCCACCATGGTGGACCGACCGTAGATGGTCACGGCACCGGACTCGGACTCGTCGGCCACCTCGCGGATGGCCTGGTTGAGCGCCGCCTGAGAGACGCCCGCACCCGAGATGTAGTACGGCGAGCCGTTCGGGATGGCAGCCTGGAGGAGGTTCTTCAGGGCGTTGGTGGTTCCCCAATCCAGACGCCGAACCGCCAGGTTGCGCAGCCGAGCCATGTTCTCGGCGTAGCCAGAGCGCAGCTTGTCCGCGAACTCGTACACGTGGAAACCCAGCGTGTCACGCGGCAAGGTGAGCGTCTCAGACACCAGGCTCGAAGCCTCGATGTGTCCACCCTTGGCGATGTAGAAGACCTTCAGGCCGGTCATCTCGTTGATGAAGACCCGGTCGTCGAATCCGACTCGTTCCACATTGACGATCTCGTCGAAGAACGATTCGAGTTCGAAACCTTCCAGGATCGACTCCGTCAGGAGACGTGCAGACTCCCGCTGGAACTCAGGCTCGTCCCAGTTGGCCCGCGCCAACTCGTTCACCTGTTCGACCAGCTTGCGGTACTCCGCTCGCTCTTCGGGTGTGCGACCCTTGTTGTCGAGAAGCTTCTTGAGACTCATGACTCCTCCTTTACACCAGCATCTCGGCGTCGCACACACCGAGATCGTGATCGACGTGGGTGACTCGGAGGATGGCCTCGGCAGGCACGGAGGTCTTAGCCCAGTAGTTGTTGGCTGCGTCCCAAGCCAGAAGGTCTCCGACCGCCAGGTCCTTGCTACCGTGGTGGCCGAGGTCGGCAACCATGATGACCTCCCCCCGGTCGTTGGGGAAGTTCAGGCCCGGCTCGGTCGTGCTGGCCTCCGTGTTGCGGAACCAGACCTTCACCCCAGGACCAGAAAGCATCTGGACCATCCGTCCCGGAGGGGCCGTGTCGTAGTCCTGCAAGAGCGTGCCCGCTGCGGCCCCCTCGTAGGACTGCGAGTCATGCTCGTACCAGAGGATGCCGACCTTGTGGTGGTCGAGACCGCCACCACCGAGCGCACCTTTTCCGGCAGCGATCTGGCGAACCGCCTGGGGGTCCGAGGTGGAGCTGGGGTCGAGTTCGACGCCTGTGCCCAGCCGCAGGGCAGTACCCGAAGGTGCCCGGTAGCGGGCCTCACGAACCAGGTTCGTGAAACGCCGAATGCCGAAGTTGCGAGTCGTGGTGCTGGAACCCATGACTTAACCTCCTACTCCAAGGAGAACGCTCATGCTCTTGCGGAGCTTCTCCAGATCGGTGCCCTCTTCACCAGCGGTCTCCCGCGTGCCGTCGAGGTCTTCGGAACTCGGAGGCTTCTGCTCTTCCTTGGGCTTGGACTTGCCGCTCGATGCGGCCTCCCGAGTCGCCTTCATGTCCTCCAGCATGGAGTAGAACGCGTCCTCGTCCATCTTCGCCCAAGCCGACTTCCGTTCGGCGATCTTCTCGTCAGAGAGATCGGTGGCATCCTT
>Ga0207873_1001971_pt1 | contig 18014 bp, 19 predicted proteins | sample BGWIniCompost_FD_187373 | JGI IMG/M metagenome (GOLD analysis project Ga0207873, IMG submission 187373) | Cellulose adapted compost microbial communities from Newby Island Compost Facility, Milpitas, CA, USA - BGW Initial Compost (SPAdes)... ...
CACCTGACATCAGATTGATGAGCGTGGTCTTGCCGGCCCCGTTGCGACCGAGGAGAGCGGTCGCCCCGCCTCCGAAGCGGACGGAGACGTCATCGAGGGCGGTGACGTTGCCGAATCGCTTGGTCACCCGGTCGGCGACGACCTCGGTCGGAACGGTGGTTGAGGACATGCCGGTCAGCGGACTGTACATCTCAGGTGGCCGCCCTGCGCCCGCGAACTCGGGTGGTGGAAGCCGGCGAAGTTGGCATTGATCGGGCCCCTCTCTTGGTCGCGCCCGGTGTCGGGCGCACCTGCAAGGAGGAGAACACCGGTGACCGTGTCGCGGTTGCAGGCGCCCCGATGGGGGCACCCGGCTTCGCTGCTACCTTCGCCGACCGTGACGAGAGAACGTGTCGTGGTGGGGATCGCCGGGGCCGGTTACGGAGCCTGGCTCCACATCAACGGGTACCGCAAGGTCCACGGAATCGACGTCGAGCTGCGAGCGGTTGCAGATGTCGACTCGAGGCGCGCCTCGGACATGGCGCACACCCACGGATTCGAGAAGGCGGTCGGCAGCTTCGACGACCTCCTGGCCGACGACGAGATCGATGTCGTCGACATCTGCACGCCCCCCTCCGCCCACCTCGACATGGTGGGACGCGCGCTGGCCGCGGGGAAGCACGTCATCTGCGAGAAGCCGCTGACCGGTTACTTCGGACGCCCGGGAGACCCGGAGCCCGTGGGCTCGGTCCCGAAGAGCCGGATGTACGAACAGGTTGTCGAGGACCTCGATCGTCTTCGCTCCGCCGTGGAGTCGAGCGGCAGACGCTTCATGTACGCCGAGAACTTCGTCTACAGCCCGCTGGTTCAGATGTCTGCGGACATAATCCGGGCCAAGGGGAGCCGCATCCTGCTCATGAAGGGGGAGGAGAGCCTGAAGGGCTCCTCCTCGCCGGTCGCCGGGGAGTGGAAGCACACCGGCGGTGGCTCGCTGATCCGCATCGGCTCCCACCCTCTCGGGGGCGCCCTGTGGCTCAAACAGCAGGAGGCCCGGGCCCGGGGGGAGCGGATCGGGGTTGCCTCAGTCGTGGCCGAGACCGGCCGCGTGACCGACGGCCTCTCCGGGGACGAGCTCCGTCACATCACCGCCCGGCCGGTCGACGTGGAGGACTTCGCCTCGGTGACCATCACCTTCACCGACGGGAGCAAGGCGCTGATCGTGGCGTCGGACACGTCGCTCGGCGGGACGCGCAACCTCCTCGAGATCTACTGCAACGACGCGGTCCTCGACGCAAACCTGACACCCACCAACATGCTGGAGACCTACTTCCTCGACGAAGAGGGGATCGAGGACTTCCAGCTGGCCGAGATGCTCCCGTCCAAGCTGGGGTGGAACAAGGCCTTCGTCGCCGACGAGGTGATCCGCGGGTACACGGCCGAGATCCAGGACTTCATGGAGACGGTGGCACATGACCGTGAGCCGCTCTCGGGCTTCGATCTCGCGGCCGATGTCACCCGTGTCATCTACGCCGCCTATCTGTCGGCTGAGGAGGGCCGCCGGGTCGAGCTCTGAGGTCCGCATGGATTTCTCCCCCACTTGTGGGGGAGTACCGGCGAAGCCGGGGAGGGGGTCGGTTCTCCAGACGTGGGGGTGAGGCGCTACCCCCTACCCCCAGGCTGCGCTGGGGGACTCATCCGGTCTCTAGAGCTGGCCCGAGTCGGCCCCCGGCAGGTTGGCCATGTAGTCGGGGTCGTCATACCTGCTCAACAGGAACTCGCCCGCGTACTCCGGCAGTGACTCCCCAGCGACATGGGCGGCGAGCAGGTCGGCGGCGCCGCAGGCGACCATCACCCCGAATCCGCTGAAGCCACAGATCAGATGCAGGCCTTCGGGCCCGGCAGGCCCGATCAGCGGCCGGTTCTCCACGGTCTTCGTGTAGTAGCCGCCATCGATGCGGGCCTCGGGCAGATGGTCGCGGTAGGCCTCCAGGCCGGGGATCATCGTGGTGAGCCCCCGGATCACCGCCTCCGGATAGAGGGGGTCTTCGGGCAGCGGGTAGACGGGGTCGTCCACGACGTGGTCGTGGTACTCCCAGAGCGCCAGGAACCACGACGACCCCTCACCACCCTCGGGTCGCCCGTGACAGAACACCGGCATCTTGCCCAGGAGGTCGTCCCGGCCCAGCTCGGCCAGGCCAGCCCGCTCCTCCTCCGACCAGTCGATCCACTGCGGATCGGACCAGATGAGCATCGGTGCGTCACGGGGGATGACACCGAGGTGGTCGCGCAAGGCCACTTTGAGATGCAGTTCGGAGCGGAGGGGCAGTTCGAGCCCCGCGAGACGTCCCACCTCCCGGCTCATCGGCCCGGCGGCAACCACCACGACAGGTGCCTCGATGACATCGCCGCCGGCGAGTCGGACGCCCCGGACACGGTCCCCGTCCACGTCGATCGCGGTGACCGTGTCCACCACCCGGACGGCGCCGTTTCTCTCCGACTCCTCCAGCATCCAGGAACCGAGTTGCTGGGCGCTGAACCACCCCGCCCGCCGCACATGGACGGCGCCCTTCGCCTCGGGAGTCAGATAGGGGAAGTGCTTCGCCAGATCCGGTTGGTTCAGTATGTCGACCCCGTCGGCGTGGTCGCCGTAGGGCACCGGTCCGGGATGACGCCGCACGGCACCGGCGCCGAAGGTGGTGATGACGTCGGCCTGGGCCTCCATGACCGCGAGCTTCACGAGGTCCGCCGTGACGAACAGGTATCCGCGGCGGCTCAGGCCGAAGACGCCGTTCGACTCCTCCGAGAACTCCTCGAGCAGGTCGATGGATCGGTTCATCAACCCGACCATCGATTCGGAGGGCCACCAGTTCCGGTAACACTCGGTCGACTTGTCGGAGGTGAGCGTGAGTGGCGGACGGGGGTCGACGATGACGACCTTGCCCACCTTCCGGCGCACGGCGAGTTGATGGGCCGCGGCCACCCCGGCGATGCCGGCGCCGACGACCACCGCGTCGGCAGTCGTCATGGTCGGTCCAGGAACTCCCTGACCCGGTCGGCGACGGCCTGCGGCGTGAAGCCGAGGTTCTCGGCGATGACCTTGTCCGGGGCCGAGGCGCCGAAATGGTCGATGCCGATCATCAACCCGTGCTCGCCGACGATGCGCTCCCAGCCGAACGTGGCCGCGGCCTCGATGGAGATCCGCGGCGCATCGCCCAGGACCTGCTGCCGGTACTCCTCGGGCTGCTCGAAGAACAGCTCCCAGCAGGGGAGCGACACGACGCGGGCCCGGACACCGGACTCGTCCAGGATCGAGGCCGCCTCCAGCGCCACCCATACCTCGGAGCCGGTGGCCACGAGCGTGGCATCCGACCCGTCACGCACCACATAGCCACCGGAGGCGACGCCACCCGGTGGGAGGTCCAGGTCGGGCACGTTCTGACGGGTCAGCACCAGCCCGACGGGGCCGTCGTGCCGGTTCAGCGCCAGCTCCCAGGCCTGGAGGGCCTCGCCGGCGTCGGCGGGTCGGATCACCCACAGGTCGGGCATGGCACGCAGGGAGGCGAGATGCTCGATGGGCTGATGGGTCGGCCCGTCCTCACCGAGGAACACCGAGTCGTGGGTCCACACCCAAACCGACGGGATCTTCATCAACGCCGAGAGCCGGACTGCCGGCCGCATGTAGTCGCTGAACACGAAGAAGGTGGCGCCGTAGGGCTTGAGCCCACCGTGGATGGCCATGCCGTTCACGATGGTCCCCATGGCGTGCTCCCGGACTCCGAACGGGATGTCCCGGGCCGCCGGGTCGGAGGGCGAGAAGAGCCGGCCCTTCTCGATGACGGTCTTCGTCGACTCGGCCAGGTCGGCGGAGCCACCGATGAACCCGGGGCACTTGGCAGCGATCTCGCCGAACAGGGCTCCAGCCGACGCCCGGGTCGCCATCGCCTTGCCGGGCTCGAGCGCCGTTCCCTCCAGGGTCACCGGTGCGGGCTCGTGGAGCTCACGCCACAGGGTTCGGGTCTCCTCGTCGGCCGACTCGAGACGCTGCTTCCAGGCGGCATGGGCTTCCCGCCCGCGGTCCATCGAACGGGAGAAGAACTCGTACACCGAGGGGTCGACGTGGAAGTCGACGTCGGGGTCGAAGCCCATCGCCTCCTTGGCGCCCCGTATCTCCTCGACGCCCAGCGGATTGCCGTGCGACTTGGCGCTCCCCTCGAGTGTGGGTGCTCCCTTGGCGATCCGGGTCTTGCAGCTGATCAGAGTCGGGCGGTCCTCGACGGAACGGGCCTCCTCGATGGCGGCGGCGATCGCCTCTCGATCGTGGCCGTCGACCGTGAGGGTGTGCCAGCCGAACGACTGGAAGCGCTTGGGCACGTCGTCGGTGAAAGTGATCGACGTCGAGCCGTCGATCGAGATCTCGTTGTCGTCGTACAGGTAGATGAGACGGCCCAGGCCGAAGTGACCGGCGGCCGACGCCGACTCGGAGCTGATCCCCTCCATGAGGTCGCCGTCGGAGACGAAGGCGTAGGTGTAGTGGTCGACCAGTTCGGGTCCGAGGCGGGCACGCAGATGCGCTTCGGCGAGCGCCATTCCGACCGCGGTGCCGAAGCCCTGGCCCAGGGGCCCGGTGGTCATCTCGATCCCGCGCTCGTGGTCGATCTCGGGATGCCCGGCCGTGTGGCTTCCCCACTGCCGGAACGACTTGATGTCATCGAGGGTGAGAGGGAACCCGGCCAGGTGGAGCAGGGCGTAGAGGAGCATCGAGCCGTGCCCGTTGGACAGGACGAACCGATCCCGGTCGGCCCACGTCGGTTCATCGGGGTCGACCATGAGGAAGCGGGTCCACAGGGTGACGGCGATGTCGGCCATCCCCATCGGCGCTCCCGGGTGGCCGCTGTTCGCTTTCTGGACGGCGTCCATGGCCAGACCCTTGATCGTGTTGACCGCGAGGTCCTCCATGGCGGTTCGGTCGGCTGTCTCGGTACCCATCGACCCGAGGGTACCCATCGGGACCGGTGCTCCCACCCGGATCAGACGGGCCGGCACACCTCGCAGGGCTGGTACCCGACCGTCTCCTCGATGCCGTGGAGGTCGACCACGTTCTCCGGCTTGGAGCGTCGGATGTGCCGGCAAGTGGGGTGACAGAAGATCTTCGTCCGAATGTTGGCCCGGAAACGGATCCCCCGGCTGGCCAGCTTCTCCAGCCAGAGCGGATCGGCTCCCTCGTGGTCGAGCAGCGCCAGCTTGTTCGCCGGATTGCCGAGGGAGTAGTTGCCGATCCGCCCGTCCGATCGCACCACCCGGTGGCAGGGGATCATCAACGGGATCGGGTTGCGGGCGACCGCCGAGCCCGCCGCCCGCACCGCCGACGGCCTGCCCGCCTCCTTGGCCAGCCACGCGTAGGAGCGGACCTCTCCTCTGGGGATCCTGGCAGTGACCTCGAGCACCTTCTCCTGGAAGGGAGTGACCGTGCGGAGGTCGACGGGCACCTTGCCCGGCCGGCCGGCTTCGATCGCCTCCGGGAGATGACGGGCCCAGGCCCGCGGCGCCTCGGCTCTGAGCAGGGCGCGGCCGGTCCGCTTCTGGAAGTGCGTCTGCCAGTCGTCGCCGGCGAGGCCGAGTCCGGAGACCCCGGTCAGGTTGAAGGTGACGACGACCGTCCCGATGGGGGACTCGTAGTAGTCGAACCCGTCGGCGAGACCGGTGCCAAGGGCCACGCCCTCGCTGATCCCCTCGGGGAGGTCGCCGACCAGGGCGGCAAGTTCACGCTCGAGCGTCATACGTCTCGGCCTCCATGATCGTGCGCAGCCGGCCCAGGCCGCGGTGGATGTCTGTCTTCACAGTTCCGACGGGTCTGCCGGTTGCCTCGGCGATCTCGTCTATGCCCAGGCCCACGACGTGACGGAGCACGACGGCGGTGCGCTGTGTCGGGGGCAGCGCATTGAGACGGCGATCCCAGGCGGCGCCGTCGACCATCTCGGGATCCTCGACCCCCTGGGGCTCGGTCAGTTTGACCAGGGTGGGTCGGCGGGACTTGCTGCGGAGGTGGTTCCTCCCCAGGTTGAGGGCGATGGTCCAGAGCCAGGGCTCCAGCTTCAACTCGCAGATCCGGTCGTGCTGATAGCCGCAGAGGGCCTGGTAGGCGCGGATGAGGGTCTCCTGGGTGAGGTCCTCCGCCTCGTGGTGGTCTCCGGACATGCGACGCAGACCCCAGTAGAGGCGGCGGCCCATGCGCTCTACCACCCTCGGGAATGTCCCGTAGAGGTCGGTGGCGAGCGCGCGCACCAGATCGTCGTCCATGTGGTCTTCCATCACTGTGTAGAACCCCGGCGGGCGGCCCTCGGTTGCACCCCGATAGTCTGGTCGGGGATGGCCACCCACGAGATCGAGAGCGTCCTCGCCGCCGCCGAGGAGCGGGTCGGAAGAGGGGAGTCGCTCGCCGGGACCGGATTCCGGAGAGTGGTCCGCGAAGTGAAGAAGAGCCCCGATCTCGCCGAACGCTACGGCGAGCGGATCGCCCGCATCGACGACGCCGCGTTCCGGAGATGGCCGTGGCTGATCATCCCGATCGTCCCCGGGACCGTCCTCGCCGTGGTCGCCTTGCTCGGTGGTCTCGGGCTCGTCGCCTGGTCCTACCGGCTGGTGGAGTCCGGCCGCGAGGCCATGGCGATCCTCTCGTTCTTCGCCGGGTTCGGCATGCTCGTCGCCAGCACCCACGGTCTCGGCCACCTGGTGGTGGGTCGGCTCCTCGGCATCCGCTTCACCTCCTGGTACGTCGCATCGCCGACCAAGCCCCAGCCGGGCGTGAAGATCGAGTACTCCAGCTACCTGAGGTCGACACGCACCAAGCGGGCCTGGATGCACGCCGCGGGCGCAATCGTCACCAAGATCGTCCCGTTCGCCCTCATCGGGGCGGCCCGCGCCGCCGGGCTCCCCGACTGGGTGACCTGGGCGCTGGTGGGCATCGGGCTGGTGATGATCCTCTCGGACGTCTTCTTCTCGACGAAGAGCTCCGACTGGTCCCGGGTGCTCCGGGAGCTGCGGGCCTAGGACTCCTCTTCCACCGACATCAGCGGGATCGAGCCGTCGACCGCGTGCATCTCCTCGTGTGATGCGACCTTCGCCATGTAATCGAGGTCGTCGAGCGCCTCGACCAGGTCGACGGAGATCAGGTGCCGCGTGATGGGACCGCCGGCGCGGTCGAACTCCCGGGCCTTCCGGATCACGGCCGCCGAGGCGTCGTCGATGCGCCGGTGCTGGGCGAGATGATCGTCCCACGAGTGGTTGACGAAGAGCTCGGTGATGCGCGTGGGCTCGGACACGTTGCGCATGAGCCGCCAGCGGTAGGCGCCCGTGGTGAGCCGCACGAGGCGGAGTTGCTGCATCACCTTGAGGAACTCCGGGATGTCCTCTTCGTCGACGATCCATGTGTTGAGGACGATCACGGGTCCTTCCTCCGACAGATCGGACCCGGCGGTGTCGTCGATGTGGGGGTTCAGGGAGTCGGCGTAGGTGAAGGCCGGCTCCTCGATCTCCTCGAGCCTGGGGATCCGGAACCTGGGCGTGGCGAGACCGAGTAGCACGGATCCGATCGAGAAGCCGACGATCGTGGCCCTCGTGCCGAACTGGTCGGCCACGATGCCGGTGAGGATCGAGCCGATCGGCGTGATCCCGGCGAAGGCCAGGTTGTAGAGCGAGAGCGCCCTTCCCTTGATCCAATCCGGCGACATCAACTGTGCCGTCGTGTTCATGGTCGCCAGGGACAGCAGCCAGAAGACACCGCAGGCCAGCATGCACAGCCCGGCCAGCACCAGGTTCGGGGCGAGACCGAGCAGGATCCCGGACACGCCGAAGAGCAGGATGCCGAACGGGACGAGGTGGATACCGGTCTGCGTGATGCGTTGTCTGAAGACGACGCCGATGAGCGCGCCGAGCCCCATGGCACCGAGGAGGAAGCCGTAGGTCCCGGCAGAGCCGCCGAGCTCGGTGGTGTGACCGGGGAGCGCCGCCTGCACCACCGCCGAGGTGACGGCGAAGAGCGCGGCGAGTGCCAGGAGGTTCCGGAATCGCTCGGTGTAGCGGGCGTATCTCACGCCCATGGTCACGGCGTTGAAGACCGAGCTCTCCTCCCGCTCCCTGGCACCGAGCGTCGGGGCCACGAACAGGACGACGGCGATCATCGCCAGGTAGGTCACCGAGTTGATCCCGAACCCCCATTCCGCCCCGTAGGCGGCGACGATGGCCCCTCCCAACGCCGGCCCGATGGCCCGGGCCGAGTTGAAGGCCGCCGACTGCAGGGCGACCGCGGAGGCGATCATCCCCCTGGGCACCAGTTCGGGGAGGAGGGCCTGGGAGGAGGGCTGGTTGAGAGCGCCGCCCAGACCCAGCATCAGGCCGAGAAGGAGGAGAAGGACCGGGGTCATCTTCCCGAAGTGCGTGAGCAGCGCCATGCTCAGCGCCGAGAGGGCCATGATCGACTGGGCGAGGACCATGATCTTGGCCCGGTCGAACATGTCGGCGAGGGCGCCCGCGGTCAGGGAGAAGAACAGGAGCGGAAGGGTCGACGACGACACCATCAGGCCGACCCAGGTGTTCGAGCCGGTGAGCTCGAGCATCAGCCAGGACCCTGCGACGCTCTGGACGAACGTGCCGGTGGCCGAGAAAATCGTCGCCGACCACATTGCGCGGAAGCGAGGGATGCGGAGCGGTGCGGTCATCGGCGGCGCGGCCGATGCTATCGCTGCGCCGGTCGTCGATATGCAATCGATTCCGCCTACCTTCAATGGCGTGGAACGCGAGACCGCCTATTACGTCGGGAGCCAGGGAGGGCCGGGGGTCCTGTTGCTCCATTCGTTCTGGGGTCTCACGCCGTCGGTCAAGAAGCGTGCAGATCGGCTCGCCGACGAGGGGTTCACCGTGCTCGCTCCCGACATCACGTTCGGGGAGCTCCCTCCCACCGAGAAGGACGCGGTGGCGACCCTCGCCGATGCCGACGCCGACCGGCTGGCGAGGCTCGTCCTCATGTCGACCGGTTTCATCCACGACAAGGCCGGTGGGCGGCCGATCGGCGTGGTCGGGTTCGGCATGGGTGGATCGATGGGGCTGTGGGCCTCGGTCCGGGCCGCTGACGCCGTCGCCGCCACCGTCTCGTTCTACGGCACCCAGCAGATCGACTTCGCCGGCGCCCGGTCGTCGTACCTCATCCATCTCGCCGAGGAGGACGACTACATCACCGAGGACGAAGCCGTGTTCATGGAGGCGACCATGGGTCTCGAGTCGCTCCCGGTCGAGGTGCTGCGCTACCCGGGGACCAGTCATGGCTTTGGCGACCCCGAGAGCGAGGGTTACGACGAGGAGGCGTTCGAGCTGGCCTGGTCCCGAACGGTCGACTTCCTGCGCCGGGTCCTGGTCCCCTGAACCGGGATCGTCCGCTCAGAGTGGGGTGAATGCGTCGCCCGGACGGACCGTGCCCTCCGTGAGGACACGCGCATAGACCCTGGACTCGCCGGGAAAGCGGGTCTGGAGCATCCGTGTGAAGTCACCGTCGGAGAACCACCGGGCATTGGTGGCGCACGGCTTGGTGTACGACGTGATCTCGATCTCGACCCCGTCGCCGATTCGGTAGCGGCTCCCGGGCACCACGGTCGCCCAGTCGACCCCGGCCACGGTGAGGTTCTCACCGGCGTGGCCCGGCGCCATGTGGTGGCCTTCGCCCTGCATCCGCTCGATCGCCTCGAGGGAGAAGAGACAGAGGGCGCGATCGGGGCCGCCGTGATGCCTCATGTCGTCATGGCCGTCACCGACGACACCGAGGCGCGTCACGACACCCTCGCTGACGGCGAGCTTGGGGACCCCTCCCGGGGAGACGCTGACCTGATGGACGTGACCCATGACAGGGGCAGGGTAGGGGCCAGCTACCAGGCCGGTCCCTGGATATCGATGACGCCTTCGGTCGGTCCCGGGGCCACGAGGTCGCGGGTCATGACGCGATTGAAGGTGAAGACTCTCGACTCGCCCCTCTGCTCGGTGAGGAGAGTCCCTTCGAAGACCTTCCAGCCCATCCGGCCGTAGTAGTCGAGCAATTCGTCCTGGCAGACGAGCAGGCCGAAGTCGGCGCGGGCGTCGTCGCGCAGCCACTCGGTGGCCTTATCCATGCCGAGGGCGGCCAGACCCATCCCGCGAACGTCCGGGTGGGTCTTGACCCCGCCGATGCCACCGATCCTCACGGGCTGCTCGTCGTGCAAGGAGTCACGCACGAGCACCCCCACATAGGAGACCAGCCAGCCGTCGGAGTCGACGACACGCACACCCATCTCGGGGCCTGACCAGTCCAAGACGGCTCCGGGCCAGGAGTCGGGCTCCTCGGGCGGGTACACGGCGTCGGTGAGCTTGCGGAGCTCGCGGGTCTGCTCGTCGGTCCAGACCGATACCGGGCCTATCGACGCGGTTGCGTCCAGCCCGGTCACCGCTCCGACATCTCCGCCAGGTCGGCGGCGAGCACCTCCCGCTCTTCGTCGTCCTCGATCTCCTCGAGGAGCGCCCGGGCGGACTGGAGGTGCTCGGTGAAGGTCTCGACGTCGTCGACCTCGGCGGCGGCACGGGCGATCGCCTCGTGGGCGAAGCCGGTTACGAACGGGTCGAGGCCGAACTCGAGACAGGTCTCCAGAGAGCGCTCTCCGAAGCGGAACGCCAGGTCGGCATAGCCGAGGACGGCGGCGACCCGCGACACCTGCCAGTCGGCGATGGCTCGATTGCGTGGCTCGCCCACCTCGTACCAGTGGTACCGCTGGGCGAACGCCGAGGACAGCATCGCCTCCTCCTGTTCCCGGGTCAGCTCATCGGCGTCGAGGTACTCCCAGGTCTCGTTGAAGACCCGTGGCGCCACGGCCCGGTGGATGGCGAGGAGGTCTTCGGGATCTCTGGTCTCGGTCATGGCTCCTCCGATCGTCGCCGCCGTAATGTGCGATGGCCGGACGATACGGGAAAGTCATGGCCGATCACGTGGAAGTCGAAGTAGATGGCGAGAAGATCCGGGTGTCCAGCCCGAATCGTGTCGTGTTCCCCGATCGCGGGTGGACCAAACTCGACGTCGTCGAACACTTCGTCACCGTGCTTCCGGGGGCGTTTCGGGCGGTGCGCGACCGGCCGACGATGCTCAAGAGATACCTCCAGGGGGTCGGCACCGACCCGATCTATCAGAAGCGGGCCAAGCCCGGTGACCCCTTCGACACCGTGCAGATCCGGTTCCCGTCCCAGCGGCCCGGGCGCATGAACGTTCCCCGAAAGCCGGCTGACGTCGTCCGTCTCGCTCAATTGGGATGTCTCGACTTCCACCCATGGCCGGTGCGGGCGGGAGACACCGATCATCCCGACGAGCTTCGTCTCGACTTCGACCCCACGCCCGGCTTCGGCTTCGCCGAGGTGAAGGAGGCGGTGGCGGGAGCCAAGGAGCTCCTCGACGAGGTCGGGTTGGTGGGTTGGCCCAAGACATCCGGGAGCCGGGGAATCCACGTCTACATCCGCATCGAGCCCCTGTGGGACTTCTTCCAGACACGCCGCGCCGTCCTGGCGTTCGCCCGCGAACTGGAGCGTCGGATGGACGGGCTCGTCACCACCGCCTGGTGGAAGGAGGAGCGGCGGGGGATCTTCATCGACTACAACCAGAACGCCCGCGACAAGACGGTCTCCGCGGCCTACGGGGTCAGACCCACGGGGTACGTGTCCACTCCGTTCCGGTGGGACGAGCTCGCCGACATCGAGATCTCCGACTTCCCGATGGACCGTTTCCGCGAGCGCTGGGAGGCGGTGGGGGATCTGACCGAGGGGATGGACGAGGCCGCCGGTCGCATCGACACCCTCATGGAGTGGGTGATCCGGGACGAGGAGAACGGAATCGGTGACGCCCCGTGGCCACCCCACTACCCGAAGATGCCGGGTGAGCCCCCCCGGGTGCAGCCGTCCAAGCAGCGGCGCCCTTCCGAGGACTACTGATCTGGATCAGACGGCGTCCCGCTCCTTGAGCGCCCAGGTGAGGACGAGCCAGCCGACCACCAGCACGATCCCGATCTTGATGAGCCCGTCGGTGACACCGGGTGTCACCGGGCCGAGCACGTCTTCCATGGCGCTCGGCACGGTCGGGGCGATGTCGGCGTAGATGGACACGGCGATGCGCCAGATGGACAGCTGGGCGACTCCGTTGACCATGAAACCGACGATCTGCTCCAGGACCACCACGTAGCCGAGGCCGAACAGGAGCGACCTCGGGGCGAGGTACCCGAGCGGCACGAAGATGGCGGCGTACCCGATCGCCGCAGTGACGAACAGCGAGAGGCCGGCGAAGGTCTCGGACAGGTCGACGCCGCCGGCCAACGACCCGAGCACGGTTGCGATCCAGGCGCCGACACCGATCACGATCGCAGTGGCGGCGCCGCCCGCGATCGACGCGGCGGCGAAACCCGTTCTCGGGATCGGACGCATGTAGATGTAGGGGAGGGTGCCGCCGTCTCTCTCGTCCCGGAGAGTCCCGACGGTCAGGATCAGCACTGCGATGGCGAACGTGACACCGGCTGTCGTCACCGCGGTCGGATAGACCTCACCACGGCCGAACTCCCCGCCCTGCGAGAGCCAGACCACGATCGCGGCCAGGGACGAGAGGGCGATCAGGCCGATGAGGCGGCCCCTGGTGAGCATTCGTCGGAAGAAGTGCCCGAGCAGGGTGATCATCTCGACCCCACCAGGTATCGGAACACCGACTCGAGCGACTCGTCGGCGGGTTGGAGGTCGGTGACCCGGACCCCGTTCTCCACCGCCAGGCGAGGTAGATGGTCGGCGACGGCCCTGGCGTCCGACGCCTCGACCCGGAGACGGTCCGCTTCGAGGTGAACGCCCACGACGCCCTCGGTGCGGAAGAGGGCTGACGCCAGGCGTCTCGGGTCGCTGCACTCCACGTAGATCTGCCGGGGGCGGTCGGTCATCGCGGCCCGGATGGTGGCGACACTGCCGACGGCGGCGAGGCGGCCGTCGACCATGGCGACCACCCGGTCGGCCATCCGCTCCACCTCGGCGAGGACGTGGGACGAGACGATCACCGTGCGTCCGGCGGCGCCCAACTCCTTGAACAGACGGATCAGCTCGGCGCGCTGGACCGGGTCGGCTCCGTTGAGCGGCTCGTCGAGGAGAAGCACCTCGGGTTCGGTGACGAGAGCCGAGGCGACTTTGGCCCGCTGTCGCATGCCCTTGGAGAAGGTGCCGAGTGGGCGGTCGGCGGCGTCGGTGAGCCCGACGATGCGAAGGACGTCCTCGGTCTTGCCCACGGGGTCATCGATCTTCCCCAATCGTGCCATGGTCTGGATGAACCGGCGGGCGGACTCCCGCTCGTACATCGCCTCGTCCTCCGGGACCAGGGACATCTTCCGGTAGACGTCGACGTGCTCGCGGGGATCCTGGCCGAGGACCGTGATCTTTCCCTGTGACGGCTTTTGAAGACCCGCCACCAGACGCATCAACGTCGTCTTGCCGGCGCCGTTGGGGCCGAGGAGCCCGGTCACGCCGGATCCGAATGAGATCGTCACGTCGCTGACCGCGACCTTGAAGCCGAACCACTTCGACACCTCGGTGATGACGACCGTGTCGGTCACGCCAGCCTCCGGTAGCGCGAGTGGACGAACCAGGCGGCGAGGGCGGTGAACACGGCGATGACGATCGCCGACACCCAGGCGTCGAACCCGGCCTCGGTGGCCGGGAAGAAGCCCTGTCGGTCGAAGAGGAAGTCGCGGATGATCCTCGGGTGCTGGTCGGGGGCGATCAGGGTCAGGAACCGGGAGCCCGGAAAGTCCACGCGGGCGAACTGGTCGGCCACGATGTTCGCGCCGAGGATCGTGCCCAGGAACGACGCCGACGCGATGCCGGGCCGCTTCACGAACGACGAGAAGAAGAAGGCGAGGGCGCCGTGCATCGCCACGAAGCCGAGGGTCGTGACGGGGACCTTCCAGAGGATGTCCAGGTTGTCGGTCATGTGCGAGAAGAAGCCGTCCCTCGAGATCATTCCGAGGCCGAGGTGGAGCAGCACTTGCGGGACGATGTACAGGGCTCCCACCACGCTGGCGTACGCCAGGGTCTTCGCCCCGAGATAGCCGTTGACCGTCAGCGGCCGGGAGAAGTACACCGAGAGCACACCGTTGGTGCGGTCGGGGATGAGCAATTGCGGGGCCGCATAGGCGATGAAGATCAGCGAGATGAACGAGTAGGCGTCGAACAGGTCGGCGTAGCGGGGGAGCTCCACCGGGGCGGCGTCGCCCACGGCCTGGCCGATGGCGAAGTGGAGACCGACGATCACGATCGCGGTCATCACCCCGATGACCATCATCGACCAGGGGAAGATCTTGGCCCGTGCCTTTCGACCGAGGCCGAAGACCCTCCTCAGACCTTCCTTGTAGACGGCGCGTCGCGCGCCCGCGGGCCCACGGCGGGGGCCTTCGTAGGTGCGGTACCCGCGGTCGTAGATGACGCCTTCGGTCACGCCTTCCCTCCGTTCACGAGGAAAAGCTCCTCGAGGCTGGCCGAGCCCCGGGTCATCCGCACCAGCCCGGTGCCGAGCCGGGCAGCGGCGCCCACGATGGCGTCCTCCAGTCCCTCGCCGGGGCCGACGACAACACGCAGACCGTCGACGACGGCCTCGATGCCACGCTGCCGGATCATCGCGGCCAGTTCCTCCGGCCGCTCCAGCACCTCGGCGAGAACCGTGCTGTCTTTCTCGAAGCCCTTGAGCGGAGCGGAGCGCAACAGGTTCCCGGCATCGAGCATGACCACCCAGTCGCAGGTCCTCTCGATGTCGGGCAGGACGTGGGACGAGACGATCACGTTGATGTCGAACTGGCCCAGACGCTTGATCAGATCGAGCATCTGCTCCCGTCCCTCGGGGTCCAGACCGGAGGCGGGCTCGTCGAGGAGCACCAGATCGGGGTCGTGAACGATGGCCTGGGCGAGCTTGACCCGCTGCCGCATTCCTGTCGAGAAGTCGCCGAGGTAGCGGAATCGCTCCTCTTCGAGCCCGACCAGGAAGAGGGTCTCCGACGACCGGCGCTTGGCTTCGCGTGGCGGCAAGCCGGCGAGCTCTGCCGTGTAGGCGACGAAGTCGGCGGCGGTCTGGTCGAGGGGCAGACTCCCCACTTCCGGCATGTAGCCGACCCGGGCACGGACCTCGAGGGGCTCGGCCTCCGGGTCGTGGCCGAGGACGTTGACCGAGCCCTCGGTGGGGTGGAGGAGCCCGAGCAGGATCCGGAGCATGGTGGTCTTGCCGGCACCGTTGGCTCCGACCAGGCCGGTGATACCCGGCGGCACGGCCAGGTCGAGGTCGCGCAGGGCGACGACCTCGCCATAGTCATGCGTCAGGTTGCTGACCTCGACTACCTGGTTCATTCCCCGTTCCTGTCGACCACGTCGGCGAACCCGGGTCCTTCGGGTCGCTCGAGCTGGTCCATGGTGCACTCCTCGGCGGTCTTATCGGGTCTCCAGCGGTGGAACCGCGCCGCGTGCCGGAACCGATCGCCCTCGAGTTGGTCGTAGGACACCTCGATGACGACGCCCGGCTGCACCGGGGTCCAGGACTTGTCCTGGCCGGCGCTCCAGCGGCTGACGGCACCCGGGGCGCGGGCTGCCTCCCCGAAGCTGGAGTCGACTGCGAGCTCCTGGAATCGCCGGAAGATCTCCACGCGGTCGGTGTCCGGGAAGCCCGAGCAGTGACCGATGAAGTGGAGGTCGCCGTTCGAGTTGTAGAGACCGAGGAGCAGCGACCCGATCTTCCCGCCGTCCTTGTGCTCGCGGAAGCCACCAACCACCACGTCGATGGTGCGGCGGTGCTTGATCTTGATCATCGCCCGCTTGCCGCTCTGATACGTGCTCTCGGGATCCTTGGCGATGATCCCGTCACAGCCAGCCGACTCGAACTCGTCGAACCAGACCTTGGCCACTTCCTCGTCCGCGGTCTGCGGGGTCAGGTGCCACGGGTGCTCGAGACGGGAGGCGAGCTCGACGAGACGTTCCCGGCGTTCCCTGAAGGGACGGCCACGCAGGTCCTCGCCCTCGTGGGCGAGCAGGTCGAAGGCCACCAGCTCGGCCGGCGTCGCCTTGGAGAGCATCTCGACCCGGGACTGGGCCGGGTGGATCCGCTGCTGGAGAGCGTCGAAGTCGGTGGCACCGTCCACGACCACCACGATCTCCCCGTCGACCACCGTGCCCGCCGGCAGTTGCTCCAGGGCGACGGTCAACTCCGGGAAGTAGCGGAGGAGTGGCCGCTCGTTGCGGGAGTCGAGGCGAAGTGCCGGCGCCGACCAGGACAGGGACCGAAAACCGTCCCATTTCGGCTCGTAGACGAAGTCGCCCTTCGGCCAGCCTTCGTAGACGCGGGCCTCCATCGTGGGGATGGTGGGCCGGAAGGGGTGGTCGGTCACTGCGGGGAGTGTAAAGGGGCTATTACCTTCAGAAGCCCATGCCACCCCGGATCACCAATGCCTTCAAGGCCATCTATGAGGTGGCACGGGACGCGGTCCGCGGCTACGGCGAGGACCGCGGGGGTCGCATGGCGGCCGCCCTCGCCTACCGGACACTCTTTGCCATCGCGCCGCTGCTCCTGCTCGCTCTCGGCGTGTTCGGTCTGGTCGTCGGGGATCCGCTGGAGGCGCGTGAGATCGTGGTCCGGACACTCGGCACACTGCTCGGCCCGGACGCCACGCAGGCGATCGTTTCGCTGGCGTCTTCAGCCGTCGTCGGCTCGGACGCCACCGCGGTGATCGGTTTCGGGCTGTTCGCCTGGGCGTCGTCGTCCTTGTTCATGGACCTGCAGAGCAGTCTCTACGACATCTTCCGGGTCCCGAAGGAGCGACGCACCGGGTGGCGCTCGTTCGTGGCGAGACGCGCCGTCGCCATCGCCTGGTCGATCGGTTTCAGCCTCCTCTTCATAGTGATCTGGTTCTCCAACGCGGCCGGGAGCTGGCTCATCGGTCTCATCCCCGAGGGATTCGGTCTGGCGAGAGGCGCCGTCGAGGTTGGCGTGAGACTGGTGGCCGTCGCCCTGGCTCCACTCGTCTTCATGCTCATGTACCGGACGATGATCCGGGTGCGCATCCGGAAACGGGCGCTCCTGCTGGGCGGTGTGGTCACCTCGGTGGCGTTCCTGGGCACGGCCTACGTGGCCAACATCTACTTCTCATGGGACCGTGAGACGCCTGCCGGGCAGATTGCCGGGGCGGTGGTCGTGCTGCTCCTGCTGGCGTACATGCTGTCGACGGCTGTGCTGATGGGGGCCGAGGTGACACGGGCCTATCACGAGAGGCTGCAACGGAAATAGGCTGCGCCGATGCCCGTTGACCTTCCCGGTTACGTCACCGACCTGAAGGAGCACGCCACCGAGCACGGCTTCCACGTGCACGACGAGCGGCACTTCGTCGAGACCTACTCGTTGCGTCAGTCGTGGGAGGTCGACGTCCATCCCGAGGCCGGATGCGGCGGCCCCATCGACCTGCACATGGCACTCGATGTCGACCCACGGATCGTTCTGGCCCTCGACGACTATCTGGCGACCCTGGGCGACGACGACACCGAGCCCGAGGGCACCTACCACCTCGACATGTACTTCAACTGGGCGGTGCCGCCCCTTCAGAACCCGCCCGACCTGCTGATCCTGGCCACCGATCTCGCCGGCGTCGGCGGGACGACACTCCCCATCGAGGTCACCGCGATCGACTCATACGACGCCGTGACCGATGCCGCCGTCCGCCGTCTCACGATCATGGGGAAGGTCAGCCTCAACCTGATCGAGGTGGTCACGGGCCGCGACGAGTTGTGCGACGTCCTCGAGGCCGCCAGGGAGGTCTCCGAGTACCTGCTCGATCGCGTCGACGCCTGGATGGCGCCGCCGAACAACTAGCCGGCCCCGAAGAGCAGGAACAGCGCCCAGATCCCGAGGATGGCGGTCAACCCGGCCAGGGTGAAGAACAACGCCCTGGTCAGCGGGCGGGGTGGTGGAGCCAGGCCGCGGTCCG
>Ga0207873_1001972_pt1 | contig 18009 bp, 16 predicted proteins | sample BGWIniCompost_FD_187373 | JGI IMG/M metagenome (GOLD analysis project Ga0207873, IMG submission 187373) | Cellulose adapted compost microbial communities from Newby Island Compost Facility, Milpitas, CA, USA - BGW Initial Compost (SPAdes)... ...
CGGGCTTCCGACGCGATCGGTCTTCGCGGGACCGCCGTGAACACGTCCGTGTGGGCTGCGTGCGCGGCATCCCTGCCGCGCACGCTCCCGCGAAGACCGATCGCATCGAAAGCCCGCTCGCGCGCAAGCCCCGTCGATCGCTGCGGCCCTCGCCGGGAAGTCGTGCCCTCAACGCCAACGGACGCCGTTCGTCGTGAACGGCACAACGTATCCGGCGGGCTTGGCCTCATCGGCCTTTGCGGGAGCGTCCGCGGCAGGGATGCCGCGGACGCAGCGTACAGGGATGTATTCACAGCGGTCCCGCAAAGGCCGATGAGGCCAAAGCCCGCCAACCACCGCACGCTGACCGTTCGCGACGAACGGCGTCCCCACCGCACGCCGACCGTTCGCGAGGAACGGCGTCCACCGCCGCGCGCAGCGAGTCAGTGCAGGAGCTGCGCCGGTGTCTCGCCGCGCATGATCGCGGCGACGTCCTCGTCGTCGTAGCGGAAAGTGCGATTGCAGAACTCGCACGTGATCTCGACGCAGCCCGGGTCGCCGAGCAGGCTCTCGATCTCGTCCTCGCCGAGCAGGCGCACGATGCTCGCGAGATGGTCCGGCGTGCAGCGGCAGTCGTGCAGCACCGGACGCGCCTCGAAGAGGCGGATGTCGTAGCCGGTGAAGATGCGCGGCAGCAGCGCGTCCGCCGCGGTGCTCGCGAGCTCCTCGGTGGAGACCGTCTGCGCGAGCGTCGCCGCGGTTCGGAAATTCTCGTCATCGAAGGATACGCCGGGCAGCGCCTGCAGCATCAGGCCCCCGATGCGCCGCTCCGTGCTCTTCAGAACGAATCGCGTCGGCAGCTGCTCCGACTGCGTGAAATAGGCCTCGAGGCATTCGTCGATGTGCGGGCTGACGAGCGGCACGATGCCCTGGAAGAACCCGTTCGGGCCGTGCATGTCGACGTTCACCGCGAGCCGGCCGCCGCTGAACCACGGCTCGCCGAGCGCGCGCGCCTCGCATTGCGCCATGCCGCGCACGCGGAGATCTTCCGTGCACTGGATCAGCAGCAGCTTCAGCGGGCCTTCGCTTTGAAGCTGGATCGACACGCGGGGCCGAGCCTTGAGGCTGCTCGCGAGCAGCACCGTGGCCGCGACGCTCTCGCCGAGCAGACGCTTGAGGTCCGGCGGGTAGGTGTGCAGCGCGATGACCTGCTGCCAGGTCTCCTCGAGCCGCACGAGCGCGCCGCGAATTCCGCAGCCCTCGAGCAGAAAGCTCTGCACTTCGTTCACTGTCGATGCCTCTTGCCGAACACGCGGCGCGGCGCCGGACCGTGCCGCTCAGTCGCTCGAATCGAGCCGCGCGCGCAGCACCTCGTTGACCTGCTGAGGATTGGCCTTGCCGCGCGAGGCTTTCATGACCTGTCCGACGAGGAAGCCGAGCACCTGCGTCTTGCCGCTCTTGTATTGCTGGACTTGCTCGGGGAAGGCGTCGACGACGGTGTCGACGAGCGCCTCGATCGCCGCCCGGTCCGTGATCTGCACGAGCCCCCGGCTCTCGATGACCTCGGCGACCGTGCCGCCTTCGTTCCACAGCGCCTCGAAGACTTCCTTCGCGATCTTGCCGGAGATCGTGCCGTCCTCGATGCGGTCGAGAAGCGCGGCGAGCTGATCGGCGCCGACCTTCGACTCGCCGATCTCGAGCCCGCTCTTGTTCAGCGCGCCCATGAGCTCGCCGAGCACCCAGTTCGCGGCCGCCTTCGGCCGCGCCTTCGTCGCCTTGACGACGGCCTCGAAGTAATCGGCGAGCGGGCGCTGGCCGGTGAGAATCGACGCGTCGTACGCGGGCAGATCGTACTCGCGCATGAAACGCTCGCGCTTCGCGTCCGGAAGCTCGGGCAGCGTCGCGCGGATCTCCTCGATGAGCGCATCGTCGACGACGAGCGGCAGCAGATCCGGATCGGGGAAGTAGCGATAGTCGTTCGCCTCTTCCTTCGTGCGCATCGGCCGCGTCTCGTTGCGGTCCGGATCGTAGAGCCGCGTCTCCTGCACGATGCGGCCGCCGCTCTCGAGCACGTCGATCTGCCGCTCCGCCTCGACCTCGATCGCCTTCTCGACGAAGCGGAAGGAATTCAGGTTCTTGATCTCCGTCCGCGTGCCGAAAGCCTTCTCGCCGCGGCGCCGCACCGAGACGTTCGCGTCGCAGCGGAACGATCCTTCTTGCATGTTGCCGTCGGAGATCCCGAGATAGCGCACGAGCGTATGGATCTTCCGCATGTACGCCCCGGCCTCGGCCGGCGAGCGCATGTCCGGCTCGGAGACGATCTCGATCAGCGGCGTGCCGGCGCGATTCAGATCGATGCCGGTCAGGCCGTGGAAATCCTCGTGCAGCGACTTGCCGGCGTCTTCCTCGAGGTGAGCGCGGGTGATGCCGATCGTCTTCACCGTGCCGTCGTCGAGCACGATGTCGAGCTTGCCGCCGTAGACGATCGGCAGCTCGTATTGGCTGATCTGGTAGCCCTTCGGCAGATCCGGATAGAAGTAGTTCTTGCGCGCGAAGATCGAGCGGCGCGCGATCGTGCAGCCGGTCGCGAGGCCGAACTTGATCGCCATGACGACCGCCTCGCGGTTCAGCACCGGCAGCACGCCCGGATAGCCGAGGTCGACGAGGCTCGCCTGCGTGTTCGGCGGCGCGCCGTACTCTGTCGATGCGCCCGAGAAGATTTTGCTCCTCGTCGCGAGCTGCGTATGGATCTCGAGACCGATGACGATTTCCCAGTCCACGGCGGCCGTCCTCACTCGTAGCCCGGCGGCACGCGTCGATGCCAGTCGGTCGCCTTCTGGAAATAGTGCGCGGTCTTGAGCAGCCGCGACTCGGCGAGCGGCGGACCGATCAGCTGCAGCCCGACCGGAAGATTGTCCACGAAGCCGCATGGGATCGACATCGCCGGCAACCCGGCGAGGTTCGCGCCGATCGTGTAGATATCGTTCAGATACATTTGAATCGGATCGTTGGTCTTCTGGCCGAGCCCGAACGCCGGCGTCGGCGTCGTCGGGCCCGCGAGGAGATCGACTTCACGGAACGCTCGCGCGAAGTCCTCGCTGATCAGCTTGCGCACCCTCTGCGCCTTCAAGTAGTACGCGTCGTAGTAGCCCGCCGAGAGGACGTACGTGCCGATGAGAATCCGGCGCTTGACCTCCGCGCCGAAGCCTTCGGCGCGGTTGCGCTTGTAGAACGTCACGAGATCGAGCTGCTCGGCGCCCGGCGAGCGGTAGCCGTAGCGCACGCCGTCGAAGCGCGCGAGGTTCGACGACGCCTCCGCGGGTGCGACGACGTAGTAGGTCGGCACGGACAGGTGCAGATACTCGAGATCGAGCGTCACGAGATCGGCGCCGAGCTTCTCGATCTCGGCCAGCGCGGCCCGCACGGCCTCGGCGTACGCCGGATCGAGACCTTCGTCGAAGAAGTTCTTCGGCACGCCGATCTTGAGGCGTTCCCAAGGCGTTTCGATCTCGGCGGCGTACGGCGGGACGGGCTCGTCCAGCGACGTCGAATCCCGGGGGTCGAAGCCCGCCATCGCCTCGAGCACGAGCGCCGCGTCCTCGGCCGTCGCGGCGAACACGCCCGCCTGATCGAGGCTCGACGCGAACGCGACCATGCCGTAACGCGACACGCGTCCGTACGTCGGCTTGATGCCGGTCACGCCGGAGAGGGCGGCCGGCTGACGGATCGATCCGCCGGTATCGGTGCCGGTGGCGGCCGGCGCGAGCCGCGCCGCCACCGCGGCTGCCGAGCCGCCGGACGAGCCGCCGGGCACGCGCGTCGTGTCCCACGGATTCTTCACGGGCCCGTACCAGCTCGTCTCGTTCGACGAGCCCATGGCGAACTCGTCCATGTTGGTCTTGCCGAGCATCACCATGCCGGCGGCCTTCAACCGCTCGACCGCGGTCGCGTCGTATGGCGAGACGAAGTTGTCGAGCATCCGCGAGCCGCACGACGTCTTCACGCCTTCGGTGCAGAAGATGTCCTTGTGCGCGATCGGGATACCGGTCAGCGCCGACGCGTCGCCGCTCGCGAGCCGCCGGTCGGCGGCTTCGGCCGCCCGAAGGGCCTCGTCCTCCGTCACCGTGATGAAGGCGTTCAAGGCCGGGTCGTGTCGCGCGATCCGGTCGAGAAAGTGCCGCGTCAGCTCGACGGCGGAAATGCGCCGAGCGCGCAGGGCTTCTGCCAATTGTGCAATCGTCGAGTCGTGCATTCGTTCGGTTTCCGACGGGCCTTACGGGCGGACGGAGCTCACGGGGTCCGGGGAGAGGGGCCGACAGAACGGAGAGAGAAGGCAAGGCCCTCTCGCTCGGAGCCCGTCACTCGATGACTTTCGGGACCAGATATAGCCCTCGCTCGACGGCCGGCGCGTTCCGTTGGTAGAGCTCCCGCCGGTTGGTCTCGGTCACGACATCGTCGCGAAGCCGTTGCGGCCGATCGAGCGGGTGGGCCATCGGCTCGACGCCGTCGGTCGGCACGGCCGAGAGCTGGCTCACCATGTCGACGATGTCGGAGAGCTTCTTCGCGACGTCGCCGATCTCGTCGGCGTCGATCTCGAGCCGCGCGAGCTCGCAAAGCTTGTCGATATCCTGTTCAGCGAGAGACATCGAGTCATCCGAGTGACGAATATCTCATTAGACTATACACTTCGCTTGCCGATTGTCCCACCCGTTGCTAAAGTCGCCGCACGTTTTTCCCCCGCGGCTTGACGCTCGATGTTAAAGAGCTTTCTCGGGTATTTCTCGAACGACATGTCCATCGACCTCGGGACGGCGAATACGCTGATCTACGTCCGAGGCCGCGGGATCGTACTGAACGAGCCTTCCGTCGTCGCGATTCGTGAAGAGCCTGGGCGAGGCGGTAAGGTGCTCGAGGCCGTCGGCACCGAAGCGAAGAATATGCTCGGGCGCACGCCGGGGCACATCACCGCGATCCGGCCGTTGAAGGACGGCGTCATCGCCGACTTCAACGTCACCGAGAAGATGCTCCAGTACTTCATCAAGAAGGCGCACGGTTCGCGCTACTTCAGACCGAGCCCGCGTGTACTTATATGTGTCCCGTACGGCTCGACGCAGGTCGAGCGTCGGGCGATCCGCGAATCCGCCGAAGGTGCCGGTGCGCGGAAGGTCTATCTCGTCGAAGAGCCGATGGCGGCGGCGATGGGGGCCGGCATGCCGGTCCACGAGGCGCGCGGCTCGATGGTGCTCGATATCGGCGGCGGAACGTCCGAGGTCGCGGTGATCTCGCTGAACGGCATCGTCTATGCCGCGTCGGTCCGGATCGGCGGAGACCGCTTCGACGAGGCGATCACGAACTACGTGCGGCGGAACTACGGCATCCTGATCGGCGAGGCGACGGCCGAGCGCATCAAGCACGAGATCGGCTCGGCCTATCCCGGCCGGGAGGTCAAGGAGATCTCGGTCAAAGGCCGAAACCTCTCCGAAGGCGTCCCGCGTGCGTTCACGTTGAACAGCAACGAGATCCTGGAAGCGCTACAGGAGCCCTTGCAAGGGATCGTGGGAGCGGTCAAAGTCGCGCTCGAGCAGACGCCGCCGGAGCTCGGCGCCGACGTCGCGGAGCGCGGCATCGTGCTGACCGGCGGCGGGGCGCTTCTGACCGACATCGACAAGCTGCTCACCGAGGAGACCGGCTTGCCGGTGGTCGTGGCCGACGATCCGCTGACCTGCGTCGCGCGGGGCGGCGGGCGAATTCTGGAGCTGTTGGACGAGTACGGGCCGGGCGCGTTCGCAGTGGAGTGAGCGGCCGCCGAGGAGTGGGCTGAGCAGAAGCGGGCCTGGGCCCGGCAACGAACAAGGGACCCTCGGGGGGGAGCTGCATCGCGGCGGCAGCGAGAATGGGCGCTCCAGGCAAAGCATCGACGGGTATCGGACGCGGCGGCTCGCTCGGGGTCCGCTGCCTCCTGCTCTCGATCGTCGCGTGCACGGCGATGGTCGTCGATCGACGCACCCCCTACCTCGAACCGGTCCGCGACGCGCTTTCGCTCGTCGTCTATCCCGTGCAGCTCGCGGTCGATACCCCGTCTCGAGCGTGGCGCTGGGCTTCGGAATCCCTCGCCGAGCGCGCCGCGTTGCTCGAGGAAAACCGCCGTCTCAAGCGTGAGCTGCTCTACTCGAGCGCCCGACTCCAGCGGCTCGAAGCGCTCGAAACCGAGAACGCGCGGCTGCGCGAGCTGCTCGATTCGACCGCCCAGATCACGGATCGCGTGCTCGTCGCCGAGATCCTCGCGGTCGACCTCGATCCGTATCGGCAGCGTTTCATGGTGAACCGCGGCTCGCTCGACGGCGCCTACGTCGGTCAGGCGTTGCTCGATGCCAACGGGATCGTCGGTCAGCTCGTCGACGTGTCGCCGATGACCGCCGAAGCCGTGCTGATCACCGATGCCGACCACGCCGTGCCGGTCGTCGTCAACCGCAACGGCCTGCGCACGATCGCGGTCGGGACGGGCGATGCCGGCCGTCTCCGTCTGCCGTATTTGACGAACAGCGCCGACATCGAGGTCGGCGACCTTCTGCTCTCGTCCGGCCTCGGCGGCGTCTTCCCGGCCGGCTATCCGGTGGGACGGGTCATCGAGGTGCGGCGCCGGCCGGGGCAATCGTTCGCCGACGTGATCGCCGAGCCCGCCGCGGCGCTCGACCGCGACCGCGAGGTGCTGCTCGTGTGGACGAACGACGACGTGACCGGGCTCGCCGACGCGCGACCCGCGGGCCGCCTGCGCGCTCGAGTCGCCGCGCCGCCGGCCGACGCGGCCGAGCCGGACGGCGACGGCGCGTCGCCCGATGCGCCGTCCGAGGTCGAGACCGACGCACGCGTCGCGGACGTCAGGGGCGAGCCGTGAGATTCGCGCCGATCCTGACGCTGCTCCTCGCCATCGTGCTCGCCGCGATGCCGCTGCCCGGTGCGGTCGCCCAGTTCAAGCCGGACTGGGTCGCGGTGACGATGATCTTCTGGGCGCTGGCTTCGCCGCCCGCTTTCGGGCTTGTGACGGCCCTCGTCGTCGGCCTCATGCTCGATGTGCTATCGGGTGCGTTGCTCGGACAGCACGGGTTCGGCCTGATGCTCATCGTCTATCTGTGTCGCAAGTTCCGGCCGCGGCTGCGCGCCTTCCCTGCGCTGCAGTCGACGCTCGTCGTGGCCGCGCTGCTCGCGTTGAACGAGTTCCTGCTGCTCTGGATCGACGGCGTATCGGGCCGGACCGTGCCGATCGGCGAGCGCTGGGGACCCGTCGCGAGCGGCACGCTGCTTTGGCTTCTCGTGTGGTCGACGTTCGATCACGGCAGCGAGCAAGCGCCGGCGAGGCTCTGAGTCGCGATGCCGAAGCGATCCCCGACACTCAAGGACCACTGGCGCGAGCAGCGGCTGTTCCTCTCGCGCGTCGCCGCTTCAGCCGTCGTCGTGCTGCTCCTGACCGCGGTGCTCGTCGGGCGTCTCGTTCAGCTTCAGGTCTTCGACTACCAGCGTTTCAGCGAGCTTTCGCAGGACAACCGGCTGCGCATCGAGCCGCTGCCGCCGACGCGCGGGCTGATCTACGACCGTAACGGCGTCGTGATCGCCGAGAACCTGCCGACGTGGCAGCTCGTCGCGATCCCGGAGCAGATCGCCGACCTCGACGCCGTGCTGCGCGACCTCGCCGCGCTCGGGCTCGTCGACGAGGGCGAGCACCAGACGCTCGTGGATCTGATCCGCTCGCATCGCGGCTTCGAGCGCGTGAAGCTGCGCAACCTGACGGAGGCCGAGGCGGCGCGCTTCGCCGTGCGCCGGCACCGATTCCCCGGCATCGACATTCAGGAAGGCCTCGTCCGCTACTACCCGTTCGGGCCCGCGAGCGCGCACGCGGTCGGCTACGTCGGCAGCATCAGCCAGTCCGATCTCGAGCGCATCGACCGGCGCAACTACGCGGGCACGTCGCATATCGGCAAGACGGGCATCGAACGGACCTACGAGGACGTGCTGCATGGCGAGGTCGGCTACCGCCAGCAGGTCGTCAATGCGCGCGGGCGCGTGCTGCTCGATCCGGCGGAAGAGGAAGGCGCGGTCGCGGGGCTCGAGACGAAGTGGCCCGTGCCGGGCCGCAACGTCGTGTTGTCGCTCGACATGCGTCTTCAGCTCGCGACGTACGAGGCACTGCTCGGCTCGCGCGGCGCGGCCGTCGCGATCGACCCGCGCAACGGCGACGTCCTGGCGCTCGTCAGCGTGCCGGCCTTCGATCCGAACAGGCTGGCCGCCGGGCTCTCGCGCTCGGACTTCGCCGCGCTTCAGGCCGACAACGACCGTCCGCTCTTCAATCGCGCGCTGGCCGGCCGTTATCCGCCGGGATCGACGATCAAGCCGTTCTTGGGCTTCGCCGCGCTGCATTACGAGAAACGGACGGAGCACGATCGCACGTATTGCCCCGGGTTCTTCCGTCTGCCGGGCAACACGCACCGTTATCGGGACTGGCGGCCGCAGGGTCACGGCAGCCTCGATCTGCGCGACGCGATCGTGCAGTCCTGCGACGTCTACTTCTATCAGCTCGCGGTCGACCTCGGCATCGAGCGGATGGCGGGCACGCTGCTCTCCTTCGGCTTCGGGCCGCCGACCGGAATCGACATCAACGGCGAGATCGGCGGCGTCGTCCCCTCGCCCGAATGGAAGCGCGCGCAGCCGCAGTTCAAGCGCCCGGAGGACAAGGTCTGGTTCCCCGGCGAGACCGTCATCGCGGGCATCGGCCAAGGCTACATGCTCGTCACGCCGCTGCAGCTCGCGCACGCGACCGCGACGCTCGCCGCCCGCGGCGCACGCTTCCGCCCGCGCCTGATGATCGGCACGGAGGACACGTTCGAGGGCCGCTTCACGTACGTCGAGCCGGAACCGCTGCCGTCGGTCGAGATGGACGACGCCGATTGGGAGATCGTGAACGATGCGATGATCGGCGTGACGCGCGACCCGCGCGGCTCGGCCCGCACGCCGCTCGCCGGCACCGACTATGTCGTCGCCGGCAAGACCGGCACGGCGCAAGTCTTCACGGTCGCGCAAGAAGCGAAGTACAACGAGGAAGAGATCGACGAGCGCTTGCGCGACCACGGCCTTTTCATCGCGTACGCTCCCGCGGAGTCGCCGGAGATCGCGGTCGCGGTCGTCGTCGAGAACGGCGGCGGCGGCAGCCGGGCGGCCGCGCCGGTCGCGCGCAAGATCCTCGACGCGTACTTCGCGGCGCGGGGAACGGGTGTTGTCGAGGACTATGTCGCTCTCCAGCGTTGAGTGGGGCGCGAAGCCTCGTAAGGCACTCGGCGCTCCGGGGCTCGGCAAGCTCGTCGTCGACCTGCCGCTGCTGCTGACGCTGATCGCCGTCACCGCCTTCGGGCTCGTCGTGCTCTACAGCGCCGCGGGCGAGGATCTCGGCCGGGTCGCGCGGCAAGGCGTGCGCGCCGCGCTCGGCTTCGCCGCGTTCTTCGTCATGGCGCAGATCCAGCCGCGCTATTTCAGGATCTGGTCGCCGTGGCTGTATTGCGTCGTGCTCGGCCTGCTGCTCGCGGTCGCCGTCGAAGGGGAGATCAGCCAGGGCGCACAGCGCTGGCTCGACATCGGCATCGTGCGTTTCCAGCCTTCCGAGCTCATGAAGCTCGCCGCGCCGATGATGGTCGCGTGGTTCCTGCACGACCGCACGCTGCCGCCGAGCCTGCCGCAGCTCGTCGTCGTCGTGCTGATCGTCCTCGTGCCCGCGGTCTTGATCGCGCGCCAGCCCGATCTCGGCACGGCGCTCCTCGTCGTCGCCGCCGGCGGGCTCGTCGTGCTGCTCTCGGGTATCACCGTCCGCTTGATCCTGGCGAGCATCGGCGTGGCGCTCGCGTTCGCGCCCGTTCTGTGGATCGCGATGCACGACTATCAGCGCGCGCGCGTGCTGACGTTCCTGAATCCGGAATCCGACCCGCTCGGCGCGGGCTACAACATCATCCAGTCGAAGATCGCGATCGGGTCGGGGCATCTGTTCGGCAAAGGCTGGCTCAACGGCACGCAGGCTCATCTCGAGTTCCTTCCCGAGCGCTCGACGGATTTCATCTTCGCCGTGATGGCGGAAGAGTTCGGTCTCTTCGGCGTCGTGCTGCTCTTGATTCTGTATCTCGTGCTCGTCGGACGTGGGCTCTACATCGCGATTCAGGCGCAGGACACGTACACGCGCCTGCTCGCGGGCTCGTTGAGCCTGACCTTCTTCGTTTACGTGTTCGTGAACGCCGGCATGGTCTCGGGCATCCTGCCCGTCGTCGGCGTGCCGCTGCCGTTGGTGAGCGCCGGCGGCACCTCGATGGTGACCCTGATGGGGTGTTTCGGTATCCTCGCGGCCATTCACGGCCACAGAAAGTTGCTGCCGGCATGAAGAAGTTCTCTTGCGGTCGTCGGTGCCTGCTGCTCGCCGCGGGCATGCTCGTCGCCGCGACCGGCCGCGCGGAGATCGACGCGGAAGCCGTCGAGCGCGCGAAACGCGATTTCGTCGCGCGGATGGTCTCGAAGCACGGCTTCGATGCGCAGGACGTCGAGCGGACGCTCGCGAAGGCCGAGATTCAAGAGAAGATTCTGGAGACGATCGCCCGGCCGGCCGAGCGCGTGTTGCCGTGGCACGAGTACCGTGCGATCTTCCTCACGCCGGAGCGCATCGCCGCGGGCGTCGAGTTCTGGAACGCGCACGCCGACGATATCGCCGCGGCGAGCGAACGCTACGGCGTGGCGCCGGAGATCGTCGTCGCGATTCTCGGCATCGAAACGTATTTCGGCCGACGGATGGGCAGCTGGCGCGTGCTCGACGCGCTCGCCACCCTCGCGTTCGCTTATCCGCCGCGCGCGAGCTTCTTCGCGTCCGAGCTCGAGTCGTTCCTGCTGCTCGGGCGCGAGGAGGGCATCGAGATTTTCGACCAGCTCGGCTCGTATGCCGGCGCGATGGGAGCGGGGCAGTTCATCCCGTCGAGCTTTCGCGCGTACGCCGTCGACGGTAACGGTGACGGCCGCCGCGACCTTTGGCACGATCAGCAGGACATCCTCGCGAGCGTCGCGAACTACTTCAAGGCGCACGGCTGGAGAGAAGGCGGCCTCGTGGCCGAGCGCGTGGATATCGGCGACGGGTGGTCGGGACACGTGCCCGAGAACCAGATGGACTTGAACCACACGGTCGGGGCGCTGCGCCGCCTCGGCTACGTGTTGCCGGCCGATCGCGACGACGATACGAAAGCGACCGTTCTCGGGCTCGAGGGGCCGAACGGCGAGACGGAGTACTGGGTCGGCTATCACAACTTTCGGGTGATCACGCGTTACAACAGGAGCGTGATGTACGCGCTGGCCGCTCACGAGCTGAGCCGCGCGATCGCGGAGGAGTATCGCGAGGCGCGCGCCGAGCGTTAGCGGCGCCTCGCGTCGGAGAGGGAGAGCTTCAGGCTTGAACGGAACGACGCGACGACTCGGCACGGCCGCGCTGTGTCTGCTGCTAGCCTCGATACAGTTCGGATGCGCTTCGACGCCGCGGGGCGGGGCCTCCGCGGGATCGGCGACCGAGCGCAGCCCACACGGTAATCCGCCGTTCTACGAGGTCTTCGGCCGCCGCTACTACGTGCTCGACTCGGCGGAAGGCTACGTCGAGCGCGGCATCGCGTCGTGGTACGGGCGCGAGTTCCATCGCCGCAGAACGTCGAGCGGCGAGATGTACGACATGCACGCGATGACCGCGGCGCACAAGACGCTGCCGCTGCCGACCTGGGTGGAGGTCACGAATCTCGAGAACGGCCGAAAAGTGATCGTGAAGGTGAACGATCGGGGGCCGTTCGTCGGCGATCGAATCATCGATCTGTCGTATGCCGCGGCGAACGCGCTCGACATGGTGCGCGCCGGGACGGCGCGCGTCGAGGTGCGGGCGATCGACATGCCCGCCAGTGCCGAGCCCGCCGGACGCCGCGCGGCGCGAGCCGCGCGGCGCGGCACGGCCGAGCGAGTGGCGAACGTAGGGAACGCGGGCGCGCGGCGGACCGATGCGCTGTTCATCCAGGTCGGCGCGTTCTCCGAGCCCGCGAACGCCGAGAAGCTCGTCGAGCGGCTCAGGCGGAGCGGCTTCGACAACGTCTTCGTCGTGTCCGACGATTCGCTGCACCGCGTTCGAGTCGGACCGTTCCACGACGTCGCCGACTACGATCGCGCGACCGACGGGTTACGCCGCTCGGGGATCGGCGACATGCGCCTCGTCATCGAGCCTTGAGTGTGCGGGCCTCGAAGCGCTCCGTGCGGGATCGAGCGGTCTGCGCGGCCGTCGTGCTGCTCGCGGCGCTCGCCGCGTCGCTCGCGCGCGCGTCGACCGTCGTAGCGGTCCCCGAGCCGCCGCAGGTGCCGGCCGGGGCCTTTATCCTGCTCGACCACGTCACCGGCACGGTGCTCGCCGAGCACGACGCGGACGTGCCGCGCCCACCGGCGAGCCTCACGAAGCTGATGACCGCCTATCTCGCGTTCGAGGCCCTCGAGCGCGGCGAGATGACGCTCGACGAGCAGGTCGTCGTGAGCAAGAAGGCCTGGCGGATGGGCGGCTCGCGCATGTTCATCGAGGTCGGCAACGAGGTCGCGGTCGAGGATCTGCTGCGCGGGCTGATCGTGCAGTCCGGCAACGATGCCGCGGTCGCGCTCGCCGAGCGCATCGCGGGCTCGGAGGAGGCCTTCGTCGCGCTGATGAACGAGAGAGCGGCGTCGCTCGGCATGGCGTCGACGACGTTCCGCAACAGCACGGGTCTTCCCGCCGCGGGTCACGTCAGCACGGCGCGCGATCTCGCCGTGCTGTCGCGGGCGATCCTCGCCGATTTCCCGGAATTTCGGCCGCTCTTCGCGGAGACGGAGTTCACCTACAACGGGATTCGCCAGTACAACCGCAATCGCCTGCTCCGCTACGACGACTCCGTCGACGGTCTGAAGACCGGCTATACGTCGACCGCGGGCTATTGCGTGGCGCTGACCGCGGAACGCGACGGCATGCGTCTCGTCGCGGTCGTGCTCGGCGCGGAGACGGCCGCCGCGCGCCGGGCTGCCGGCCGCGCGCTGCTCGACTACGGATTCGAGACGTTCGAGACGCGCAGGCTGTTCGCGAAAGGGGAACCGATTCGAGCGGCGAAGGTCTGGATGGGTGAGGTCGACAGCGCGCCGCTCGGTGTTGCATGGGATTTGCACGTCACGATCCCGCGCGGCGCTTACGACGCGCTCTCCGCGATCGTGAGCTTTCGAGACGGGCTCATCGCGCCGCTCGAAGCGGGTGCCGAGACCGGCACCTTGAGCGTCATGCTCGGCGGTCAGCTGCTGTCGGCCGCGCCCGTGGTCGTGCTCGAGCCGGTTTCCCTCGGCGATGCATGGACGCGGTTCAAGCACATGCTTCTCTTGCGGTACGGCGGCGATGAGTGATGCCGAATCTCTGTTGACGTTTCCCTGCGATCTGCCGGTCAAGGTCTTCGGCCGCAACGTCGAGGCGTTCCGCCAAGCCGCGATCGCGATCGTGGAGCGGCATTGCGGCGAGATCGGCGCGGACCGCATCTCCGAGCAATTGAGCCGGCACGCGAGCTACGCGGCCCTCACGATCGTCGTGCACGCGGAAAGCCGGGCGCAGATGGACGCGCTCTATCGGGATCTGACCTCGAGCCCTGATATCCTCATGGCATTGTGAACGCCGCGACGCCCGCCCCAAGTGCCGAGCGTCCGCCGATCGTGGTTCGCGATCTCGGCCGCCGTCCGCTCGAGGAAGTGTGGGCCGAGATGCGCGAGTTCACCGATCGGCGAACCTCGACGACGGCCGACGAGCTGTGGCTCGTCGAGCATCCGCCGGTCTTCACGCTCGGGCTCAAAGCCGATCGCGCGCACGTGCTCGCGCCCGGCGACATCCCGGTCGTGCAGATCGACCGCGGCGGGCAGGTGACGTACCACGGGCCGGGGCAGGTCGTCGCTTACCCGTTGCTCGACATGCGCCGGCTCGGCCTCGACGTGCGCCGGCTCGTGATCGCGCTCGAGGATGCCGTGATTCGCACCGTCGCGGAGTACGGCGTGACGGCGTACGGGCGTCGCGATGCGCCCGGCGTCTACGTCGACGGCAAGAAGCTCGCTGCGATCGGGCTTCGAGTGCGGCGAAATTGCTCGTATCACGGCATCGCGATCAACGTCACGATGGATCTCGAGCCGTTCCGGCGCATCAATCCGTGCGGCTTCGCGGGGCTCGAGGTCACGCAGCTTTCCGATCTCTGCGGCGTGGACGACCCGAGCCGCTTCCGGCGCGATCTCACGCCGAAGCTGCTCGAGGCGCTCGGGGGCGCGCCGGCGGGCTGATCGGCCGTTACTTCTCGGCGGCAGAGCGGTACGCGGCGGGCGACTCGGCGGTGACGAACTCGTACTTGCGCCGCCAGTCGTCCACGGCCTCGTTGAGACGCGCGATCGTCGCCTCCTGCTCCTCGATCTTCTGCCTGAGGCGCATCGTCTCGTTCTCCGAGCCGCGCAGCTTCGCGAGCTTGCGCAGCTGCTCGTCGGAGTCGCTCTCGAGCTTCGCGACGAGCTCGTTCTTCGTCTCGAGCTCGCGGCGGAGCCGCTCGACCTCGCCGCGCAGTCGGTCGATCTCGGAGCCGGCCTCCGCGCGGACCTGCTGGACCGCCTTCGCGGTTTTCAGCTCTTCCTCGAGCGTCTGTATGACCGCGATCTGATCTTCGACGCGCTTCTCGAGCTCGGCGATCCGATTGCGCGCGGTCTCGAGCTCCGCCTCGGTGAGCGTCGCCGCCTGATGACGCGCGATCGTCTCCTCTTGTTCCTTGATCTTCGCCGTCAGTCGGTCGATGCGCGCGAGCAGCTCGTGCTGCTTCGCCTCGGCCTTTGCCTTGTACTTGCGCAGGCTGTCGAGGCCGGCCTTCAAGGCCGTATTCGCCTTGTTCTTTTGGCGAATTCGCTCGATCAGCGCCTTGATCAGCTTCTTGCGCCGAATCACGAGGCGCTCGAAGTGCTGGGCCTTGCCGAGCCGCCAACGGGCTTCCTCGTAGCGTTCCTCGGCCTCGGCGAGGCGGTCTTCGAGCCGCGTGATGATCTCGCGCCGCTCGTTCGCGACCTCGCTCAAGTTGTCCGTGCATTCCTTCTCGTCGCGGAGCTCCTGCTCGAGCCCCGCGATCTGCTCGCGGGCCGACTCGAGCTCGGCCGTGAGCTGCTCGCGCCGCTCGGCGGCCGTCGCGAGCTCCACCTTGACGCTCTCGAGCTCCGCGGACAGCTGCGCGATCCGGGCCTCGCGCTCGCCGAGGGTTTCGCGCAGGCGGTCGTTCTCCGACCTGGCGGCGTCGGCTTCGCGAGCGAGCCGTTCCTCGGCTTCGAGCCGGGTGCCCGCTTCGCGCTCGAGCGATTCGATCCGTTGCAGCGCCTCGTCGAGACGCGACTTCAAGCTCGTGTTCTCGACTCGAAGCTCGTCGGCGCGCTGCCGAGCCGCGAGTTCCGCCTCGACGGCGCGGCGCTCGTTCTCGGTCAGCGTCTCGATCCGTGTCTCGCGTTCTTTCAGCTCGCGTTTGAGCTCCGCGATGCGGCTCTTCTGCTCGCGGCTCGCGCGGTCGAGATCGTCGATCTTCGCGCGCCAGTAGTTGATCTCTTTCTTCGTCAGCTTGTCGGGACCGGATTCCGCGACCTCGAGCTTCTGTCTGAGCTGCTCGGCTCGCGCCCTTTCCTCGGCGATGATGTCCTCGAGCCTGCCGATCTCGCGGACGAGCTTCGTCCGCTCCTGCTCGGCTTCTTCGAGCCGTTGCCTCAAAGCATCGATTTGTTCGCCGACGCTGCCGGCCGGCGAGCGGTGCCGTTCGATCTCTTCGCGAAGCTCGTCGGCGCGCGCCTCGGATTCGCGCAGGGCTTCTTGAAGCAAAGCGAAAGCCTGGTTGGCCAGTTCCCGCGGGTCAGCCATTTCGCCGATACTGCGTCCCTCCAACGACAGGCGAGCGTAACAGGCTTTGGTTCGCGTCGAACCGGTATTAATTCACGTTTTGACATAAAGGTCGTGGCATACTTCACGCGCGAGATTCGGAGCATCGCGTGACGGCAGAGAGGACGATTGCACGGGCGTTGCTCGACGGCGACGCAGGGCTCGCGGAGCGCATCGGAACGGCCCTGTTGAAGACGTCGCCGTGCAACTTCGTCGAGCGGCCGTGGGGCGGGATGCGGATCAGGGCGTACAAGCGGCTCTGCCCGCTGCCCGACCAGCCCGCATTGACGGGCGCAGGGCTCGGCGAAGCCTTCGAGATCTCGGCCTACGATGCCGACGACGAGGCCCGCGAGCATCCGAGCCGCGTGCGCTTCGAGGACGGCTCATCGGCGGCGCTGCCCGCGCTGCTGCGGCGCCACGCCGAGCGTTGGCTCGGGCCGGAGCTCGCCGAGCGGCACGGCGGCGCTTTCCCTCTGCTGCCGAAGACGCTCGACGTGCGCGAGCTGTTGTCGGTTCAAGGCCATCCGGACGGCCATACCGAAGCGTACGTGATCATCGATGCGGAGCCCGGCGCGACGCTGCGCGTCGGGTTCAACCGTGACATCGATCCGACGGAGCTCGAAGCCGCGCTGACGCAAGGCCGGGCGTGGCAGCAGCACGTGCTCGAGCTCGTCGGGGATCGCTTGTCGCCGGCGCGGGTGCAAGCGCTCGTCGCACCGTGGCTCTCGAGCCGGCAGGCCGGCACCGCGGACGTGGCGGACGAGCTCTGGGCCGCGATGCCGAGCGCGGAGCGCGCGCTCGGCGAGTCGCTCCTCGAGAAGCTGAAGAAGCTTTATTGGCGCGTGCTCGATTCGATGAACGCGATCCCGGCGACGCCCGGCACGGTGATCCACAATGCGAATCCGCCGCGGATCGCCGCGGCTCGCGGCCGCCCCGCCGCCGCAGAGGTGCACGCGCTCGGCAACCCGGAGGGGCTCGAGTTCCTCGCGCTCGAGATCCGGCGGCCCGGGCCGACTTTTCGCGCATGGGACAACGTGCGTTTCCCGCTCCGCCGGATCGATGTCTCGGCCGCGATGCACGTGTTGAACTTGCGGCGCGTCGATCCCGAGGAGCTCGTCACACCGCTCGAGCCGGTGCCGGGGCATCCTGGTCTCTTCAAGTCCGTGCGCGATCCGAGCTTCGAGATCGAGCACATCAGGCCTTCTCTCGAGGGGACGGTCGACGTGCCTGCGAGCGGCGCGCACTGCTTGCACTGCATCTCCGGAGCGGCGACGCTGACCGGCGCCGACGGACGCGCTCTCGGCACGCTCGCGCGCGGCGAGTCCGCGCTCGTGCCGATCGGCGTCGGCGCGTATCGAGTCACCGGTGCCGAGGCCGATACCGAGGTCGTGAAGGCGACGCCGAGCTCGGGGGCGTGAGCGGTTCGCAGGAAACTCTTGCCAGAATTCGCCAGAATGTCGGCCCGATTCGCCCCAAATCGCCGCGTCCCCGGCGGATTTGCACGGCAGTCTGTAGACTCGGCCGCTCATTGAGGCAACGTTAAGGAGTCGATTCTCGGTGGCGCACCCTTCTCCGTTACCGTCGGGGCGGACCGCCCGCGACGAGCTCGCGGCAGCCGTTCCCCCGCCGGGCTTGTTGACCGTGGATCTCGATGCGCTGGCGCGCAACTACCGCCGTCTGCGCGATCTCGCATCCCCCGCGATCTGCGCCGCCGTCGTGAAGGCGGACGCGTACGGGCTCGGCGTCGCGCCGGTCGCGGCGCGGCTTGCGCTCGAGGGCTGCACGCGCTTCTTCGTCGCCACCGTGGACGAGGGGCGCGAGCTGCGGCGCGTCGTCCCCGAAGCGTCGATCTACGTCCTCGAAGGCGTTGCCGCGGGTGCCGAGCACGTTGTCACCGCATGCGGATTGATTCCGGTGCTGAACTCTCTCGAGCAGATCGAGCGCTGGAACCGCATCGGCGGTGCCGCGGTCCTGCATATCGACACGGGAATGGCGCGGCTCGGGCTCGACGAGCGCGATATCGAGAGGCTCGCCGCAGAGCCCTCGCGGCTCCC
>Ga0207873_1001973_pt1 | contig 17995 bp, 17 predicted proteins | sample BGWIniCompost_FD_187373 | JGI IMG/M metagenome (GOLD analysis project Ga0207873, IMG submission 187373) | Cellulose adapted compost microbial communities from Newby Island Compost Facility, Milpitas, CA, USA - BGW Initial Compost (SPAdes)... ...
AATCCATTCAAGTGCATCGATAACACCTCTTTCCAGGTTTGTATAAAGTTCTCCCGCAGGAGAAAGAACTGATGATGCACCTGCTTTTGTAACAACTTTTCCACCTAAGCCGGGCATTCTTATTTTTAATCCTTTAAGGTCTGCTGCAGAATTAATTTCCTTGTTGAACCATCCCCCCATTTGTCCGCCTGTATTTCCGCATGGAAAACCTTTTAAATTAAACTGAGCATAAAATTCATCATACAGTTCAATGCCGCCGCCGTCATATAACCAGGAATTAAACTGGCTTGTATTCAAACCAAAAGGAATGCATGTAAAAAACTGTGCCGCAGATGATTTACCTGCCCAGTAATAAGCAGCACTATGACCCATCTCTGCAACTCCCTGTGAAACTGCATCAAATGTTTCAAAAGCCGGAACAAGCTCGCCACCACCATAAACTTGTATTTTCATTCTTCCGCCGGACATTATCTCAATCCACTTTGCAAGTTCTTCTGCATATTCTCCAAGAATCGGAAAATGAGGCGGCCATGTTGTTACCATTTTCCATTCATAAGTTTTTCCATCTGTCTGTATCGAATTATTATTTTTATTTTCAGAAGAACAGGATACTAAAGTTCCGCTTGTAATTGCTGCCGATGCAAGGGAAAGATTTTTTAAGAATTTTCTTCTTCTGATATTTTTCATCTGAGGAATCCTTTTTTAAAATTTATAATTAAATTATTAAATCTTATGATGTTTTCATAAATTAAATGTAAGTTAAATTCAAATTTCTCCGGGGGAGTAAAGTTGATTAGAAATATTTTCCTGTTATTGTTTTGCCTGCACTTTTTTTCATGTAAAGAAGATGTTACATCATTAGATAGTACTATTACTGCCTCAACATCAAAACAGGTTTATAAATCTGGTGAAGATGTTTTGGTTTTTATTAATAATAATTTAGAAGAGGATGTTTGTATAAGAGATGATTTATACCCTGTAATCGAAAGGCTTGATTCCTCATATGGTTCATCGTTTACAGCGGTTTGCAGAAATCTTACTTCTTATAAACTTGAATCATTTAAATCTGTTATTGATACTTTGAAATTAAATACAGGTTTTTTTAGGATTAAATATTTTTATGAATTTGATAACAATATTTATCCGGGAATATATTCTAAAGAACTAATTACAAATGAATTCAGAGTAGAGTAAGTTACTATTTCAAAAATATCATTTTTTTAGTTCGAACAGAGAAATCAGTTTTTAATTGATAAAAATAAACTCCTCCCGGAAGTTTATAAGCATCAAAATTTACTTCATAAAATCCCGCATCTTTCTTTTCATTAATAAGAGTTGAAATTTTACTTCCCAGCATATCATAGATAATTAAAGAAATAAATGAGCGCCGATTAATTTCAAATGATATTTTTGTAGATGGGTTAAAAGGATTTGGATAATTCTGATATAGATAAAATTCTGATGGAATTCTATCTTCGGGTTCTACATTTGTAATCAACTCAGATAAAGGTCTTCTGTATACACGACCGAATCCTCCGCCTGCAAACAGGTCTGTTTCAGAAGCAGCAAGAGCATAAGCAGATGCAAAAGCAAAATCTGTGTTAATCCAGTTTGTACCGTTATTAGTAGTATAGAAAACACCATCATCTGTCCCGGCAAATATATTTGAGCCGGAAGAAATAAGAGACCAGATAACATTATCGGCTAGTCCGCTGTTAACTGCATTCCAGTTTGAACCATTATCATTTGAGAAATAAACACCTCCTCCATCTGTTCCTGCAAAAATATTATTGCCGGCAGAAGTGAGAGAATATATTATTAAATTAGATGGGAGACCCGAATTAACTTCCGTCCAGTTCATTCCATTGTTTGAAGAAATATAAACACTGAAACCTGCACCGGCAAAAATATTGGAGCCGGATATTATAATAGCTCTTACATTAGAATTAGGTAAACCTGAATTTCTTTCCTCCCAGTTTTCACCATTATCGGATGAAAAGAAAAAGCCTTCATTAGTTCCTGCAAAAATATTTGAACCTGAAATTACAATTGAATATACTTCATCGCCTGTTAAACCTGAGTTGACTTCATTCCAGTTTATATTTGCTGTACTTGTCCTGAATATCCCGCCCCCAAAAGTGCCGGCAAAAATGTGGGAAGATGTTACAGCGATTGAATATACCGATAAATTAGTTAATCCTGAGTTTGCTTCATTCCAATCAATTCCGTTATTGGAAGTAAGAAAAATGCCGCCGTCTGAAGTTCCGGCAAGTAAACCGGATTGTGATGCAGCAAGGGAAAAAACGCCGCCGCCATTAGAAGGGAAGTTACTGGTTGGAACCCATTGTGCATAAATTTTTATTGAAAAAAGCAGGAAGGAAATAAGAAAGGCAGGTATTAAAGTTTGCATAGTCTCAGCTCCTTTTTAATAGGTTATCAGGACTTGTAACTAACCCGGTTAAGTTATTAGAACATTATTTCATTCTGCATTGGGATTGGAGTCTCAATTTAATCATTTCATTTTGAGAAGCAAATTAGTTAAATACTACTTTATAAATCTTAACACTAAAATGACCTGTAACATGTTAACTTTTTTTAAGTATCTATTTTTAGTATTTTTTCCTAAACATGAAATATCTATTTCAAATCTAACCGGTGAATAATTTAACAAAAGACCAGGGAAATCCTGTAGCATTCAGTAAATCATTAACAAATTTTTTTGAAACAATTGCAGGCCTTTCCCTATTCTCAATGCGATTTTTTAAAGATGTTTTTTTACCTCCGTATGAAATCGGAGAAATAAAAAAACACATGGATGAGCTTGGCATTAAAACTATGCCTATAGTTACTGTAACCGGATTTATAATTGGATTGGTTTTAGCGATGCAGAGCCAGCCTATCATGAAAAAATTCGGTGCAGAATCTTTTTTGCCGGGGATGGTTGCACTTTCTGTTGTGAGAGAATTGGGTCCGGTTCTAACGGCATTAATTTTTGCAGGAAGAGTAAGTTCAGGTATCGGTGCAGAACTTGGTTCAATGCGCGTTACCGAACAGATTGATGCAATGGAAGTATCTGCTGTCAACCCTTATAAATATTTGGTTGTAACAAGAATACTTGCATGTACTTTTATAATGCCTATCCTTACTCTTTATGTTGATTTCCTGGCAATACTTGGCGGGTTCATTGCAATTGCATTGTCTGAAGGTTCAAGTTTTCAGCTTTATATAAATGCAGTTTTCAGGTCGCTTGAGTTTACTGATTTAATTCCCGGTATTGCAAAGACACTTGTATTTGGTTTTATTGTTGGTTCTGTTGGTGCTTACAAAGGTTATAATACAGATGGTGGTACTGTTGGTGTGGGCAGAGCTTCAACAAGCGCAGTAGTTATGTCATCATTATTAATTCTGCTTACTGATATGGTGTTAGTAAGAATTACGGTGTGGTTATGGCCGGCGTAATGGTTGAAGTAAAAAATCTTTCCAAAGCTTTCGGCAGCCATGTTGTTCTGGATGATATCTCTTTCAACATTAATGAAAATGAAAATTTTGTTGTATTCGGAAGAAGCGGGACAGGAAAGAGTGTGCTTCTTAAATGTATTGTAGGATTACTTGTACCTGACAAAGGTGATATTATTGTTCATGGAAAGAGTGTAATTAATCTTTCTCTCGAAGAGATGAATGAAGTGCGGAAAAAGATGGGATTTCTTTTCCAGGGCTCTGCACTTTATGATTCTATGACAGTAAGGGAAAATCTTGAATTCCCTTTAATCAGAAATTTTAATTTTTCTGCATCTGAACGGGAAGCAAAAGTTAAGGATGTTCTTGAGAAAGTTGGATTACTGCAGGCAATTGATAAAAAGCCATCTGAACTTTCAGGTGGAATGAAAAAAAGAGTTGCTCTTGCAAGAACAATTATTACCCAGCCGGAATTAATTTTATATGATGAACCAACAACCGGTCTTGACCCGATCACTACAAAGGAAATAAGCCAGCTTATTGTTGAGCTTCAGAAAGATTTAAATGTTACATCTATTGTTGTTACTCACGATCTGATATGTGCTAAGATTGTCGCCGACAGAGCAATTGTTTTACGCGATGGAAAAATTTGTTATGAAGGTGATATAACAGGTCTTGAAACTGCCGATGATCTTTTTCTAAAAAACTTTTTCAGCGGCGAGCTGGTAGAAGCCGATTCAGGAGAAAAATAAATGGCAAAAAAATATTCAACAGTAAAAATAGGAATTTTCATCTTTCTTGCTCTTGTAATTCTTGTGGTGGGAATCTTCATGCTTGGCGACAAAGATGCACTCTTCAGTTCAACTTTTGAAGTAAGAGCATTTTTTCATGATATACAGGGATTAAAAAGCGGGGCAACAGTGAGACTAAGCGGTATTGATGTTGGTACTGTTTCCGATATTGCTATTGTTGATGATACAACAGGCCGTGTTGAAGTTACAATGGATATTAAAGAAGATATTGCAAGATTTATAAGAACAGATACAAGAGCATCTATAGAAACTGAAGGCCTGGTTGGAAATAAAGTTGTTGTTCTTCAGATTGGTTCCAGCTCTGCAGACCGTGTAAGAGATGGAGGAGTTATTCAATCAAAAGAACCAATTGGTTTTGCCGAGGTTATTGAAGAGACACAGGGTATAATGCAGTACACGAAGGAAATGACCAAAGATCTTTCTGAAATAGTTGCAAGAGTAAACAGGGGGGAAGGATCTATCGGTAAACTACTTGTTGATGAAGAACTTTACAGGGATGCCGCAAGCTTGACAAAAAGAGCAGATTCAAGTTTGAAAAATATAACAGTTGAAATAAACGAGATGACAGAACTGTTTGATAAACTCGGTAAAGGTGTTGAGACTGTTGTTGGCAATATAAACGAAGTAGTTTCGGATCTTGATACAATTATTGCTGGTGTGAAAGATGGAAAAGGTATGCTTGGTTCTATGCTTGTGGAAGGTTCCTATTTTGATTCTGCATTTGTTAATGCTATAAGAAATATTGAAATGACTACTTATGATGCCCGCATTGCTGCCTCACGTCTTGCAGAAAACATGGAAGCTTTAAAGCATAACTGGCTCTTTAAAAGTTATTTTGAAGAGAGAGGATACTGGGATAAAGCAGTATATGAAGATGAAATTGATTCACGTATAAAAGCACTCGATGAAAAAATCAGAATACTCGATGAAAGAATTGAAACTCTGAGAGCTTTAAGTGAAAAGACACAATAAGAAATTATTTTATTAAAGTTTTTTCGAAGCAGACACTGTTATCAACTCCTGCATATTGCCCGTAGTTTGGAATTATCTTATACCCATTTTTTTTATAAAGTGATATTGCCTCCGGTTGTTTCTTCCCAGTCTCAAGTATACATTTATTGAAAGATAATTCTTCAGTCCATTTTTCTAATTCTTTCAAAACTTTTCCTGCTATACCTTTTCCTCTGTATTCTGGCAATGTAAACATTCTTTTATTTTCCATGATTCCCGGGGAGTATTCCTTAATTGCACCGCAGCTTACAGGTTTATCATTTTCATAAGCTAAAACAACATATTTTATCTTATCAATTTTATTGTACTGAGCATAGAAAGGATGATCTGCACCATCTCTTACTGCAAGTTCTTCGTCGAGAAGTTTTACCAGGGAAATGAAATGAGGATTATCAGAATTAGTTCTGACTATTTTTATCATTAACTATTTTCTTAAAGCTTAATTAAATAAAGATTTGTTTTAATTTTTAATCTATCCTTTTTCTGAGCAGTTTAATTAATGTTACATTTACCTGGTAGTAAAATAAGAAATGCTTTAATCTGATACCTCATTTCTTACCTAACAGATAAACAAATTATTCTTATTTTAAAGGTTCAAATTTTTAATCAACTTAAACGAAATTTTTGAAATGATGGAATAGTGAATTAAAAATCAATTCCAGTATTCCGGCATTTCATTATTCCAAAGCTCCGGGAGTACATTGAATAAAATAATGATTAACAATGGAAATAATATAGAAGTGCATGCTGTTAAGTCTGAGGTAAAATCAGGGAAAGTGGAAAAGAAAATAGTTATAAAGGGAGCGAGAGAGCATAATCTCAAAAACCTTTCTTTCGAAATTCCACGTAATAAACTTATTGTATTTACAGGTGTAAGCGGTAGTGGTAAATCATCACTTGTTTTTGATACAATTTATGCAGAGGGGCAGCGGAGATATGTGGAAAGTTTGTCGGCTTATGCAAGGCAGTTTCTTGAAAGAATGAATAAACCCGATGTTGATTTTATTCAGGGTATCTCTCCGGCTGTAGCAATTGAACAAAAAACAGGTTCACGAAATACGCGCTCTACTGTAGGAACAACAACCGAAATTTATGATTACCTCCGTCTTCTCTATGCAAGAATTGGAAAAACAATCTGCTTCCAGTGCGGTAATGAAGTTAAAAAAGCTACCACAACTACAGTTACTCAATGGTTAGAGCAGCAAAAGGAAGGAACAAAATTTTATCTTGGTTTTCCTCTGCATAATCATGAAGGGACAACAGTTAAACAGGAAATTGAACATCTGAGGAAGAGAGGATTTTTCAGGTTATACTTCAATAAGAAACTTTATGATTTGAATGAAGATGAGATTAAAATCCCTAATAAAAAAGATATAAGAGTAATTATTGAACGTTTTAAAATTTCTAAAGATGATATAAGAGAAAAACTTGCCGATTCAATTGAAGTTACTTTTAAAGAGGGTGAGAACAGATTAGTAATTATTAATGCAGAAACAAATGAAGAAAAACATTTCAATAAATTTTATGAATGCTGCGGTATAAGATACGAAGAACCCGAACCGAGATTTTTTTCATTTAATAATCCTTTTGGTGCCTGCCCAGTTTGCCAGGGTTTCAGTAAAACAATCGGCATTGATATGAATCTTGTTGTACCAAATCCTAATCTATCGATTATGGATGGTGCAATTGCTCCTTTCAGAACTCCGAAGTACAGTTCCTACTCACGTGATTTAATCCAGAGTGCACGAGAATATAACATTCCGATTAATGTTCCTTTTAAAGAATTAAGCCCTAAACATAAAGAGCTGATTAAAATAGGTTTTGGTTCTTTCATTGGCATCGATAAATTTTTTGAAAAGCTTGAAGAAAAAACTTATAAGATGCATGTCCGCATTTTATTAAGCAGGTACAGGGGTTATACAACTTGTTCTGCATGTAAAGGTTCAAGACTGAGAAGAGAAGCACTTCAGGTTAAAATTGCAGGCAAATCAATTTATGATGTTGTGAAAATGCCTATTGAGCAGTCGCTTAAATTTTTTGAAGGCTTGATGCCATCTGAAAATGGTTCAGAAAATTTTCTCTCCGAATATGATTTTATGGTTGGAGAAAGAGTATTAAAGGAAATTATAAAACGCCTCACATTTCTTAATAATGTTGGAATAGGTTACCTTACACTCGACAGGTTAAGCAGTACATTATCGGGAGGAGAAACACAAAGAATAAATCTTGCAACATCACTTGGTTCTGCCCTTGTAGGTACTCTTTATGTTCTTGATGAACCCAGCATTGGTTTGCATCCGAGAGATAATTTAAAATTAATTACACTTCTTAAAAATCTTAGAGATATTGGAAATAGTGTATTGGTGGTTGAACATGACCCTGATATGATGAAACATGCTGATATATTAATTGATATGGGTCCTGAAGCAGGAGTTAACGGCGGTGAAATTGTTGCAATGGGCAGTTATGATGAAATATTGAATAATAAAAATTCACTTACAGGAAAATATTTATCAGGCAGAATTAAAATTCCCGTTCCCTCCAAAAGAAGAAATAAAAAAACTAAGGAGATTGAAATTATTGGTGCCGAGGAGAATAATCTTAAAAAAATTAATGTAAAAATTCCTCTGAATAAATTTGTTGTTATAACAGGTGTAAGCGGTTCAGGGAAAAGTACACTTATACATGATATTCTTTACGGCGGTCTTGCAAAATATTTTGGAATGGCTCCTTCTAAAGTTGGTAAGTTCGATGATATAAAGGGTGGACAGTATATTGATGATATTGAAATTGTTGACCAGTCCCCCATAGGAAAAACTCCGCGATCAAATCCTATCAGCTATATAAAGGCATTTGAAATTATCCGTGAAATATTTGCTTCGACACATCAGGCAAAAGCAAGAGGATATAAACCAGGCTACTTTTCTTTTAATGTGCCCGGCGGAAGATGCGAAACCTGCCAGGGTGATGGTTTTATAAAAGTAGAAATGCAATTTCTTGCAGACCTTTATCTTGAATGTGAAGATTGCAATGGTACAAGATTTAAAAAAGAAATCAGGGAAGTTACTTACCGCGGAAAAAATCTTGTTGAAGTTCTTGATATGACAGTCGATGAAGCTGTAGAGTTCTTTAAAGGAAATGAAAAACTTGTTAAACTTCTTCAGATATTGAAAGATGTGGGGCTGGGTTATATAAAACTTGGCCAGCCTTCAAATACTCTTTCAGGCGGTGAAGCACAGAGAATTAAACTTGCTTCGCATCTTACAGGACAAAGAGAAAAGAAACATACTCTCTTTATTTTTGATGAACCAACTACAGGTCTTCACTTTGATGATATTTCGAAACTTCTTAACTGCTTTAATCTGCTTCTTGAAAGAAATAATTCAATTGTAATTATTGAACATAATCTTGAAGTAATTAAATGCGCAGATCATATAATTGACCTTGGACCTGAAGCAGGAGAGAAAGGGGGAGAGATTGTTGCTGAAGGTACTCCCGAAGAAATTTGTAAAGTTGAAAATTCCTGGACAGGAAAATTTCTGAAGGAATATCTTGATTAACGGAATAATGGAATACCGGAATGTTGGAATATGGGAATGATGGAATAGGAACATTGGAATAATGAAATAATGTAATGAATAAAACATCAGAAAAATATTTTCCTGTTTATGGTTGGGCAGGATTATTACTGGTAACTATTTTCTGGTATTTAAATTGGTCTCTTGAAGGTTTAAGAACACAATGGGGATTTTTCTTTCTTTGGTTAGGTTATTCTTTATTAATTGATGCTCTCGTTTTTTACAGAAAGGGTACTTCATTAATTAAAAGAAATCCGAAACTTTTCATCGGACTCTTTCTTATTTCAATGCCGGGCTGGTGGTTGTTTGAACTTTTTAATTTAAGAACTCAAAACTGGTTTTATGATGGTAAACAATATTTTTCTGATTTAGAATATTTTCTTTTAGCTTCATTAAGTTTTTCTACTGTTATGCCTGCAGTTTTTGGTACTGCCGAATTTGCCGGAACATTCAAATGGATAAAAAAAATTTCCTTCGATGAAAAAATATTTCCTGTAAAAAAAACACTAGTAATTTTTCTTTCATCAGGAGTTTTAATTCTTTTATTAATTATAATCTTTCCAAAAGTATTTTATCCTTTTGTCTGGGTTTCTGTTTTTTTGCTTATTGAACCGTTGAATTTTAAAAGAGGATATGATTCTGTTTTTAAATATTTATCTCATGGTAACTGGCAGCCTGTAATTGCTCTTGCAGTTGGGGGAATTATGTGTGGTTTTTTCTGGGAGATGTGGAATTACTATTCATACCCGAAATGGAAATATTATCTGCCCGGTGTAAATGTACTTCACATTTTTGAAATGCCCCTGCCCGGTTACATTGGTTATCTTCCTTTCCCGCTTGAGCTTCTTACAATTTATAATTTTGTTACCGGCACATTAAAAATTAAACCTGCATCTGGGTTTATAAGACCTTGTGTAGATTAATTTCGTCTTGAAGAAAAAGAATTTTTTTATATAAATTCATTATCCAATATTCCAAAGGTAAAAAGATGAAAAATATATATACCATTGTCCTTTTGTTGTTTATTTATTTTAATTCTTACCCGCAGCAGCTTGAACTTTTAGGGCATATTGATGTATTGCCGGGACGTTTTATTACTGATGTATGGGGTTATGTTGATGAAGAAAACAATAAGGAATATGCAATTATTGGTTCTTATACCGGAATAGAAATAATTGATGTAACCGATCCTTCAAATCTTCAGCAGGTATATTTTTCATCTGAGCTTCCCGGTTTTGATATGAAAGTCTGGCAGAATTATCTTTACCTTGTTACGGGTAGCGGCGGTGCATTGCTTGGTAAAATACTCGATATATCAGATCCATCTAATCCTCAGTTAGCCGGTTCATTTAATTCTGCCCATAATATTTTTATTTCGGATGATGGTTATTTGTATGCCGAGTTTCCCGGTCTGGTAGTTTATAATTTAAATAACACTCCCGAATCACCTGAGTTAGTTTTTAATGATGGAACACAGCAGGGACATGATGCTGCTGTTATTGGCAATATACTTTTCGATTTTCATGGAAATGCAACAAATATTTATGAAATATCTGCAGCCGATAATTTTTCCTTAAATCTTCTTGGGTCAATTAATGATCTTCTTATTGAATATCATCACAGCGGATGGATTACAAATGATGGAAAATATTTATTTATTTGTGATGAACTTGCCAATCATCCAACCGCAGATATTACTGTATGGGATATAAGTAATTTTAGTGAACCTGTTAAAGTTGATGAATATGCAGATCCTGACGCTACAGTTCATAATCTTTATATAATAGATAACTACGCTTACGTTTCTTACTACACAGCAGGACTCAGGATATTCGATGTTTCCGATCCTGAAAATATTGAAGTAGCAGCACATTACGATACGAGTCCTCAATCAGGTGAAGGTTTTGACGGAGCTTTTGGTGTTTATCCTTTTCTCCCAAGTAAAAATATTCTTGTCAGTGATCAAACAGGATTATATGTTTTCAGATTTCACAAGCCCACAGATGTTATTGATGTAAGTGAACAGGTTAATTCTTTTGAACTTTATCAGAATTATCCAAACCCGTTTAATCCTTCCACAAAAATTAAATACAGTCTTAATGAATCGTCAAATGTATCAATAAAGGTATATGATGTATTAGGAAATGAATTAGCTGTACTTGTAAATGATTTCAAACCTGCGGGAGCATATGAAGTAAATTTCAACGGAGAAAATTTATCAAGCGGAATTTATTATTACACTATAACTGCAGGTAATTTTACTTCAACAAAAAAGATGATGCTTTTAAAGTAAATTGCATCTAAATCTTTTTGAAGAAATATTTTCTGATTATTGAGAGTTTGAAATTTTTTCATCTGTTAAAAAAAACTTTTTATCACAAGCCTTTTTATTATTGGTAAACTTGAAGTAAATTAATTTTATTAACTAACAGTATTTCTCAATGGCTTGGATTATTCTTGTTATTGCCGGACTTTTTGAAGTAGCCTGGGCAATAGGTTTAAAATATTCTGATGGTTTTACAAAACCTGTGTGGAGTGTAGCAACAGTTGTCTGTATTATAATTAGTATGGGGTTATTAGCTTACTCATTAAAATTCTTACCTGTTGGAACCGCGTACGCTGTATGGACAGGTATTGGTGCTGTTGGTACCGCTCTCCTTGGAATAATTTTGTTTAATGAATCAAGTGAATTCATCAGAATCTTCTTCATCTTTTTAATTGTTACAGGAATTGTCGGCTTGAAAATTTTCTCAGGTGCCGGCAATGGCTAAGAGAAGCGCCGGACTTATTATGTTCACCCGCAAAAACAATGAAACAAAAGTTTTACTTGTTCATCCCGGAGGCCCTTACTTTGAAAAAAAGGATGAAGGTGTATGGAGTATTCCAAAAGGTTTGATTGAAGATGATGAAGATTCACTTGAAACTGCTGTAAGAGAGTTTGAAGAAGAAACAGGATTAAAACCTGTCGGTGAATTTATACCTTTAGGTGAAGTAACTTTGAAAAGCGGAAAGCTTGTTTCAGCATGGGCATTTGAAAGTACTGAAGATAAAAATTTTGTTTTCAAAAGTAATATGTTTGAAATGGAATGGCCTCCTAAATCAGGAAAGATGTCGAGCTTTCCCGAAGCAGATAAAATTGAATTCTTTACAATTAGTGAAGCAAAGAAAAAAATTAATTCATCCCAATTGCCTCTGATTGAAAATCTGGTTAATTATCTTCAAACAAAAAAGTAAAAAATTATGAAAAGCATCATTTTAATTTTAACTTCGTTGTTAATAATAAGTGCAACATTATTTATTAACATAAATGAAGATGAACAGAATAAGGGAGGTAAGTATACTATTCTGGTTCATGGCGGTGCAGGTACAATAAGTAAATCAATTCCTGATTCTGTTAAGGAAGAATATCTTAACTCACTTACAGAAGCATTAAATATCGGAAAAGAAATTCTTGAAAACGGCGGAAAAAGTATTGATGCTGTAGAACAGGTAGTAAAATATCTTGAGGATAATCCATTATTTAATGCAGGCAAAGGTGCTGTTTTAACTTCTGAAGGGAAACATGAACTTGATGCTTCGATTATGGATGGGAGTAATCTTTCAACAGGTGCAGTAACATTATTAACAACAGTTAAAAATCCTGTTTCACTTGCACGGCTTGTAATGGAAAAAACTCAGCATGTTCTTTTAGGAGGAAAGGGTGCAGAAAAATTTGCCGAAGAAATGGGACTTGAAATAGTACCAAACGAATACTTCAGCACAGAGAACAGAAAAAAACAATTAGAAAAGTCAAAAGGAACAGTTGGTTGTGTTGCACTCGATATTCATGGAAATCTTGCTGCAGCTACTTCAACAGGCGGAAGAAATAATAAAATGCCCGGAAGAATCGGCGACTCTCCATTAATTAATGCAGGTACTTATGCAAATAATAAAACCTGTGCTGTTTCAGGAACAGGTATTGGGGAAGAGTTTATAAGGCATACAGTTGCATTTAATATTTCCGCACTGATGGAATATAAAGGTATGACTCTTAAGGAAGCTGCAGATGAAGTTATTTTCAAAATTCTTAAAAAAGATGATGGGGGAGTTATAGCTGTTGATAAAAATGGCAATTATGCTATGCCTTTTAATACTCTTGGTATGTACAGAGGTGTAGCAGCTTCAGATGGTATATTTGAAGTAAAAATTTGGGAGTAGATATGATAAGACCAAAAGAAAATGATTATGCTCCTTACTATGCAGGCTACGTAAAAAATGTAAAGGATGATGTAATTAAACATCTTGAAGAACTTCTTCATTCAACAAATAAATTCTTAAAGGAAATCCCTGAAGATAAAGTTGATTACAGGTATGCAGAAGGAAAGTGGAGCATTAAAGAAGTAATTGGCCATCTTATCGATAATGAAAGAATAATGTCATACCGTGCTCTTGCAATATCAAGAAATGAAAATCAATCTCTTCCGGGCTATGATGAGAAAGATTATATTGCAGAATCAAATTATGCTTCAGGAAATTTTCAGAATATAGTTGAAGAATTCAGGTTATTGAGAGAAGCAAATCTTTTATTATTTAAAAGCCTGACTGATGAAATGCTTGAAAGAAGGGGACTTGCAAATAACACTGAAGTTACTGTAAATGCAATTTTATTTATTATAGCGGGACACGAAATTCACCATATTAATATCTTAAAAGAAAGATATCTCTCTTAAAAATTTTTATTCACAGATTTTAATTTAAAGACAGGTTCGAATGCATTAAACAATTCAAGATATTGTTCAAGGTATCTTGTAAGTAAAAAATTTTTACTTACACTTTCCTGTGCAGCTCTTCCCATTTTCTCTCTTAACTTTTTATTTTTCACAAGTTCAACAATTCTCCTGGCAGCTTCTTCAAATGATGAAACAAGAAATCCATTAATTCCATTTTTTATCTGGTACTTAATTCCTCCTACATTTCCTCCGATTACCGGAGTGCCTTTCCACATTGCTTCGGTTACTGTTAATCCAAATCCTTCGCGGATTGATTTCTGCAAAACTACTGCCGCTTTTCTCTGCAACGTGTTTACTAGTGCTGTATCATCTCCATAAGGTAAAACTAAAATCCTTTCATCACGGCTTGCCATTATTGATTCATATATTTGTGAACCTTCAGGATCATCTGTTGCAAAATTTCCTAACAGAACAAGCGTTGCATCAATTTCTTTCCTGGCAATTTTAAAAGCTTTTATTACACCTTCGGGGTCTTTCCATTTATCAAAACGCGAAACCTGCACAACAAGCGGAAGATCATCAGGAATATTGTAGCGATTAAGCCTGTCCTTCATTTCAGCTTCTGTTAATTCTTTATTCTTTATGTTAAAAGGATTTATTGCAGGCATAAAAAAGAATTGAGGTGGTTTTATTTTTCTTGCATATTCTTTTATACTTAAAACAACTGCATCATATTTTTCTACGTAAGGTTTAAGATAATTCCAGACTTTTTTGTGTGGATTTGAAAGATCAATATGGCATCGCCACACCCAGGGGCTTTTCTTTTTATAAAATGAAATTAAAGGTATTGGCTGAGGATCATGAACAATTATAAAATTATGATCGATATAATTTCTGAAAGCATTTTGAAAAACAACTTCTTCAAAAATTTCTTTCTTGATATCTGAGAAATTAATTTTACCACCCTGCAATGCATTGTGCATTTTTTTTGTAATGGTAAAGAAGTCAGGTGTCCCCTGGATAACTCTCCACTCAGCTTTTATGTTGAGACTGTTCATCAAAAGAGTAAGTGAAGAGAGAATTTCGGCAACTCCGCCGCCATAATAAGTCGAGTTGAAATTTACTACTCTGAAATCTCTGAGCGCTTCAGCTTTTTTATTAATTCTGTCAACTACCTTTGCACCAACATACTTTTCATAATCTTCCACAGTTACAATACGATGTTTCATAATTCGCTAAAATATTTTTAGTTTTAATTTAAACACTTTGAGATAAGATTCAGTGATGAGGAAAGAAGGGATTGTGAGATGTGCTACAGAACTTTAATTATTTCATTAAGTATTTTTTTTGTGGCTCCGAGATTTTCCTGGACATATTTAAATGAGATGTCCGCTTTTTCTTTTCTAAAAGAATTATTCTTAAATAAAATTCTCAAATGCCTGTATAAATCTTTTTTATCTTTAACAAGAATTCCGCCCCCTCTTTGAAGCAGTTCTTTTGCTTCCTGCGAATTATTAATTTTAGGTCCAAATAAAACAGGTACACCATATACTGCAGCTTCAAGAACATTGTGTACATTAGTTTTAAATCCGCCACCTACATAAGCCACATCTGCATAAGAATAAAGCGTTAACAAAATTCCAATCGAATCAACAATAATTACTTTTTCATTTTTATAATTGCGGAGATTTGAGAACCTGATTGTTTTAATATGTTTATAAAGTTCGTTCTCTATATTTTCAATGTGAAGAAGAGTAGGCTCGTGTGGTGCAATTATCAAAAATAGATTATCAATATGCTTTGTTAATTTTACAAATACAGGAAGAAGAATTTCTTCATCACCTGACCAGGTGCTACCCGCGACAATAATTTTTTTATCTTTAAGAAATTCGTTCTTAATCAGGTTACTTTCTTTTGCTTTTATACTTCTCTGGTGAACCCTGTCAAATCTTGTATCGCCAACAACTCTTAACTGATCATCTGTACAATCAAATTCTTTAAAACCATTTGCATCTGATTCAGAAACAGTAAGTATTCTTGTAAGATTTTTAAAAAGATTTTTATGAAAATTCTTTACAAGAAAAAACTTACGCATCGAATCTTTTTTCATTGTAGCATCTACAAGAAATGCAGGGATGCCTGCCTTCTTTAAAGCCCAGACGTGATTCGGCCAGATATCGTATCTCATTATTATTGCAAGATCGGGCCGGACAATCCTAATAAAATTTTCTGCTCTTGAAACTGTATCGAAAGGAATGTAAGTAACAATATCTGCAAAAGGATATTTTTTTGAATTCTCATATCCAGATGGCGAAAAAAATGTAACGAGAATATTTATATCTGCAATTGATTTCAGCTCTTCAATTATTGGTTTAGCCTGTTCAAATTCTCCTAAAGATGATGAATGAAACCATACAAGTTTTTTTGATTTATCAATACCGGCAGCTTCAATAATAATATCTTCAAAAATTCTTTTTCTTCCCTGCAAACCTTTTTTCACTTTGGAATTAAAAATTCCCAGAACTTTAAGCGAAACATAAAGAAGAGGGATAACAAGAAAATTATAAAACAAATACCAGGTTCTTTTCATAATGAATTAATAAATTCCTGTAATTTATCAAACGCAAGTTCAGGTGTTAGTTCAAGCATGCATTTAAAATGTTTTTTAGGACAACTCTCTCTGCCTATATGTGTGCAGGGGCGGCAGGTTAATGTTTTATTTTCTAAAATTAAATTTCTATTTCTGTAGGGAGTAAAGCCAAATTCTTTCACTGTTGATCCGTATAAAGCCATAACCGGAACTTTCACTGCACAAGCTGCATGCATTAAACCGGAATCATTGCAAACTACTGCCAGGCATTCTTTAATATTTACTGCAGTTAACAAAAGATCATTATCGTTGCTTAGATTAATTGACCCCTGAATTTTTTGTGATAATCTTTCACATAAATCTTTATCATCTTTTCCACCGAATAAGACAATTGTAAATCCTGAAAAGAATAATTTATTTCCAAGGGATATGTAATAATCTTCGGGCCACATTTTTGTAAAATGACGTGAGCCGGGTGCAAACCCGATATACCGTTTCTCATTTTTTTTAATAAGAGGGTTTACATCTCCCGTAAAAAGATCAAGCCCCTCATCATCCAGTTGAAAATCTTCAAGTGATGCAGCATATCTTACAGGTATCTGCTCTGCATTTTTCAATTTATTAATTTTAAAATTGACGAGAAGAAGTTTCTCAAAAGTTTTTTTGTTGAATACCCTGACTTTTTCTGTTTCTACTTTTTTTCTTATCCCTACAGAACGAAAATTATTCTGCAGATCGAGAACAAGATTATATTTCTGATTTAATAATTCATCGGGGAATCTATTATCTCTTTCAAGAAGGTAAAGATTATTTATGTAGGGGTTGAATTTATAAACATCTCTGTATTCTTTTCTTAAAAGAAAATTTATAAGGATATCGGGATATTTTTTCTTTAGTGATCTTACGAGAGGTGTTGTGAGAAGAATATCTCCGAGAGAGCTTAACCTGATGATTAAAATTCTATTTAGCTTTATGTAATCCGTCAATGGAATATAATTCAAAAAATGATTGTAAAGTTAAAGATTTGTAAACAAGGCGGCAATATTGTTAAGGAGAGTGATAAATGAGGACCTGTGCCAAATTTATAAATATTTTGTGAAGATATGTGTTAGATTTTTTTGATAGCAATTGAAACAATTTTTATATTTGCACACTAAAATTGATTTGACAGGGGGATAAAATATAAACGGAGAGTTGGCAGAGTGGTTGAATGCGGCGGTCTTGAAAACCGTTAAGGATGCAAGTCCTTCCGGGGTTCGAATCCCTGACTCTCCGCAACTTAATTAATGCGGCGGTCTTGCGGCAAAGCCGTCCCTAAGGGAAAAACCGTTAAGGATGCAAGTCCTTCCAGGGTTCTCCCAAAGGGACTGACTCTCCGCAAAAATTGGGTATACACACCAGCAATATGTACATCACTTACATTTTAAAGAGCTTAAAAGATGGAACCTATTATTACGGATCAACTTCTGACATTTCAAAAAGGTTAAAATACCACAACGCAGGTAAGTCAAGATATACTAAAAAAAAGAAACCTTGGGTATTGCACTATACAGAAGAATATGAAACAAAAACAGAAGCAATACAAAGGGAATTATTTTTTAAGACTATAAATGGATATATATGGTTAAAGGAAAAACAGATAATTTGAATGCGGCGGTTTGGCGGCAAAGCCGTCCCTACGGGAAAATTCGTTAAGGATGCAAGTCCTTCCGGGGTTCGAATCCCTGACTCTCCGCAAAAATTGGGTATACACACCAGCAATATGCACATCACTTACATTTTAAAGAGCTTAAAAGATGGAACCTATTATTACGGATCAACTTCTGACATTTCAAAAAG
>Ga0207873_1001974_pt1 | contig 17994 bp, 9 predicted proteins | sample BGWIniCompost_FD_187373 | JGI IMG/M metagenome (GOLD analysis project Ga0207873, IMG submission 187373) | Cellulose adapted compost microbial communities from Newby Island Compost Facility, Milpitas, CA, USA - BGW Initial Compost (SPAdes)... ...
GCGATCTTCGTCAGCCATGCCACGCAGACCGGCATCAGCGCCTCGGCCACCGCCAGCGCTCCCGCCCCGATCACCAGTGCCCATCCCGCCCGCCAGGCCAGGCCGAGCGCCCGTACGGCGCCGCTCGCGCTCACCCGCCCGGGGGAAGCGGCTTCCGCGCCGCCGGCACCGCCCGCCCCCCCCGTCGCTCCGCCTGCGCCCGCCGCGCCCGCTCCCCTGGCGCCTTCGACCGCCGCCGCCCCGCCCGCGCCCGTCGCTGCCGCCGCGCCGGCAGCAGCCCCCGCTGGGCCCCGACCCCGCTCCGTGCCGCCACCCCCCGCGCCGCCGCGGCGGGAGGACATCCAGCCGCCGATGTCGCGGGCCGAGATCGTGAAGGCACCGGTCGCCGCCACGGACAAGACGATCCTCCTGAACGACAGCGCGTTGCTGGACCCCTCCGAGTTGCGGCGTCGCACGGCGCTGTCCATCCGCCCCTACGAGGCTCCCGGCACCGAGAACTCTGTGGAGCCGACGAACGCGGGGGGCGTGGCCGATCGCGCCGAAGCCGCGCGCACGCTGGTCGACCTCTGCAAGTCCCGCCTCCCGGAGACGAAGGAGCCCGTGCGGCGCGCCCGGCTGCACTACGAGATGGCTCGCTTGCTCGAGTACCCCCTCGAGGCGCTCGACGAGGCCGTCGAACACTATCGGACGGCCCTCTCTCTCGTCTCGGATCACGAGCCCAGCGTCGTGGGGTTGCGCCGCACGCTGCTCCGTCAGGGGGCCCACGCGGAGGCGCTCGCCCTCTTCGACGCGCAGGTCCGCTTGACCGCGAGGAACGAGGACAAGGCTGCGCTGCTCTACGAAAAGGGACGGCTCCTCGAGGATCGGCTCGAGAAAAAGGCAGAGGCCCGCGCCGCCTACGAGGCGGCCCTCGAGCTCGCCCCCGGCGACGGCGCCATCCTCCGTGCGGTCGCGCGCTGTCAGCGCCGCGCCCACGCCTGGGGGGCGCTGGACCGCAGCCTGGAGCAGTTGGCGCAGGTCTCCGCCGCCGAGGCGCCGTTGCGCGCGGCGCGCGTCGCGGAGCGGGCTCGCCTGACCGAGGTGCACAAGGGCGACGCGGCCCTGGCCACGGAGCTGTTCCAGCAGGCCTTCGACGTGGCCCCCGGGGTCTCGGGCGCGCTGCGCGATCTACAGCGTCTCCACGAGAGTCACCGGCGCTACCGGGATCTGATCGTCGCGCTGGAGGCGCAGGTCTCTGCGACCAGCGATCCCGTGGTGCAGGCGACGGCGCTGTACCGGATCGCGCGGGTGCACGCGGATCGCCTCGGTGATCTGCGCGGCGCCGTGCACGCCCTCGAGCGGGCGACACGGCTCCAGCCCGAGGACGCGATGATCCTCGAAGAGTTGGCGCGGTGCTATCGGCGCGCCCAGGACCACGAGGCCCTCGCCAGGGTGTACGAGCGGCTCGTGTCCCTGAGCGACGATCCGTCGTCACAGCTCGACTGGGTGATGCGCAGCGCGGAGCTCGCCGAGCGGCACCTGGGGGACGAGAGCCGCGCCATCGACTGGTACGAGCGCGCGCTGTCCCTGGACCCGACCCATCTGCCGGCCCTCCAGGCCCTGGCCAAGCTCTACGGTCAGGCCCAGCTGTGGCCGCCGCTCGTCGCCCTCCACCTGCGGGAGGCGAACAACGCGCGGGAGCCCGAGCGCCGCGCCGCGGCCTACCACCGCGTGGCGGAGATCTACGAGCGCCAGCTGAACGAGCGGGAGCAGGCGATCGTGCACCACGCCCGCGCCCTCGGGATCGTCCCCGGCTACGAGCCCTCCTTCCGCGCTCTCAGCCGGCTGTACTCGGAGGCGAGGCGCTTCGACGAGCTCGTCGAGCTGTACGAGCGCGCCGTCGAGCAGGCGGAGGACGCGGAGACGAAGTTCACGTTCCTGTTCAAGATCGGTCGCATCTTCGAGGATCTGCTCCAGGCTCCGCACCGGGCGGTCCACACCTACCGGCGCATCCTCGCCCTCGACGGGCGGCACCTGGCCGCGCTCCACGCCCTGCAGCGCGCCGCCGAGCGGAGCGGTGAGTGGGGCGCCCTCGTGGAGGGGCTGATCCACGAGGCCAAGCTGCTCGAGGATCCCAAGCGCAAGGTGGCCCTGATCCACCGGGCGGGCGAGGTGAGCGAGGAGCTGCTCCGGGACGACGACGCGGCGCTCGCCCACTACCGCGAAGTGCTCGCCCTCGATCCCCGCTATGCCCCGGTGCTGTCCAGCCTCGGGCGCCTCCACGTGCGGGCAGGGCGTTGGGACGACCTCCTCGAGATCTATCGCAAGGAGCTCGCCATCGCGGGGCAGCCCGAGCAGCGCGCCGCCATCCTCCACCGCATGGGTCGCCTCTGTGAGGAGTCCCTCGCCAAGGAAGACGACGCCCTCGACTTCTACCGTCGAGCCGTCGAGGCTCACGGGGGGCACATCGCCGCGCTGCACGACTACCAGCGTCTCCTGGAGTCCGCCGGGCGCCACAAGGAGCTGGTCCAGGTCATCGAGGAGGAGCTCCAGCGCGCGGAGTCGGACGTCGCCAAGGGCCGGATCGCCCTGCGCCTCGCGGAGGTGTACGAGTCGCACCTCGATCGCGCGGACAAGGCGCTGGCGGCCTATGGCGCCGCTCTCGAGGCGCAGCCGGGCCTGCGCGCGGCTCTGGATGGTCGTGCCCGCTTGTTGGCGCGGACCGGGCAGTTCGAGGCCTTGGCGGCAGAGCTCGAAGCGGAAGCGGAGGGAGCCGCGGACGTGATGATGCGCGTGACCGCGCGCCTGCGCGCGGGCGACGTGTGCCGCGACGATCTCAAGGATGCCGCGCGGGCGGCGCGCAACTTCGAGGCGGTGCTCCAGGACGAGCCGGCGCACGTGGGAGCGCTGATGGCCCTCGAGGGGCTCTACGCCGACCTCGAGCGCGCGGAGGAGCTCCGGCGGGTGCTGCTGGTGCAGGCGGAGACGTTCGCGGACCCTGCGGCCCAGGTCGCCGCGCTCCGGGAGATCGTGCGCCTCGACGAGGCCGCCGGGCGGCCCACCTGGGCGGAGTGTCACGCCATCCTCGTGCGGGCACCCCTCGATCGGCGCGCCCTCGAGATCGCCGAGCGGGCAGCCCTGCGCGGCGAGCAACCGGCGGGCACGGAGCCTTCTCAGGCGCTCGCGGAGGTCGACGCGCAGCTCGGCAACGTGGCCCAGCCGGCCGTCGCGGCGGCCCACGACACCCGCCTCGGCGAGTACTTCGAGCCGCTCAACCCGGTGCGCGCCCTCGAGCGCTATCGAGCCGCTCTGGAGCGCGATCCGGAGAACATCGCCGCCGCCCGCGGGGTGAGCCGCGTGGCGGAGTCGATCGGGGATCCCCGCTTGCTCGAAGAAGCCGCCGAGGGCGAGGCGAAGATCACCCGGGACGTGCAGCGCGCCGGGCGCTTGCTCGAGCGGGCCGCCGATCTCCGTTGCAACCGAGGTGAGGTCGCCGCCGCGGCGACGGCCCTCGAGCGGGCGCTGGAGATCCACCCCGACCGACTCAGCGCGGCGGGCGCCCTCGTCAAGCTGCTGGTGACCGAGGGGGACCTCGACCGGCTGATCGCCGTGCTCTCGAGCGCGGCTCAGCGGGCGAGCGATCCGGACCATGGCGCGCGCCACTGGATCGCGGTCGCGGACCTGTACGCGGATCACAAGGGCGACCTGCCCGCCGCCCTCACGGCGCTGCTCCGGGTCGAGAAGCAGCTACCCCAGAACGTGCCCGTCCTCCTCGAGCTCGCTGAGCTGTTCTGCCGCGACGCCCAGTGGGGGCAGGCGGCGACGCGCCTCGAGCGGGTGCTCGCCACCCATCCGGAGGACGACGTGGTCGTGGCGGCGAGCTTGCGGCTCGCCGAGCTCCAGCACGAGCGCCTCGAGCGGCTCGATGCGGCTCGCAGGGCTCTCGATACGGTGCTGACCAAGCGGGCGGATCATCCCGAGGCCCTCCGGCGGCTCCTCGCGATCCAGCTGGCGACGAAGGACACGGCGGCGCCCGAGACGGCCCGACGCCTCGCCGAGGTGAGCCCCGATCCGGCGGTGCGCGCCGAAGCGTGGACGACTCTCGGGCGCCTGCTGCGGCAGCGCAAGGACCTCGAGAGCGCCTGCTCCGCCTACGCGGAGGCCATCGCGATCGTCGGCTTGTCCGAAGCGGCGGCGACGGAGCTGAAGGAGCTCCTCGTTCAGCGGCGGGTGGCGGGCAACCAGCCTGCCTGGGCCGAGTACGCCGGAGCGCTCATTCGCTACATGAACACGCCCGGGTGCGAACCCGAGGCCTTCGCGGCGGTCGCTCTCGAGTTGGCCCGGGTCCAGGCCGACGAGCTCGCGCTGGTCGACGAGGCCATCGCCACCTTGGATCGGGGACTCGGGGCGAGCCCGACGGACGCGGCGCTGCGCACGGAGCTCGCCACGCGTCTGCGCAAGGGCGGTCACCTGGAGCGGGCCCTCGAGGAGCTGCGCAAGCTCCTGGATCTCGACTCCCTGCGTCTCGAGACCTGGCGAGACCTCCACGAGGTCTTCGATCGGATGGGGCGCAACGCGGAGGCCCACCTGGCCCTCGGACCCCTGCTGCTGCTCGACGGCGCGACGGATCTCCAGCGGTCCACGTGGGCGGCGCGGCAACCCCGCACCGTGCACGTGCGCGAGGGCTCCTTCACGGAGCCGACCCTCGTCGCCATCGACGTGCTGGCGCGTCAGCGCGCCGCCTGCGCTCTGCTGGGGCAGCTGGCGGAGGGCATGAGCAAGATCTACGCGCCGGGCCTCGAGCGCTTCGGGCTCACGACGCGGGATCGCATCGGACCGAAGAGCGGCCACGCCCTGCGGGTGACGGCCGAGCGCGTGGCGCGCATCTTCGGGGTGCACGAGTTCGATCTCTACGCGGCCTCGGACTACGACGGCGCCATCGCCGTGGTGCTCACGGATCCCGTCGGCCTCGTGCTCCCGGCGAGCTTCGCCGCGCGGTCGGAGGTGGAGCAGATCTTCCTGCTCGCGCGCCCCATGGCGAACATCGCGCGGCGGCTCGCCGTCGTCGACGCGTTGCCGCCCGCGGATCTCGGGCTCTTGCTGACCGCAGCGGGGCGGCTCGTCGACGGCTCCTTCGGTTCGGGCGCCTACGAAGAAGCGCACCTCGAGCCGTTGGCCCGACGCGTGTCCAAGTCGGTCCCGTGGCTGTCCAAGGGACGGGTGGAGGACGCCGCGCGAGCCTTCATCGCCGCCGGCCCCGTGGACGCCGCGGACTTCAGCCTACGGGTCCGGCTCAGCGCCGCCCGCGCCGCCCTGTTGGTGGCGGACGACGTGGTGTCCTGCGTGCAGATCCTCCGGCGCACGGAGGGAGATCTCTCCGGGCTCGAGGCGATTCACACCGAGGCGGCGGTGCGCACGATCCGGGATATGGTGCTGTTCTGGGCGAGCGAGCCGGCGATGCAGGTCCGCCGCGAGGTCGGGCTCATGTGAGCGGGCGTCCTGGTCCGGTCACATGCCGGCGATGGCGGTGACCGGCACCCCAAACGGGGAGCAGGCGGTCCGGGTAACCCGGCCGCCTGCTCGTCGTGCGAAGGAGAGGACTTGAACCTCCACGCCCTTGCGGGCACTAGAACCTGAATCTAGCGCGTCTGCCAGTTCCGCCACCTTCGCGGGTGGATCGCTCTCACCATCCGGCTTGCTCCTGGCTCGTCGAGCCTGCTTCCGGGACCGACTTCGACCGAGCTGGTCTCCGTGGGCTCCGGGGAGCGAGCGCGACGGTATCTAGTGCACCTGGGGAGAGCTCCGCAACCCCTTTCGCGCCCGGAGGCGAAGTTTGGGTGTTTCTCTGCCATTTCCGCGCGACGAAGCGATGACCGATCCTGGCTACTTGGGTGTTTCGGGCGGCATTTTGCGCCTCGCGAGGGCGGTTTCGGGAAATGCGCCCCGCTGATCGTGGCGCTCGACGCCGGAGCTCCCGGGGAGGGGGCTTCGGGGACTGCTCCACTGCCGGGGCGCGGCGGTCGCGGGGAGCGTCTCTTCGAGTCGTCAGGGCGGATTGCGTGTTGGCCGGGGGCCAACCGTTGAGATCATCATCGACGAGGTCGCCGGGGATCTGCTAGCCGGGGGAACGAGGTGGTGGTCATCGAGGGCAGCGAGGGGTTGGTGCCGGGCGCGATCCAGGCGCGCGCGGCGGGGCGGGAGCGACGATGGGCGCGGGAGAGGATCCAGGGGGAGCGATGAAGACGATTCTCGTCGTCGACGACGAGGTCGACATCGCCGCGACCCTCGCCGAGTTCCTGGAGCTGAGCGGCTACCGGGTCGTGGTCGCGCACGATGGGAGGGAAGGCCTACAGAAGGCCCTCGAGGCGACTCCGGATCTCGTCATCACCGATCTGATGATGCCCCACATGGACGGCGACGAGCTCGTCGCGCGCCTGCGTGAGAACGCCGCCACAAAGGAGATCCCGGTCGTCATGATGTCGGCCACGCGGCGGCTGTTCGTGGCTCCCTACCTCCGCAAACCCTTTCGAGCCGATCAGCTCCTGAAGACCGTGGAGGAAGCGCTGACCGCGCCCTCGGGATGACGCCGGGTCTCCTGAGAACGTCCACCCTGCGCTATCGTGACGAGGTGACCAGCACTCCGCGCAGCTCGCGGGATCTCCTCGCACCGATCCCTCTGAAAAGCCGTCAGGTCGACATCACCAACCGCATGGGCGCCCTCACGCCGGCGACTCCCACGGGGATCCGGGGCTTCGACGCGCTGGTGGGGGGGCTCCGCACCGGGACCGTGCTCCTGCTCTCGGGCGCTCCCGGCGAAGGCAAGACGGCCTTCGCGCTGTTTCTGGCCTACATGGCCGCCCGCTCCGGCGCCGCGGTCCTGTACAGCAGCGCCTCCCTGGACGAGACGGAGATCGTCGCTCGCCTGACCGCCCGCGCGCTCCACCGCGACTGGCCGGAGGCGAACACCCCCTACGGACGCATCTGGTCGGGACAAGCCTGGCAGACCCCCCACACGCGCGGCCCCGTCGGTCAGGCCGTGGAGAGCGTCATCGGGAAGGTGGGGCAGCGGCTGCACCTGCACGCGGCCGAAGCCCTCGATCCGGTGGAGGAGCTGCACGAGCGCGTCGCGGAGCTCTGGCGCCGTTACGATCGCGTGCTGCTCGTGGTGGACGACCTGGAGAGCTTCTCCTCGGTGAGCGCCGCGGTCGGCGAGGACATGAGCAGCCGCATGGCCCGGGTCGGATACGCCCTGAGGAACACGGCGGAGCAGGGGTGCGCGGTGCTCGCCACCTGCCTCAGCCAGCACGTGGGGGGAGCGCTCCCGGCGGCGAGCCACGGCTGCGAGCTGGCGGCCCCGGAGCAGCGGGTGCCGATGCCCGTGAACGCTCCTCCGGACCTCGGCGTGCGTCCTTTGGACTTGAAATTGTACAAGAATCGCCTGGGAGCGACGGGGACCGTGCCGCTCTGGTTCGTGGCGGGGGCCGCGCTCTTCCAGGAGCGCGGCTGAGGTGTGACGGGAATGTCATGGATCCCTCGCCTCCGAGCCCCGAACCCCTGAAAAAAACGGGGCTCGGCGGTTTCGTGAGCGTGTCGTGAGGCGCTGGGCGCTCCGCAAACGATCCAGTGGCGCTGATCTCGTCACATTTCGCTCCGTTTCGTTGCATCGCGGTCACGGTCGACGTATACGGGGCGCGCTCGTAGCTCGTCTGGCGCCGACTCTTCGGGATGGGAGAGCGGAAGCCGTGACGGGAAGCGAGCCTTCAGGGGAGTGACGCCCTGGGCGGACACGCTCCTGACGAATCCTTTGTCAGAAGGTGTCGCGCTTCCTTCGTCAGCGCCAAGTTGGCACGAAGCGTGCTTTAGCGGACCCAGACCCGCCTCACTTGAAGAACCAGGGTTGTTCGGAGGAACAAATGAAGAAGATCTATACGCTTTTGGCTCTCGTGGCGCTCAGCGCCAGCTTTGCGGTCGTCGGCTGCGGTGATGACGACGGCGGCGGCGGCGGCGGTGCGACCGGCGGCGAGGCCGGCGACAACGGCACCGGCGGCAGCACCGGCGGCTCCAAGAGCACCGGCGGCTCCAAGAACACCGGCGGCAGCGCTGGTGAAGGTGGCAGCGCCGGCGAAGGCGGCATGGGCGGCAACGGCTGATCCATCCCCTCGTCGATGAAGAACGGGGTCTGGCGTGAGCCGGACCCCGTTTCGTTTTGTGCCGGAGCGGTGTCACCGAGGGGCGCGGTGACGTCACCATGACAGCGCTGTCACGGTGGCGACACCTGCACAGGGCTTCAGCATTGATGCACCCAGGGTGTGGGACTCCTCCCAGGGAGTACGACTCCTATGACATTTCGATCATGGTTGGAGCAGGAAAGTCACGAATCCGCCGAGAGTGCGCCACGGGATCTTCGAACGACTCCTCCAACGGACTTCTTCGCATCCGGATGAACGGGTGAGGGGTTCGTCAGGGGTTCGTCAGCGGCACGCCGAGCGGGGCGCGGTTGCATCGTGTGGGCGCCTCTGAAATCCTGCGGCCCCATGACTGCGCACTCGACGAACGCGGCGCACCTGGCGCGCGGTGGATCTCCGGCGTGCGGGGATTCCTCGGCGCGCGCTGGGTCTCCGGTGGACGGTCGGCGCGCTGCCTCGGGGTGGACTGCCTGGGGGTGGACTGCCTCGGGGTGGGGGAAGGCGTCGCGGGGGCAGCTCCTGGCGATCCTGCTCCTGGGGGCGTCGACGGGGGCTTGCGCGGGTGCCCGTCACCCTGCCGCTTATCGAGGCGCCACCGAGGAGCCGAGGCTCCAGCCCCAGGAGGTCGGGGAAGCGCCCGTCACGCCAGCCGGGTACGCGCTGCTCGGGCGCGTGCGGGCGGAGTGCACCTTCACGGAGGGGCGCGCCACCATCGAGGACGAGTGGCTGAGCGACGTGGACTGCACGAGCTGGCGGCTGACCGAGGCGCTGCGCGAGGAGGCCGCGGCCAAGGGCGGCGAGCTGCTCGTTGGGCGGAGCTGCCTGGTGGCGCGCCGCACGGGGCGCAAGGCGGTGCTCCGTTGCCGAGCGGGCGTGGCGCGTCGGGAGACAGAGCAGGCTTCGCCTGCGGTCGATCCCACGTGGGCGAGCCTCCGGGCGGACGACCCGTCGGCGGTGGAGGCCTGGCGCATCCGCGTGGATTTCGAGCCTACCGTGGAGCCGACCGCGCGCGCGCCGCGGCGGGCCGACGGCGTGGACGAGGTGACGGTGCTCCCCGTCGCCGCCCGGGTGCTGGGGGCGCTCAGCGCGCACTGCGAGCGGGCGCCCTGCAGCGTCGAAGCGCTCCGCGCGGGGCTCCGCGCCGCCGCGGGACGTCTGGGTGCGACGCACGTGGGGGGCGTGCGCTGCGTGGATACGAACGAGGCTCCGCGCTGCCTGGCGGAGGTGGCCCTGCTCGAGGAGCTCCCCCCCAGCACGCGGGCGGTGGCGCCCTGAGCTCGCCGGTAGTCGTGACCGAGACCACTCCCTCCCTCCATTTCGCCGGCGGCACCCTCGAGCTCCGAGGGCTCGCGGAAGACGCCGACCTCCCCCCCGGGTGGCTCTGGGACGCGCGTACGGCGTGTTTTCGGGCCCCCGCGGTGGAGTACGCGCCGGTGGTGCGCGCGTTGGTCCAGCGGGGCGTGACCCTCGAAGATCGGGCGCGTGCCTACGAGGAGCTCCCGCTGGTGCTCCAGGATCGGCGCCCACCCCGTCCGTTCCAGACCGCGGCGCTGCGAGCCTGGCGGGCGGAGCGCAGCCGCGGCGTCGTCGTGCTGCCCACGGGCGCCGGCAAGAGCCACATGGCGGTGCTCGCGATCGCCGATCGTCGGCGCAGCACGCTGGTCGTGGCCCCCACGCTGGATCTCGTGCGTCAGTGGTACGACTTGCTGCGCACCAGCTTCGGCGTCGAGGTCGGGGTGATCGGCGGTGGGGAGTACGATCTCCGGCCCCTCACGGTCACGACCTACGACTCCGCCTATGCGCACATGGAACACCTGGGCGCGCGCTTCGGCCTCGTGGTGTTCGACGAGTGCCACCACCTGCCGAGCGAGAGCTACGCTCTGGCGGCGAAGCTGTGTCTGGCCCCGTTTCGCCTTGGGCTCACCGCCACACCCGAGCGCTCCGATGGACGGGAAGCGATCCTGACGGAGCTGATCGGGCCCATCGCCTATCGGCTCGACATCCGAGATCTGTCCGGTGAGTACCTGGCGGACTACGAGACGCGGCGGGTGGCCATCGAGCTCACGGAGGAGGAGCGGCAGGAGTACGACGCCGAGCGCTCCGTCTACCTCGCGTTCGTGCGTCAGCAAGGCATCCGGATGGGGTCACCGCGCGGCTTCATGGACTTCGTGCAGCGGGCGTCGCGGACCCCGGCGGGGCAACGGGCGCTGCGCGCTTACCGACGCCAGCGGGAGCTGGCGCTCGCTGCGGAGGGCAAGCTGGCCTACCTCTCGCGGCTCCTCGCCCGGCACGCCCGGGATCGGATGCTCGTCTTCACCCAGGACAACGCCACCGCCTACGAGATCAGCCGGCGCTTCCTGCTCCCGATCATCACGCACCAGACGAAGGTGCGCGAGCGCAGCGAGATCCTGGAGGGCTTCGCCGCGGGTCGCTATGGAGCGGTCGTGACTTCGAAGGTGCTGAACGAAGGCGTCGACGTCCCCGACGCCAACGTCGCGGTCGTCATCAGCGGCAGCGGTTCGGTGCGCGAGCACGTGCAGCGGCTGGGGCGCATCCTGCGGCGCAAGGGTGACAAGAGCGCGCTGCTCTACGAGCTCGTCTCGGCGGGGACGACGGAGACCCACACGAGCGAGCGGCGGCGCGAGCACGACGCTTACCGGGGCCGCCGGAGCTAGGACGATGCTCGCCCCCGAACACGTGCGCGCTCGACGTCGTGGGGATCGGCTCCGCCTCGTGCCCTTGGCCGGTGACGAACGCCGCCGGGCCGTCGAGCTGGCCGCCGCGCTGCTCGAGACGACGGCAGGTCAGCTCGGGCGGGTGCGCGATGAAGTGGAGCTCGCCTGGGCGGAGGTGCCCTCGGAGCCGCGGGACAAACGCTTGCACGAGGGGCTCGTGAAGTTGGTGTCGGACCTCTGCGAGTTCGGCGCCCCTCTGGATCTCGAACCGAGCGAGCTGCGGCGGCGCGTGTTCACGCTGGCCAGCCAGCTGCGCGCCGAGGATCCGAGCGGCGACCTCGATCGGCAGGGGGTGCTGGCCCGCGTCGCCGGCGAGCTCGGCGTGAGCGGTGAGGTGCTCGAGCGGGGGCTATACTCGGATCTGAAGGGGGCCCAGCGGCTCGAGGCGATGGCGGCGGGGGTCACGCCGGAGGCGCTCGTCGAGCGTTACGAGACCGGGCAGCTCCAGGGCGCGCTCCTGCGGGCGGTGCGCGTGACCCTCACCGTGCGCTGCGCGCATCCCCAAGGCTACCGGCGGCTCTTCCATCGGCTCAAGTTCCAGCGGCTGCTCCACCGCATCGAGCGGCTGCCCGACGGCGCCCATCGGGTGGAGGTGGATGGGCCCTTCAGTCTCTTCGAGTCCGTGACCAAGTATGGCCTCCAGCTCGCGTCCCTCGTGCCCGCCTTGCACGAGTGCGATCACGTCCTCGTCGACGCCGAGCTCCGCTGGGGCAAGGGCCGCCTCCCCGTGCGCTTGGAGCACGAGCTGCGGGGAGCGAGCGCGGAGGGAGCGCCTCCGTTGCGGGACGACGTGGCGAGTTTGCTCGAGCGCCTGGAGAAGTCGGGGTCGCGCTGGCGGGCGAAGATCTGCACGGAGGTGCTGGATCTGCCGGGCGTCGGGCTGTGCGTGCCCGACCTGGTGTTCGAGCGGGAAGGGCGGAGGCCCGTCTACCTGGAGGTGCTCGGGTTCTGGAGCCGTGACGCGGTGTGGCGCCGCGTCGAGCTCGTGGAGCGGGGCCTCGCGGCGAGGGTGCTGTTCGCGGCGTCGAGTCGTCTGCGGGTGAGCGAGGCGGTGCTCGAGGACCACGAGTCGAGCGCGCTGTACGTCTACAAGGGGACGATGAGCCCCCGCGCCGTCCTCGAGCGGGTGGACGCCCTCGGCGGCGCGGTCTCCTGAGGAGCGTGGGCTCCTCGCGAGGGGCTCTCTGCGACGAACCTGTGCGGCGGACCCTGCGCGACGGGTTCTGTGCGGCGGGCCGTCGCCCCGATCAGTGCTCGCCGACCGAGCGGCGCCGGCTCTTCGACGCGCCCCGCCCCGCGGCACGCGGAGGCTTTCTCGGCTTCCGCGCTCGTGCGGCGGTCGCCGCGTGGCCCGGGGTGGCGTCGAAGCCATCCCCGAAGGCCTCCTCGTAGCCCGGCGGGAGCTCGATCTCGGGCAAGAGCGGACGTCCGCCCGGGCGCGGACGCGCGGCGCGTGGGGGCTTCAGCTGCATCGCGATGGTGTCGCGCAGGTCGGTGGAGCGATCGTGGGGGACGCCGAAGCGCTCGAGGATGAACGGCTTGCGCTGCACGGCGAGCTCCCGATCCAGCGCGATCTGCGTGCGATCGATGCCCTCGAAGAAGATGAACGGGTCGGTCGAGGACTCGATGACCTGGACGAGGTGCCGGAGATCGCGCACGGGCTGCCCCTGCACCCGCACGATCTCGAGGCTCTCCACGTCGTGCACGCCCTGGTTCGCCTCGTCGGCGAGCACCTTCTGCAGCACGACCACCTCGCGCCGCTCCGGGCGTCGGCAGCCGCGCTCGTACCGATCCATCAAGCCGTGGGGCGCGTGCACCCACCAGCTCGAGCCCCAGGTCTTGAGGTAGTCGCGGGTCAGGGGCACGAAGAGGAGCCCACCGAACAGGTAGTAGGTCGGCTTGACGTCGTAGCGGTCCTCCGGAACCAGGTGATTCGGAGGCCGGAGGTTCAGGCGAATCGTGCGGGCGCGGCGGTCGCGCCACACCCGGACGTCGAGGGTCGTGCCCACGTGCTTCCGCGAGACCACGTAGCTGAAGTCGATGCGGGCGCCGTGCTCGAAGGGGACCGTGCCATCGGCGGCGATGGGGACGTCGTCCACGGCCAGGAGCACGTCTCCCGACTGCAGCTTACCCCAGGCGCTCCCTTCGAAGGCCACGTCGAGCACCAGCACACCCCCGGGCTGCCGAGGGCCGAGGCCGAGAGCGCGACGGTGGGCGGGTGCCTCCAGGTTCTGGGTGAAGATCCCCAGGTCCGGGAAGCCGTCGAAGGTGCCGTCGTCCAGATCCTTGAGGAAGTGCTGCACGACGGGCGAGGCGATCATGTAGCCGATGTTCTCGCCCTCCTCGAGGCCTTGGAACGCCACGCCGATGAGCCTGCCGTTGCGCACGACCGGACCGCCGCTGTTGCCCGAGTTGATCGCGGCGTCGATCTGCGCCGCGAGCAAGCGCCGCTGGGACTGGGCGTAGGGCGTCATCTCGATCCGTGACAACACCCCCTGAGTCACGCTCAGGCGCTCGCCCCCGATCGGGTAGCCGAGCACCTGTACGGGGGAGCTGAGGGGCGGCAAGCGGGTCGCGATGGGGATCGGCTGAGCTCCCCGGAAGAACTCCTCTTCCTCGACGGCGAGGAGGGCGAGATCACACTCGTGTCCTACGCCTTCGACCTTCGCGGTATATTTCTGGGAATCGCCGTGGCGGATCACCTCCACGAAGACCTGGTTCTGCACGACGTGCGCGTTCGTGAGGATGCGCAGTCCGCGTTTCGTCTGGATGATCGCGCCCGACCCCGTGTTCAGGGTGGGGCCGCGTGTCTGCCACGGCTGGTCGTAGTCGGGTTCGTCGGAAACGGTGAGCACGCGCACCACTGCCGTCAGGAGCGAAGGAGCCTTCGCTCCCGAGCGAACCCGGCGTGATGTCCTGGGGGACCCAGTGCTGCTCATTCCTTGAGGATAGCGAGGCCCGCCCCGGAGCGCTGCGGCCGGCACGTGGGGTCACGGCGAATGTTGTAAGTTGCTGAAATAATTATACTAAATGTTGGTGACCCGGAGGGCCGGGATCCATTGCGGATGAAATCTGTTCATTCGTTCAGGGTCTTGACCCCCGCCTGGCAGCCCCGGAGAGCGGCCTCCCACCACTTCCCGGATCGGGTGGTTCGTTCGTGGTGCGCGCCTTGCACACCTTTCGTGCTCCGCCTCCGAGCTTGCCTCGATCGGAGCGCACCGCCTGGGCCGAACGGGGAGGTGGATCGCGTCGCGATCCCGCGTCGCGCCTCTCCTCCCGGGAGGGCACCCACACGAGCGAACGCGAGCGAACGCAGACGAGGGCCTCGGCGAAGGAGCCCGTGAGGGGACGGCGACGAGCTACCTCAGGCCTCGCTGGCGAGGAACCGCGGGAGCAAGCGGGGGTTGCTCATCAGGACGAGCTGGAGGTTGTCGAGCACGAGGTTGCGCTCGCCCTCTCGACGGTGCGTCATCAACAGATCCGCGACGCCCACTGCTTCGGCGACGTCTCCTTGGGTGACCTCGGCGTGGCCATGTCCGAGGGCGCTCGCTCGGGCGAAGCGCGAGACGAGGGCCACGGAGAGACCGAGGTTCACCAGGGCGCGGGTCAGGTACGTCATCTTGGTGAAGGGCTGCCGTCGATCGATGACCTCGCAGAGGTAGTCGACGACGAGCTCGCGCTGCTCGCCGGCCAGGAAGGTGGGCACGCGGTCGATCTTGCCGGGCGCGACCCGCCCAGGGACGTGGAGGAGATCGACGGTGCCTACGTGGAGCATCCAGGCGAGCTTGTTGCCCCACGCGCCGATCCGCTGCCCCACCGTGGGGCGCGCGACCGCGTACTCCGTCAGCACGCGGGTGGGGTAGCTCAGCCCGCCGAGGAAGTGGGCGTAGAAGATCCGCGCCTGCCAGATGGGGCGGCGACGGTGGCGTACCCGCGGGGTGCCGAGCCGCGCTCGGGCCTCGTCGAGCAGCTTCTGCAGCTGACGGGGCTCCGGGTCGGTGCCGCGCGCCACCTCACGCAGGAGACACTCGTCGAAGGCGTCCGTGAACTCGTAGGCCTTCAGGATGCCCGGCACGGGGCCCTCCTCCCGGAGGAGCTCCTTCCAGACCTCGGCCACCGCGAGGTAGGCGCGCACGGGGAGGGTGCGCCCCGAGCGGAGCCCCATCCGCGCGGCGAGGGGAAGCGCGCCCCCGGCCTGGGAAAGCTTGTCGCGGACCAGGGGACCGACGGGATGGCCGTAGTTGTCGCGGATCGAGGGGCAGTGCCGCGAGAGCAGGGTGAGGGTGCGGCCTCCCTCGTCCTCGAGGAACCCGAAGGGGTACGCCTGGCACGCGCTGGGGAGCGCCTCGTGGCCCAGACGCTTGTGCAGGGCGCAGAGGTGGTCGTCGTCGAGCAGGACGCACTGGAGCTGTCGGTCCCGCTCGATCATCGGCAGGGTCCCGCTGGCGAGCACGCCGGGCGCTCTGCCGACCAGACGTCCGCGGAGCTCTTCGTCCGACAGGATTTCGTGGGCGACCTCCGGGGCCACGGGGATCCCCCAGGTCTTACAGCAGCGCGCCGGGCAATCCCGGCACTCGTAGCGTTGCTCCTCGGGGTAGACGATGCGGAGAGCTGACTTGCGCCTCGCCATGGGCAGGGCACCTATACGCTGCCGTGGCCGCGCAAGCGAGTCCGTGGATCGCCGAAATCCGCCTGGCGGCTCCCGAATCTCGCGCCCAGACTGCAGACATGAGGGCGCGGCCGCCGGCGCACGGTGGCCGGGGAAGGCTACTTCTGGTGGTTCCCGCGGGATCGCGGCGAGCCCCACGGTGAACGCTGGCGGCGGGCAGCCGGCGGCACTCGCTCAGGAGGGGAGGCTCATGTTCGACAACGTGACCGGGGTCGAGGAGACCCGGCAATCGGCGGTCAAGGGGATCCGCATCGGGCTCTTCAGCGGGCTCATCTTTGGTTTCGCGGCGACGGTGGGGGCAGTGTTGGTGGGCTACGAGCCGCTGATGCCGCTCCGCTTGGGAGCGAGCGTGCTCCTGGGAGAGGGGGCGCTGACCGCCTCCCCGGGCACGGCGATCCTCGTCGGGCTCATCGTGCACTTCTCGGTGTCCGTCTACTACGGGCTCTTGTTCGGCCTCTCCCACGAGCGCTTCACGTGGATGAAGCACTGGCACCGCCTGGCCCTGGGATGTCTCTTCGGCCTCGTCGTCTGGGCGCTGAACTTCCAGATCATCGCGCGGGTGCTCTACCCGTGGTTCCTCGACTTCATCCAGAGCATCATCGCGCTCATCCACATCGCGTTCTACGGGCTACCGCTCGCGATGATGTACCTGCGCGGCGAGCGCCGCTCCGGCGGCCGCGCCCCCCGATCGGTCCCCCGCCACGCGTGAGCGTCGCAAGATCGCGGAGGGCTCGAGGTGCTCGAGCCCTCCGACCTTCGGTGGCCGTGGGCAGGGCAGGGGCGAGCGCCTGGGAGCGTCAAGCGTCGCGGGGCCGTTGCTTACCGAACGGCGGCTCGAGGGGCCCCGGTCTCAGGAAAGTTGTCGCCTCGGCTGAGCAGCTGGCTTCCGTCGCTTCGCCGTCTGACACACCTTCAACCCTTACTTGGATGCGAGAGAGCGCCGGATACGTGATAACTCTATCTCCGCCATCGGGCGGATGGGGCCTCAATCTCAGCACGCCATCTGGCGGGACTCTGAGTGCAGCCGCTGTGCAGTCCCGCCCGCGCCCACATCCGATGCTCAGGATCCGGCGCCCGGCCTGGCGTTGGCTCGACTCGAAGAACAGCACGACATAGCCGCTCTCCGCGTTCGCGCTGCACTCCGCTCGGACCTCGAGCTCTGAGGGAGGAGGGGACACCGAGGGGGGCACCGCGTGGGCCACGGCCGCAAACACCACACCCCCGAGCAGTGCGCCGAGCCACGGCTTTGGGTTTCGTTCCGAGCGCGCCATCAGATGACCATGGTGCCCGGGTCGGGAGTAGCGCGTCTAGGGGGGCCATGCGGTGCGTCCGGCCCCGAGCGGTGCCCCTGCGCCGCCCCGTCGCACCCCGGAACCCCGACCCGCGTCCCGCCCGGGGCACCCCGAACCCGCTTCACCCAAGCCCGCTCCGTGACCCACCCGGACGACCACAGGCCGAGCCGCGAGCCTCGGCAATTTCGCCGAGTGCCATTTTCAACTTCGGCGCCGTGCCGGGCGCTACAGTGCTGCCATGTCTTTCGGCGGGACCGGGAGACTGGTGCTTGACCCGGCTGGAGCTTTTCGGGAGCTCCGAGAGGCGCATGCCGATCCGGGCGTACGAGCTGCGGGTCACCGTCGTGAACCTCGTCCTAGCGCCTGGGCGTTCGGAGGCATGGGGCGCCGACCCACACGGGCCACCGCTCGAGTCAGATGATCAAACGAGCACCGGAAAGATTCCGGACCGTTCCTGGCGGCCATGGCTGGCTCCGCTCGTCATGGCCATCCCAGAATTCTGGGGGCCGGAGCCGGAGCGCCTCATCCGATGGGTGGAGCCAAAACCCGAGCCGGAGAGGGTGTTAGTTAGCGATGAGCAAGAGGAGAAAAATTCAATGATTTCGGCAGTGCCCAGGGACGGAATCGAACCGCCGACACGGGGATTTTCAATCCCCTGCTCTACCGACTGAGCTACCTGGGCGCCTCCCTCGGGGGCGTGGGCCCCTTGACGAAGGGCCCGCGTATTAGCCCAGGCATCTCGGGGGATGCAAGCCCCTTCGCACACTTCGCCCTCTCGGAGCCCCCCGGCACCGCCTTGCCTGGCTCTCCGTCGTGGCGCCGCTCTCCCCGACGAGCTCTGGCGGGCGTCGCTCTGCCGCCGCTCCGTCGCTGGCCCCGTTCGCCCGCTCGCCCGCTCGCTGACCCCGCTCCCTCGTTGATCCCCGCCTCCGCAATCCCTCCGTGCACCGCCCGCTGACCGTCGCAGCGCTCTCCCGGCGCCGTTCCTCGGCCCTTCGCGCTCGCTTCGCTGCCTCCGTGCACCGCCCGCTGACCGTCGCAGCGCTCCCTCCGCCGCTCGGTAGGTCTTGGTGGGCTTGGTGGGATGCCTCCGGTGGGGCGCCGCCTGCCGTGGGGGGCGACCTGAGGGTAAC
>Ga0207873_1001976_pt1 | contig 17991 bp, 13 predicted proteins | sample BGWIniCompost_FD_187373 | JGI IMG/M metagenome (GOLD analysis project Ga0207873, IMG submission 187373) | Cellulose adapted compost microbial communities from Newby Island Compost Facility, Milpitas, CA, USA - BGW Initial Compost (SPAdes)... ...
TGCTCTGGTCGGTGGCACGATCCTCGGGCGCTTCAACACGGGGCAAGCGGCCGAACCGGGAAGCGATGAGGGATTCCAGGGCCTGGGTCACTCCTCGGTCCACCGCTCCTCCGCCCTCTACGGCCACATCCACGAGCCGCCCGACTGGGTGGGCCCTGAGACCCTCGACGCCATCACCCTGCCGCCACCTCCCCGCCGTGGCCCCCAGGACATCGAACTCGTCGTGGTGGAACAGCACATCGAGGTGGGGGCGGGACTGCACTTCGACGCATGGACCTACGGAGGGACCGTGCCTGGGCCCACGATCCGGGCGACGGAAGGCGACCTGCTGCGCATCCGGCTGCGCAACCTCACCGACCATCCCCACAACCTGCATTTCCACGGTGCCCACCGCCCCGAGATGGACGGCTGGGAGCCGATTCCGGCGGGTGGGGAATTCGTGTACGAGATCGAAGCGGGCCCGGCGGGGCTCCATCCCTACCACTGCCACGTCGCCCCGCTGGCCGAGCACATCGCCCGCGGGTTGTACGGGATGATGATCGTCGACCCGCCCGAAGGCCGCTCCCCGGCCCACGAAGTGGTCCTGGTGTTGAGTGGCTTCGAGCACGAAGGAGTGAAGAACGCCGTGACGGCGTGGAACGGCCTCGCCGGGTACTACGACCGCTATCCGATCAAGGTCCCGGCCGGCGAGCCGGTGCGGGCCTACGTGGCCAACATGATCGAATTCGAGCCGATCGGCTCGTTCCACCTCCACGCCCAGACGTTCGACGTTTACCCGGCGGGGATGGGGGAGTCGCCCGTCTTTCGCACCGACACCCTGGCGATGGGCCAAGCAGAGCGGGCGATCATCGAGTTCCGCCTTCCTCACCGCGGCAGGTACATGTTCCACCCCCACCAGCACCATCTCGCCGATCGGGGAGCGATGGGCTGGTTCTCGGCCGTTTAACTCCTCGGCCGTTTAACTCCAGATCGGGATCTCCACGGGCTTTCCGCCGCGGATCCACCACCCCTTCACATCCAAATGTGGGACGAAGCCCACGACGACGTGGATCCAGTCGGTTTCGTGCGGCTGGCTCAGATCCGTCTCCGACAAGACGGCCGGGCCACGGGGGTGGGAATGGAACACCCCGCCGATCTCCCAGCCGTGCCGCTCGGCGTGGCGAAGCGCGGCGAAGTGCTCCTCGGGGGCGATCGTGAAGGCGACGGGTGATGGATTGGAGTTGGTCAGCGGGTAGGCGAAACGGATCCGGCCGACCCCATCTGTCGCCAGCAGCCCGCAGCACTCGTTGGGCAGGCAGACCTCGGCGTGCCGAATCACGGCCTCCTTCACCCCCTCCGGAAGGCACCTCATAATCAGACAGTCTGGCGGGGACGCGGGGCGCAGGTCGGGTCGTAGTCCACCAGTTCGGGCGGCGAGTCCGGGTCCGAGCAGGCGGGGCAGTCGGCGTTGCGCCGCACCTTCACGGTCTGAAAATCCTGCTCCAGGGCGTCGTAGACGAGGAGCTTGCCGGCGAGGGTGTCGCCGATCCCGAGCAGCAGCTTGATGGCCTCCAAGGCCTGCACGGAGCCGATGATGCCGGGCAGGACGCCCAGCACTCCCGCCTCGGCGCAGTTGGGAGCGAGCTCCGGTGGCGGTGGCTGCGGGAAGATGCAGCGGTAGCAGGGGCCCTCGTAGGGGACGAACACCGATGCCTGCCCCTCGAACCGGAAGATCGAGCCGTGGACCAGCGGAATGCGCAGATGCAGGCTGGCGTCGTTCACGAGATAGCGCGTGGGGAAGTTGTCGCCCCCGTCCACGATCACGTCGTAGCCGCTCATGATCCGGAGGGCGTTGTCGGCCGACAGCCGTTCCGGGTAGGTGACGATCTTCACGTCGGGGTTGAGGGCGGTGAGGGTCTCCCTGGCCGATTCGACCTTGGGCATGCCTATGCGGTCGACCCCATGGAGGATCTGACGCTGGAGGTTGGACGGGTCGACGGCGTCGTAGTCGACGATCCCCAACGTCCCCACGCCCGCCGCCGCCAGGTACATGGCGGCGGGGGATCCGAGGCCGCCAGCACCGATGAGAAGCACCGACGACTCGAGCAGCTTCGTCTGACCCTCCTCACCCACCTCGGGGAGGAGCAGGTGGCGGTTGTAGCGCTGACGCTGGTCGCTCGACAGCGATTTGGGGATGACCCAGGGCCGGCCCTCGTCCTTCCAGCGGTTGAAGCCGCCGGCCATGGAGGCGACATCGGTGTAGCCCATCGCTCTGAGCGAAGCGGCGGCGAGGACGCTGCGTGAGCCGCCGGCGCAGAACAGGACGAGCGGCTGGTTCCGGTCGGGGAGTTGCCTTTCGATCGTGCTCTCGAGCACGCCCCGGGGGATGTGGCGCGCTCCGGCGACCGTTCCCGCCTCGTATTCGTCGGGCTCGCGGACGTCGATCACGGTCACATCGCCGAGGCGTTCCTCCACCTCGGATGGCTGGAGCTCGGCGATGTCCCGGCGGGCAGCGGCGACCAGATCGGCGTATGACGACATTCCTCCCTCAACGATAACGGGGCGCCGGCTTCAGCCCGCAGGAACGACGGAAACCGTGACGGCGGCGTCGGCGCAGAGGCCGCCTTCGTCGCAGACCCGATAGGTGAAGGTGTCGTCGCCGGAGAACCCTGGCGCGGGCCGATAGGTCGCCGTCGCCCGGTCGGAAACGACCCGCCCGTTGGACGGCTGGTCGATCGAGGCGACGCGCAGGGTGTCGCCGTCGGGGTCGGTGTCGTTGCGGAGAATGTCGATCACCACAGGGGTCTCGGCCCCGGTGCGGGCGGTGTCATCGGCGGCCACGGGAGCACGGTTCGAGCCCTCCACCCGGACTGTGACCACGGCGATGTCGCAGCTCCCGTCGGGGGTGCAGGCTCGGTATTCGAACCTGTCGGCGCCGGAGAAGCCCGGAGCGGGAGAGTAGAGGATCACGGAGGGACCCAGGAGATCGGCTCGTCCCGAGGACGGCGGGGACACGACGGCCTCGACGACCAGGTCGTCAGGTGTGTCGTTTTGGATCACGTCGAGGGCGACCGGGACGCCTTCGCTCGTGGAAGCGCTGTCGTGGTAGGCGTCGGCCGCGCTCGCCGGGTCGGCCATGGCCACCACCGCGGTCCCATCCGAGTCGACAGCCGCACTGGGCGTCGGGAACCCTGTCGGCTCGGCAGTGGCTTGGGGACTCATCGCCCCGGCGGCGGCAGGGGAGAAGGGCAGGCTGGCCAACCCGCCCAGCAACGAGACGGTGGCCATCGCCGCCGCGCTCGTGACCGTGACGAAATCTCGTCCGAGGCGGTCGAGGAAGAACGGGATCTGGCCCAGCCATGCCACCGGCCCCATCGACCAGCGCAGGCGCCCCAGCGACACGTTCATGAGGGCCCGGGCCACCGCCGGGTCGAACTGCTTGCCGGCCATCCGGGCGATCTCCCGGCGGGCCTCCTCGGGGCCCTTCGCCGCCTGATAGGGGCGGCCCGTCGTCATCACGTCGAAGGCGTCGGCCACGGCGACGATGCGGGCGCCGAGCGATATCTGCTCGCCGCGCAGGCCCCGCGGGTAGCCCGATCCGTCCCACCACTCGTGATGGTGCTCGATCGTCTGGGCCCACTCACCCAGCCACGGGACGAGTGGCGCCGCCACCCGCATCCCGAGCAGCGGGTGCTGCTTGACGAGTTCCTTCTCGTCTGGATCCAGCGGCCCGGGTTTGTTGAGGATCTCGAGGGGCAGTTCGATCTTCCCGACGTCGTGGAGGAGAGCGGCCCAACGGAGTCGGTCACGGCCTTCCTGGGGGACTCCCATCTCGGCGGCGAGCACGTCGGCGTAGGCGCGGGTCCGCTCGCTGTGCCCCCGAAGACGGCGGTCGTAGTCGTTGATGGCGTTTGCCAACGAGATGATCAGCCCGGCGGCTTCGGTGAGGTCCGTGTCGCCGCGCTCGGCGGCGGCCACCCGGCGTCGAAGCTCGGGGATGTTGCTCGACCGGAGGGCGACCCGGAACCGGGACGGAGCGCGGTCGGGGAACACCATCGTCATCTGCAACATGGCCGTCAGCGGCAGGAGGCGGCGGGCGAGCCGGTCGACGGCCAGCGCCGCGGCCGCCGAGGAGGCGACGAGGATCAGCCACCAGGCGACGATCTGCAGGGCCCCGCGGGGGACGAACAGGTTCGGGGCCAGCCACAACGACAAGCCGACCGCGGCACCGAGCGGGGCGAGGAAGATCAGCCCGCGCAAGAGCCAAGCGGCGATCGGACGGGATCGCCACCGGCCGGCATTCGGTCTCCGAGCGCTCCGGGGTGTGGCCACCGACCAACTAGTCGGCCTCAGCCCGGGGGTTTCAAGTGCCGATCAGGCGGCCGCGATCACCACAGTGAGGCGGGGTTGGGTGCCTCGGGGTCGAGTTCGTAGCGGCGAATGGCGTCTTCGATCACGCCCGCATCGACCTTTCCGGCCCGCACCAGCGCCGACAGTGTGGCGAACACCACGTGGCCGGTGTCGGTCTCGAAGAACCGCCGGAGCGCCTTGCGGGAGTCGGAGCGGCCGAAGCCGTCGGTGCCCAACACCACGAAGTCCCGCGGCACCCACCGGCCGACCTGGTCGGGGACGGCCTTCATGAAGTCGGTCACGGCCACGATCGGGCCTTCCCCGTCCTGGAGCGTGCGAGTGACGAGCGGCACCCGCGGCTCGGCAGTGGGATGCAGGCGATTCCAGCGCTCCACCTCCAGGGCCTCTTCCCGCAACCGCTTGTACGAGGTGACCGACCAGAGGTCGGCGGCTACGCCGTAGTGCTCGTACAACTCGCGCTGCGCCTCGCGGGCGGCGAGGTTGGCCGTGCCGGAGAACAGGATCGACGCCCGGGCCCGGCCGCCGTCGGGCGCCTCCTGGAAGCGATAGATCCCGTCGATGATCCCCTGCTCCACCCCGGCGGGCCGGGGCGGCTGGATGTAGTTCTCGTTGTACAGGGTGATGTAGTAGTAGATGTCCTCGGGATTGCTCCCGTACATGCGGCGGATGCCGTCCTCGACGATAGTGCCGACTTCGTAGGCGAAGGCGGGGTCGTAGGCCTGGCACACGGGCACCACCGAGAAGAGGATGTGGCTGTGGCCGTCCTGGTGCTGGAGGCCTTCGCCCTGCAGGGTCGTCCGGCCGGCGGTGCCGCCCAGCAGGAACCCGCGTGCCCGAGCGTCGGCCGCGGCCCAGAACAGGTCCCCGGTCCGTTGGAACCCGAACATCGAATAGAAGATGTAGAACGGGACCATCGGGATGCCCCGGGTGGCATAGGAGGTGGCAGCCGCGATCCACGATGCCGCCGACCCCGCTTCGGTGATGCCTTCCTCGAGGATCTGGCCGTCTTTCGACTCGTGGTAGGAGAGCAGCATGGCGTGGTCGACCGGCTCGTAGAGCTGGCCCTGGGAGGCGTAGATCCCCAATTCCCGGAACAGCGAGTCCATGCCGAAGGTGCGAGCCTCGTCGGGGACGATCGGGACTACCCGCGGCCCGAACTCTTCGTGGCGGGTCAGGTTGCGTAGCAGCCTGACGAATGCCGTGGTTGTCGATGCCTCCACCTTGCCGGACCCGGAGTAGATCTCCTGGAAGGGCTCGGGGCCGGGGAGGCTCAGCTTTTGGCGGACCTGCACCGAGCGTGAGGGAAGGAAGCCTCCCAGCTCGCGACGGCGGGCCATGAGGTACTCGTACTCCGCCGAGCCCGGCTCCGGCCGGTAGTAGGGCGGGACGCTGTCGCCCTGGAGCGCCTCCTCGGGGATGACGTCCTCGAGGTGGAGCCGGCTGCGGAGCAGCATCAGCTGCTTGTTCGTCAGCTCCTTGATCTGATGGGTGGCGTTGCGGCCTTCGACGTCGGGGCCGAGAGTCCACCCCTTGATCGTCTTGGCGAGGATGACCGTGGGACGGCCGGTCATCTCGGTGGCCGCCTTGTAGGCGGCGTAGATCTTGCGGTAGTCGAGGCCGCCCCGGCGGAGAGCCCAGATCTCCTCGTCGGTCCAGTCGGCCACCAGTGCCGCCGCCCGGGGGTCTTTCCCGAAGAAGTGCTCCCTGACGTAGGCGCCGTCCTCGGCCTTGTACCGCTGGTACTCGCCGTCGACGGTCTCGTTCATCACGTTGAGGAGGGCGCCGTCGACGTCCTTGGCCAAGAGGGCATCCCACCCCGATCCCCAGATGACCTTGATGACGTTCCACCCGGCGCCGCGGAACACGGCTTCGAGTTCCTGGATGATCTTGCTGTTGCCGCGTACCGGCCCGTCCAGGCGCTGGAGGTTGCAGTTGACGACCCAAATCAGGTTGTCGAGGTTCTCCCGGGCCGCCAGGGAGATCGCCCCCAGAGTCTCCGGCTCGTCGACTTCGCCGTCGCCGACGAAGCACCACACCTTCGAGTCGCTGGTGTCGTCGATGCCCCGATGCTCCAGGTACCGCAGGAATCGGGCGTGGTAGATCGAGCAGATGGGGCCGAGGCCCATCGAGACGGTAGGGAACTCCCAAAAGTCCGGCATGAGGCGCGGATGGGGGTAGGACGACAGCCCGCCGCCGACTTCGAAGCGGAAGCGGTCGAGGTCCTCTTCGTCGAGGCGTCGCTCGAGGAAGGCCCGGGCGTACATGCCGGGGGCGGCGTGGCCCTGGAAGTAGACGTGGTCGCCGGGATGGTTCTCCGTCCGGCCCCGGAAGAAGTGGTTGTACCCGACTTCGTAGAGAGTCGCCGAAGAGGCGAAGGTGGACAGGTGGCCTCCGATTCCCTTCTCGACGTGGTTCGCCTTGACGACCATGACCGCCGCGTTCCACCTCACCAGGCGGCGGATGCGGCGCTCGAGATCGCCGTCACCCGGGTACTCGGGCTCGTCCTCGACCGGGATCGTGTTGATGTACGGGGTCGTGATGGACGAGGGGGCGCCCAGGTCCAGCTCATGGGCGCGCTCCAGCAGCTTGGCGAGGAGGAAACGAGCGCGTCCTGCACCTCGTTCGGCGGCGACGGACTCCAGTGACTCTTGCCATTCGCGGGTCTCTTCGGGGTCCAGGTCGGGCAGCTGATGGACGAATTCGTCGGCCAGGGTTCGCGCCAGATCGGGAGGGAGTGCCATACCTCTGAGCCTACCGCCTGGCGAGGTCAACGGTACGAGAGCGCCGGGAGGGTCACCGGTGAGAGTGACGCAAAGTACTTTACACCGCAAAGTGACCGTCTTACCCTTCAGCGCATGGACTCGACCACCCTCCGTCCCGAGGACGCCCGCCTGCTCCTCGCCGAGATCGAGCGGGCACGCCGAGCCACCCGTTATCGCATCGGGCAGTACAGCTGGATCTCGTTTGCGATCTGGGCCACCGTTTTCGCAGGAGCAGCCATCGTCGGCCCTCGCCTCGTCTTGTACTGGGTCGTGGCCGTGCCGGTCGCCCTGGCGCTGACCGCCGCCTCCGACATGTTGCTGTCCGAGGCCCGTACAGCCCGGCGGGCGGATTGGCGCTACTGGGCAATCGGCGCGGCCATCTCCATCGCTAACTTCGGCGGAGGATGGCTGTTCACCTTCTCGTTCCTGGCGGCTTGGACATGGTTCGTGCTCGGCATGGGCTTTGCCGGATTCGCCTGGCTCGACCACCATCGCGGCGCCGCCCTGGCACTGGTCGGCATGGCACTCCTGGCCTTGTTTTCTCTCGGACTCGACATCGACCCCGAAACCGTCTACCGGGCCCTGGCTGGCGTGTTCGCCGCCGGGACCGCCGCCTGCGCCAGGGGGATGAAGCCATGACCGAGAAGACCGACGCCCACCCCATCGTCCAACTCGACGAGGTCGTGCACCAACGAGTCCGGCTCGGGATCCTGGCGGTGCTCTCCGAAGCCGAGAAGGTGGACTTCACCCATCTTCGTGACGTCCTCGGTGTGACGGACGGCAACCTGAGCCGCCACCTGTCGGTCCTCCACGAAGCGGGTTATGTCGAAACTCACAAGACATTCGAGGGCCGCCGCCCCCGAACGTGGATAGTCGCCACCAGGCTCGGCCGACGAGCGCTGGCCGACCATCTGGCGGCACTGAGAGACCTCATCGCACAGGTAGGTGAGCCGTGAGCAACGTCCTCGTAGTCGAAGATCTCGCCCGCTCGTTCGGCGATCTGGTCGCCGTCGACGGGGTCTCGTTGACGATCAGCCCAGGCGAGACCTACGGGCTTCTCGGGCCCAACGGCGCCGGCAAGACGACGACGATCTCCATGATCGCCGGTCTCCTGCGGCCCGACCGCGGGCGAATCGAGGTATTGGGGCGACAGATGAGCGCCTCGAACCTGGAAGCCAAGTCGCTCGTGGGCCTGGTGCCCCAGGAGATCGCCATCTACCCGGACCTCACCGGCGAGGAGAACCTCCGGTTCTTCGGTCGGCTGTACGGCATGGGCGGGCCCGAGTTGGCGAAGCGGATCGACGAGGTGCTCGCCATCGTCGGTCTCGAAGCCCGGAGAGACGACAAGACCTCCGAGTACTCGGGCGGCATGAAGCGACGGCTCAACATCGCCATCGGCCTGCTCCACCGACCTCAACTCCTGATCCTCGACGAGCCGACGGTGGGCGTCGACCCCCAGTCCCGCAATTCGATCCTCGAGTCGGTCGAAGCGCTGGCCAGCGAGGGCATGTCGGTCCTCTACACCACCCACTACATGGAGGAGGCCGAGAGGCTGTGTGACCGGGTCGGGATCATCGACGAAGGCCGGCTCGTCGCCGAAGGGACCCGCCGCGAACTGGTGGCGCAGGTCGGGCAGCTGGACCGCGTCGAGCTGCGGGGACGCGACGGCATCGAGGCGGCCGCGGCGGCCGTGCGGGCGGTGGAAGGGGTGAGTGAAGCGGCGGTTGGAGACAGCACGCTCAGCGTCCTCGCCACCGAGGCTTCTTCGGTCCTGCCTGCCCTGCTCTCGGCGGCAGGGTCGGCGGGTATGACGGTGACCGGCGTGGAGGTGCAAGAGCCGGACCTCGAGGCGGTCTTCCTCCACCTCACCGGGAAGGCGTTGCGAGACTGATGAGAGCTGCGTGGCGGATAACTGCCAAAGACCTGCGCCTCCGGCTCCGGGACCGGTCGGCTTTCATCCTCGGCATAGTCGCCCCGTTGGTGCTGGCGTTCGTCTTCAACGCCGTCTTCGGCGGAGCGTTCGGCGAGGACGCCATCGCCACGGTCGGCTTCGTCGATGAGGACGGCGGCGGGGTCGCGGCTGGGTTCGCCGAGGCTCTGGCCGCCATCTCGGAGGAAGGGATCATCGAAGTCGAGGAGTTCCCCGATGCCGACACCCTCAGCACCCGAATCGACGAGGGCGACCTTGGGGCGGGGATCGTCGTGCCGTCGGGCCTGACCGATCGAGTCCTGGCGGGGGAACCGGCCACGCTCCGGGTCGTGGCGTCGGTCGACTCTCCCACCACGAGGAACATCGCCGAGAGCATCGCTTCCGCCTTCGCCAACGGGGTCGCCGACACGCAGCGAGCGGTCGGTGCCGTGTTGGCGGGAGGCCAGGTCGACCCCGATCTCGTTTCCCAGGTGGTGGCGGCCGCGGGAGAAACCGAGCCTCTGGTGACCATCGGGCCCATCGAGGCGGCCAACCGGGTGCTCGACCCTGCCACGTTCTTCTCTGCCTCGATGGCGGTGTTCTTCCTCTTCTTCCTGGTCCAGTTCGGCGTGATGGGTCTCCTCGAGGAACAGCAGGACGGGACACTCGCCCGGCTAGAGGCGGCTCCGATCCCGCGGTGGGCCATCCCGCTGGGCAAGGCCCAAACCAGCTTCCTGCTCGGCTTGATCGCCCTCACGGTGCTGGCGGTGGCCACGACGCTCCTCTTGGGGGCGAACTGGGGCGACCCGTTGGCGTTGGCGGTCCTGTTCGTCGCCGTGACCCTGGCGGCGACGTCGCTCGTCGGGGTGGTGGCGGCGTTCGCTCGCACAGTCGATGGAGCTGGAAACCTCGTGGCGATCATCGCCGTGGGCATGGGAATGATCGGCGGGACTTTCTTCCCCATTGCCGGCGGCAATCGCGCCCTGGAGATGGCCTCCTTCGCCACACCCCATGCCTGGTTCATGCGGGCCCTGGGAGACCTCCAAGCCGGTGGGGGGCTCGGGCCCATAGCCCCCTCGCTGGCGGCGCTGGCCGTGTTCGCCGTCGTCATCGGCGGGCTGGCCCTCGTGGTGTTGCGGAGGCGATTCGGATGAAGGTGCTCTACATCGGGCTCGTCGGGCTCCTGCGCATGCTGCGGGAGCGCTCGAACATCTTCTTCGTCTTCATCTTCCCGCTGGCTGTCATCCTCGTCGTCGGGGCCCAATTCGGCTCCGGGGGCGGTCAGGCGGTGGTGGTCAGCCACGACGGCGGCCCGCTGGCGGGAGCGATCGTCGAGCGTTTGGCCGACGAGGTGCTCGTCAGGGAAGCCGCGTCGGAGGCCGATGTCGTCGATGCCGTCGAGAGGGGCGCCGCCTCGGCGGGGATCGTGATTCCCGACGGGTTCGATGCCGCCGTTTCGTCCGGTGAGTCGGCGCAGATCGGGTTCGTCAACCGCCCCGACGAACCGGGGACGCTGCAGCCGATCCTCCAGGCAGCCGTCGCCGACGTGACGGCCGACTACCGCGTGGCGGCGATCGTGGCCGAGCAAACAGGGGAGGACTTTTCGGCGGCGCTCGACATGGTGGCTCCTGTCGAAGCCGCCGGGATCGAAGTCGAGAGGGAAGTCGTGGGGGAGTCGCTGTTCGGCGAAGGCGTCGGCCAGTACGACGTCGGGGCGGCCGGCATGGTCGTCATGTTCGTGTTCCTGACCGCTCTCACCGGATCGGCGGTGCTGATCCAGAACCGACAGCTGGGGATCACTCACCGGATGCTGTCGACACCCACCTCGACCTCCACCGTGATCGCCGGGGAGGGCACCGCCCGCTTCCTCAACGGCCTGTTCCAGGGGGTCTACATCGTCGTCTTCACCCTGATCCTCTTCCAGGTCGACTGGGGCAACCCGCTGGGAGGGATACTCATCCTGGTGACCCTCTCGGCCGCCGGGGCAGGAGCGGCGATGCTGCTCGGAACCCTGTTCCGCAACCCCGAGCAGGCGGCGGGGATCTCCGTGATGGCGAGCATCGGCTTGGCGGCCCTCGGCGGGTGCATGCTGCCGCTCGAGCTGTTTTCGCCCACGCTCAAGACGATCGCCCACGTAACTCCCCACGCCTGGGCGATCGACGGCTTCGCCGACCTCATCTACCGCGGCGGCTCCCTCGTCGACGTGCTGCCCGAAGTGGGCGTTCTGACGCTCTACGCCGCGGTGCTGATCCTCCTCGCCAGCCGGCGCCTGCGGGCAGTCATCAGGGCCTGAGAGCCGAGAGGTCGTCGGCCATGCCCGGGGCGTAGGCCGTCAGCCGCAGGCGCTCGACCTCGCGCGCGAACTCCTGGCGTCTTTCGGCCACGCCCTCGCTGTCGTCCCAGAGATCCCGGTTGCGGACGAGGAGCACGGCTCCTTCGTAGAGGGCCTGGGAGACACCCTCGTCGCAGAAGATCCGCTGCTCGAGCCGGTACAGCGTGCCCCGATCGAGACAAGCGGAGAGGAAAGGCTTCTCCTCGGGCGTGCCTTCCGTGGCCACCAGCTGGTCGGCGACGACCTGGTAGGCCTCGAGGAACGGCAGCAGGGCGAAGTCGACCACCGAAGGCGACAGCTGGACGGGACGCCCGGTGCCGATCCGTTCCCGCCAGTCGGGCACCTCGGCGTCGAGCTCGTCGACGAGCGCCTTCTCGAACTCTTCTTTGGCGGCGAAATAGAACTCGAACTTGAGGAGGTCGCGGAGGGCCCACACGTCCTCCCAGAAGCCGTCGAGGTCTCGGGCCCGAAGCGCCACCTCGGCGATGCCCCGGGGCACGAAATAGTGCACGACCGTGTTGGAGTAGTACGAGGACCGAAGCATCTGCTCGGCGTTCATCCAATACACGACCCGTTTGCCGACCTGGAGCCGGGTGACCAGCTTGTGGTCGATCATCAGGGCCAACGTCGCCGCCACTTCGGCTTCGTCGCGTGGGAGAGAGGAGACGGTGGTCGGGAGCCCTCGTTCGCTGATGTAGCGGACCAGTTGCCGGCAATCACCGGCGATGCTGGGCAGGTCCCGGGCGGCGCCCCGTCCGGCCAGCATCACCGTCGCCACGAGGGCCGTGGGTGTGACCGGAGTCGCCATGCTGATCCGATGCATCACCTCGAAGGCCAGCTTCTGGACGTCGAGCTCGTCCCCTCCACCGATCGACTGGGCGACCGACACCGGCTCGGCGAATCGGATGTGGATGTCGCCGTAGCGGCGGCGCAACCCGCGGTAGAACTTGAGGGCCCAACCGAAGCTCTCCTTTTCTTTCGTCCCCCCAGTGGCCTCGGCCACATACGCCCCTACTTCGTGGATGTGGTCGTAGGCGATGGATACAGGGATGAGGTACACGTCGTCGGCGCGCCGGCGTTTGAGGGCCTCGACGACCCACGACAGGAGCCCATAGCGGGGCGGCCGCAGCTTGCCGGTGCGGGAGCGCCCGCCCTCCATGTACCACTCGAGAGGGAACCGCCGCTCGACCAGGTAGTCGATGTAGGAGGTGAGGACGAACTTGTAGAGGTCGTTGCCCTTGAACGAACGTCGGATGAAGAACACACCGGTGCGGCGAACGAGGGGGCCGACCGGGAAGAAGTTCATGTTGATCCCGCCCGCCGTGTGATTGGGGGGCAGGTCGTTCTCCCAGAGGACGAACTGGAGCGAGAGGCGGTCGAAGTTGGACTTGTGCGAGGGCAGGAAGACGAGCGGGTGGTCCCGCCCGAGTTGGGCGACCTCCCGGATCGAGCGCGGGTCGTAGTGGATGGCTCCGTACCCTTTGCGGATCACCCAGTGGATCAGGTTGGCGATGAGGTCGATCAGGAACGGGCTGTGAGTGGCGGCGATCTCCCTCAGGTAGTAGCGGCCGCGAGCGAGGGCGCGCCGGGGGGAGAGCCCGCGCCGTCCGCCCAACTCCACCACCCGGCCCTGGAAGGTGGGATCGCCGAGGATGTCTTCGGCGAGGAAACGTGGGATCTTGTAGCGGTCGCCCCGTTCAGCTCTCTCGGCCCTGTCGAGGGCGAGCCATGCCCGACGGGTCACGAACGCGTCGAGGGGGCGGTGGTCGCCGGCATGGGCCTCCACGAGTGACGAGGCGGAAGCACCCTCCCCGACGACGATCCGGACCCGGTCGGGGAAGAGGGTGAGAATCAGGTAGTCGCGGAGCCAGCGCGGGTCTCGTGGGTCCCCCAGCTTCAGCAGGTCGACCCACGAGACGGTGCGCCTTCCCTTCCTCTCGGCTGGCATCCACACGACACGGAGCGGGACGAACCAGGCCGCGGGGTCGTCGCGCACCCGGGATGCGAGGCGAAGGTCGGTGCGGCGCCGCCGGCGGATCCGCGACGACTCTATGTGGAGGACGTCGGCGTCGGGGGCGATGCGCCGGATCCAGCCGGCCAGCAGCTGCGTCTCGAGCTCCGTGGAGGCGTCGAGAAGGAACACGACGTGGTGACCGGCCGGGACCTCGGGTCGGGGCGGCTCGAGTGGCAGCCGCACACGTGAGATACCGAGCGCATCCGCCAGAAGCCGCATCGACGTGATCGTACCGGCCGGTCGCCGCCCAGGTGGACGAGTCGCAGCCAGGGGACGGCTGGGCGGTACGTAGCATGGGCGGGATGCGTGCGGTCGTTCAGCGTGTCTCCCGGGGAGAGGTGCGAGTCGATGGCAGGGTCGTGGGCGCCATCGGCACGGGTCTCGTCGTCCTGATCGGAGTGACGTTCGGGGACCTGGAGGCCGACGCCCGGGCGCTGGCCGACAAGATCGCCGGTTTGCGGATCTTCGCCGACGACCAAGGCGCGATGAACCTGTCGGTGACCGATGTCGGCGGGTCGGTCCTGGTGGTGAGCCAGTTCACCCTCTACGCAGATGCCCGCAAAGGTCGGCGGCCTTCTTTCACATCCGCCGCCCCTCCTGACATGGCCCGGGCGCTCATCGACGTCTTCGTCCGCCGACTCGAGGATGCTGGGCTGGTCGTCGCCACGGGGGAGTTCGGCGCCCTCATGGACGTGGACCTGACGAACCACGGTCCGGTCACGATCATCCTCGAGACGCAGAACGGTCGGCTGGTCTGAGCGTGTCGAGCACGTGTTTGGGGGCCATCAGAGCGGACTGACCTACCGCCATGGCCACGAGCCACGGGGCCTCCGAGACCAGGCCGCCGTCGAGGCCTCCCCAGGCGGCCACTGCGATGTAGGAGGCGAACGTCACCAGGGCCGCCGGCCCTGACCGGCGCATGACGGCGACCCCGAGCCCGATCACAGCAACGAGGACCAGGAACACCCAGGGCGCGGCGACGGTGAGCGTGCCACCCGTGATGGCCAGCCCTTTGCCGCCCCGAAACCCGAACCACGGGTTGTAGACGTTGGCGGCAGTGGCGACGATGCCCGCCAGCGACGCTCCGGCCGCGTCGCCGAAGAAGTGGCCCACCCAGACCGCGGCGGCTCCCTTGGCGAACTCGGCCAGGAGGACGGGGACGGCCAGCTTCGGCCCGCCGACCCTCAGGGCGTTGTTGGTGCCCGGATTGCCGGTGCCGGTGGCACGCAGGTCGACGCCCCGGCTGCGGGCGAGCCAGTCGGCAGTGGGAAGGCTGCCGATGAGACAACCCAGCAGGACTCCGATGATGATCATGCCTGTGACTCCAACCACGCCGCCCCGGCCGGACAGAAGCGGACGAACTCGCAGGAATGGCAGGCCGACGAGGGTCGGGGATCGAATCGTCTCTCGGCGATCCCGGCGGCGATCGATTCGATCGTGGCCTCGGCGTTCTGGAGCCACGTCTCGTCGACCTCGTGGCTGATCGCCTCCCAGCCATTCCCCAGAAATACGAACGTGACCGCCAGGTGCTCCGGGGGGAGCAGCCCGAAGTCCACCCGCCGGGCGGCGACGGCGTAGGCCTGCAACTGGACGTCGAGCCAGGGGTCCGTGCGGGGGCGACCGGTCTTGAAGTCCACTATCTCCCAGCGACGGTCATCGACGTACACCGCGTCGATCCGTCCCCGCACGGCGACGCCGGATTGGGTGCCGAACTGGAAGCCGACCTCGACCAGTGCCGGCCGACGCTCGGCGTAGGGCGAGGCGAGATAGGCGGAGTAGGGATCGGAGCCGGGGACCCGGTCGGGTTCCTCGGGGATGTCGTAGGCGTCGACGTCCAAGTCGCGGAGGGGAACGTGGCCCAACCCGTGGAGCTCGATCCGGCGGTGGATCTCGACACCCCGCCGCGCCGCCGGGGACGGGCGCCGGGGGAGACGGTCGACCTCACTCCAGTAGTGGCGCCGGGGGCAGGCGGCATACGTCACGAGGCCCGTGACCGAAGAGGCGCGGGGCTCGGGGGACGACGGCTCCGGCAGGTCCGTCAACTGGAAGAGACGCTCCTCTAGCTCCTCGGTCCTGCGGGCGAACTCCTCTTCCACACCTAGTTCCTGCGCCAGTTCCGTCAGCGTGGCGGGATCGTCCAGGGCTCGGCGAAGAGCCGACGCCCACCCGTCCGGGAAGAGCGGGTCGGGAGCGGGCATCCGGTCGGCCGCCCGCAGCACTTCGGGTCGCTCGGGGGCAGGGTCGAATCCGAGGTCCTCTACCCCTGCGGTGGAGGCCACGAGCTCGAACAACACCGACGGCTCCGAGGGCCTCTGGGTGGGGGCAGGACTCCCGTACCAGTGGGCGCCACTGACATACAGGCGGTGACGGGCCCGGGTGACCGCTACGTAGGCGGTGCGCCATTCCTGGCGGAGGTTCTCCTCTCGCAGGATGTCCTTTGCCTCATCGGGCGGCGTGGAGGCATCGAATGGCGGAGGAGTGTCGCGCCGCCACTCGTGCGGCAGGAACTGGGCCTTCGTGTAGGGGTCGGGGTAGGCCTGGGGTCGAGCCGGGAAGTCCTGTTTGGTGACTGCCGGGATGAACACCACGTCCCATTCGAGGCCTTTCGCCCGATGCACTGTGAGCATCGCCATCGCGTCCTCTCCCGAGAGGCGGGCGGCGTCGAGCTCGTCGGCCGGGTTCTGCTCCATGAGGTCCAGGTGGGCGAGGAAGGCGGCTAGCGAGGGCTTTCCCTCGAGCGGGCTCCATTCCTCGGCGAGGTCGAGGAACCGGTACAGGTTGAGGCGTGCGGAGAGGCGCGCCGAAGCACTCATCGCCTCCACCTCTTGCCAGGTCCCCGTCACGTCGAGGACAGTGCGGGCGAGCTCGACGAGGCTGGCGCCCTGGGTGACTTCGAGAAGGCGCCGGTACTCGGATCGGAATCGTGCGAGGGCGTCGCGTGCTCGGGGCTCGAGGCCCGAGAGCTCGTCGAGATGCTCGATTGCTTCGACCATCGTATGGGCAGGTAGGCGCTCGTGGTCGAGGTCGGCTTCGTCGTCGGGAGTCCCTCCCGGGGCGCGCCGGGCCCACGCCGAGAGATGGGCCAGGTCGCCGAGGCCCAGCCGATACCGAGGACCGAGGAGTATCCGGAGGAGGGCCGGTCCGTCTTCCGGTGATTGGAGGATCCGCATCCAGGCGCGCAGGTCGGCTACTTCGGGAACCGAGAGGAGGCCCCCGAGGTTGGCCACCTCCACGGGAATTCCTCGCTGGAGGAGGGCGTCGTGGATCAGGGCGATGTGGCGGTTCTTGCGGAACAGGACGGCCATGTCGCGCCAGGCGAAGCCGCGCTCGTGGAGCCGGGTCGCCTCGTCGGCGATCCAGTCGGCCTCGGCGACGGCGTCGGTCGCCCAGCGGACCCCCACGAAACCGTCGCCGGCGTCGGGTCGGGCGACGAGGGGATCGCTGTTGGTGCCGATCTGGGCACGGATCCGGTTGGCGAGGTCGATGATCCTTCGGTCGGAGCGCCGATTCAGCGTCAATTTCCGGTCGGTGGCGGGACTGCCGTCGGCCTTGGGGAAATGGACCGGGAAGTCGGCGAAGTTGTCGGGTGTGGCTCCCCGCCACTCGTAGATCGTCTGGTCGCTGTCGCCCACGGCGATGACCGGGAACCCGTCGCCGAAGACCCTCTGGAGGAGGATCCGCTGGGCAGGGTTGGTGTCCTGGTATTCGTCGAGCAGCACCGCCGAGTACCGGCCTCTCACCCGTGAGGCGACATCTGGGTGGCCCTCCACCAATTCCACGGCTGAGCCGATCAGGTCGGCGTAGTCGACGACTCCCAAGCGCCGCTTCTCCGCCTGGTATTCCCGCCACGCCCCCAACAGCTCCAACCGGGCGGGCCAGGGGTCTTCGGTGTCGGCAGAGTCGGCCAGGGCGTCGATGTCGACCAGATGGTCGCCCAGGGCCGAGCCGAGACGCTGCACCGAATCGACGAGCCCGAGCCACGTCGAGTCCAGGTGCTCGAATCGGCGCCGCTGGAGGATCTCGAGGAGGAGCTGGCGGGAGAAGGTCGGGGTGATGACCGACGCTCGACGGTCGACCCCCACCAGGGCGCCGAACTCCCTGACCAATTGGGCGGCGAAACCGTGGTACGTGTGGACCTCGCCTTCCCTCCCGGGCCCGGCGCCGGCCGCCAGCACACGGATCCGGTCGGCCAGCTCGGCGGCGGCCTTCTGCGTGAACGTGAGACCCAGGATCTCCTCGGGGGCGACGCCCCGCTCGGTGACCAGCTCGTGGACCAGGAGGGCGATGGTGGTGGTCTTGCCGGTGCCCGCTCCGGCGGCGATGCGCAGCGGCTGGAGCGGGGCGGCGAGGATCGCCTGCTGCTCCAGGGTCGGTTGGAGCCGGGGAGGGGCGGGAGCGCTCACGAGTATGCCTCCCTGCCTTCCGGCCAGGCCGGGCACACCTGGCGGAACGGGCAGCGCTCGCAGTGGGCACCGATGCGCGGCTCCCAGTTCTCGGCCCGGATCCCGCGGGAGATCTCGACCAGCGTCTCGTGCACCGTGTCCAGGTTGGCCATGTCGAAGGGGAAGACCTTGCGTCTCTCGGCGAGGGGGTACCAGAGCTCGGCTCCGACCGGCGGGCCGAA
>Ga0207873_1001977_pt1 | contig 17984 bp, 15 predicted proteins | sample BGWIniCompost_FD_187373 | JGI IMG/M metagenome (GOLD analysis project Ga0207873, IMG submission 187373) | Cellulose adapted compost microbial communities from Newby Island Compost Facility, Milpitas, CA, USA - BGW Initial Compost (SPAdes)... ...
AAGTTCTCCACCTACGCCACCTGGTGGATCCGCCAGGCCATCACCCGCGCCATGGCCGACCAGGCCCGCACCATCCGCATCCCGGTGCACATGGTCGAGCAGGTCAACCGGATGGTCCGGGTCCGCCGTGAGCTTTCGATGCAACTCGGTCGGGAGCCGCGGTGCGAGGAGATCGCCGCTGCACTGGGCGTACCGACCTTCACGGTCCTGGAACTGATGTCCTACGACCGCGAACCGGTCAGCTTGGACCAGGCGGTCGGCGAGGACGGGGACAGCGCCCTGTCCGACTTCGTCTCCCGGGACCACTCTCGCCATGCTCCTGAGGACAACGTTTCCTACGGGCTGCTGCGGCACGAACTGGAGGGCGTCCTGTCCACCCTCACCACCCGGGAGCAGGCGGTGATCCGGTTGCGGTTCGGCCTCGATGACGGTCGCCAGCGCACCCTGGATGAGGTGGGACGGGAGTTCGGCCTGTCGCGGGAACGGATTCGTCAGATTGAGAAGGTCACGCTGCTGAAGCTGCGTCACCCTTCACGCGCCAAGCGGCTGGAAGGGTATGTGAGCTGACAAAGGCCCTCCCCGGCGCGACCGGGGTGCGGGATGAATGGGGGCGGCCATCACCACGGCGGTGTGGAGATGGCCGTGTGTTGGGGATGAGTCGCGCGGCCGGCACCGGTGCCGGCCGCGCGTGGCGCCCGCGGTCACGGCACCGCGTCGCGTGATCATCGGTAGCCGCTAGCCACGCGGCCGGACCTCGCCTCACTACTCACACTGTCCGGCCGCGTGGTCTGCGGAGGACGCAGGCGATCACGGACTCTCCGGCGGCGCCGTTGACGGGGCCTGGAACGGTGTCGCGGCACCGTGGTGTCGACGTCAGCATTTGTCACGACGGCGCTTGTACTCTTCCCACTCCTGGATGGTCTGTCGGTGGTGGTTCTCCATCCAGGTCATGTAGTCCCGCATATCGCTGAGGCGGCGGCGAGGGGCCTCTTCCTGCTCCGGTAAGGCTGTCAAGATCTCCTCGGCGAATTGCCGATAGCGGTGAAGGTACCGCCGCTCTCCCTCCAGGAACGCTCCCCAAATATCGTCGTCGGCTCGGAAGAAGTGGCCCCGTACCCCTGGAACCGCTACCCGTCGGATGAATCCGGCCTCGACCAGCAGGCGGGTGGCGGTCGAGATTGATCCGGTGCTGGCGCGTAACGCCCCGGCTAACTCCGCTGAGGAGCTGTAAGGCTCGTTGCTGAGCATGAGGTAGCCCAGGACTCTCCCTTGCATACGGGACATACCGCTGGATTCCCAGAGCAACCCCATCTCTTCAACGAACTGCTGCCGCAGGTCGTCGCTGATCCCACTGGGGACGTCCCGCCGCCGCGGGGCGTCGCTGATCTCATTGAGCCCGTTCGATGCACTCTGGTCGTCGGTTGCGCGCTGATCGTCAGGGATGCGCCGACTCCCGGACGTGCGCTGAACGCTGGCCGCCTCCCCACGGCGCTGTGGCATTCGTCCTCCTTTTCACACGCGCTAGCCGGTGCCTGTCTTGTACCCGCTGACCGGTCTAGCACCCAGTGAACAGCACTCACCGATTTTTCGGGAGTACACAACGTCATGGTGATCGGAATACATATCCGATCACCACAACAATGATCCGACAATTTCCACAGATAACTGTGATACCGACGAAACTCTCTATCCACTATGGAGAGATAGAGGGTGTCACGTCCGATGAAGTCCGGCGCCGTTGTCGACATCACCGTCCTGGAGCCGTATCGCCGTTCACGCTGAAGCTGTCTCGTCGTTTGTGTCCACTGTTGACGTTTGATCGAGGGTCGCTCACTGCGCTTCAGCACGCTGACGCACGACAGGCCCTGATGAGCGCTCCGTATGCCGCCTCGGCCCTCATCGGCGTCGCTTGGCCTTTGTTGTTCCACTCTGTAAGGCAGGACTTTCCGACTGCTTACGCCCGTGTGACGGCCGGATGCTTAAGACAACAAAGGCTCCGCCACAACAGTGGCGGAGCCTTTGGCCGCGTCAGCGGCACGGTGTGACAGGAATCGTCAGTTCCGGGTTACGCGGTGCCGGTCTCTTGGTGGAAGCTGATGCTCCCGGGCGTACCCGTCACCCGATGGCACCGAGGTTGACCACGAACCTCATGCCCTCGACATCCCAGGCCAGCAGCGTCTGATCCGCTCCCCGGATGGTCACGCCCGGGAGAGTCTGGGCTTCTTCTTCATCCTCCTCGCCCCACCGCAGCAGCAGGTCAGCGGCGGTGCCGGTCTGCAGATCCAGCAGCAGCGGGACCCCGTGTTCCCCGTCGCTGCTCGCCAGAGCGAACCGGTCGAGGGCAATGTACTCGGTGAACGTCATTCCTGAGCCCACCGCCTGCTGGTCAGAGCCGTCACGATTGCGGACGTAGTTCACATTGTCCACAAGTCCGGCACACAGCTCCGGGCCGCAGAACCAGACTCCCTGCTCGGCTTCTGCCGCCGTGCGCTGCTCACCCGTCTCCACGTTGCGCAACTCACGGTTGACCACGACGCCGGGAGTCTGCTGGGAGGTCCACCCTTCCAGCGGTTCCTCTGGAGTTCCGATCCACGGCCACGCCACGATGTGGTAGCCGTCAGAGTCGGGGACCTGCGTGACCTCCCCACCGTTCAACGGCACCTGGTAGACGCCACCGCTCGCCTGCAGGGACCAGTGCACCTGACCGTCGGCGATGCCCAGCCCTTCCAGCATGTCCGCCGTCCAGCCTTCGATCTCGACCTCCGGCAGATCGATGGTGGTCAGGCGGCTGGCCTCACCCCCGGTCACGGGCATCGTCCAGATCTCCGCTCGCGCCTGGTCACCCTGGCGGTAGGAGAACCACCAGACGATCACTCCGTCCCCCACCGCAAAACCGGATGGGTAGGTGTCGATATCCACCCCTTCAGGGAGGGCAGGAAGATCGCCGATGGCGACGGCCTCGCCCGTCTGCAGGTCCCAGTGGTACAGCCGATCGGTGTTCTCGAAGCTGGACTCGGTGCTGATGAGCAGGGTCGTCGCGTCAATGAATCCGAGAATCTGGTAGTCCCGGCCGTCCGGCAACTGCTGCGGGAGCGTGTGCACCGCGTCGGGCCAGATCTCCTCGATCGAGGGCACCTGCTGCCCGTTTCGGGTCACCGGGGTGACCGTGCCCAGCACCGACACTGCCGTCGGCATCTCGATGCTGAACCGCGAGGCGGCCGGCTGGATGCGGTCCGCCTCCCCCCCGACGGTGAGCCAGTGACCGGTCCCGATCACGCCTCCGGCCAGCGCCAGAACCGCCGCTCCGGCCATGACGCCCTGGGCACGCCGCCGACGCCGGTACCGCCGGTCGATCTGGTCGGTCAGCCCCGGGGCCGGCGGAGGCGCGGCCGCCGCTGCCTGCTCTAACGTCCGAGCCAAGGCGTCCTCGAGTTCTGTGGACATCAAATCCTCCCTTCGATGCTCACCAGCGGCTCAAGCCGCGTCCGTTCCGACGCGAGACCTTCCACTCCATTCCGGCGTTGAGGCGTCAGGGGCTTAGACGCCAGGCCCTCGCCCGGTCGCCATGTGGCGCGCAGCTTCTCCAACGCACGCGAAATCTGGCTACGCACCGTGCCACGTGAGATGCCGAGCAACTCGGCGATCTCACCGTCCGACAGTTCCTCGTAGTAGCGCAGCACCAGAACAGCGCGTTGCTTCCGCGGCAGGCTGGCCAACGCCTGCCACAGTCCGCTGTCGTCGTTGATCCTGGTCAGCTCGGCGTCCGTGTGCCCCCGGTCAGGCAGCACACCAAACAGCCGTTCCCGCCTCAGCTTCCGCCAGAGACTGATGTGCATCCGCGCCATCGTGGTCCTTACATACTGTTCGGGGTCGTTTTTGTTCTGGACCCGCGGCCAGGCGCGACGCAGGCGGATCAGTCCCTCTTGGAGGAGGTCTTCGGCGTCATGTGGATTGCCTGTGAGGACGAACCCGTACCGCAGCAGCGCGTTGGCACGGGCATGGACAAAGTCCTCAAAGCTTTCTAAATCCTCCATGCCACCTCCTTGCTTCCCCCAAGACGCCCAAGGCCGTTGATCTGCTGCACCGCGCGGCGATTTTTCACGGGAGCCGCAACACATGCGGATGCCCGCTTCGAGACACCGCCGCGCATCGCCATACCTGGTTGAGGGCGCCCGGTGTCGGGTCACGGTCGATGACCGCGCGTCGCATCGCCCCAGCACGAACTCCAGTAACTACCTAGCCCGCAGCGCTGACTGGTCCTCAGCACCAGCTAGCCCGCACCACCGACGCTGCGTGTCAGAGACGGCGCGGGCCACGGTCGGGGCGTACGGAGCGTCCAGTGTTGAGGGAGACTGCGGCGTGGATGACGTGGACTCCCTCGGATGAGACGTGTACCGGGTTAAGACTGATCCGCCCGACCTGGGGTTGCTCATCGGCCAACAGCCCGACCCTTAACAGGAGGTCCTCCAAGGCGGTGGTGTCCACCGGTTCAGCCCCCCGGTACCCGAACAGCAACGGCGCGGCACGCGGGGCTCGGATCAGGGCAGCGGCGTCGGTATCGGTAAGCGGTGCGGCCCGCCAGGCGCGATCCCCCAACAGCTCGGTCGCCATCCCGGCGAGCCCGAAGCCCACGATCGGACCGAATGAGGGGTCATCGATGACATCCACGACGCAGGCGACGCCGGGCGGCGCCATGGGCTGCACGATCGCGGGCACCGCCACCCCGAAGCGGGCGACGATCTCTGTGTACGCACGCGCAGCGGCCCGTGGCGTGGGCAAATCGAGGCGTACCGCGCCCAGGTCGAGCCGGTGACGCAGCGGACGCCGGGCCACCTTGACGACGACTGGACCACCGAACTCAGCCGCCGCGGTGGCCGCCTCCTCCGCGCTGGTCACGATCCGCTCAGGAAGCACCGTGATGCCGTATGTGGCCAGTAACGCCTCGGCACGGAGCTGTCCGACTTCCTGCCCGTCTGGCTCACCGGCATTGCCCGCTCCGTCTGGCGTGGCCCGTTCTCCGCTCACCCCGGCGAGAAGCCGACGCGCGGCTTTTCTATCCACATTGGGCAGTTCCGGGATTGTGCCGGCCGATTCGCGTCGCCACTGTGCGTACCGCACCACCCGGGCCAATGCCCGCACCGCCTCCTCGACGGAGCGGTAGGCGGGTACGGTCCCCACGGTTGGGTGCCCGTCCGGCCCTAGCCGCCGTAGCCGGGCCAAGGCGCCACCAGCCTTATCTGACCGCCCAGACCGCACCTCCTCTGCTGCGGTTTCACCGTCCGCGCCGCTGCGGACGGCGCCGGGTGGTACCAGGTCCGCGGCGACGAAGGTCGCCACAACGGGTTTGTCGCCGCCGGCGGTCCGCTCCACCAGTGCTTCGGCATAACCAGCGGCGGACACCGCCAGTGGGGGGACGAACACCGCGACAAGGGCGTCGACGTTGGGGTCGGCGACGGCGGCGCGCAGCGTGGTGGAGAAGGCGCGTACCGAGGCGTTAGGGCCCACATCCACCGGGTACCCCTCCGCCACGGTCAGTCCCTCGGAGCGGCACGCCTCCGCGGCCAGGACCCCCAACGCCGTGGAGTTGCCGACGATCCCGACCCGCCCTCCGGCGGGCAGCGGCTGATATGCCAGCACCAGGCCGACATCGAACAGCTCGCTCACCGTGTCCACCCGGATCACCCCGGACTGCGCGAACAACGCCGCCCGGCCCCGTTCATCCGGCCCAGGGCCCGCACCGGCCAGGCCAGGTGGTCTGGAGGATGAGGCGACCGCTACCACCGGTTTGTCCCGCGCCAGTCGTCTGGCTAAACGCGCGAACTTCCGGGGGTTGCCGAAGGTCTCCAAATACAGCAGCACCACATCGGTAGCCGGGTCGCTCTGCCAGTACTGGAGCAGATCGTTGCCGGACACATCCGCCCGGTTACCGGCTGAGACGAAGCTGGACAGCCCCAGTCCTCTGGCGTGGGCTTCGGCCAGGAGCGCCACCCCCAGCGCCCCGGATTGGGAGAAGAAGCCGACTCGTCCTCGATCAGGCAGCTGAGGTGCGAGCGTCGCGTTGAGGCGCACGGCGGGGTCGGTGTTGGCGATTCCCAGGCAGTTGGGGCCGACGACCCGCATCCCGTGGCGGTGCGCGATGCGTACCACTTCCCGTTCGACCCGCAGCCCGTCGGGACCGGTTTCACCGAAGCCGCTGCTGATGATGACCAATCCATGAACCCCCACCGCGGCGCAGTCGACCACGACCTGGGGCACCGCGGCGGCGGGAACCGCGATGACCGCCAGGTCGACGGGGGCGGAGATGGCGCGTACCGACGGGAAGGCCGGCAGCCCCGCGACGGTCCGCGCCGTGGGGTGAACCGGATAGATAGGGCCGGTGAAGCCCGCGGCGCGCAGGTTACGCAGCAGGGTGTGGCCGATGGTGCCCGGTCGGGTGCTGGCTCCGATCAGGGCAACGGAGCGGGGCGTCAACAACCTGGCCACGGAGCGGGCCTCGGTTCGCTGCTCCCGTTCACGGGCCACCTCGATCGCGCGGGAGGTGCGGGCCACGTCAATCCGTAGATGCACCACACCGTCGGCGTAGGAGCGTGCGACGTGGTAGCCGGCGTCGGTGAAGACCCGCAGCATCCTGCCGTTCTCCGGCAGTACCTCGGCGACGAAGCGGGTGATGCCCTCCTCCGCCGCCGCGGCGGCGAGGTGTTCAAGCAACACGGAGCCGATTCCTCGGCCCTGGTGGGCGTCCTCCACCACGAAAGCCACCTCGGCGGTGTGAGAGTCGATCCGGTCGTAGCGGCCGACCGCGATCAGCTGGTCGGCCAGCTCAGCGACCAAAGCTTCCCGATCGTGGTGGTCCACTTCGACGAAGCGGCGCAGGTCACGCGGCGGGATCCGGGGATACGGCGAGAAGTAGCGCAGGTAGCGGGTGCGCTGCGAGAACCGGGAGTGCAACGCCACGATCGCATCGGCGTCGGTAGGCCAAATCGGCCGGATGTGCACGGTGGCGCCGTCGGCGAGCACCACATCCGCCTCGCGGTGCGCCGGGTAGCCATCCGCCTGCATGCCAAAGCCGCTCCGTGCCTCATGAGGCCCGGTCCGTGTGGGACCCGACCCCGCCTGCTGGGAAACCCCACCTCATGGTTCCGTGTGGACCGGCGGGATTCCAGCCCTGCAGCGCGGCGGACCCCTCAATCTCGAGGATCGTGCGGATCCAACCCCAGCAGCGGGAACGCCGCGCGCCGGGTCTGCAGTATCGCCCGGTCGATCGGATCCGGCTCGGAGCCCGGCTGCCACGGCTCCCACACGGCGTCCACACCGTCGGTCATCACGGCGGGAACATTCGCCCGCGGTCTGCGTTCACGGGCGAGGGTGCGCCAGGAGGGCGGGGTGGGGAGGGTCGGTTCCAAGGGCTCCCCGGTCAGCACCGCCAGCAGATGCGTCCAGGCCCGAGGGACCGCCTCGACCAGGGCGTACCCTCCGCCCCCGGTCGCCAGCCACCGTCCATCACACAGCTGGTCGGCCAGATCCCGCAGGGCCAGGTACACCGCCCGCTGCCCGTCCACGCTGAGGTGGAGATTCGCCAGCGGATCCAGCCGGTGTGTGTCGGCTCCACACTGCGTCACCAGGATTTGAGGCCGGAAGGCCCGCAGCGCCCCAGGGACAACCGCGTGGAAGGCACGCAGCCAGCCACTGTCTGACGTACCCGGTGGGAGCGCCATATTAATGGCGCTTCCGGGCGCCTCGGGGCCACCGGTCTCCTCCGGAAAGCCGGTGCCCGGGAACAAGGTCAGAGGCGACTGGTGCAGGCTGATGGTAAGCACCCGAGGGTCGTTGTAGAAGACCGCCTGCACCCCATCACCGTGATGAACATCGATATCGATGTACGCGATCCGCTCCGCACCCTGCTCCAAGAGCCACGCGATCGCCACAGCGGGGTCGTTGTACACACAGAAACCAGAGGCGTGGGTGGGCATGGCGTGGTGCAGGCCACCGGAGATATTGACCGCGCGCCGCACCCGCCCGCTCCACACCGCCTCAGCGGCGGCCAGGGTGGCTCCGGTCACCAAGGCGCTGGCCTGGTGCATCCCCTCAAACATGGGGTTGTCCCCGGTGCCCAGACCGTACTTCTGAAAGTAGCCGGGGAACGGTGGCTCTCCAGGCGCCTGCTTGACCGCCGCGAGGTAATCCGGCCGATGAACCCGGCACAGGGTGGCGTCATCAACCGGCTCCGGTGTGATCATCTGTACCGTCGGGCGGTCCAGCACGCCCAGCTCCCGAGCCAACGCGATGGTCAACTCCACCCGGACCGGATCAAGGGGATGATCGCCCAGGTTGTAGCTCAACAGCGCTTCATCCCACACCACCGCGACGTTACCGGCTTCCACAGCGCCCACGGCTCTATCCTTTCACGCTGACCCTTTCACGCCGGCCTCCATGACCCCACCGCCACGATCCTGCGACTGTCCGTATGCCAGCGGCGATTCCTCGGGTGGTGGAGCCGCTGGACTTCGGGCCAGCCGCTGCCGACTCCCAAAGCGAGGTACCGCTCCGTCAGGAGACGCCGCTCCGTTGGCTGGTTATCTGCTCCATGAGCCGGTTGTCTGCTTCTATTAACTGTCCTCTTGACTGCTTGTCTCTGTTGTCTGCTCTCCTGAACCGGTCGCGATCGGACGACGCGGGTCAGCGACCCATTCGCTCCAAGACCCCACATACAGCGCCGCCGGCTCCAGTCCGGCCGCCACCGAGGCGAGCACCGTGTGGGCGGCGGTCACCCCAGAACCGCAGTACGCGCCCACCCGCGTCCCCTCCCTCACCCCGACGCGGGCGAAGCATTCCCGCAGCTGGTCGGCGGGGAGCAACCGACCATCGGCGTCGACCAGCTCCCCCATCGGCAGATTGACCGCGCCGGGGATGTGACCGGCCACCGGATCAATCGGCTCCATCTGGCCGCTGTACCGCTGTGGGGTACGCGCGTCTAGCAGGATCCCGGACCCCGCGAGCGCGGCGGCATCCGCGGCGTCCAGGACGGGCATACCGCCGGGGCGTACCGTCACATCCCCAGGCTCCGGGCTGGGCACCTGCTGGGTGACGTCACCTCCGGAAGCCACCCAGGCGGCGTACCCGCCGTCAAGCACCGACACCGAGGTCAGCCCGGCCCACCGGAGGGTCCACCACGCCCGCGCCGCGGCCGCTCCGTCCCCTGCGTCGTAGATCACCACCCAGTCATCGTGGTGAATGCCGGCCTGACGCAGCACCTGTTCCAACGCGGCAGGATCGGGCAGGGGATGACGGCCCGCTGTCCCCGGCGGCCCGCATAGCTGTCGATCCAGGTCAACAAATATCGCCCCCGGAACGTGACCTACGTCATAAGCCTCACGACCCACTAAACCGGTCAGGCTCCATCGCACATCGAGCACAACAGGAGGTCGCCTGGAATGTAGGGCCGTAGCTAGTTGGTTTGTGTTCACGAGAGGGCCGGACACTGCGTCGTCATACACATTCATCAGTGTGACGGAAGGGTCTCACGACGGTTTTCGATAGGGCCAATAGTCACAACTGGCGGGTAGCATCAATAAGCGGGAGGCGATACGTGTGAACGAGCTGGTTGACACCACTGAGATGTACCTCCGGACCATCCTGGATCTGGAGGAAGAGGGCATCGTGCCGCTACGCGCGCGGATCGCCGAGCGTCTCCACCAAAGCGGCCCGACAGTCAGCCAGACAGTGGCCCGCATGGAGCGTGACGGTCTGCTCACCGTGGAGAACGACCGTCAGCTCAAGCTGACCGAGGTGGGACGTCGACGGGCCGTGTCGGTGATGCGTAAACACCGGCTGGCTGAGCTGCTCCTGGTCGACATCATCGGCCTGCCGTACGAGGAGGCCCACGCCGAGGCGTGTAAGTGGGAACACGTGATGAGCGACAACGTGGAGCTCCGGATTTACCACCTGCTCGGTCGCCCCACCCACTCCCCGTACGGAAACCCCATTCCCGGGTTGGCTGAACTGGACGCTCAAGCTCCGCCCGTTAAGGGAGTCGCCGGTGAGCGTCACCTCGCTTCCCCCGGTGTCAGCGGTCAGGTTGTGATCAGTCGTATCTGCGAAAGCATCCAGATCGATTCCGAGCTCCTCCACCGGCTGCATTCAGCGGGTGTGGACCCGGGTGCGACCGTGACGGTGGTGCAGGAGAACGATCTGGTGACCGTGGAACGCAACGGCTCCCGGCTGCAGCTGCCACGTAACATCGCCAGCCGCGTTTTCGTCGCTCCCTGATCGGTCGCGTCGTTTCCCTGAAACCCGAAGCCCGTCGTTCCCAACCCGCCAACATACTTATCGCCCCTTGCACGTCGGCCTCCGAGTCATTCGGAGGCCGAAAGAACGCGCTGACGCGCTGGCGAGCCGCCTTGCCCCTTACCGGTTCGCTTCGACCTGCCGGGCGAGATTGATCAGGCCCTCCAGCATCGCTCCGGCACGGGCGTCCCCGACCCCCGGCTCGAAGGTGTAGCGCAGCATCACGATCCGATCACCCGTTCCCAGCCAGCCGACCTCCAGGATCGGACCGCTGTCCTCCGCAGGCTCTCGAATCACGCTGTACGCCGCGGCGCCTAACTCATCGACCCCGTCGCTCTCGTCAGGGGCCACCACATCGGTGAAGATCTCAGCGTCGGCTTGGGTAGGCGCCAGGCTGAGGGTCAGGTCGGGGTAACGGTGCCCCCGCACCTGTACCACGCAGGTCTCCACCTCGTCACGGGCGCTGGAGGCGGCAGCGTCAAGCTCAACCCCCAAGTTCTCAGTGATCATTTCATGACTGAGCAGCTGGCAAGCGCCGCCGGCGTCCGCGATCGGGGTGGGTTCCTCACCCGGTTCCTCGCCGGCCTGTGGCTGCGTCGACACGGAGGCGGATGGCGCCGCGGTGGCGCTGGCCGACGGCTGGGCGTCCGATGAACCAGAGTCGGAGCCGCAGGCGGTCAGGATCGCGGCGGCAGCGACACTGACGGTGAGGATCCTGGTGCACGGAGCGATCGCTGACAGCGACCGACGGACCCAGGATGGTTTCACTGTCTCCTCCGTCTCTGTGATCTCCACGCGCCACACCCCCACTCTCCCGACGATTTGTTGACCATCTTCCGATGGAAACTTTTTGTCCTGATGTCACGAGCCGTGACGATGACACGGCATCCCACCGTACGGGGCTCACGCCTGAAACGCGAATCCGCCCCCATCGATGGCTCTGGTCGGCGGACTGGAGCTGATCGGCCCTCAGGTGGGGATCAGGTTGACCAGGTAGCGGGCGATCTCCAACGCACTGGTCGCCGCCGGGGATGGCGCGTTGAGGACATGCACCTGTCCGGGAGCGGTCACCACCAGGAAATCGTCGACGAGGGTCCCGTCCGGCCGTACGGCCTGCGCCCGAACCCCACTCCCGGCCGGTTGAAGATCAGCCGGCTCGATCGCAGGCACCAGGCGCGCCACACTGGCGGCGAACCGTCGTCGCGACCACGATCGGCGTACCTCCGCCGCTCCATACCGCAGATGGCGCCGGGCGAGCCGCCACAGACCGGGGTACCCTACCGCGTCGGTCAGGTCACCGGGGCGGACCGTGCTCCAGCGGTACCCTTCGCGCGCCAGCGCCAGTACCGCGTTAGGCCCGACGTGGACGGAGCCGTCGATCATGCGGGTCAGGTGGACCCCCAGGAACGGAAACTGCGGATCAGGCACCGGGTAGATCAGGTTCCGCACCAGGTACCGTCGAGCCGGAACAAGCTGGTGGTACTCGCCTCGAAAAGGAATGATCTTCACCGGTGGCCGTAGACCCGCCAGTCGGGCGACACGGTCACTATGCAGCCCGGCGCAGTTGATCAGTACGTCGGCTGTCACCTCTCCCGCGGTGGTCTCGACCACCAACCCGTGGGATCGGGGCACGAAGCGGTACGCCCGTGCCCGCAACCACAGGCGCGCCCCCGCCTCCTGCAGCAGTCGGGCCAGGGTGTCGCAGACGGCCCCGAAGTCGGTGATCGCGGTTGAGGCGACATGCAGCGCCGCCACACAGCGCACGTGCGGCTCGTACTCCCTGGCCTGGGCGGGGTCCAGCAGCTGGACGGTCAGACCGTTGGCTACGGCACGCTGGTACAGCGCCTTCAGGCGGGGTAGCTCCGCCTCCGAGGCGGCCACGATGAGTTTGCCGCAGACATCGACGGCGATCCCATGGTCGCGACAGAACCGGATCATGGACGCGTTGCCGTCCCGGCACAGCCGCGCCTTGAGACTGCCGGGAGTGTAGTAAACCCCGGCGTGAATGACCCCGCTGTTGTGCCGGGTCTGGTGGGCACCCCAGCAGCTCTCCTTCTCCAAGACGGTGACCGTGGCGCCTGGCCGTTCGGTGAGGAGGCGGTGGGCGGTGGCCAGACCCACGATCCCGCCACCGACCACCACGTAACGACGACGAGTCACAGCGCTCAGGTAACCGGAATGCCGGGGATGGCACCGTGCCGGAAGGCGTCCACAAACAGCCGGTGGTCGTCACGAACCACCGCCGCGTACGAGTGGGCGAAGTTGATCATATCGGCGATGAAGGCGTCGTCCTTGTCGCCGATGACGGCGCTGATCGCCTCCTCGGTGGAGAAGGGCACCAGGGTGGAGTCGGCGTCGGAGTCCGCCACGCAGTGCACTTTGGCGGTGGCACGCCCCAGGTCCCGAACCACCTGCGCGATGTCGTCCGGTTCGGTCAGATCCGACCAGTCCAAATCCACCTCGTAGGGCGACAACTCCTGCACCAGGAATCCCACTCCGTCGATCTCGGTGTAGCCCAGCAGCGGGTCGGTGTGCGCCTGCAGCGCCCGCTGCGAGATTACCGTGCGGTGCCCCTCGTGAAGGAAGTAGTTGCGAATCCTCGGCTCGTCCACGATCCGGCTGACGGCGGGGACGTTGGCCTGCTTCATCGACAGCACCACGTCGTTTTCCAGGGCCTGGCTCCGTCCTTCGATGAGGACGTTGTACGCCGGCAGGCCAGCGCTGCCGATCCCGAACCCGGTCCGCCCCACGATGTCCTTCACGCGGTAGAACAACCCACCCACGTACCGCTTGCCCTCAGGGATGGTCTCCAGGTAACGCTCCAGCGCCTCCATCACCTTGGCGCGGGTGGCGTCGTCCAGCTCGTGGACGCCGGGGATGCCCCGGATGAACCGCCGGTCCTCCCCCTCCAGGCGGGCCACTCGCGACAGCAGGTCGGTACGGGTCCGATGCCGCGCGGCCAGTAGTACGTCGCGGATCGGGCCTTCCGCTGTGTCCAGACGCAGCGCGAACTCATAGTCGTCGTCAGCGTCCACGTAGTGCCGCACCTGCTCGAGATAGTTACGCAGGTAGATCTCGCACAGGCGGCTGATGGTGTCGTCCGGCAGGGCTTTTTGCCATCCCAGCAGGGCAAGGCTCGCACAGAACCGCTTCAGATCCCAGGTGTAGTGACCCAGGTACGCCTCATCGAAGTCGTTGACGTCAAAGACGAACAGTCCCTGACTGTTCATGTAGGTGCCGAAGTTCTCGGCGTGCAGGTCCCCGTGGATCCAAACCCGGCTGGTCCGCTCATCGACCCATGGATCGGGTTCGCGGGCCATGTCGGCGTAGAACAGACACGCGCTACCCCGATAGAAGGCGAATTCATCCGCAGCCATCTTGCGGAACTTGGTGCGGAACGCCGCAGGGTCAGCGGCCATGAGGCTGTCAAAGGCGTTGACCAGCACTTCAACGATGAAATCGCGCCGTTCAGTAGGGTTCTGCGGTAAAGCCATGCGCTCAACATAAGTGGCCTTCGCCACCCCAAATGATCAAGGTCGACCGACGGTGGCCCGGGCAACTCAGCCCATACCACGCCCCTGTTCAAAGGGTGTCCAATATGGAGGCATCACAGCTTTGCGCCGCGGCCTCCGCTCTGACAACCTGTTGGGTTCCCGGGCTTTCGAGCGGCTCCCACGAAGACGGGTGAGCAGATAACCGGTATCGGGAGCGGGTCGTCGGAGCGTGGTGTGTCCTCCTGCGGCGTCCTACCCGCCCGTGTTCTACCCGTTCACGGCGTCCGGGGCGGACGCCGCGGCCTCCAACCGCTGGATGGGCTCCGAGGTGTTGGGGCTTTCACGGCGGCCACGGCGCACCACTCCTAAAACGGCGGACACCATCAGGGAGGCGACCAGTCCGACCACCATCGCCAACCCGGCACCGATCAAGGGCGCATCCGGCACGACCCGCTGTCCGACTGTCCCCAGCAGCACCGCGTAACAGATCTGCACCGGCGCCCCGATCGCTGTCGCCAGCCGGAACAGCCCGACCGGGTAATCCAAACGCCCCGCCAGGACACTGACGGCGGTCCGGCCGCCCGGCAGAAAACGAGCCGCCACCAGGGGCACGATCCCTCGGTTCAGGAGGATCCGCCGTACGCGGGCGTAGGTGGCGGCGCGCCGTCCCCCGGCCGGGGTATCGGCTCCGTTACCGGCGTCACCGGCGCGCCGCGCCCGGCGTCCCCACCGCCGGCCGAGCGCGAACATCACCTGGTCCCCCAGGAACATCGCCACCGCGGCCACCAGCACGATCGGTGTGAAGGGGAGCTGTCCATCGGCGGCCAGGGACGCCGCCGACATCACAATCTCGTCCCCGGGGATGACCGGCACAATCGCGTCGGCCGCGACAGCCACCGGCATGACTATCCACAGTGCGCATGAGGTCGCGATCGTTGTCGCCAGGTCAGTCACAGTGGGTTCCCTTCAGGACCGGCTCCCACCGCTTCCGCTCCGTCTCACCACGTACGCCGGCGCCGAAGGGCCCCGTCATCGTTCTTCCCCTCCCTCAACTGGTCCGTCCACATTGGATCAATGGTCGGACCACGCTGCCGGGGTGCTGGTTACTGCACCCCGGCCGTACCCCCATGACCATCACAGCATCCGAAGACAACCCCGCCTCTGGCTGTGTTGTTCTCATCCCAGCCGAACCGGTTGCGCCGGCGACGCCCACCGTCCCGCGTCGAGATCAGGCTCACTTCCGCGTACCCTCCGGCTCCCGGGTCCTGCCGCACCGCTCCTCCCGGCTCCGTCCCTGGGCCTCCTCCCTGGCCCGTCTCAGTCCATCCCGGTTTCGTTCCTGGGAAAGTCCGTGAGGCTCAGCCCGCGCCAGACCAACCGTGCCGTGTTCACGCCCGCGTTCACAGCCTCTTCCTCAAGCGCCCGGTGCAGGCCTGCTTTCCTCAGGGGCGCCCCTATTAGCACCAGGCTGGCCTCTCTACCGTGGACTGACGAAACCGGATTCATACGCCAGGATCACCGCTTGGGTGCGGTCCCGAACCTGCAGCTTGTTAAGCAGGTTGCCCACATGTGTCTTGACGGTCTGCAGACTCACATATAGTTCTTTGGCGATCTCAGCGTTGGACATGCCCCGTGCCATCAGGCGGAGCACCTCCATCTCCCGTTCAGTCAGCTGCGCGTGCTGGAGCGCGTGAGAGGCGCGGTCGTTATTGGGTGCCCCGTGGAGCGCCACCAGATTCCGGATTGCCACCGGATATAGCAAGGAATCGCCACACGCGACCACTCGGATGGCGTGCACGATTTCGGCCGGACGGGCCCGCTTAAGCAGGAAACCACTCGCGCCGGCCCGCAGCGCTCCGTAAACGTAGTCGTCATTCTCAAAGGTGGTGACCACCAGGATCTTGGGTGGCTCCGTCAACCGATTCAGCAGGTGTTGCGTAGCCGTGATGCCGTCCACCGTGGGCATACGGACATCCATCAGCACCACATCGGGGCGCAGCTGGGTCACCAACGGCAGCACCTCGGCGCCGTCAACGGCCTCACCCACCACCCGCATGTCCGGCTCCGCGTCGACGATCGCCCGCAGCCCGACGCGGATCAGCGTCTCATCGTCAACCAGCAAAACACCAATACTCATGACACCCGCCGCAGCGGTAGAGCGACCGCGACCCGCCACTGATCACCGTCGACTCCCGCAGACATCTCACCCCGCAACACAGCCACGCGTTCCCGCATTCCGCGCAGGCCCCGTCCCCCGTTTCTGTGGTGGTTCCGGTGCGCCGCCTCCGTTATTGGATTAGTGATCTCCAGCTTCAACCGGTTCGCTTGTATCGCGAGTCTCAGGGTGATAGGCACCCTACCGGCGTGCCGCAAGGCGTTTGTCAGCCCCTCCTGCACGATCCGGTACGCCTCTCGGGACACCACCGCCGGAATCCGGTCCACCCCCTCGTCTATCTCGACGGTCAGGGGAACACCGGTGGCACGTGTCTTAGCCAGGAGAGTCTCCAAGTCCGCCAGGGTCGCTTGAGGCGCGGTGCCAGAGGCGCCATCACGGAGCAACCCCAAAACATGATCGAGATCGTCCAGCGCCGCCCGTCCGGTCTCCTCGATAGCCTGCAACGCACGGCGCACGAACTCTGGATCGGTATCGAGCACCCGCGCCGCTGCTCCCGCCTGCAGCGTCGTCACCGTCAACGCGTGTCCCACCGAGTCGTGCAGTTCCTGGGCCAAGCGGTTGCGTTCCACCAACTGCCCCGCCTGCCGCTCCAAAACGGCTAACCGTTCGGCCGGCGACGGTCCCAACAGCGCCGACGCGGCCCGCCCCAGAAGCACCCTCAGACCGGCCCCCAGGTATAGAAAACCAGCGATCAGCGCCAGCCCAAGCAGAGGGTACGCCGTATCGTCCCACCCTCCGTCCATCACCAACACAATGACCTCGTAGTCCAGCGTGACGCGCTCCGGAAGGAACGGGGCGATGAGCAAAATGATGATGGCGGGCAGCATGACCATCAGCAGAATCCCGCTCAGCCCACCCACAAACAGGTGCAGCAGCAACCATCCCGCGGCGCGCCACCGGGCACTCCAGGGATAGGAGTAATCGGTGTCGTCGGGCTGCTCAGGAAGCGGCGCCCCTAACAACGCCCGTACCGCCGCCCGGTGCACCACACGAAGCGCGGGAATCAATCCGATCGCCAGCGGCGGCACGATAAACGTCAACGGGGCCAGGCTCACCGTGACCGAATTCCACCCGATGTAATACGCGATGATGCCCGTCAAAACCGCGGCGACAAAGATGAACGGCACCGTCAGCACACCGCCAAGCCCCAGATAGACCCAGCAGCGGTACGTGGTCCCACTCACCAGGGGTCCCGCAAGCCGACGCAGCAGCACATCACGATCCTGGCATCTTCGGTGAGGGGTGCCTTCCCGCCAAGGAGCGATCCGGCTCCCTCTCACGCGGGATACCCCGGGATACACCTGTCGGGATACCTCTACCTCTACGGTCACCTACCTCTACGGTCACCGCGGTATGCGGTGACCCGGTCACCGCCCTGGGCATCGGTTCGCGTACCCGCCCCGCCTCGTCTGGGTCTCTGATTCCGTCCCTGGACCGTCCCAGTCGCTGCGTCGTCACGTGCCGGGGGCACCGCTGAGCACTCACCGGTACCCCACGACACCGGTGTGGTGGGGCCGCCGTTCGCCTGCCCAGTCACGGATCATCGCCGTTTAGCACTCGTTTCATCACTAATGGTGCTATAGATCGTTATGGGCTGAGTACCCATGTTTCGTAATGAAGCAGGCATTCCAGGCCCCAACGTGTGAGGTAATCCAGTGGCAGAGAACTCTTCAAAGGACGAGGCACCACCTCGGGACGAGACGCCACCTCGGGACGAGGCACCGCGTCGCCGGGCCCTGGGCTGGGCGATCCTGATAGGACTGGGTATCGGCCTGTTTGGCGCTGGCATGACGTACAGCGGCCTGGCTCCCGACGCCCTCGAAAGACGGTTCGGCACGTGGACCCCGCTGGCGTTCCTGGCCACCGGGCTGTTGCTCATCGCGCCGTTGCGTGCCGTCCTGGCATGGCCCCGTGGCACCCGCCGACGCCGGTATTTCGGAACCACGCTGGCCGGGGTGGTCAGCATCGTCTTGCTCACGCTGCTGCTGACGCCTCCCTGGCGTGGCGGCTCCTCCACTCAGGTGGCGGCT
>Ga0207873_1001978_pt1 | contig 17960 bp, 15 predicted proteins | sample BGWIniCompost_FD_187373 | JGI IMG/M metagenome (GOLD analysis project Ga0207873, IMG submission 187373) | Cellulose adapted compost microbial communities from Newby Island Compost Facility, Milpitas, CA, USA - BGW Initial Compost (SPAdes)... ...
CTGAGCGCGGCGGTGGCCGAACATCGTGCCATCTACGAGGCCGTTGCGGCGCGCGATGAAGAGCGGGCCGAGTGCCTGGCGCGCGAGCACTCACACAACGCGCTCCAGGCGCAGATCGTTGCCCACCACTTGGCGAACGACTTCTAAGCCCGGGAAGACCTCGCTACTCGGTGCCTTCGCAGAGCTCATCGTCCTCGGCCAGCCAGGTCTCGCCATAGTCGCGCAGGAGTTCAATGATCGGGAGGGCGGCCCGTCCCTTCTCGGTCAAGGTGTACTCCACGCGTGGCGGGATCTCGCTGTACTGCCGCCGGGTGATCATGCCGGCCGCCTCCAGGTGGCGCAGGCGCCCGGAGAGAACGCCTGGACTCATCCCGGTCGATTCCTGCAGTTGGTGGAACCGGCGGCAACCGTCGGCCAGATCGTGCACGATCAGCAGCGTCCAGTGGTCACCGAGGAGCTTGGCAGCGCGCGTGACCGGGCAAGCGCAGGCGCTCGTCTGTTGTGTCTGGGCCATGCTCTCGCTCCCTCGGTGTCTGCGATGTTCCTCCTCAGTATAGCAGGCCATGTCCCTTGACATCGCCCCGCTTCAATGATACCATGCCCGTAGGCACTACGAGATTCGTAGTTACTAGTTATCGGGGAGGAACTATGTCCACGCAACAGGCTCAGGCAACCCAGGCGATCGCAGGGCGAGCACGCTGGGAGATCGATCCCGTCCACAGCGAGATCGGGTTCGCCGTCCGGCACATGATGGTTGCCACCGCCCGCGGTCGCTTCGGTGAGTTCTCCGGCCATGTCGACTTCGACCCGGCCGAGCCCACCGGCGCGTCGGTTGAGGTGAGCATCAACGCCAAGAGCATCGACACGCGGAACCCGGATCGGGACGCGCACCTGCGTTCGCCGGACTTCTTTGATGCCGAGAATCATCCGACGATCACTTTCAAGAGTCGGCGGATTGAGGCGGTCGGTGGCGATCAGTACCGGGTGATCGGTGACCTGACCATCCGCGGTGTCACCCGCGAGGTTGTGCTCGACACCACCTACTACGGTGTGCACCCTGATGCCTTCGGTGGCGTCCGTGCCGGCTTCCATGCGACCACCAGCATCAACCGGTTCGACTTCGGCCTGAACTGGAACGCGGCCATCGAGGCGGGCGGCGTGGTCGTTGCCGACACCGTCAACATCACGATCGACCTCGAGGTGGTGCGGCAGTAGCCCGCCTTTCGTGATCACGAGCCTATGCGATAGACCCCCGCCGTCCGGCGGGGGTTTTTCGTATGAACGTTGACGAATCAGTCTGGCATCCCTGCCAGCAACCGGGCGACGGGGTCGGCTCCGGTGGATCACGGTAATTCGTCAATCTCCATGCTATCTGCCGCTCAGAGTGACACCGATGGTGTGGTAGGGCACCACGCCCTGGCTGAGCCGGCCGATGTCTCAGGGCCACGACCTCACTGCAGGCGGGAGACGACGGCGAGCAGGAGCGCGCAGGAGACGAGAACGACCACGCAGAGGAGCAGGCCGAAGAGAACCCCGAGGATCCCGGCCCGTCGGACGTCGCTCTGCCGGGCCAGCGCGCTGTCCAGTCGATCTAATCCACGCTCCAGCCGTTCGCGCACCTGCCTGTCCCTTCCTGCCGCCCTGTGGCGCCGATGGAGAGCCCCTGCTCGTATGATATAGTGCCGGTGGGAGCAACAGCATCAGGGAGAACGACGTGATCGGCAAGGTCGCGGTGCTCGGCCGCCGCATCATCGAGAACGTTGACCGCGTCATCGTTGGCAAGTCCGCTGTGACCGAGTTGATCCTGGTCGCTCTCCTGTGCGAGGGCCACGTCCTGATCGAGGACGTGCCGGGCGTTGGCAAGACGACCCTGGCCCGTGCCGTGGCCCGCTCCATCGGTGGGCAGTTCCGTCGCATCCAGTTCACGCCCGACCTGCTCCCGTCCGACATCAGCGGCATCTCCTACTACAACCAGAAGCTGGGGGAGTTCCAGTTCCGCCCGGGGCCGGTCTTTGCCAACATCCTGCTCGCTGACGAAATCAACCGGGCCACACCCCGCACCCAGTCGGCCCTGCTGGAGGCAATGGAGGAGCGGACGGTGACGGTGGAGGGGGACACAATGCCCCTGCCGCGGCCCTTCCTCGTGCTGGCCACCGAGAACCCGGTCGAGCTGGAGGGAACCTTTCCGCTGCCGGAGGCGCAACTCGACCGCTTCCTCCTGCGGATTGCGATCGGCTACCCGGAGGAGGACGAGGAAGCGGAGATGCTGTTGCGCTTCCAGCGCGCAAACCCGCTCGATGCGTTGGAGCCGGTTGCATCCCCGGAGGACCTGCTGGCCGCCGCGGCAGCCTGCCGCGAGGTGCATGTCGACGACGACCTGCGCCGCTACGTCACCGATATCACCCGGGCAACCCGGGCGCATGAGGCGGTCGCGCTCGGCGTCAGCCCGCGGGGCACGCTCGCGTTGTTCCGGGCCGCGCAGGCGCTCGCCGCCCTGCGCGGGCGCGAGTACGTCCTGCCCGACGACGTCAAGGAGGTCAGCCACGCCGTCCTGGTCCACCGCCTGATCCTCAGCCCTGAGGCGCGCCTCCGCGGGCGCGATGCCCGGCAGATCGTCGACGAGGTCCTGGCCGCCGTCCGCGTGCCGGTGGAGCAGGTGTGAGCAGTCATGCGTCATGCGTCATACGTCATGCGTCACCCGTACTGCGTACTGCGTAGTGCGTATGTCTCCCCTCTTCCCTCGTGGGCTCCGTCCGAGCGGGGCCGGGGGTGAGGGGGACGGTTGACGCATGACGCATCACGTCTGAAGCATGAGATCCAACTTCTTCACCTCCATCTGGATCTACGGCGCGGGGGTGTTCCTGCTTCTGGGCATGGCGCTGCGCCAGCCCGCGCTCTCGATCCTGGCATTGCTGACGCTCCTCACGGCCGGGGGGAGCTGGCTCTGGAGCCGGCGGAGCCTCGACGGGGTCGTCTACGAGCGTACCCTTTCGGCCACCCGCGTCTTCCGCGGCGAGTCGATCGTCCTGACCGCCAGCGTCGTCAACCGCAAGTGGCTGCCGCTCCCCTGGCTGGAGGTGGAAGACCAGATCTCCGACCGGGTCAAGGTGCGAGAGCGGGAGACGCTCCCGAGCGCCCGGCCGGGGATGACGCTGCTCCGTATCACCACGTCGGTCCGTTGGTTTGAGCGGGTCACCTGGACCTTCCACCTCGACTGCCCCGAGCGCGGCGCCTACGTGATCGGCCCGCCCTCGCTCCGCTCCGGCGACCTTTTCGGCTTCTTCTCGCGCGAGGAGCGGCGGACCGACCAATGCCGCTTCATCGTCTATCCCCGCGTTGTTCCGCTGGAGGACCTCGGGCTGCCGGCGCTGCACCCCTTCGGCGAGCGGCGTGTCCCCCACCACCTGATCACCGACCCGGCACGCACCATCGGCATCCGCGACTACCGCCCGGAGGACTCCTTCCGCTTCATCCACTGGAAAGCCACCGCGCGGATGCAGGAGGTCCAGGTCAAAGTCTTCGAGCCGACCGTCTCGGTCCACCTCGGCGTCTTCCTCTGCCTGGACACCTTCGAGCGCTACTGGGAGGGGGTCGACTACCAGCGGGCCGAGAGCGCCATCGTCGCAGCCGCGTCGATTGCCGCCCACGGGCTGGAGCAGCGCTACCTGGTCGGCATGTACGCCAACGGCGTGCTGGCCGGGTCGGACCAGGCGCTGCGCATCCCGGCCGGGCGCGGGCCGGATCAGTTGACGGCGATCCTGGAGGGGCTGGCGAAGCTGACTCCGCTGGCGGCGACCAACTTCCCGCGCCTGCTGCGCCAGGAGGCTCGGCGCTTCCCCTGGGGTAGCACCGTGGTCGTCGTGGCGGCGCTGATGACCACCGCGCTGGCGAATGAGCTGGCGGCGCTGCTCGCTGCCGGGCACCGGGTCGTCCTCGTCTGCATCGGGGACGTCGAGCCGCCGCCCCTGCCCGGCCTGGTGGTCCACACCCTGCCGGAGAACCTGCTGGGCGCCACGCCCGGTCACCGCTACGTGCACACGATCGACCTGGGAGTGTCGAGGCCATGATCGCGCGTGACCCGCTGGGACTGGCCGCGATGGTGAACGACCTCCGCGTCCGGCTCGACTGGCGCGAGGAGGCTGTCGCGCTGGCGCTGATCGTGGCCGAGAGTGCCATCCTCTATCTGTACCTCGGCGTCATCCTGCCTGAGATCTCGCCGCCCTACGCCGCCTTTCCCGGCTGGCTGATCGCCGTGTTGCTGGCGGTGGCCTATTTTGTTCCCCGCCTGCTGACCGAGCTTCGCCTGTGGGGGGCGCACTTCGAGGTGATGCTGGCGCTGACGCTCATCGCGTCGCTCTTGCTGGCGCTCAAGGTGGCCGCCTTCCCGGGCATGTCCTGGCTCTCCACCGGCTGGCTGCAGGGGGCCATCGACGGGCTGATCCTGCGGCCCAATCCCTCGGTCCGGCCACCGTGGGCCATCGTCGCGGTGGTGGCGTACGCCTGGTGGCGCGGGCGTTCCCGGGCCGAGCCGATGCTGGAGACCACCTACCAGATGCTTCGCTGGGGCACCGTGGCCGCGGCCGGTGGGCTACTGCTGGTGCTGGTGGCCTCGCCGTCCGAGGCGCCGATCCGGGATGGCATGGCCGGCGCCGTGGTCATCTACTTCGTGGCCGGGCTGATGGCGGTGGGTGTGGCCCGCTTCCGGCTGGAGGGTCTCCGCAGCGGCGCCCCGCTTGGCCCGCCCTGGCTGGCGACCTTTGCCGTGCCGATCGCGGGGATCGTCATCATCGCCGTGCTGGCTGCGGGGATCTTCTCCCGCAGCTTCCTCGACACGTTGCTGACCGCGCTCGGCCCGCTCCTCTGGCTGCTCGGCGTCGTGGTCCGGGCGCTGGTGTTGCTGATCGCGCTGCTGGCTTTTCTCATCATCGCCCCGGTGCTGTGGTTGATGGAGCGCTACGGCTTCGGCGCCCTGCCGCTGCTGGAGCACCTGCCGCGCGCGGGCAATCCGCTGGATCAACTCGACCGCTTCGCGCGCCAGTCGCTCCATGTCGCCGACCCGGCACGCTACCTCATCGCCGGGATCGTCCTGACCCTGGTCGGCTCGGCCCTCATCCGCTACGCGTACCGGCGACGCCGTCGCTGGCGCGCGGGCGCACTCGAGCGGCGGGAGTCGGTCTTCGCCTGGGAGGAAGCGGTCGGCGGGCTGGCCCGCCCGCTGCTGCACGTCCTGCGCCGCGCCCGCCCGCGCGGCGATCCGCTCGCGGCCCTGCGCGGCGACCCTCGCTGGGCGCACACCGTCGCCATCCGCGAAACCTACATCCGCCTGCTGCGCCGGGGAGCGCGCGCCGGGCTACCCCGTCCCGACGGCGCGACACCGGCTGAGCACGCCCGCCGCTTGGCTGCCCGCTTCCCCACCGACGCCGACCCGATTATCACCATCACCACCCACTACGAAGCCGCCCGCTACCAGGCTACCCCCGCCACCCCCGACGCCGCTGCCGCCGTCCACGCAGCCTGGGAGGCGCTCGACCAGAGCCAGTGGGACGGCGACGCCTGAGGACATCCCTGGCCCGCTGAAGCTGACATAACCTCGCAACACGTGGTGTTCGGTTGCGACGCGCCCGTCATCCCCCGTCGCTAGCATGAGGCAAGAAATTGATCTCGCCTCGTGCGAGCCAGACCTGGGAGGTGCGCGATGGGTGCCGCTCAGCACCAACTCCCGACCACGCTGCCCCCAACCCGTCTCCGTGAACGCCCACTCGTCAGGCTCCTCGACGCCCTGTGGCGTGAGCGCTGGCTCGGTGTCTCTGTCGCGGCGGGGACGGCCATCCTGACCGGCCTGCTCGTCGGCACCACGATGCCGCGCGCCCCGGCGACGGCTGGGCAGGCGCTGGTGCTGATGCTTACCGGCTTCGTCGCCGGCGGCATCGCCGGGCTGGCGATGCGCTCGCGCTGGGCGATGGTGCTGGCGCCGGTCGCGCACGTCGCGGCCTTCGAGGTGGCGCGGCTCGGTACCCCGGGCATCACCGTCGAGCGTATCCGCTTCGATTCGGCCTACGGCCTCCTGGCATTCATCCTCGGCCGCGGGCTCTACGGCGTCATAGGGCTGCTGCCGATGCTGCTCGGCGTGGCCTACGGGGTCGCGCTGGCGCGGCGGTGGTCTTCGCAGCGGCAGCCGCCTTCGTCGCGGTTGCGGCACTCTGCCGGACGTGCACTCGGGGCGTTGGCGACAGCGGGGCTGATAGCGCTGGCCGTCCTGATCGCCTGGCCCGCCAGCACGCCGCCGGTGCGGGGGACCGACGGCCGGCCGATCGCGGGGAGTATCGCCACGCTGGAGCGTGTGCGGCTCGGCGAGCATGACCAGTGGATCATGATCCACGCGGCCAGTGCCGACGCGCCGGTCCTCCTCTACCTCAGTGGCGGGCCGGGGCAGAGCGACCTCATGTTCTCGCGCGTGTTCTTCGAGGATCTGGCGCGGGACTTCGTCGTGGTCGGCTGGGACCAGCGTGGGACGGGTAAATCCTACGCCGCACTTGACCCTGCCGAGACGCTCACGCTCGACCAGGCCGTGGCGGACACCGTCGAGTTGACCAACTACCTTCGAGCGCGCTTCGACGAGCAGAAGATCTACCTGCTGGGTGAGTCGTGGGGGAGCACCCTCGGCGTGCTGGCCGTCCAGTGGCATCCTGAGCTCTACCATGCCTTCATCGGCAGTGGGCAGATGGTTAGCCAGCGCGAGACGGACCGTCGGCTGTACCACGACATGCTGGCCTACGCCGAGCGGACCGGCAACGTCGAGATGGCTCGCACCATGCGCCGCTACGGCGAGCCGCCGTACGCCGACCCGCTGGTTTACGCCTATGTCATGGGCTACTACGAGCAACTCAGCCCGTACACGCCGCCAGCCGCCTACCTCGAACGCGGGTCGGCGGCCGGCCTCGTCCCCTGGGGAATGCGCGGCAGCGAGTACAGCCTGATCGAGAAGGCGAACGTGCTGCGCGGGTTGATGGACATGTTCTCGGTCATGTACCCGCAACTCCAGGAGATCGACTTCCGGCGCGACGTGACACGGCTCGACGTGCCGACCTACATGCTGATGGGCGAGCACGAACTGGAGGCGCGCAGCGACCTGGCACATGAGTGGTTCGCCCAACTCGAGGCTCCCCACAAGCAGGAGTTCACCTTCCCCGACGCCGGACACTCCGTCGTGTTTGAGAAGTTCCAGGCGTTCCACCGGATCATGACCGACATCGTCGTGCCCGAGACATACCAGGGCGGGTGAGTGACCCCCACGCGCGCACTGGCCGGGGCGGACAGGGTCCGCCCCTCTATAATGCGATCCGTGAGAGCAGTGGCCCGTGGGTGATACTGGCGTATGCGCCGATGTCATCCTGAGCGAAGCGACGGATCTCCCCGGTGGGTGTGGTTCCGACGCGAGATCCGTCGCTTCGCTCAGGATGACCTAGAACCATCCTAGGAGCATCACCGGGGCTGGAGATCAGTCTAAGCCGGTCAGCGGCCGTCGGCGTGCGTGCGTGGTACCGTCGTGGCACATGGCCTCTCGGGGAAGGAGCGGGCGTGGAGGACGGTCAGCGGGTGACGATACGAGAGGTGCGGTGCATCCGGTGCGGCACCGCGTATGCCGTGACGGAGTGGCCGCGGGGCTGCCCGCGCTGCTTCGAGGAGGGCCGGCCGTCGGCTGTGGCTCCGGCACTGGACCTCAGCGTGATCGACCCCGCGGCGCTCAAGGAGACCTGGACCACGGCCGGGCGCGGGATGTGGCGGTTCCATCACCTGCTCCCAGTCCCCGTGGAGGATGCCGTGTCGCTCGAGGAGGGGGGAACCCCGCTGCTGCGTCTGCGGACGCTGGAGGATGAGTTCGGCATCGGAGCGCTGTGGGTGAAGGATGAGCGCCGCAACCCGACCGGTTCGTTCAAGGACCGCTTTTTCTCCGTCTGCCTGAGCCGGGCCCGCAGTCAGGGGGCGGAGGTCGTCGCCATCGCGTCTAGCGGCAACGGTGGCGCCTCTGCCGCGGCCTATGCTGCTGCCGCCGGGATCACCTGCGTCGTCATCACCACGCCGTCGATCGCACCGGCCTGGCGGGCCGCGATCGCCATGACCGGCGCCAGGCTCGTCGCGGCCCGGAGCGGGGCAGAACGCTGGAAGCTCCTGCAGACCGGTGTCGAAGCGTTGAACTGGTACCCCTTGACCAACTACGTCACGCCCCCTGTCGGGAGTAACTGGTATGGGATTCAGGGGTACAAGACCATCGCGTACGAGATCGCCATGTCCCTGGACTGGGACGTTCCGGACTGGGTCGTCGTGCCCACGTCGCGTGGTGATGGGCTCTTCGGGATCTGGCGGGGGTTCGTGGAGCTTGCTGAGCTGGGGTTGACACGGTCGGTGCCGCGGATGGTCGCGGCGGAGCGCTTCCCCTCTCTGACCGTCGCGCTGCAGCAGGGGCTCGACTACCCACCCACGGTCGAGAGCGAGCCGACCCAGGCCGTGTCGATCGGGAACGACACGGCGACGTACCAATCGCTGCACACGCTGCGCGCCTCGCAGGGGGTGGCTGTCGCGTGCTCGGATGCCGACATGCGCGCGGGGGTGCGCGCCCTCGGGCGCGAGGGGATCTTTGCAGAGCTGTCTGCGGCGGCGTCGATCGCTGCGGTCAAGGGCCTCGTCGAGCGAGGCCTGGCGGACCGGAGTGCCCGCATCGTCGCCGTGGTGACGGCCAGCGGGTTGACCGATCCGGGGGCCGCGCTGGGCGATGCCGAACCGCTGGAGCCGATCCCGCCGACCGTCGATGCGCTGCGTGCAGCCGTGCTCGGCTAGCGGGAGCGGGCGAGCACCTGCGTTGACAGCGTCCTCCAACGGCGCCTATAGTGACCCGAATCTCGGGCCGGCCCATCCCGGCGGCGCTGGCGTGTGCGCTGCTGGAGCGTTCCCCACGATGGCGTGGAGATTGCCAGGGACGGCATCGCGCCGCTCGCCGTGCCTGCCGCCCGGCCGGGATGATCCGCTCCGGTGCCAGGCCCGACCGCGCAAGCGGAGTCGCCGCGCGCCCTTCGCCGCGGGCGACACCAGTGACTGGGAGGTAGTCGTATGGCGCAGCACGTGCCCCGAACGGAGGAAGACGGCATTATTCAGCCAGAGGAACTGGCTGTGCTGGAGTCGATCCAGCGGCGGGTCCTCTGGCTCTCGACCGCGATCATCGACCACGCGAACCACGTCCGCCCCAACCCCGACCGCACCAAAGTAGGCGGGCACCAGGCATCCTCGGCCTCCGTTGTTACCATCCTCACCGCGCTCTATTTCCACTACCTGGAGGCGGGCGACCGCGTCTCGATCAAGCCGCACGCTTCTCCGGCCTACCACGCGGTGCAGTACCTCCTCGGCAACCTCGACCGCAAGTACCTGACGACCCTGCGCGCCTTTGGCGGGCTTCAGGCCTACCCCAGCCGGACCAAGGACCCGGACCCGGTCGACTTCTCCACCGGCTCGGTCGGCCTCGGTGCGGTGGCCCCGGCCTTCGCCGCCCTTGCTCACCGGTACTGCGCCATCCACTTCGGGGAGGTGACCTCCAACCGCTTCGTGGCGCTCATCGGCGATGCCGAGCTGGACGAGGGCAATGTCTGGGAGGGGGTGACCGAGGAGGCGCTGGCCGGGCTGGGCAATGTCCTCTGGATCGTCGACCTCAACCGCCAGAGCTTGGACCGCATCGTCCCGGGCGTGCGCGCCGCCCGGCTCAAGGCGCTGTTCGACGCCGCCGGCTGGCATGTTGTCGAGGCCAAGTACGGCCGCCGCTTGCAGGAGATCTTCGCCCGGCCCAACGGCCACGTCTTGCGCCAGCGCATCGACGACATGAGCAATGCCGAGTACCAGGCGCTCATCCGGCTCGACGGCGCCGAGCTCCGCCGGCGGCTGATCGACGGCACCACGGTCAACCGCCAGGCGCTGGCGGAGTTGATCGCTCCGATTGACGATGCTGACCTCCCCGCGGTCATCGCCGACCTCGGCGGGCACGATTTCACCGAGCTGCTGCGCTGCTTCCATGAGGTGGAGCAGGTTCGCGACCGACCCAGCGTCATCTTCGCCTACACCATCAAGGGCTGGGGCCTGCCGATCGCGGGCGACCCGATGAACCACTCGGCGCTCTTGACGCCGGAGCAGATGGAGGAGCTGCGGGTCGCGCTCGGCGTGCCGGAGGACGACCCCTGGGCCGCCTTCCCGCCGGGCTCGCCGGAGGCACGGCTGTGCCAGGCCGCGGCCGAGCGGCTGCGCCGGCCGGACACGACGCGCCCACCTGCCGTCTCGATCGAGATGGTCCCCGCCGCGATCGGTGTGCGCCACCCGACGCAGACCTCGACCCAGGAGGCGCTCGGGCGGATCCTGCCACGGTTGGCCGATATCGAGGGCGTCGGGGAGCGGATCGTCACCGTCGCTCCCGACGTGGCCACCTCGACCCACCTGGGCGGCTGGATCAACCGCGTCGGCATCTTCTCCCCGGTCGAGCAGCCCGACTACGAAGCCGACCGCCCGCGCATCCTGCGCTGGCGGGAGACCCCGGCCGGCCGGCACATCGAGTTGGGCATCTCCGAGATGAACATGTTCATGGCGATCGGCCAGCTTGGCCTGAGCCACGAAATGGTGGGTCAGCACCTGCTCCCCCTCGGCACGGTCTACGACCCCTTCGTCTGCCGCGGGCTCGACTCGCTGATCTATAGCCTCTACATGGAGTCCAAGATGGTCTTCGCCGGGACCCCCTCCGGCGTGAGCCTGAGCCCGGAGGGCGGTGCCCACCAGTCGAGCGTCACCGCCTCGCTCGGCATCGAGTTGCCTGGCTTGATCTACTACGAGCCCTGCTTCGCGGTGGAAACCGAGTGGACCCTGCTGGAAGCCTTCCGCCAGTGCTGCGACCGGGAGCGAGGCCGTTCGACCTACCTGCGGCTCTCGACCAAGCCGATCGACCAGGGGCTGCTCGACCCGGCCCTGGCGCGGCTGGGCGAGGAGGAACTGCGCCGCCAGGTGCTGGCGGGCGGCTACCGCCTGGTAGACCGGCGCGAGACGGCGCCGCACCTCCCGGTCGAGAACGTCGTTCACATTGTCACCGCCGGAACGATGGTCCCGGAGGCGCTGGAGGCGGCGGCGCGGCTGGCAGAGGAGGAGGTAGCGGCCAACGTCATCAACCTCACCGGTCCCAGCCTCGTCTACGAGGCGGCCAAGCGGCTGCGCCAGCAGGCGATGCGCGACGCCAGCCAGGAGCCGGACGAGGGGCCGTTCGCCTGGCTCTTCCCACCGGAAGAGCGCAGCGCGCCGATCGTCACTGTGCACGACGCTGCCTCGCACGCGCTGGCATTCCTGGGCGGTGTCTTCGGCGTGCCGGTGGTGCCGCTGGGGGTCGACGAATTCGGCCAGTCCGGCACCCGGGCGGATCTCTACCGCGCCACCGGGATCGACCCCGACAGCATCGTCGCCGCCGGCCTCCACGCCCTCGAACTTCGCGGCTAGCGGACGTGTTACCGACCACACACCCCGCCGCTCGACGTGAGCGGCGGGGCTGGTCGCGGGGTAGAGCGTATTCGGAAGGGGTGGGGAGACGGTTCTCGCGCGGTGGCCTGTGCCCGGGGCTCAAGTCCCGGGCTGACAAGGACAAGCCGGCTAAAGCCGGCTTTGGAGTGCGGCGGCTTTGCCGCCGCTTTGGTATGGCGTGGCTGATGCCGCGCCATGGTAGGTACCGTACCGTCGTCGGGACGCGGGTCGGGTGGTGTGAGGAGCCCCGGGCACATGCCGGATGGCTAGAACCTAATGTCGGGATCTGAGCCCGATTCCTCCGGCCGGCTTCAGCCGGCTTTTCGTTGTCAGCCCGGCGACTTCAGCCCCAGGCACATGCTGACCGCGTAGGCCCTATTCATAGGTCGTGGGCGCTGGATCCCACCCCAACCGGGGCTCGCGTGCAAAGAACGCCTACTCCGCCTCCTCCGCCAGCGCGCGGGCGAAGGCGTCCCAGAATGGGTCGACGCGCGGGTGCTCCAGCGGCTCCTCCCGCCCGTCACGGACCAGGCGGATCCCCTCCTCGGGCGGCGTGATCTCGCCCACCTGTGTGGCAGCGATGCCCGCATCTTCCAGGCGCGCCAGCACCGCCCCAGCCTTCTCCGGCCGGCAGGTGATGATCAAGGTTCCCTCGCTGATAGCGGCGTAGGGGTTCATGCCGAACAGGTCGCAGACGGCCTGTGCGGCGGGACTCACCACGATGGCGTTCTGCTCGACCACCATCCCGACGCCCGAGGCGACGGCGATCTCGTACAGGCCGCCCCAGACGCCCCCCTCGGTCGCATCGTGCATCGCCGTCACGCCCGCGTCGCGCACGCCGACCTCGACCGCGGTCATGGCGTCCTTCACCACCGACATCTGGTAGAAGGTCTCTTCGGCCTGGCGTGCGATCTCCTGTCCGTAGGCGGCGGCGATGCGGTCGGGGAAGGTGACGCCGAACAGCCCGGTGGCTTCGATAGCGGCTCCCTTGGTGACGATCACCGCGTCGCCGACGCGCGCCATTGTCGGGGTGACGTAGCGGTCGCGCTCGCCGACGGCCATGACCATCGCGCCGCCGACCATGGGGTAGTCGGTCCCGTCGTAGCGCGCGGTGTGGCCGGTCACGATCGCCATGCCGATCTCTTTGCAGGTGGCGTCGACGGCGTGCCACAGGGCTTCCAGCCCCTCGCTGGTGATGTTCCGAGGGAGGTTAAGGTCCACCACGAAGTAGGTGGGTGGCAGGCCCGAGGTGGCCGCGTCGGAGGCCAGGATATGCACCGCGAACCAGGCGGCGCGCTCCCAGCCATACTGCGGCACGATGAAAAAGGGATCGGTGGTGACCGCCATGACGCGGCCGCCGCCGATGTCGATGATGCCCACATCCACGCCGTGCTGCGGGCCGACCAGTACCTCCGGCCGATGCCGCCCCAGCCGCGGCTTGATTACCTGCTCGAAGACCTCGGGTGAGATCTTGCCGACCTCAGGGAGCTGATACCCGGGCGCCTGCTCTGCCATGCCGTCCTCCCTCCACGCCGTCGCGATGCTCCATCTCGCCACCCGGTTCGCGATCTCCGTACCACCCCGGCCGGTGATCGGTGTAGTGCCGGGCGACGCGGAATGCAACGTCCGGGCGCCTGGTCAGTTGTGTGATCCCAGATTAGCGGCGGCCGTCGGGGTTGGTCGAGGCTTCGTGGGCGCGGATGACGTAGCAGCACATGTGGTCGCCGGCGACGATGTGGGTGGCGCGCTCAACATCGGCGTTGAGGAGTTCGCGGTAGATCTCCGCCTCGTAGCGGCAGGCGCAGGGGAAGCAGGCGGCGACCCGGCTGATGGTGCAGTTGTACTGCTTGAGGAGGAACGTATCCTCGTCCACCTGCTCGAAACTCGCCAGGTAGCCGAGGTCGTCCATCCCCGCGGCGAGCGCGGCGACCCGCTCGGCGAGGGTGGTGGCCGGCTGGAGCCGCTGGGCCAGGTAGTCGCGGGTGCGCTCGGCGCGGCGCGAGAGGAGGAGGTCGACCTTCTGCTCGCCGTCGATCTGCACCAGATCGGCCAGCAGGTCGGTGATCACCAGGTCGTACTGCTTGGGGAAGAAGTCGTCCGCCAGGGAGGAGAGGCGGTAGACGTGGGCCGGGCGACCGACTGGGCGCCGCACCGCGGTCGACTCGACCAGGCCGTCCCGCTCCAGTGCGGTCAAGTGCTTGCGCACCGCCATCGCGGTGATACCGAGCAACGCGGCGAGCTGGTCCGCGGTGAGCCCGTCACTCTTCTTCAGCGTGGTGAGGATTTTCCGGCGGGTGGCACCGCGCGGCGCCTGGGTGCCGAGTGGGGGCTCGGGCGTACCCGCGTGACGGCTGCTGTGTCGTTGTGTCCGGCTCGGCCGATCCGTCGCCATGGCGCCTCCGGTCCCTATCATAACATAAGCGCCAGTGCCCGAGAGGCAACCGCGGGAGGCTGCCGCACCTCGCCGAATCAGGAGCGCCGGGATCGTGCCGGCTTGCGGCCTCTCCTTGCACGTGACGACGTGAGCCAGCAGGATGCCCGGGCTCCTTGGGCTTTGGGGACGTAGAGTCCACGTCGGACATTCGCACCCCCGGGAGAGAGCCGGATGCCCAGGGTGAATCCGAACGAAAGTCCTACCCGGTGGGGTGTAGGCTGATTGCTATACTCGCGGCAGCGTGCGGAGTTGACCACGGCGGCCAGCGGCACCGTGGGGCTAACGCCGCCCCGGGAAGCTCGCCGGGGCGAGCCGGTCGAGGAGCCGTGAGCCGATGTCGGGTAGCAGCCAGCCACCGCGAACCATACCCGGTCGGCGCAGCCGGCTTATGGCGACCCTGGCCTACATTGGGCCGCTGTCGCTTGTGATCGCGGGGCTGCTCCCCCGCAGCCGCTTCGTCCTGCGCCATGCGCTGATCGCGATGACGCTCCACCTGGTGCGCTTCGCCCTGGCGGGGATGGTCCTGACGCTGTGGCTCTTCCCAGGGGACGGGGTGGAGACCGGGCGCGTGGCGCGGCTCGCCGCAGACCTGGGCGCGCTGCTGCTGGCCGGGGTGCCCTGGCCCGGTGGGATGACGCGGGAAGCGGCGCTCCTCCTCTCGTTCCCGCTTGGTATGACCTGGATCGCGAGCCTCGCCGGGGCTGCCGCCGCCGCGACCGGCCACACTCTCGACTACCACGCGCTGCTCCATGCCGACTGGCCCGATGCCCCGCCGGAGCCAGCGGTAGAGTCATCCACCCCCATCGACGAGCGGGCGTACGCGCGCGAGCTGCGTGAGCGCCAGCTCGCGCGGATCTGGAGCGCCTCGCGTGTGGCGCAGGCCGAGCGACGGCGGCGCGAGCGGATGGAGCAGATCAAGCGGGAGATGGAGGTGGTGCTGGTCCGCCTGGACTACCTCAACCACCTGCTGTCGTTCGGCGAGTTGAGCCTGAGTCGCTTCACCGCGATGCACACCGAGTTGATCGGCTACCTGGATGCCCTCCGCCGCGAGCTGGTCGACCTGCAGGCGCGCCGCACCGACGTGCTGTCGGCGGAGAAGCGGCCGGTGGCGCCGCTGGCGCTGACCGAGATACCGCAGGTGCAGGTGTTGACGCTGGCTGTGCTGGACCCGAGCGGCGTGCCGATCTTCACCAGCGGGCACTTCCCGCTCGATGAGTCGCTCATCACCGGGATGGTCTCGGCGCTCGACAGTCTGTCGGAGGAGATGTTCGGCTCGCGAGTACACAAGACCCAGTTGGCCGAGGGGCAGGTCGTGCACTTCGCTCGCGGCCAGTACACGGTGGCCTTCGTGATCTTCGAGGACGAGCCGGCACCGGTGCAAATCGGGCACCTGCGGGAGTTCCTGGACGACTTCGAGCGCGCGAATGCCGCGGTGCTGGCCTCGCCCCCGGTCGACACCGACCGGCTGGTCCCGGTGCCGGTGCCGTTCGCGTTCCTGCGGCGGCTGCCGGACGACGTCCCGGCAGCCGCCGCGGTCAATCCCCGCTAGCGCACGTTGACCGTCTGGACGTGGTCGTTGACCTTCACCGTCCACTCGCCCGGTTCAACGCTGCCCAGGGCAATGTTCTTCTGGTAACCCAGGAGGATCTGGGTGCAGATCGCATCCCGCTCCCGCTCGCTGAGGATGGTCACGGTGATCGTGTTCCCCTCGCGGGTGATCTCCGGCTCCCGGGCCACGGTGCAGCCGTCGCCCACCCAGCCGGTGACCTCCGCGAAGAGTTGCGGCGGGTAGCTCTCGGCGATGCGCACGTCGACACTCTCGATCTGGATCGGCTTGATCTCCAGATTCCCGCTCGGCTCACCGGTCCCACCGCCGCCAGTGCCGCCGCCTGCGACGCCCCCGTCGTTGCCTGACCAGAGGACGGCCGCCGCGACCGCGATGGCGGCGATGGCGACCGCCGACACAATGAGGATCAGAGCGCGCCGGCCCGGCTGCCGCGCTGCCTGTTGAGTCGTATCCACCTGCATCGTTATCGCTCACTTTCGCCTTCAGTCTCGTGGAGCGCCCACCTGCTCCCTTGCACTCTGAAGACGCCGCTGTGATGCGAAAAGTTCCGCAGTGAGCCGGGGTATGGCGCTACTGGCCGGCGTCCGTGCTGCCGTCGGCGTGGGCGGCGGACTTGGCTGGCTCGCGGAGGCGGGCCAGCGTCGCAAACGCGGCCCGGCGCACGGCCGATTCCACCCGCTGCACCGTTTCCTGGTCTGGCGCAGTCCAGTAGCGCAGGTGCAGGTCGTAGCCCTCCGAGGCGAGCCCGAGCAGCAGCGTCTCCGGCGGTGGCTCCTGGCGCACTCCGGGCACCCCGCGGGCTGTCTCCTCCAGCGCTGCCCGCGCCTTCTCGGGGTCGACCTCGGGCGGTAGCGACAGCACGATCTCGGTGCGCCGCGCCCCGAGGTAGGTGTAGTTGCGCACCGCCTGGGTCAGGATTTGCGCGTTCGGCACCAGCACCAGCACGCCGTCAGGGGTGCGCAGCGACGTCGTGCGGAAGGTGATCTCCTCGACGATGCCCTCGCTCGCCCCGACCTGGATGTGATCCAGGACGCGGAAGGGGCGGCGCCAGAGGATCAGGATCCCGGAGATGAAGTTCTCGAGCAGGTCCTTGAGCGCGAAGCCAACGATCAAACCGGCGACACCGAAGCTCGCGATGATCGTCCGGGCGTCGATCCCGAGCACCCCCAGCCCGACGGCGACCCCAAACACGACGATGGCGGCCGTGAGCAACTGGTCGAACAGCCCGCGCAGCATCGGATCGAGCCGTGAGACGCGGCTGACGCCCGCGAGCAGCCGGCGGGCCAGGCGCGCGATCAGGACGAAGACGGCGACGACGAGGATGGCGACGAGGAGCGCCGGCAGGGTGCCGATGAGGCTAGCCAGGCTGTCGCCGATTTGCTGGTCGACCGATTGCAGTTCCTCGCGGATAGCCTCCCACACGATGCGGCCTCCATCGGTACTGGTGCTGACGCGCGTGAACAAGAAATAGTTTATCGCAGGTGGCCCTGTGTGGGACCGAGAACCAGCGTCGAAGCCGGGAACCTGCTAAGATGCACCTGCGCCGGCCGCGTACGTCCGTAGGGACGGCGCCTGGGCGATGCGGTAGCCGCGTGCGACCGATTCGGGAGACGAGGAAGACGTGCCTCCATCCGTGCTGCTCTCACTCCTGCTGGCGAGCATCTATGGTCTGCTCTTCCACAGTCTGCTCGGTCGGCGCCTTTGGCAATTGCCATGCTATTGGTTTTCAGCGGTCACCGGGTTCTTCGCGGGCGAGGCCGTGGCGGTGCTGACGGGCACGGACCTGGTGCGTGTCGGGAACGTGCCGCTTGTGGCCGCGACGCTGGGCGCGCTCGTGGGTCTCGGCATATGCTGGTTCTTTACGTCGCCGCCGCCGGAGGCGCGGGCGACACGGCGGAGATCGCGACGCTAGAGCGCTCCGCCGCAGGGTGACCGGTGGCCCGTGATGGTTGTGTCGGGAGATCGCGAGAGGGTAGACGCGATGCGCAGAGGTTGGGTTTGGGTCACGGTCGGCGTGCTCCTGGTCATCTTCATCGGCCTGTTCGTCCTGCTCTACCTGCTGGGCGGGGCCGACCAGTCGCCACTCGAGCGCACGCGGGACATCTCCATTATCTTCCTATCGCTCTCCGGTGTGCTGGTGGTGCTGCTGCTCGGCGCGCTGGTCGGGGTCATGGTCTGGCTGGCGCTGCTGCTCAAGGACAAGGTCATCCCGCTGCTGGAGCAGTTGACCGAGGCCGCGGCGCGGGTGCGCGGCACGACCGAGTTCGTCAGCGAGGAGGTGGTCAGCCCGATCATCTCCGCCTACGGCACCGTCGCCGGGCTGCGCGCCATGATCCGCACCGTCACGGGCCGGGACCGCAGACGGTAGCCGCGCCGCGCGACGGCTCTGCGCGTGTGGTGTGGGCCTGGGCGAATAGAGCCTGACGA
>Ga0207873_1001980_pt1 | contig 17955 bp, 18 predicted proteins | sample BGWIniCompost_FD_187373 | JGI IMG/M metagenome (GOLD analysis project Ga0207873, IMG submission 187373) | Cellulose adapted compost microbial communities from Newby Island Compost Facility, Milpitas, CA, USA - BGW Initial Compost (SPAdes)... ...
ATGCATAGACTATAACACCGGTTAATATCAGAATTGTGGCTTTTTTGATCATAGCGCCTAATTTTGTGCTAAAATACGAATACGGGCCATTTTTGCTTATTCCGGTTGCTCCCAAACCCAGCCCCATGAGAATATTTGCCGTCGGTAGAAACTACGTCGAGCATATCGAGGAACTGAATAATCAGCGCCCGGATGAGCCGGTAATCTTTACCAAGCCTGATACGGCACTACTCAAAAATAATGCCCCATTCTATTATCCCGACTTCTCCAGCGATGTGCATCACGAAGTAGAACTGGTAATTCGCATCTCAAAAGATGGCAAAAACATTGTAGAGAAGTTTGCGCATAAGTACTACGATCGAATTGGAATTGGAGTCGATTTCACGGCGCGTGACCTTCAATCAAAGCTCAAAGAGAAGGGATTGCCCTGGGATCTTGCAAAAGGATTCGATGGCTCCGCGCCGATATCGGCGCGTTTTATACCGGTTCAAGACTTTAAGGACGTTAAGAACATAAACTTTCACCTCAACGTCGACGGCGTGCTGAAGCAGAAAGGCAACACGTCGCTGATGTTATTTCCGTTCGATTACATAATTTCGTACATATCCAGATTTTTTACACTGCGGGTTGGTGATTTGATTTTCACAGGAACCCCCAAAGGAGTTGGTCCTGTTACCATTGGGAATTTGTTGACGGCGTATATCGAAAATGAGAAGCTTTTGGAATTTGAGGTCCGGTAACCTGCTGTTACTGGCTTTCAGCATTGGTGTGTCCAGCGTACAAGCACAGTACAGCGAACCGGAGATGCGGTTCACGCGTGACGAAAAGTATTTGTACCCTGTCAATCCGGGTACACCCGGCTCACTGGCCGGTAATATGGGTGAGCTTCGCACTTCGCACTTCCACTCGGGTATTGATATTCGTACCAACAACCAGATCGGACTCCCTGTAGTTGCCAGTAAGTCCGGTTATGTTTCACGCATTGGTATGAGTCCGACCGGCTTCGGCAACGTGATATATATAGCTCATCCCGATGGAAACACAACAGTGTACGCACACCTCGACCGCTTCGTCGATCGCCTGGCCGACTACGTCCGCAAGGAACAATATCGAAAGAAGACATTTTACATCGACCTGTGGCTGAACAAGAACGAATTTCCCGTCGAGCAAGGTGAACTCATCGGCATTTCAGGAAATACCGGAAGTTCGGGAGGCCCTCACCTGCACTTCGACATTCGCGACAAAAACAACAACGCGCTAAACCCACTCGATTTCGGATTCGAAGAAATCGTTGACGATGCCCCTCCCGTTGTGGAGAAAGTCGCGCTCGTGACTCTTGATCCTGACGCCCGCATCAACGACCGCTTTGGACGTTTTGAGTTCTACGCCTACCGTACCGGCAATGCTTACACGCTGCGCACGCCGATACTTGCTCATGGGAAAATAGGAATTGAAATACTCGCTAAAGACAAATTCCGGGCACGCGATCCCTTCTACGGTGGCGTGAACTTCATTGACGTACAGGTCAACGACAAGCCGTTCTTCCGGCAGGCCATAGAGAAGATTGACATCACCGAATCACGCCGGATTCACGTGCTCATGAACTACAAAACGCTAAACACGTCCGGAAAGCGATTCTACAAACTTTATGTTGACGATGGCAATACGTTGCCCTATTACAAGTCGTCTCCCACGCGCGGAATGCTCAACGTCAAAGGCGAAGGCGACATGAAGGTCGAGGTAAAGATGAAGGATTCCTTCGCCAATACAAGCACGCTCAACCTTACGCTTCGTCCCTCGCCTCCTTCCAGCCAGGTAAAGAATCTGCCCGCAGCAGGACCCTATCCTACCGGTGAAATACTTGGCAACGTGCTGATGGTCACGTCACGGCCTGCACCCGGCGAGGATCAAAAGGCCTTCCTCTACGTTCGCGATTCCGTCGTCCAGATTGAACCGGCGTATGGTAACCAGGCAGGTATGGTATACCTTATCGACCTGCGAAAGGTGCTACCCGACTCAGTCATTGTGTACGATAAAACCTACGTCACGAATCTCCGTTCGCGCATCCCTCCGTCCGTCGAGTACAAATATTACAGCGACGACCTCAACATTACCTTTCCTGCCAACGCGTTGTATGATACCCTGTACTTTGGCAGCTCGTATCGGATCAACCCTGACGACAGCACGGAGATTTATGTAATCGGCGACAAGGATATTCCCCTGCGAAGCAATATTTCCGTTTCACTGAAGACGAAAAAGTTCTACCTTCGAAGCAAGCAGATCGGGATTTACCGGATCGAAGGCAACAGGAAAACTTATCTTGGCGGTGCCTTCACTAACGGAAGGATATCTTTTCAAACGCGTGAGTTTGGAGAGTTCACGGTGCTGACCGACAGCATTGCGCCGACCATTCGCCCTGTGGCAGTTAACAGTTCCGTCGCGAGATTCCGGATAGGTGATGATCTTTCCGGTATCGATTCCTACGAGGCTACGATTGCCGGTGAGTGGCTGCTAATGCACTACGACGCCAAGTCGGGATCACTGTGGTCTGAGAAGCTGGATAAGTCCCGACCCCTCAAGGGTGAGCTCGTGCTTACGGTTCGCGACAACGCGGGCAACACACAGGTCTTCAGACAAACGATTCAATGAAGGAATTAAAGGCTGGCGACAAAGCGCCTGATTTTACCGCCACCGACCAGGATGGCAAGACTGTAAAACTATCCTCACTCCGCGGTCAGAAAGTTGTGTTGTACTTCTATCCCCGCGACATGACGCCCGGATGTACAGCGGAAGCCTGCAACCTTCGCGACAACTACAAGGCGCTGACCAAAGCCGGTTATGAAGTGCTTGGAATCAGCACGGACACAGAACAATCTCACCAAAAGTTCATCGCCAAGGAACGCCTACCCTTCAGGCTTCTCGCCGACGTAGACAAAAAGGTTCACAACCTTTACGGAACCTGGGTAGAGAAATCGCTGTACGGCCGCAAATACATGGGCACCGCCCGCAAGACTTTTGTTATCGACGAGAAGGGCGTCATCGAACGCATCATTGATAAGGTCAATACGAAGGACCACGCCGCACAGATTTTGGATAAGGACGTAACGGCCCCCAGGAAGAAGGCGGCGGTAAAGAAGACCGTTTCCCGCAAGAAATAGACGCATTCAGATCCAGATGCAGACTTTGGGCATTATAATGTCTGCGTCTGCGTCTGCCTCTGCAACCGAAAGGCGATTGCGTAATCGGTGTGTGCGAAATTTGGAGCATGCACACCCGCCCCTTATATTCGCGCAACACATTCGCGCAAACACTTCAAAATGGCTCAGCCTGATCTCGACAAGCTCAAGAAACTCTGCACTCAAATTCGTCGCGATATCGTTCGCATGGTTCATGCCTGCCAGTCCGGCCACCCCGGTGGTTCGCTTGGATGCACGGAATTCTTCGTCGCGCTCTACTTCCACATATTGAAGCACGACCCGAAGTTCAATATGGAAGGACATGGCGAAGACCTTTTCTTCCTGTCGAACGGGCACATCTCACCCGTGTGGTACGCGACGCTCGCGCGCGCGGGATACTTTGAAGTGTCAGAACTGGCCACATTCCGTCGCATCAATTCAAGGTTACAGGGTCACCCTGCTACGCATGAACACCTGCCTGGCGTTCGGGTGGCTTCGGGTTCGTTGGGACAGGGACTGTCGGTTGCCATCGGAGCAGCACAGGCTAAAAAGCTGAATGGTGACGACAGGTTTGTCTACGTCCTCATGGGTGATGGCGAACAGGACGAGGGCCAGATCTGGGAAGCAGCAGCCTATGCTGCACATCATAAGGTCGACAATCTGATCGCAACCATCGACCACAATGGTCAACAGATCGATGGTCCGACAAAGGAAGTTCTGGATCTGCGCGACCTGCGAAGAAAGTATGAAGCCTTCGGCTGGGAAGTTCAGGAGTTTGATGGAAACGACCTGGAATTGACGATCAAATCCCTGGAGAATGCCCGCGCGTTGGCACGACGTGGCAAGCCCGTAGTTAACATCATGAATACCGTCATGGGCAAGGGTGTCGATTTCATGGAAGGATCTCACAAATGGCATGGCATTGCGCCTGATGACGCCCAACTCGAACAGGCCCTGGTCCAACTCGAGGAGACAATCGGTGATTACTGAGCCGGAAAGCGCCGATACCGGCACTTTTCTTGCATACTAACACGCAACCTCAGCAGGATTCGTTAAACTGCTGAAAAGGGGCCATATCCGATTTCAGGTGCGTTACATTACCATTCTTATCGCAGTATTTCTCATCGCTGCCGCGACCATACCGACGTTTGCGCAGCGCAAGGTCCAGCAAAAAGTACCTGAGCGAACCCGGATACTTTTCCTTCTCGACGGTTCCGGTTCGATGATGGGTATCTGGCATAACGGCGAGTCGCGCATTGAAGTGGCAAAACGCATCCTCACACGGCTTGTCGACTCTCTGCGCGCAAACGAAAATCTGGAGCTTGCGCTGCGGGTATATGGCCACCGTTATTCACGTCAATCCAACAACTGTCAGGATACGAAACTTGAAGTGCCTTTCGGGCCGCGTAACCACGATCAGATCATCGCGAAGCTGAAAGAGATTGTACCCAAGGGCGTAACACCAATTACCTACTCGCTACTCCAGGCCGCTACCGATTTCCCGACCAGCCCCGGATATCGCAACATCCTCATCCTGATCACGGACGGCGTAGAATCTTGTGAAGGTGACCCTTGTGCGACCTCAATCGAACTTCAGCGGCGCGGCGTATTTCTTCGGCCTTTCATTATTGGCCTTGGTCTTCAGGGTGGAAAGGTACTGGAGTGCGCGGGACAGTATTTTGACTCCGGCAATTCCACCAGCTTCAACAAAGTGCTGAACGACGCGATACAAACTACATTCTCGACCACCAGCGTCAGCGTTGAGTTGCTCGACAAGGACGGGAATCCGGACGAGACAAACATCGACGTGTCCTTCCTCAACGGGATGACTGGTACGCCCTTCTATGAGTTTGTTCACTACCTGGATGCAAGGGGTCGCCCCGATACGGTGATCATTGATCCCGTCAACAGTTATACCGTTGTGGTGAACACCGTACCGCCGGTAGTTCGTCACAACGTCAACATCGTTAACGGCCGACATAACGTCATTTCAATCCCGGTGCCGCAGGGCAATCTGATCGTCAAGCAGGATGGTCGCCGGTCAGGCTTCCAGGTGGTTGTACGTACGGTAAATGATCATCGCATCATCAACACGCAGATGGCCAACGAAACATTTCGCTACCTCGCAGGCTCGTATCGCATCGAGACCCTCACCCTACCCCGCCGGCAGTTTGACGTTGTTATCGAGCCGGACAAGACGAAAACCATCGAGCTCCCCGCTCCCGGACTTGTCAACATCAATACGGTTTCACAAGGATACGGCAGCCTGTTTGAGCTTTTGGCGGACGGGACAGAACAATGGGTTTGTCATCTCGACCCGAGCCGCTCGCAGCACAGCATCACCCTGCTGCCCGGGAAATATAAGATTGCCTTCCGGGTGCGCGACTCAGGCGGTAGTAAGTACACCGGTATCAAAGTTTTCGAACTCTCACAGGGTCAGACACTCAATCTTTCCGTCTTCGACTAAGCTTTGCTGACCGGGCTTTGTTGCGCAGATTTCAGGACCTAATTTGCTCACGCGCTGGAAGAAACGGAAATAATTTCCGACTTTCGCGGCAACTCAATTCTAACCCGAATCTCTCAGGATTGCATGGCGACTAAATTCAAGTACACAGAGAAGAAAGATACGCGTTCCGGCTTTGGCGCCGGTCTGCTCGAACTGGGCAGAAAGAACCCCAACGTTGTCGGCTTATGCGCCGATCTCCTGGGGTCGATGAAGATGGGCGATTTCAAAAAGGAATTTCCCGACCGGTTCTTTCAGGTTGGCATTGCCGAAGCTAACATGATGGGAATTGCCGCTGGAATGGCAACCGTTGGAAAAATCCCCTTCACCGGCACTTTCGCAAATTTTTCCACCGGTCGCGTTTACGATCAGATCCGACAATCAATAGCCTACTCGCATAAGAACGTCAAGATATGTGCATCCCACGCCGGCCTGACGCTGGGAGAAGACGGCGCTACGCACCAGATCCTGGAAGATATCGGCATGATGAAAATGCTGCCCGGAATGACGGTGATCGTGCCTTGCGACTACAATCAAACCAAGGCGGCCACTATCGCGCTGGGCGACCACGTTGGTCCTGCCTATCTTCGATTCGGACGGCCAAGCTGGCCCATCTTCACGGAAGCCGATAAGCCATTCACCATTGGCAAGGCTGATACGCTCATCGAAGGCAAGGATGTAACAATATTCGCCTGCGGTCATATGGTATGGATTGCCATTGAAGCCGAGGCCGCACTGGCTGAAATGGGCATTAGTGTCGAGCTCATTAACGTGCATACCATAAAGCCGCTGGACGTCGAAGCCATTCTTGCGTCGGTTCGAAAGACAGGATGCGCTGTTACGTGTGAGGAGCACCAGATCAATGGAGGTCTCGGTGATTCGGTAGCGCAAGTGCTTAGTCGCTTCCAGCCTTCACCGCTCGAGATGGTGGCTGTCAACGACACCTTTGGGGAGAGCGGGCAGCCTGTGGAACTACTGGAGAAATATGGACTGAACACCAAGTCCATCATCTCTGCTGCGCAGCGCGCCATAGAGAGAAAGAAAGCCTCGAAGTGATGGAAATCGAAGTCAAAAGCGCCCCTATCCGCGACGCCGAGAGCCTCGAGGATTTCCGCGCGTTGCTGCGATCTGTGAGCCTTCCATGTGACGATCTGTCCCTCGACCGTCATCTGCTCCTCGGATATTACGAAGGCAACCGGCTTATCGGGACGGGTGCGCTGGAACTGTGCGGGCCGTATGCGCTCCTGCGCTCACTCGCGGTGAAGGATGCATTACGCGGACGATCGCTCGGCTCGCGCATCACGGATGAACTAATCGACCTGGCGCGGGAAAATAACGTCGAGAGGATTTATCTCCTGACAGAAACCGCTCGTCTGTTTTTTAAGCGAAAAGGATTCGTCGAAGTCGACCGCAAAGAAGTTCCCGCAGAAGTACAGGCATCGTCAGAGTTTTCAGGTGTATGCAGCGAAAGCGCCATCTGTATGACGAAGACACTGTAGGTGTGTTGGATAACTTGACAAATCACAAAACCATTGGCTACTGAAGTTTCTTTTCCGAAGAATCGGATCAACATGCTCCTTCTGGAGAATGTTCACCCCGTTGCTGTCGCCCGGTTGCGTGAAGAAGGTTTTAGTGTAGAGACGGAGAAGAAAGCTTTGTCGGAAGACGAGCTGTGTGAACGTATAAAAGACGTGTCGGTACTTGGCATTCGTTCCAAGACCCAGGTGACGAAACGCGTACTCGACAATGCCAAACGCCTTATGGTGATCGGTGCGTTTTGCATTGGCACGAATCAAATTGATCTGCGAACAGCTACGCAGAAAGGTATCGCCGTATTTAACGCACCGTTCAGCAACACGCGATCAGTAGTTGAGCTGGCTGTCGGTGAAATGATCATGCTCATTCGCAACATTCCCGACAAGTCGGTAAAGATGCATCAGGGCGTTTGGGATAAGTCGGCCAAGGGCAGCTACGAGATTCGTGGAAAGAAACTCGGCATTATCGGATACGGCAACATTGGCACACAGTTATCCGTGCTTGCAGAAGCACTGGGCATGAAGGTTCTGTACTACGATCGCGAAGAAAAGCTCGCGCTCGGCAACGCCGTGAAGTGCCGCAGCTTGAATGAGTTGCTGGAGCAGGCAGACGTGGTGACGCTGCATGTGGACGGTCGTGAATCAAACACCAATATGATCGGGCCGAATGAGTTCGATCTCATGAAAAAAGGGGTGATATTCCTCAATCTGAGTCGCGGCCATGTTGTCGACATCAATGCGCTCAGGGAAAACATTCTGTCAGGAAAAGTTGCTGGTTGTGGCATTGATGTATTTCCCGAAGAGCCTGCGAGCAACGATGAGGAATTTCTGTCGCCGCTTCGCGGTCTGCCTAACACTATTCTTACACCACACATTGGTGGAAGTACATCTGAGGCGCAGGAGAACATTGGATATTTTGTGCCGGCCAAGATTGCTGACTACATCAATACAGGCAGTACATCAAACAGCGTGAACTTCCCTAACCTCACTTTGCCAACATTGAAGGATGCGCATCGGTTGATTCACATTCACGAAAACGTTCCGGGTGTCATTGCACGCATTAACCGTTTGCTTGCCGACACCGGTGTCAACATCGTAGGTCAATACCTGAAGACGAACGAGCAAATTGGTTACGTAATTACGGACATCAACAAGGCGTACGACAAAGAAGTGATCAAGGCACTACGCAAGGTAGAGCACACCATTAAGTTCAGGGTATTGTATTGACGGGCAGAAAAAGAAAGAACCCACCAGATCCGGAGAGGTGTTTCTGAACCTCCAAAAGACAGGTTTTGAGCTGCCCATTCGCCGCAACCTTCCACTGTTATCCTGCTTTTAGGGCGAGGCCCCGACGAGTCGGGGTGAGGCCTGGTTTTGTCAAAGGGCTTCACTCGGCATTGTTTTCGTGTTAGGTTCAGCAAACGTGTCCCGGATCCGAGTGGATTCAACGCTAAAATACGACAATAAAGATTCCGGTGGACTCTTGATAAATTTCTAATTTTTCAACAAGCACGCAGAAATCCTTCAGTACTGTTCGCCCTCCAAAAATCGTACCTTGCGATTCGTATGATCAACCTTCAAACCGGACCGTCCCAACTCTTTCATTCAGTTCGCGATCACGTACGTCAGGCGTTTAAACTTCGTATTCCTGAAATGTTGCCTGAAAGCGACGAGGCCCGCGAACTGGTGCAGCAGGTGGCAAAGCAATTGAAGACGTTACTTGATATTCCGAACACGCATGACGTATTGTTTCTTCCTGAAACAGCCTCCTTTGTTGATGAAGCGATACGCGTGTCGAGTGGCAATTCATTACTTTCTCACGACGACTTGCTGACTGAGGACCTGACGACAGACAACAACGCAAAACTCTTCATCACGCGTCACACGGAAAGAAGCGGTACTTCGTTGCCTCAGAATACATTCGCGCGTTTACGCGAGAAGGTTAACGACAAGCTCGTTGCAGTGGATGCTTCGCTGGCGTGGCCTTACGCCTCTCTCCCATTGGAAAGTGTTGACGCGGTCTTCCTCGAATTTCATTTTGGATTTGGAATGCCGGCAGGACTTGGTGCGGCTGTCGTCAATGAACGATGGCAACAAAATCTTCCTTTATCAAAACCGGGGGCAATTCATCCCGCTCTAAATCTTACCTGGGTTTCGGTTCTGGGTGGTGTGCTGGGTGATATGTTAAGCAGAGGGATAATTACCATTCGTCGCGAGATCGAGTATAAGTCGTCCTTGCTTTATCATTTGCTTGATCAGCATCCGTTGATCCAACCGATAGTTAAGGAAAAGGCTATACGTTCCAGGACGTTAATTGGTGCCCGTTCGGGCGACATAGGGCGGGTGGAAAGTGAACTCCGAAAGCACGCCATTTCAGCTTGTTTCATGGGGAATAACGTTTGGTTTGCCAACTTCCCGTCGCATTCGAAGGAGCAATACGAGCGGCTCGCCGACATTCTTTCGGCCATCCGGTAGCAAAATCGCAACTTGCAGCATTTTTAAACCCTTTCGGGCCGAAGTGGTCTAACCCGCATACCTGAATCCTGCACTTTGGACGACAGAGCGCTCTTGGAAAAAATTCGTAATCCGGAAACGCGGAATTACGGCTTTAACCTGCTGGTACGCGCGTACCAGCAAAAGGTGTATTGGCATGTCCGGAAGATGGTAATCGACCACGACGACGCTGACGATGTCACGCAGGAGGTGTTCATTAAGGTGCACCGCAATATCGACAGCTTTCGGGAGGATGCCCGACTTTTCACGTGGATCTACCGGATTGCCACCAACGAGTGCCTCAATTTCCTCCAACGCAAGAAAAGACGCTTCTTCCTTCCGATTGGCGATGTTGAGAGTGAGTTGTCCGGAAAGCTGGACTCGATGCCTGGCCTGAATGGCGACGAAATTCAGCTCAAGCTTCAAAAAGCGCTGCTTACGCTTCCTACCCGTCAGCGGATGGTTTTTAACATGAAATACTTCGATGATATGACGTACGAGGATATCTCGGAAATCACGAACACCAGCGTGGGAGCACTGAAGGCCAGTTATCACCATGCGGTAAAAAAAATCGAGGAACTTCTGAAAAGCGACTAAACCCTACCATGGAAAATCTGTCAAATATCCAGCAATGAAAAAGCTTGAAGACATACCCAGGAAGAAGATTTTTGACGTGCCCGAGGGCTATTTTGATCAGCTCCCCGGTCGTATACAGGCCCGGATTGCGGCCGAAAGCCGCGACCGTTCCCCTTCCTGGCTGTGGGGCGGGGCCGTCCGGTATGCCTTGCCGATCCTTATCGCCGGCGCAATATTCGCCGGATGGTGGCTGAAAAAGGCACCTGAGGACCCTGAGGCGATTCTCGCTTCCATAGAGACCGAGCAACTGGTGACTTATCTCGAGGAATATGGACTCGTTACTGAGGATCTCATCCCCTACGGAGATCTGACCACGGAAGATGTGGCTGCCATCGAGAATGAAGTGTACGAGACTACATTCGATGAGGATGAGCTGGAAATGCTGCTGGACGAGTTTACGCTTGATATTAACGATACCTTGAAACAATGAAAAAGATGAAGAACCTGTTGATGCTTGCCCTTGTAGCCTTGAGCGCGTCTTTCGCTTATGCTCAGGAGCCTGAAGAAATTGAAGCAGAGACCCGGCCGGAAGTCGCCGCCCGCATTGACGCCGCGCGCGCCGCCTACATCACGGAAAGACTTGGCCTTACTCCCGAGCAAGCCGAACGCTTTTGGCCGATCTATCGCGAATTTGCCACCAAACGCCAGGAACTCCGGCAGCGCTATCGCGAGGCCAGGAGACAAGGCACTGATGAGAAAGAGCTTGTCAATCTTGGGCTGGAAATCCGGCAAAAGGAACTCGACCTGGAAAAGGATTATTCAGGCAGGATGATGCAGGTAATCCCTGCGGAAAAACTGGTCCGCCTGCGCAATGCTGAACAGGAATTCACACGAATCATATTGCGTCAGGTCCAGCAACGCCGACAGCAAATGGATCGTAGACAAGAATTTCGGGAGCGGCATCAGGAAAGGCTGCGGCAACGCAACAACTGATAGCACAGGCGCATGCGCAGCCGCTACTTAGTAGGCTTACTGTTTTGTGCCGGGTCCCTGGCGCCCTTGCGCGCCCAGGTACCCGACTCAATTAAAACTACCCCAGACTCCCTTCTCACCTACGCTGATTCGCTGGCGATCTTTCGTCTTATTGACAGCCTGATGACGATGGAAGAAGAAGGGGCTTCTAGCCTCTCGCTCAGGCTCGGCTACAACAGCAATATTCTCGATGCTGGTCGGACGCTCGGCATATCACAGTTTGGTCTGTCCCCCGGAATTACGTACTACCACAAGTCGGGTTTGTATGCCGACGTCACGGCCTACTGGAGCCGCGACTTCGAGCCTAACCTCTATCTGACGACGATGTCCGTCGGATACCTTTACATGATCAGCGAAAGAATCTCCGTGCTGGGATCGTTCGACCACTTCTTTTACAACTATGAGGATGATTACTACGTCCCGTATTCGAACTCAGCAAGTGTCTCAGGTATGGTAGACTTCAAGCCCGTCTCTTTCCGTCTGGATTATTCCCTTTACTTTGGCGACGCCATGGCGAACCGAATCATGCCCGGCGTCAACGCCAATCTGAGAAAAACCGATTTTCTTGGATTCGATCGGATCACCTTCTATCCCTCAGTTTATATCCTACTGGGCGACCAGCGGATTACTGAAATTGAAATCGTACGACGAACGAGTCTTGAAGACATTTTGAAATTCGGCGACCGATTTGGTTACCGCATCACTGAGCGCACTGTCTTCGGCATCATGAACTACGCCTTCAGCGCTCCTCTTAACCTCACCGTTGGCAACTGGCTTTTCAATATCACCTACACCTACAACATTCCTCGCCCTGTTGCTGACGAACCGCTGGCCCTGGAAAACAGCGGATACTTGTCAGCGAGCGTTGTATTTAATCTTGATTTGTAGAATTCCCTTAAGAACCACCTGTCATCCTGAGCGGTGGACGCGCGCCGGCATGTGCGAGCGAAGGCCCCCCATTGAGCTCGCACAATCACCTCGCCCTTTGACCTTACTTTCTATTTCCATATTTTGTCCCCTTATACCTGGATACAATGAAAGGCATTAACTGGCTGAAAGTCTGTTGTTTATTAGGATACACTTTAACTATTACAAATACTTGCTTTGCCCAGGAACCCCGTTGGCAACAGCGCGCGGACTACTTCATGCATGTCGTCCTGGATGTAAAAACGCATATCCTTAAAGGCACCCAGAAACTTGTCTACCACAACAATTCACCCGACACTTTAACGAAGGTTTACTATCATCTCTACTTCAACGCCTTCCAACCGGGAAGCATGATGGATGTCCGGTCGCGATACATAGCAGATCCGGATCAAAGGATTGGAGATCGTATCTCAAAGCTTCAGCCGGATGAAATCGGCTACCAAAAGGTGAGTGCATTGAAGCAAGATGGAATGCCAGTTGTCACCAAACAATATGGAACGCTCTTGGAAGTGCAACTGGCGAAGCCGCTGCTACCGCGCAGCGCAACGGTCCTCGAATTGCAGTTCGAAGCGCAAGTCCCGATTCAGATTCGCCGCTCCGGGCGTAATAACAGTGAAGGGATCGACTACTCCATGGCGCAATGGTATCCTAAATTAGCCGAGTATGATCCTGAAGGATGGCACCTGAATCCCTACGTGGCTCGCGAATTCCATGCCGTATGGGGTGACTACCAGGTGAATATTACCATCGACTCGCGATATGTCGTCGCGGGCACAGGCGTGCTCGTCAATGCCGATTCTATCGGACATGGTTATGAGTCGAACAGCAAGACGGCAGAAAAGGCAAGAAAGAGAAACGGCGCAACACTTACGTGGCGCTTTCGCGCGAGCAACGTACACGACTTTGCCTGGGCTGCTGATCCTGATTACCGGCACCTTCGTACACGCGTTCCCAACGGACCGGAGCTTCACTTCTTTTATCAACCGAACTCAAAGACAAAGGTTTGGGAAAGCCTTCCTGAGCTGACCGTACGCTTCTTCCAGTTCATGAATGAACACGTCGGCCCATATCCTTACGAGACATACTCTGTGATACAGGCTGGCGACGGAGGAATGGAATACGCAATGTGCACCTTCGTGGTAGGTGAAGGCAAGCCGGCCAGTACGATAAGCACGGTCTATCACGAAGCTGCCCACGCCTGGTTCCAGGGCGTCGTTGCTACCAACGAGGCGGCATATGCCTGGATGGACGAAGGCTTCGCGCAGTATTACCAAAACGAGGCCAAGGCCGCGATCCTCGATGAGGCAGAGCCGCACAGACGCGTCTATGACGGATACCGCGCCGTGGTGCGCGCCGGAAAGGAGGAGCCGATGGCACAATGGGCTGACTTCTTCACGACCAACGATGCGTATCGCACGGCTTCCTATTTCAAAGGGTGCATTATCCTGAGACACCTGAAGTACATTGTCGGCGACGAAAACTTCCGCAAAGCCATGCGAGCCTACTACGCAACCTGGCAGTTCCGTCACCCCAATCCGTCGGACTTCATCCGCATTATGGAGAAAGCGTCGGGTATGCAACTCAAGTGGTATCTCAATCTGTGGGTACATACGACGAAACAAATCGACTACGCCGTACAAGGCGTTGAGACCAACCCGGGAAGTTCTGTCGTTCGGCTCACGCGTAAGGGCGAACTCCCGATGCCCATCGATTTAAAGGTCACTTATCGGGACGGCACAGAGCAGATGGTTCACATTCCCCTCAATGAAACGGTAGCTACCAAACCTGTAGCGCCGTCGTGGCACGTGGCGCCGACCTGGAATTGGGTTGAACCCAACTACTTTTTGGAGCTGAGCCATCCTGGGAAGCAGGTCGCACGGATCGACATTGATCCCTCCGGTGTCCTCGCCGATGTGATACCTCAGGACAATTCCCTGATTGTTTCTCCGGGAGAATAGGTGGCTGCCGTCACCTTTCCAAAATGTCGTTTTCATTATAACTTTAGAGCACATATTTCAACACGATGACCGCTGAACAGGCTGCCCGGGAAATTCAGAAACTGACTGAAGAGATAAACAGGCACAACGAGTTATACTACCAGCAGCACCGCACTGAAATCAGCGACTATGAATTCGACCAGCTGTTAGCGAAGCTTGCAGCACTGGAAGAGCAATTCCCTCAATTCAAGAGCCCGGATTCCCCAACACAGCGCGTTGGAGGAACCATCACCAAGGAATTCGCCACTGTCTATCACAGGTACCCAATGCTCTCACTGGGCAACACATACAGCCGGGAAGAGCTTGAGGAATTTGACGGACGCGTTAAGCGCGCTCTCGAGGGAGAGTCGTACGAATATTTCTGCGAAATGAAATTCGACGGTGTGTCCATCAGTCTCACCTATGAGAATGGTCGCCTGGTGCGCGGCGTGACACGTGGCGACGGTGTGAGAGGCGATGATGTCACCGTTAACATCAAAACGATACGAAACATACCCCTTACCGTTAAGGGAGATGTTCCGCCCATGTTTGAAGTACGCGGCGAAGTGTTCCTTCCGCGAAAAGTATTTGAAGCCCTCAATCGCGAACGCGAAGACATTGGTGAGGAGCGTTACGCCAACGCGCGCAACACAGCCTCCGGAACGTTGAAGATGCAGGATTCAGCGGAAGTTGCGCGCCGCAAGCTCGATTGTTATGTCTACGCGCTGCTCGGTGATGACCTCGATGTCGAAAGCCATGAAGAAGGCATTCACCTCCTGGAAAAGTGGCGGTTCAATGTGTCACCGACGTATCGGAAGTGCGCTACATTAAGAGACGTCTTTGACTATATCGACGAGTGGGAAACCAAACGGGCGACGCTCCCGCTTGAAACGGATGGCGTAGTGATCAAGATCAACAGCCTCAGTCAACAGGAACGACTGGGATACACAGCAAAGAGTCCACGATGGGCCATTGCCTACAAATACAAGCCGGAAAGCCAAAGCACGAAGCTCAAGAGCATCACCTACCAGGTAGGAAGAACGGGCGCGATTACGCCGGTCGCCGAGCTTGAGCCGATCTTCTTGTCGGGAACGACGGTTAAGCGCGCATCATTGCACAACGCGAATGAGATTGCGCGGCTTGATCTGCGTGTGGGAGATTACGTCTTCGTTGAGAAGGGCGGAGAAATCATTCCCAAAGTGACGGGTGTCGACCTCTCGAAGCGTGCGCCCAACGCGGAGCCCGTAACGTACATCAGTAATTGTCCTGAATGCGGGACACCGCTCATTCGTCATGAAGGTGAAGCGGCACACTACTGTCCGAACACTACCGGATGTCCACCTCAGATTACAGGACGTATCGAGCATTTCATTCAGCGGAGGGCGATGGATATCGAATCCCTGGGCGAGAAGACGATAGACCAATTATATCGTCTTGGCCTGGTGAAAAGTCCGGCCGATCTCTACGACCTCACCCGAGAGGACATCATGAAGCTGGAGGGTTTTAAGGAACTATCCACGCAGAATGTGCTCAAGGGTATTGAGGCATCGAAGAATGCTCCATTTGCCAACGTGCTTTTTGCATTGGGGATTCGTTATGTCGGGCAGACCGTAGCTGCGAAGCTGGCGCGCCATTTCAAGAACATCGACAACCTTGCAAACGCCAGTGTTGAAGAGTTGCTGGCCGCTCCGGAAGTCGGCGAAAAAATCGCGCAAAGTATCTGGTCGTTCTTCAGGGATCGGGAGAATATCCGGGAAGTGGAGCGACTAAAGAAAGCGGGGCTTTCATTTGCAGTTGATGAGAAAACCGTCAGTCAGGTAAGCAACAAGTTGAACAACAAATCATTTGTCATATCCGGCGTTTTCAGGAATTATGAGCGCGATCAACTCAAGGAGATCATTGTGAGCAATGGGGGCCGGGTCCTTTCGTCTGTATCAGGCAAGCTGGACTATCTTCTCGCTGGCGAGAACATGGGTCCAGCTAAACTGGAAAAGGCCAAAAAAAACGGCGTTACGATTATCACTGAAGAAGAGTTCGAGTCGCTCTTAAAGGGAAATTGAGTATACTTCGGGATGTTTAATTTTCTGCAAATCAGTACGAACAATCATCTGAGGAAGAACAAGTCCGTGCGCACCTGTCTTCCTTATGCAGAAGCGCAAAAGGTGGGCATCCTGTTCACGGTGGAAGACAAGCAGAAGCACAACAACATCAAGGACCTTGTGAAGAGGCTCGAAAAGGATGGCAAGAAGGTGACGGTGCTGTGCTTTCTCCCGGACGACAAGCAGAATTATGAATTCCTGTTTGATTTCTTTACGAAGAAGGACTTCAACATGTGGGGGAATGTTACCTCTCCCCTCGCCCTGAAATTCGCCAACATTGAGTTCGATTATCTTTTCTATCTGGACACCGATCCGAATCCGTTAATTCTTAATTTGCTGGCGCGGTGCAAAGCAAAATGCCGTCTCGGCCATTACTGGGAAACCGGAAAGCCGTTTTTTGAGTTTATGGTCGAAAGCAAAGGCGGACCGCATGAGTTAATGGAGAGTCTGTACAAATACACAACGCGATTGCGATAACCCGATGAAGAAGCTTATCGGTACCGGGGTTGCCCTGGTCACACCTTTTGAAAAAGATGGGGCGATAGATTACAAGAGCCTGAAAAAGCTGTTGCGCCATACCGCCAACGGTGGTGTCGATTATTTTGTCGTTTTGGGGACAACCGGCGAATCAGCTACGCTGTCACGCGATGAAAAAGCTGACGTACTCCGGTTTGTACTGGACAATAATCCCCGGAAGCTTCCCGTGGTGTTCGGCATAGGCAGTAACGATACGCGTCACGTGCTCGAAGAAATACACGCAACGGATTTCACGGGTGTTGATGCTGTGCTTTCGGTATGTCCCTATTATAACAAACCCTCGCAGGAAGGCGTTGTGATGCACTTTACGGCGGTTGCAGATGCATGCCCGGTTCCGATCATTATCTACAATATTCCCGGGCGCACCGGCACCAACATTACGGCAGAAACGATGCTGCGACTCGCGGAGCATCCGAATATTGTTGCCGTCAAGGAGGCTTCAGGAAACCTCGAGCAATGCATGAAAATTGCGCAGGGAAAGCCGAAAGATTTTCTGCTGTTGTCGGGCGACGACCTGATGACGGTGCCCTTATACAGCATTGGAGCGCGTGGTGTGATTTCAGTGTTGGCGAACGCCTTTCCGGGCATTTTTGCGCGGATGAAGAAGTACGCGTTAGAGGGGCAATTCGAAAAGGCCAGTCGTGAACAATTCCGCCTTCTTGAAATCAATCCGCTGATGTATGCCGAAGGAAATCCGACCGGCGTAAAACAACTTCTTGCAGAAATGGGCATTTGCGGGCCTCATACACGTCTTCCGATGGCACCAGCTTCCGAGGAGTTGAGGAAAAAAATCGCGGATGCCTACGCGAAATCAAAAAGAAAGGGATAGCCGGTGTAGCTATCCCCTTAATATCTTCATTCTAAACTCAAAATCTCGATAAGCGCAATCAGCTGGCCTTGTTCTTTAATTCCTGAACTTCCGCCCGAATCGCCTGGGCAATGGTTTTCAGTTCCTGCATGCCTTTTCTAACACGGGTACCGGCAGCGCTGTTGCCCTTGTTGTAGAACTTATCAATGTCACTTTCCAGTGAAGCTATGAGATTTTTGAGTTCCTGAAATTTTTGCATTGCCTTAAGGATTTAAGATGGAAAATTTAAGTTT
>Ga0207873_1001981_pt1 | contig 17937 bp, 14 predicted proteins | sample BGWIniCompost_FD_187373 | JGI IMG/M metagenome (GOLD analysis project Ga0207873, IMG submission 187373) | Cellulose adapted compost microbial communities from Newby Island Compost Facility, Milpitas, CA, USA - BGW Initial Compost (SPAdes)... ...
GGGGACGGACTTCACCGACACGGACAACCATCTGTTCGAAGGGGACATCCTCCGGTTGTCGGCGGCGGGCATCACCCGTGGATGCAATCCGCCTGCGAATGACCAGTTCTGCCCCGATGACTTCATAACTCGCGAGCAGATGGCGGCGTTCTTCCACCGGGCCGACTCGGTCGGCTCCGTGCCATTGCGGATCCTCGCCCTCAACGACTTCCACGGCAACATCAACACGACGGGCGAGTGGCTCGGAAAGCCGGTGGGCCGTGCCGACTACCTGGCGACGTACATCCGCAACGAGCGCGCCGAGGTGAAGAACTCGATCTTCGTGTCGGCTGGTGACCTGATCGGGGCGTCGCCGCTCGTGTCGGCGCTCTTCCAGGACGAGCCGACAATCGAGGCGATGAACCTCATCGGATTGGAACTCAACGCCGTCGGCAACCACGAATTCGATGAAGGGCCGGCGGAGTTGCGCCGCATGCAGAACGGCGGGGCACATCCGACGATCCCGGACGCCGACGGTGAGCCGTTCACCGGGGCCGACTTCCAGTTCCTGGCGGCCAACGTGACCGTCGATGCCTCCGGCGACACGCTCTTCCCGCCCTATTCGGTCAAGACCTATTGGAACGAGAAGGTCGCCTTCATCGGGATGACCCTCGAGGGAACCCCGACGATCGTCACCCAGGAGGGTGTGGCCGGTCTCACGTTCCACGACGAGGTAGAGACCGTGAACGCCCTCGTTCCTGAGCTGCAAGCCCAGGGCATCGAGGCGATCGTCGTGCTCCTCCACGAGGGCGGCTTCTCGGACGGTGGGCCCGAAGGCGACGAATGTCTGGACGGTCTGACCGGTCCGCTCGCCGACATCGTCGCCGGCTTCGACGACGCCGTCGACCTCGTCATCGCCGGCCATGTCAACGACGAGTTCGTCTGCGAAGTGGACGGCAAGTGGGTGACGATGGCCGACAACGCCGGGCGTCTGTTCACCGAGATCGACGTCCGCATCGACCGGGGCACCGGCGACCTCGAGGTGGTGAGGATCGACAACGTCCCGACCTACCACGAGGGCCAGACGGCGGCAGAGGACCTCACCGAGTTGATAACCAAGTACGAGGAACTCTCGGCCGAAGCGGCCAACCAGGTGATCGGGACCATCACCGCCGACATCCCCGAGGACTACGACGACTCGGGCGAGTCGCCGGTCGGCAACCTGATCGCTGATGCCCAGTTGGCGGCCACCCAGGCAGCGCCGGCGAACGCCGTGGTGGCGTTCATGAATCCGGGCGGCATCCGCACCGATGCCGGTTTCGTCTTCGCCCCCAGTGGCAGCGAGGGCCCGGGTGAGGTGACCTACGGCGAGGCATTCGCCGTGCAACCGTTCGGCAACAGCCTCGTGACGATGACGCTCACCGGCGCCCAGATCGAGACGCTGCTCGAGCAGCAGTGGGAGGGCCAGGATCCGCCCGGTCGGGTCCTCCAGGTCTCGGAGGGCTTCAGCTACACGTGGGATCCCAACGCTCCAGTGGGCGACCGGGTCGACCCGGCGACCATCACGATCGACGGGACCCCGATAGACCTGAACGCCAGCTACCGCGTCACCGTCAACAGCTTCCTGGCCGACGGAGGCGACAACTTCGTGGTGCTGCGGGAAGGCACCGACCGGGTGGGCGGTGATGTCGATCTCGACGCCCTGGTGGACTACTTCGCGGCCAACAGCCCGATCGATCCACCGGCGACGGACCGGATCGACGTCGTCGCTGCTCCCTGATCCGACAGACCGGCGAAACGATGAGGAGGGCGGCCGATGGGCCGCCCTCCTTTTTCGTGGGTATCTGCAGTTCGGAGCTCAGCCGGCCAGAGCGGGGATGATCTTTTCCCCGTAGGCCTGGAGAGTCCCCTCCTTGTTGTCGTGCATCAGGTAGATGCCGAACTGGTCGACGCCCAGGTCCCTCAACTCGGACAACTTGGCGATGTGGTCCTCGACCGTGCCGAGCACGCAGAAGCGGTCCACGATGTCGTCGGGGACGAAGTCGGTCGAGGGGTTGTCGGACCTGCCGTGGTGGTCGTAGTCGTAGCCCTTGCGGGCGTCGATGTAGTCGGTGAGGACCTTGGGGATGGGGCCGTCCTTGCCGTACCGCTCCACGAGGTCAGCGACGTGGTTGCCGACCATCCCGCCGAACCACCTCACCTGGTCGCGCTGGTGGGCGATGTCGTCGCCGACGTATGCCGGGGCGACCACACAGATGGCGATCTCGTCGGGATCCCGGCCGGCTCGTTCCGCCGCCTCGCGGACGGTTCCCATCGTCCATTCGAGGATCTGGGGGTCGGCGAGTTGGAGGATGAACCCGTCGCAGTGCTCCCCGATGGTGGCGAGCGCCTTGGGCCCGTAGCCGGCTCCCCACATCGGCAGCTCCCAGCCTCCCCCCTCCGGGATCCAGGGGATCCGCAGCTCCTTGCCGTTGTAGACGACGGACTCGCCGGCCACCAGGGCCTTGATGATCCGCATCGATTCGACCATCGTCTGCAGGGTCGTCGGCTGCTGATTGATGTAGCGGAGGGCGGAGTCACCTCGTCCCATGCCGCAAATCGTCCGCCCGTCGAACATCTCGTTCAGCGTGGCGAACAACGACGCCAGAACCGTCCAGTCCCGTGTCCCCGGGTTCGTCACCATCGGGCCGACGATCATCCGCTCGGTCTGCGCCAGCATCTGCGAGTAGATGACGAACGGCTCCTGCCACAGGACGTGGGAGTCGAAGGTCCACCCGTAGGTGAACCCGTTCGCCTCAGCCAGCTTGGCCAGCTCGATGACCCTCGAGGCCGGTGGGTCGGTCTGGATGACTACACCGAACTCCATGACCACTTTCCCTCGCTGCACTCGGGCGGGGGCACGACCCCCCCGAAACCCCCGCGCGTCGTCATACTGGCGTGGACGCTGGTCGCGCCTGTCTTCGAACGGGAATCGTCCGCGGTTCGCGTCCGCTGCCGCCGCGGGAGGACTTCCGACTGCCGATTTCCGACTGCCGACTTCAGGGTCATGATCCGTGCTGGGGGAAGCCGAGATCCACGCCCCGATGCATCGGGTCGGGCCAGCGGCTGATGACGACCTTCTGTCGCGTGTAGAAGTCGACCCCGTACGGCCCGTAGATCGGGTGGGTTCCGAACAGTGAGTTCTTCCAGCCCCCGAAGCTGTAGAACGCCAACGGGACGGGAATCGGCAGGTTGATGCCGACCATGCCGACCTGTATCTGGTTCTGGAACAGGCGCGCCGCTCCCCCGTCGTTGGTGAACACGGCGGTGCCGTTGCCGTAGGGGTTGGCGTTGATCAGGTCGATAGCTTGCTGATACGTGTCCATCCGGACCGTCGACAGCACGGGCCCGAAGATCTCTTCCTTGTAGATCGTCATGTCGGGCGTGACTCTGTCGAACAGCGTCGGTGCCACGTAGAACCCGTTTTCGTAGCCTTCGGGGGCGTAGCCGCGGCCGTCGACCACGAGCTCGGCGCCTTCTTCGATGCCTTTCTCGATGTAGCCGAGGACGCGTTGGCGGTGCTCCGGGGTCACCAGCGGGCCCATCTCCGAGTCGGGATCGTCGCCCGGTCCAGTGCGCAGCTTCTCGATCCGCTCCAGCACCTTCGGCAGCAAACGGTCGGCGGCGTCGCCCACCGTCACCACGACCGAGATGGCCATGCACCGCTCACCTGCCGAGCCGAACCCAGCGGACACGGCGGCGTCGGCGGCCAGTTCCATGTCGGCGTCGGGCAGCACCACCATGTGGTTCTTCGCCCCGCCCAGAGCCTGGACACGTTTCCCGTGTTTGGTGCCGTTCTCGTAGATGTATCGGGCGATGGGGGTGGACCCGACGAAGGACACCGCGGCGATGTCGGGGTGCTCGAGGATCCGGTCCACCGCCACCTTGTCACCATGGACCACGTTGAACACACCCGGCGGCAGGCCCGCCTCCTCGAGCCACTGGGCGGCGAGGAGCGACGCCGACGGATCCTTCTCCGACGGCTTCAACACGAACGTGTTCCCCGCCGCGATCGCCAGCGGATACATCCACATGGGCACCATCGCTGGGAAGTTGAACGGGGTGATGCCCGCCACGACCCCCAGCGGTTGGCGGATCGTGTAGGTGTCCACGCCGGTGGAGACCTGCTCGGAGTACTCGCCTTTGGTGAGGTGAGCGATGTTGCAGGCGAATTCGATCACCTCCAGCCCGCGCTGCACCTCCCCTAGGGCGTCCGGGATGGTCTTGCCGTGTTCGGAGGTCAGCACCTCCGCCATCTCCCGGCGGCGCTCCGCCACGATGCGGCGGAAATCGAACATGACGTTCTGGCGGCGGGTGATCGGCACGTCTCGCCACTCCTCGAACGCCTTGCGGGCCGCCTCGACTGCGGCGTCCACCTCGGCCACCGTGGCCAGAGCCACCTCTCCTGTCTGCTCACCCGTCGCCGGGTTGTAGACCGGGCCGGTGCGCTCGGGCTCGGCGTCCCACGCCTTCCCGCCGATCCAATGTGCTATTCGTTTCATGGTTGCTCCCTGTGGAGGCGGGCTGTCCCGCTCTCCCCCTTCCTGTCAGTGGGCATATTGGTTGATGCCCCTCTTCACGTAGCGTCCGTGTCCCTTCTCGCCCAGGTACTCGCCGCTCGAGACGATCTTGCGGCCCCGGCTGAGCACCATGTCGACGGTTCCTGACACCTCCCAGCCTTCGTAGGCGGAGTAGTCGACCCGCATGTGCTGGTTCTCGACCGAGATGGTCTTCGACTGCCCGGGGTCGAAGATGACGATGTCGGCGTCGGATCCGACGGCGATGGTCCCCTTCTCGGGGTACATACCGAACATCTTCGCCGGAGCGGTGGAGCAGAGCTCGACCCAGCGGTTGAGCGTGATCCGCCCCTCCACGACACCGGCCTGATAGATGAGCTCCATCCGGGGCTCCACACCGGGCATGCCGTTGGGGATCTTCGAGAAGTCTCCTTCCCCGAGCCGCTTCTGGGCGATGAGGCCATCGAACTCGTCCATGCAGAACGGGCAGTGGTCGGTGGAGACGACCTGGAGGTCGTTGCCGCGCAGACCCCTCCAGAGCTCCTCCTGGTGGCCGGCTTCCCAGTCACGCAGCGGGGGCGAGCACACGTACTTGGCGCCCTCGAACCCGTTGCCCAGGTCGTCGAGGCCCAGTAGCAGGTACTGGGGGCATGTCTCGGCGAAAACGTTGAGGTCCTGGTCGCGGGCGATCGTCACCTCCTCCAGTGCCTCCATGGCGGAGAGATGGACGATGTAGAGCGGCGCCCCGGCCAGTTCCGCCAGCTTGATCGCCCGGTGGGTCGCCTCGCCTTCGAGGATCGACTTGCGGACGATGCCGTGATAGATGGGGTCGGTTTCGCCTCGCTGGAGGGCCTGCTCGACGAGGACGTCGATGGCGATGCCGTTCTCGGCGTGCATCATGATCGTCGAGCCGTTCTCCGATGCCTTCTGCATGGCCCGGAAGATCTGCCCGTCGTCGGAGTAGAAGACGCCGGGATAGGCCATGAACATCTTGTAGGAGGTGACGCCTTCGTCGAAGGCGGTCTCCATCTCCTTGAGCGTCTGCTCGTTGACGTCGGAGATGATCAGGTGGAACCCGTAGTCGATGGCGCAGTTGCCGTCAGCCTTCTCCCGCCAGGCCTCGAATCCCTCCATGAGGCTCGTGCCCCTGGTTTGGACGGCGAAGTCCACGATGGTGGTCGTGCCACCCCAAGCGGCGGCGCGCGTCCCGGTTTCGAACGTGTCGGAGGCGAAGGTGCCCCCGAACGGGAGTTCCATGTGGGTGTGGACGTCGATGCCGCCGGGGATCACGTACTTGCCGGCGGCGTCGATCGTCTCGTCGGCCGTCCAGTCGTGGCTGCCGGGAGCGGCTATGGCGACGATCTTCTCGCCCTCGATGAGGACGTCGGCGGGCACCCGGTCGGTTGCAGTGACGACGGTTCCGTTGGCGATGATTGTGCGTGCCATCGGCTCAGCCTCCTGTTGCTCGCTTCACGGCGGTTTCGAGGATCTCCAGACCCTCGGCCACCTCGTCGGCGGTGACGGTGAGGGGTGGGGCGATGCGCAGCGTGTTCCCGTAGAGCCCACCCTTGCCGATCAGCAGTCGTCCCGCCTTCGCTTCTTCCATCACCCGGGCCGTGAGGGCGGGGTCGGGGGTGCCGTCGGGTCGGCCGAATTCCACTCCCAGCATGAGACCCTTGCCTCTCACTTCGAGGACCTCGGGGACCTCGGCGGCGATGGAGTCGAGGCCCTCCTTCAGCTGGCCACCCATCTTGAAGGCGTTCGACTGCAGGTCGTGTTTCAGGACGTAATCGAGGTTGGCGAGAGCGCCGGCGGTGGACAACGGGTTTCCGCCGAAAGTGGAGATCGAGTTGGCGGCCAGGCAGTCCATGATCTCGGCGCGGGCGACCACCCCGGCGATCGCCAGCCCGTTCCCGAGTCCCTTGGCGAACGTCAAGATGTCGGGCGTGATCCCGTGGGCCTGGTAGCCCCAGAAGTGCTCACCGGTCCGGCCCCACCCCGTCTGGACCTCGTCGGAGATGAAGAGGATGCCGTGACGGTCGAGCACCTCCTCCATCGCGCCGAAGAAGCCGTCGGGCGGGGTGACGAAGCCGCCCACGCCCTGGATGGGCTCGGCGATCATCGCCGCCACGTCACCGGCGGTGGCGACCTCGAGGAGGTTCTCCAGGTCGGCGACGCAGGCAGCGGTGAACTCCTCGTCGGAAAGGTGCCCGAACGGCGAACGCAGCTTGTAGCCGCCGTGCACATAGACGACGTCGAACGGCGAAAGCGAGGTGGCCGACCACGCCCTCTGCCCGGTGATCGCCACCGTGGAGTGGGACTTCCCGTGGTAGCTACCGCGGATCGCCAGGATCTGGTTCGACCGCCGATACTGCGTCGCCAGCATCAAGGCGGTGTCGTTGGCCTCGGTGCCCGAGTTGGTGAAGAACACCTTGGCGTCGGGGATTCCCGACAGCTCGGCGATCTTCTCGGCGAGCTCGATCTGTGACTCGATCAGGTACAGGGTCGAGGTATGGACCATCTTCTCGGCCTGGGCCTTGATCGCCTCGACGATCTCCGGGACGTTGTACCCGGTCATCGTCGTCAGGATCCCGCCGAAGAAGTCGAGGTAGGTGACACCTTCGGCGTCCGTGACCCTCCTCCCCTGCCCGTCGACGAGCGAGATCGGCTCCTCGTAGTAGAGCGCCAGCCAGTTCGGCATCACCTGGCGATGCCTGGCGAGGAGTTCTGCGTGCACGCTCATGACACTTCCGGTTCCCGGCTGCCGATTTCCGACTTGGATCTCATGGCTCCACCAGGGACTGGTAGGCGTCGGGGCGACGGTCGCGATAGAACGCCCAGATCCGGCGAACCTCCTCGATCATGTCCATCTCGAGGTCCCGCACCACGAGTTCTTCGTCCGTGTCGGACGCCGCTTCGCCCACGATCTGGCCACGCGGGTCCACGAAGTAGGACGACCCATAGAAGTCGTTGTCGCCGAACGGTTCCTTGCCGACCCGGTTGATGGCCCCGATGAAGTACTCGTTGGCCACCGCCGCGGCCGGCTGCTCCAGCTTCCACAGGTACATGGACAGCCCGCGGCTGGTCGCCGACGGGTTGAACACGATCTTGGCGCCGGCGAGCCCGAGAGCGCGCCAGCCCTCGGGGAAGTGGCGGTCGTAGCAGATGTAGACCCCGATGCGGCCGACCTTGGTGTCGAACACCGGGTAGCCGAGGTTGCCGGGCCGGAAGTAGAACTTCTCCCAGAACCCGTTGACGTGGGGAATGTGGGTCTTGCGGTATTTGCCGAGGTACGTCCCGTCGGCGTCGATCACGGCCGCCGTGTTGTAGTAGAAGCCCTCGTCGGCCTTCTCGAACATCGGCACGACCAGCACCATCTCGGTGTCCTTGGCGAGCTGGATCATCCGCTGCATGGTCGGGCCGTCGGGGATCGGCTCCGCATCGTCGAAGTGCACGTTGTCCTGCACCTGACAGAAGTACGGAGTGTTGAAGATCTCCTGGAAGCACATCACCTGGGCGCCCTCGTTGGCCGCCTGCTCGGCGTATTTGACGTGCTTGTCGACCATCGACTCTTTGTCGCCGGTCCACTCGGTCTGGAGAATTGCCGCTCTGACGATGTTGGACATGCTCGTCCTCCTCTCTCCCGGGGGGTGGGGCGACGCCAGGCCGCCCCACCCCTCTTACCTCGAGTTCTACTCGCCGCCCGGGCTGAGCTGCACCTCGACCCGCTCCCAGCCTTCGCCTCTCGTGTCGAGGCCGTCCTCTTCGAGGGCGGCGACCGCCGCTTCGGCCAGGTCGGAGCGGTAGACGTCCGGGCTGATCTCCACGCCTTGGAGGTCGGGGATCTGCGTCGTGGCGATTTCGACGGTCTGGTTCCACAGATCCTCGTTCATGACCCCGATCCCGTTGCTGGCCGGCCAGATCAAGGCGTTGATCTCGTTCATCATCCAGGTCTGGTGGCTCAAGCCGAGGGTGGAGCCGGCGTCGAGCACCGACTGGACGCAGTCGTCGGGGTTGTCGCGGCAGTAGATCCATCCCTCGAAGCTCGCCTCGAGGAACCGCTGGGCGACGTCCTCGTTCTCGGCGATCCAGTCGGCGTTGACCCAGATGGCGTCCTGGAGCATCGCCGTGCCGACGTCGTTGAAGTCGATGACGGTCAGGTCCTCGGGCTGGTAGAGCTCACCAGTCTCGGGATTCTCGGCCTCGAGGACCTGGGCGTACTCGTTGTACGTCATCGCCTCGGCGGCGTCGATCTCCCGGTTCAGGAGAGCGGTCATCGTGAAGTCCTGGGCGACGAGTTCGACGTCCTGGACGTCGAACTTCTCGATCGCAGCGAGCAGCTCGTACTCGTTGCCGAAGCCCCAGTTGCCGACCTTCTTGCCGGCCCAGTCCTCCGGCGAGTCGATGCCCGACTCGGCCCAGCTCACCATCAGGGTGCCGGAGCGCTCGAACACCTGGGCGATGTTGATGATGTCGGCGCCGGCTTCCCGGGAGACGAGTGCCTTCGGCACCCAGGCGATGCCGAACTCGGCTCCCCCGGAAGCCAGGACCTGCTGGGGGACGATGTCGACGCCGCCTTCGAGGATCTCGACCTCCAGACACCGGTCGGCGTAGTACCCCTGGTCGATGGCGGCGTAGTAGCCGGCGAACTGCGCCTGGGCGAACCATTGCAGCTGCAGCCGAACCTGGTCGGGGCTGTCGCACGCCTCCGCGTCAGAGCCGGTGTCCCCCTCCGTGCCGGCGGGTGCGGTGTCATCGGCTGGGGCCGTGTCGTCGGCTTCCTCGCCACCGCCACCGCAAGCGGCGAGGAAGAGCGCCAATACAGCCAACAGGGCCAGCAGGCGCCGATACGTCGTTGTCATCGTTCCTCCCAGGGTCGTTGTTGCCTCTCTCCGGCCATCGAAACCCTCCTCATTCCGTCGCTCGCAACGAAACGTGCCACGGCATGACGAGGCGCTCGCTGACCAGAACCACGAGATACATCCCGATGCCGAGCACGGCGGACACGAGGATCGCCGCCCAGGCGTCGGGGAACTGGAACAGCTGTGCCCGGTTGACGATGTATTGGCCGAGCACGTTCTGGGGCCCGCCGAAGTACTCGGCGATGATCGCCCCGATCAGAGAGAGGGGCACCGCCACCTTCATAGCCGTGAAGAAGTACGGGAGGGCGTTGGGTATACGGACCCGACGGAGCACCGTGTATGGGGAGGCGGCCATCGCCCGCATCAACTCCAGCTCGGACGGGTCCACTTCGGCGAGACCCCGCGTGGTGTTGGCCATCACCGGGAAGAACACCATGACGGCCACCACCGCCATCTTCGAGACAGGGTTGGTCGACCCGAACAGCTGGTTGAAGATCGGGGCGGTGGCGACGATCGGCATGGCGTTGACTGCGGCGGCGAAAGGCATCGCCCCGAGACGCAGCGTCGTCCAACGGGCCACGGCAGCGGCCGCCAGCACGCCGAGGACGGTGCCGATCACGAGGCCCCCGAGCGCCTCCCCCAGCGTTCGGAGCCCATAGGGCCAGATGGTGGCGGCGTTGCCGACGAAGGACGACCAGATCGCCGACGGCGCCGGGAGGATGAACGACTCGATGGAGAGGCTCTTGACGACGAGCTCCCAGAGGCCGACGACAGCGACGAAGGCGAGAATCGGAGCGACGGCGCGGTGGCGGAGCCACCTCACACCGTCACCTCCCTCTGGCGCAACGCCTCGCGGACCTCGGTGATCAGCTCGAAGAAGCGAGGGCTTTCGCGTACCTCGAAGTCGCGCGGCTGAGGCAGATCCACGGTTATGCGATGCGTGATGCGGCCCGGACGGGCGGACATGACCACCACCCTCGTCGAAAGGAAGACGGCTTCGGGGATGGAATGCGTGACGAACACGACAGTCGTGCCCGTGTCCCGCCATATGCGCATGAGCTCCTGCTGCATCGATTCCCGCGTCATTTCGTCCAGGGCGCCGAATGGCTCGTCCATGAGGAGAAGCGGCGGACGCTGACCGAGGGCCCGGGCAATCGCCACGCGCTGCTGCATACCGCCCGACAGCTGCCACGGGTAGTGGTCGGCGAACTCGGCGAGGTTCACCATCTGCAGCAGTTCGTCGGCTCGCGACCGCCGTTCCTCGGCCGGGACGCCGGCCAACTCCAGGGGAAGCTCGACGTTGCGACGAACGGTCCGCCAATCCAGCAGGGTGGCTTTCTGGAAGGCGATGCCGTAGTCGCCATCGACCCGGGCTCGATGCGGATCCTTGCCGTTGACGCTTAGGGTCCCCGAGCTGGGCGCGAGCAGATCGCCGATCAACCGCAGGAGTGTCGACTTGCCGCAGCCCGAAGGCCCGATCAGCGACACGAACTCGCCAGGCTCGATCTGGAGGTCGATGTCGGCCAGTGCGTGCACGGTGCCTGAGCTGCCGGTGAAGGTCTTCGACAGCTTTTGGGCGTCGACGATGTAGTCCATCAGGTCGTCACCTCCCGGCGAGCCGAGGGAAGAGTCAGCCGCTCTGCCAAGGCCACCGCACCCACGAAGACGATCCCTCCGAGGGCGGACATCAACACGGCGGCGTACAACTTGGCGGGGTCGGCCGCGAACGTCTGGTTGAACTGGAGCAGGGCGCGTCCCAGGCCGTCGGCGAACCCGGCCGGCAGCTCGCCCACGATCGCCCCGACCACGGAGGCAGCTGCCGACACCCTGAGGGCGGTGAAGATGTAGGGCAGTGCCGATGGGATCTGGAGCTTGGTCAGTCGCTGCCAGGGCGTGGCGGCGTACGAGTCGAACAACTCGGTGGCGGTGGCCTCCGGCGAGCGGAGGCCGCGAACGGTGTTGATCGCCACGGGGAAGAACGTCAGGTAGGCGGCGATGATCGACACCATCGTCCAGCCAGGGAGCTCGAGCTGGCGGCCCCACACGACGACCATCGGCGCCACGGCGATGATGGGGATGGTCTGACTGGCCACGACGTAGGGCATGAATGCTCGTTCTGCCGACAACGAGCGCACGAAGACCACCCCGATGGAGAAGCCGACCAGCGCGCCGACCAGGAAACCCACGAGCGCCTCCCGGAGCGTGTAGAGGGTCGCCACGAACAGCGTGAGGATCAGCGGCTCGGCGTTGCGGCGGGCCGGGGCGAAGAGGGCGGCGATCACGTCCCACACATGGGGCATCGAACTGTCTCCGGGGCGGGGACGCATCTCCGTGCCGAGGATGGGCCAGGTCCCACCCCAGAGGGCACCGAGGAGCTTGTAGCCCTCCCAGAGGATTGCGAGCAACGCCAGGACGACCAGGAAAGCGAAGACGCGACGCATCGGGCCGGTGCCGCTCCGCCCTGACTGTCTCGCCGCTGCCACGGCGGTCGACTATACGCGTTCGATGGACGGATCGACGACAAAATCGAATTGTTTCAGGTATGTTTCCGGCCGTGGACGCCGCCCAACTCGCCAGCATGATTCGCGACCGGTCGGTCGCCGGAGTGGTCGAGGCGGTGAGCGGGATGATCCGCGAGGGTGCTCTCGCTCCGGGCGAACGGCTTCCGACGGTCAGAGCCATCGCCGCCGAGCTGGGAGTCGGCGTGGCGACCATCTCGCGGGCCTGGGCCCAGTTGGCGGACGCGGGGATGATCGAGACACGCGGACGAGCGGGGTCGTTCGTCCCCCTCCTGGAGAGGCGCCACGCCGTCCGCTTCTTCCGCTACTCCCGCCACGGCGAGTTCCGGCTCGACCTCTCCACGGGGATGCCCGATCCGGCCCTGCTTCCTCCCATCCAGTCGGCGCTCGAGAGGGTGAAGGAGGTCCCCCATCCGTCGAGCTACATCGCCCCGCCCGTGGTGCCGAAGCTCGAGGAGCAGATCCGCCGTCGGCTCCCGTATCCCGCCGAGGCTCTCACCGTCGTCGACGGCGCTCTGGACGCTCTCGACCGGCTGCTGGGGCCGCGGGTGAGGCTGGGTGATCGGGTGGCGGTGGCCGACCCCGGTTTTCCGCCGATCTTCGACCTCATCGAAGAGCACGGCGGAGTGGCGGTGCCGGTCGAGATCGACGACGAGGGGATGGTCCCCGACTCACTCGCCCGCGCCTTGCGGCAGCGCCCCGTCGGCGTCGTCATCCAGCCCCGCGCCCAGAACCCCACGGGTGTTTCGATGACGGAGCGGCGTGCCAAGGAGCTGGCGGAAGTCATCGCCCGTTCGGGTGCCTGGGTCATCGAGGACGACCACTCGGGAATGATCTCGTCGTCTCCGCTGGTCAGCATCGGAGCCCACCTCCCGGAGCGCGTTCTCCACATAACGAGTTTCTCGAAGTCGCACGGCCCGGACTTCCGCATCGCCAGCATCGCCGGACCTTCGGCCGCCCTCGCCGAGCTGGTCGACCGTCGCCGCCTCGGCCCGGCGTGGACGTCGCGATTCCTCCAGAGCCTGCTGGCTGAATTGCTCGGGGACCCGGAGGTCGAACGGCTGGTCTCCGAGGCGCGGTCGGTCTACGGGCAGCGGCGGGCGAAGCTGGCGGCGGCGATGGCGGAGCACGGGTTCACGACCACGGGCTCCGATGGCCTGAACTTGTGGGTGGCGGTGCCCGATGAGCAGGCGGCACTGGTGATGCTTGCGGCGCGAGGGATCGCAGTCGCCCCCGGGCGTCCCTTCCAGCTCCGGCCCACGTTCGAGGGCCACATCCGGGTCACGACCGGCAGCACCGACGCCGACCTCACGGAACTTGCGGAGATCCTCTCCTCCTGAGCTCAGAGGTCGAGCGGGTCGACGTCGATGCGCACGGTGGCACCGATGTCACGCCAACGCTGGACCAGTGGACGGAGGTCCCTCTTGAACTGCCCGAGATTCGTGCCCTGGACGAGCCATCGGCGGCCATCGGCCCGGTCTGCGGGGCCGAGGACGGTGTTGTCGCCGGCGATGGCGCGCAGATCGCTGTCGACCGTGTCAGCCTCTCCTCTCACCTCCACGACCAGGATCTCCGAAGCCGGCGGATAGCCCATCGCACGACGGGCTTCCATCTCGTGATGGAGGAAATCGAGCGGGTCTCCTCGGCGCATGGCCGTCACGACCGGTTGGTCGGGCATGGTGGTCTGCAACATCAACCGGCGCCCGCTGCCGCGCTCGACCCGGCCCGCCAGGCGGGCGAGCACTCGGAATGCTTCTTCGGCGGCCCGGAAGTGGGTGCCGAGCGTCAGGCCGTCGACGTCTACAGCCACGGCAAGATCGACGGCGCGAACGCCGGCGAGGTCGCGTTCTGTCCCCACGATCACAGGAGCCCCCGACCCGGCCTCCCCGGCCCGGTCCCCGAACTGGCCCCGCAACTCGTGGAGCACGCGTCCCACGCCCGCCCCGAGCGGCTCGAACGTCTCCCCGCCGCACTGGAGGCAGGGCTGGGACGGGGCGCCACAGCGGCTACAAGTCTCGCCGGGATCCGGGCGGGAGCCACAGGTCGGGCACCGGCGCAGTTCCTTGCAGTTGGAACACCGATAGGCGGGTGCGTATCCCCGGCGGTGGGTGAAGACGAATACTCGCCCTCCGCCTTCGACTGTGGCGCGGATGGCGGCACGAACCCGGGCGGAGATCAGGCCGGCACCGGGTGGCTCCTCGTTGCGATCGACGACCTCGACCAGTGGCCATACCCGGGGGGCGGAACGGATCACCTCGGCGCCAGTGGCCAGTAGTTCGAGCGACGGCGTCGGCCCGACATACACCTGGGTGAAGCCCTCCAGACGAGCACGCGTCATGAGAAATCGCCGCACGGCCACGGTCGGCGTCTGGCGGTCCTTCATCGCCCGGCGACCCTCCTCGATCACGACCGCCAGCCCGAGGCCGGCGACCGGCCATTCGGCGATCCTCGGGGTACCGACGACGAGCCCCGGCGTCGTGGCGGCCTGCCCCCATCGTTCGGTGATGGTGGCGTCGTCGAGCTCGCCGTTCACCTCGATCACTTCGGTTCCGAGGACACGGCGGGCGGTCTCGGCGATGAGCCGCGTCTCGGCGGCGGTGGCGGCGACGATCATCGCCGACCTTCCCGACCCCAGCACCGGGCTCAGAGCTGGGAGCCACGTCATGTCCTCCCAGGAGGTGAGCAACACCGTCGGCGGTTTGCGGCCCCCCGAGGCAACGGCCGCGACCAGGTCGTCTAGCGGATGAGGTGAATGCGGGTGAAAGGCTGTCGCCGGGCTCGAAGGGCGGGGCGGACGCCCCGGCAGGTTCGGCGGCCCCGACCGCTCCAGCATCACGGCTACGGGGGCGACGTAGTAATGAGCGGCCCAGATCAGGGCGTCGCGGAGCTTCGGCCCGAAGATCGGGAGCTCACCGGAGACCCCGGCGATAGGCTTCAGGCCGGTAGTCGGGCGTTCCGCCACTTCCACTACGTGGCCCCGCACCCTCCGTCCGCCGAGCGGGACGCGGACGATCCGTCCGACCTCCACACGGGGACGATGAGACTCCGGGATGGCGTACCAGAAGCCGTCGTCGACGGCGAAGGTCGGGACCGCAGGGACGACTCGGGCTGCTGTGCTCAGAGGCTCTCAGCCGCCCGCCGCAGGTCGGCGGCCACGTCGGTGTTCTCCCAGGGGAACTGGTCGGCGCTCCCCGGCCGTCCGAAATGGCCGTAGGCGGCGGTGGGTCGGTAGATGGGCCGCAGCAGATCGAGGCGCTTGATCATCGCTCCGGGGCGGAAGTCGAAGTAGTCCCTGACCAGGCCGGTGAGCTTGTCGGGATCGATGGCGGCCGTCCCGAACGTGTCGACATACACGGAGAACGGCTCCGGCGTCCCGATCGCATAGGCGAGCTGGAGCTCACAGCGCTCGGCGAGACCGGCGGCGACGATGTTCTTGGCGGCCCAGCGGGCGGCGTAGGCGGCCGTGCGGTCGACCTTCGAGGGGTCCTTTCCCGAGAAGGCGCCGCCACCGTGGCGGGCGTAGCCACCGTAGGTGTCGACGATGATCTTCCTCCCTGTGAGGCCCGTGTCGGCGTGGGGGCCGCCGATCTCGAACTTGCCGGTGGGGTTGAAGTAGTAGTTGGCGTCGCCCGAGAGCATTCCTTCGGGGATGGTGGGCACCACTACCTCGTCCCACACCGCCTTGGCCATCATGTCGGAGTCCGTGTCGGGCTTGTGATGGGCCGACACGAGGACGGACGTGACCCGCGTCGGTTTGCCGCCCTCGTACTCGACAGTGATCTGTGTCTTCCCGTCGGGGCGGAGGAAGTCGAGGATGCCGAGCTTCCTCACCTCTGCCAGTCGCTCTGCCAATCTGTGTGCCACCTGGATCGGGAAAGGCATCAGCTCGGGGGTTTCGTCGACCGCGAATCCGAACATGATTCCCTGATCGCCCGCCCCCCAGGACTCGATGTCGCCACGGTGGACGCCCTGGTGGATGTCGGGTGACTGCGTGTGAGCGAAGACCAGGATCTCCACCTCGTCGGCGGAGAAGTGCTCGTCTTCGACGTAACCCAGTTCGCGGATCGTTCGGCGGGCGATCGCCTCGAAATCAGGTCGGTGATCGGTGTTGAGCTCGCCGGCTATCACCACCCGGCCGGTCGTGACCAGCGTCTCGCAAGCCACCTTGCCGAGTGAGTCGTTGGCGAGGACGTCGTCGAGGACGGCGTCGCTGATGGCGTCGGCCACCTTGTCGGGGTGGCCCTCCGTGACCGATTCGGACGAGAAGTACCAGCGGGAGGACATGCGAGCCTCCAGATTATCGCCCGAGGCGACGGGCGACGATGTCCAAGAGGCGCGAGGCGACCTCCGTCTTCGGGAGCTGCGGCCATCGGTCGACCGTGCCGTCGGGTTCGATCAGCGTGATCTGGTTGGTGTCGGTCCCGAAGCCGGAGCCCGGGGAGGTGACATCGTTGTAGACCATCAGGTCGACTCCCTTGCGTTTGGCCTTTTCGATCGCCCGCTCCACTCCCCCGGTCTCGGCGGCGAACCCGACGGTGAAGATGTCTTCGTCCCGGGCGACGACCGAAGCCAGGATGTCCGGCGTCGGCTCCAGCACGAGTGTGGGAGGGCCTTCGCTTCGACTCAGCTTGTCGTGGGCGGCGTGGGCGGGACGAAAGTCGGCCACCGCCGCGGCGAAGATGGCGACGTCGGGATGGATCTTCTCGACCGCCTCGAGCATCTCCTGGGCCGATTCGACGCGATGGGTGTTGACGCCGGGGGGATCGGGAAGCGACGAGGCGGTGACGAGTTCGACACGGGCGCCGCGCTGCGCAGCCGCGCCGGCGATGGCGTGGCCCATCTTGCCCGACGACCGGTTGCCTAGGTAACGCACCGGGTCGAGTGCCTCGCGAGTGCCGCCGGCCGTGACGAGGACGGTGAGGCCGTCGAGGGGACGGTCGAACACCGTTCTGGCGAACTCGACGATGTCTTCGGGTTCTGCGACGCGGCCCATGCCCACGTCGCCTCCGGCCAGCTCGCCGGGATAGGGCCCGATGATCCTATGACCGTCGGCCTCGAGCTGGGCGATGTTGCGTTGGGTCGACGGGTGCTCCCACATCTCCGTGTGCATGGCTGGCGCCAGGATCACCGGAGCGCGGGTCGCCAGGAGCGTGGCGGCGAGCGCGTTGTCGGCCATCCCGTGGGCCAGTCGGGCGATGGTGGCGGCGGTGGCAGGCGCCACGATCACGAGCTCCGCCCACCGGGCCAGTTCCGTGTGGGGGCTGACCGACCGGTCAGCGAACAGGTCGGTGAGGGGATGGCTGCCGGTGAGCGAGGCGAAGGTTTGGGCGCCGACGAAGCGTTGGGCCGCTGGGGTCATCACCACCTTGACCTCGGCCCCTGCCTCGAGGAGGCGGCGGGCGAGGTAGGCGGACTTGTAGGCCGCCACGCCACCGGAGACGCCGAGGACGACCCGGCGGCCGGAGAGCATTACTCCTCTTGCTTCTCCACCGCTACCTTGCCCTCGGCGATCTCCTCCATGGCGATGGTGAGCGGTTTACGGGACAGGGAATGGACCTGCGGCGGCACGTACTCGCCGATCCCGCCCCCCAGCTGGCTGAAGTAGGCGTTGATCTGGCGGGCGCGCCGTGCGGCGACGACGACCGCCGCGAAGCGGTTGCCGATGGCGTTGACTACGTCTTCGATCTCCATGCGACCTCGGTTTCGAACTCGATCAGTGGGAAAAACTCGTCGTTTCGGATGCACCAAAGGGTAGTAGACGCCGGGGACGACTCCTACTGCTCCAGGATGGCGACGATCTCGTCTGTAGCCCGGTGCATGTCGTCGTTGACGACGATGTAGTCGAAGAGCTCGGGCGCCGCCGCCAGTTCCTCCTCGGCGATGCGCAGCTTCGCCTCGATGTCCTCAGGTGACGTGTCCGCCCGTTTCTCCAGGCGCCGGCGCAGGTCTTCCGTCGACGGGGGCGCGATGAAGATCATCAGAGCGTCGGGCATCACCTGGCGGATCTGGCGGGCGCCTTGG
>Ga0207873_1001982_pt1 | contig 17935 bp, 18 predicted proteins | sample BGWIniCompost_FD_187373 | JGI IMG/M metagenome (GOLD analysis project Ga0207873, IMG submission 187373) | Cellulose adapted compost microbial communities from Newby Island Compost Facility, Milpitas, CA, USA - BGW Initial Compost (SPAdes)... ...
TCGTGACCCGCGGGCCGGAGCCCGGTGAGGGCCCGGAGTCCGCGGCCGTGCTCCCCGCGGCGGGTGCGAGCACCAGCAGGCCCGCCGTGCACAGCACACAGGTGGATACGGCAGCCCGCGAAGCAAGTCCGATAGTCATACCGCAAACGTAGAAACGACCCCCCGGCGCGGCCCGCTGCCCCGGCCGCACGCGCCCCGCGAGCACCCGGATGCCGCACTCCGGCGCGGGCGGCGAGGCGTCAGGCCGGGCGTTCCCGCGCGTCCTTCGCGATGCGTTCGAACTGGGCGCCCATGGCCTCCGCGAGGGCCTGGGCTCCCGACAGGGGGCGGACCATCACGGTGAACTCGTCGATGAGGCCGTTCTCGTCGAGGTGGAGGAAGTCGCAGCCCTCGACGGTGCGGTCGCCGACGCGGGCGGTGAAGAGGAGGGCGTGGTCGCGGCCTGAGGTGTCGTCGATCTCCCGGACGTAGCGGAAGTCCTCGAACACGCGGGCCACCCCGCGCAGGATCGCCGCGGTCATCGGCTTGCCGGTGTACGGCTTGAAGACGACGGGGCTGGTGAAGACCACGTTCTCGGCCAGCAGTGCCTCGGCGGCGTCCAGGTCCCGTGCCTCGATGGCCTCTCGGAATGCCTTCATCGCGGCTCCCATAGTCAACAAATTGAATAGGTGCGAATGAGAATAGTCGCCCGCTGCTACCGTGTCCACATGTCCCTCAAGTACGCCGTTCTCGCCGCCCTGCTGGAGGGCGAGGCCTCGGGCTACGAGCTGTCCAAGCTCTTCGACGTCTCGTTCGCCAACTTCTGGGCCTCCACCCCGCAGCAGCTCTACCGCGAGCTGGAACGGCTGGAGCGGGACGGCCTGGTCCGGGCGCGCGTGGTGCGGCAGGAGCGGCGGCCGGACAAGCGGATGTTCTCCCTCACCGAGAGCGGCCGCAGGGACCTGGAGACCTTCGCCGCGGCGCCGCCGAAGCGGCCCACCGCCATCCGCGACGAACTCATGATCAAGATCCAGGCCATGGACCTGGACGGTGTCGATCCCGAGGCGACCCGTGCCCTCGTCGAGGAGCGCGCGACCTGGGCGCGCGCCAAGCTCGACCGCTACGCCCGGGTGCGGGAGCGCCTGCTGGGCGGGCGCACCGAGGAGGAGTTCCTGCGCCGGGCCGACCGGATCGGGCCCTACCTCACCCTGATGGGCGGCATCGCCTTCGAGGAGGAGAACCTGCGCTGGTGCGAGCGGGTGCTCGCGGTGCTGCGCAGCCGGGCCGCTCTAAGCTGACGGAATGTTCAGCCCCGAAGGCCCCGGCCTGCGTGAGCTCGCCGTCCAGGCCCTGTCCTCCGTCGAGCGCGGCTACGACCTGCTCGCCCCCAAGTTCGACGCCACGCCCTTCCGTACGCCCGACTCCGTGCTGGACGCCACCACGTCCGCGCTGCGGCGGATGGGACCGTTCGGCAGCGGGCTCGACCTGTGCTGCGGCACGGGGGCGGGCATCGGAGTGCTGCAGCGGGTGTGCCGGGAGCGGGTCACCGGTGTCGACTTCAGCGCCGGGATGCTCGAGGTGGCGCGGCGGCGTGTCCGGGGTGCGGGGCCGCAGGTGGACCTGGTGCGGGCGGACGCCCGCGCCCTGCCGTTCGGCCCCGCCTTCGACCTCGTGGTCAGCTTCGGGGCGTTCGGTCACTTCCTGCCCGCCGAGCGGCCGCGGCTGTTCGCCCAGGTCCGCTCGGTGCTGCGGCCGGGCGGGCGCTTCGTCTTCCCGGTGGTCGCCCCGGCCCGGCCGGGCTCGCTCGCGTACTGGATGCTGCTCGGCTTCGACGTGGTGATGCGGGTGCGCAACGCCGTCTGGCGGCCGCCGTTCGTCATGTACTACCGGGCGATGCCGTTCAGCGCCCTCGGCCCGGAACTCACCGAGGCCGGCTTCCGGGTGCGGTGGCAGCCGCTCGAGGAGTTCGGCCGGCGGGCGGACGGCAGTCCCAGGGTGCGCCTGGTCGTGGCCACAGCCACCCGCCCGCAGGACCGTCGAACCCTGTGACGGGCGCCCGGGGCCGGGTGTCTCCGGCTCAGACCGCGGCCGGGAGGGTGAACTCGTAGACCAGGGCGTCCTGCTGGGCGTCGACGATCAGCTCGGTGAGCTCCAGCGGGCGGTCGTACTGGTCGTGCACCCGCCGCATCACCCGGACCGACGGGGCGTCGGCGATCCTGGTGATGGTGTCCCGGTGGTGCAGCGTCAGGCCGGCGCGCCGCATCCAGTCGTAGGCGCGGCGCAGCTCGGCGGCGGACCTGCCGTCGGCCCGGTCCCGGTAGCGGGCCAGCTCCTCCACCTCGGACAGCGCCACGGCGGAGAACGACGACACGGCGGTGCGCACCTCCCGCCCGTCGGTCGAGGCCGACCAGTAGCGGTGCACCAGCGTCGGCCGGTCCGGCGCCAGCCCCAGCGGTTCCGCGTGTCCGGCCGGCGGAGGCTCCCATGCCAGCGTCGTCCGGGCGATCGCGCCCCGGTCGGCGCCGCGCGCACCGACCGGGAAGGTGAGCGAGGCCGGTGTCTCCACCGGCAGCCCCGGCAGGGTGGCGTGACTGCCCCGCCGGTCCGTGGCGACCAGGCCCTCGCGGCGCAGTACCTCCAGGGCCTGCCGTACCGTCTCCCGGCTGACCCCGAAGTGCTCGGCCAACTGCCGTTCGCCGGGGAGCCGTTCGCCTGGCGGAACCGTGCCGTCGCGCAGTTCGCCCAGCAGCCTGCTCGCGATCCGCAGATAGAGGGGCTCCCCATCGGTGAGCGCTGAGACGTGCGGGGTGGAGCGGGCCATGCCGCGCCTCCTGTGTGGTGACGTACCGTAGCCGTGCGGGCTCATTGCGCCACCACATCTACCAGTGGTCTAAACCAACAGGGAAGGGTGGCCGGGCAGTTCGGCCGAAACAGGTCCCTGCGGCTCCCGGCCCGCCGGCAGGAGGCTCAGGCGTAGGCCCGCATCCAGCGCAGCTTCACCCTCTCCTGGTACGCCCCGCCGCCCTCGTGGTCGTTGAACTCGTACACCTCGATCCTCTTGTCCTCGTGCGCCCAGGCGTTGAACGCCGCGAACACCGTCGAGGGCGGGCAGGTCTCGTCCTCCAGCGCGGCCGAGAACAGCGCGGGCGCCCGGCCGCGTGCGGCGAAGTGCACACCGTCGAAGTAGGAGAGGGTGCGCATCGTCTCCTCGGTGCGTCCCCGGTGCGTACGGAGGTAGAGGCCGATCTCCCGGTACGGTTGACGGTCCGTCAGCGTGGTGGCGCGCGGGAAGTCGCAGAGGAACGGCACGTCCGGCGCCACGCCCGCCAGATCCGGGACGAGCGCGCCCACCGCCAGGGCGATGCCGCCGCCCTGGCTGCTGCCGACCGCCACCGTGCGGGACGCATCGGTCAGCGGGTGCGTGCGGGCCGCCTCCACCGCCCGCACGGCGTCCGTGAACACCCGGCGGTAGTAGTAGTTCTCGGGTGCGTCGATCCCGCGGGTCATGAAGCCGGGGTAGGCGGGAGCCCCGCCCACCGGATCGGGGGTGCTGCCGCCCGCGCCCCATGCGCTGCCCTGCCCGCGGGTGTCCATCACGAAGTGCGCCCGCCCCGTCGACGCCCACAGCAGGTGCTCGTGCGGCAGGCCGCGGCCACCGCCGTAGCCGATGAACTCCACCACCAGCGCCAGCGGGGCGTCCGCCCCGGCGGGCAGGGTCAGCCAGCCCTTGACGGGGTGGCCGCCGAAGCCGGCGAACGTGACGTCGAAGACCTCCACCGTGGACAGCCCCGTGTCGACCGGCTCGAAACGGACGTCCAGGTCGTACTCGCGCGCCTGAGCCAGCGTCTCGGCCCAGAAGGCGTCGAAGTCGCCGGGAGCCGTGGACGCGCTGCGGTACTCGCGCAGTTCGTCGAGAGGGAGGTCGAACAGAGCCATACTGCAACCGCCTTGTGACGAGGGAGTGTCCGGCGGCCTCACCGTACGTGAGGCGTCCGCGGCACCTCCAGGGAACCCGTCTCCGGTGAGCATCCACCGGGCCGGGCGAGCAGCCCTCGCGCTGCGTCCAGCGCGGCTCCGTGACCGCCCGGTCCCCGCTCCCACTCCCGCGAGCCGCCGGCGCATCGCGGCGCCGCGTGCCGCCACGCCGCGACGCGGTCGCCCTTGCGCACCCCGGGAGCGACCCGGGCGGTGGCGGTGCGCGGTTCCACCGGGTGCGCACGTGGCCCCGCTCCGCCGTCTGACCTTCCCCGGTGCGGGGTGCCCCGGCCCGTGCCGGGGAAACGGAGACCCGGCGGGGAGGGGCTCAGGGCCCACCGGCCGGAGCAGGGGAGGGCCCACGGAGCCCGGCACGGGGGAGGGGCTGCGAGACCGGCGGCCCGGGCCCGGTGGATCAGCCGAAGCGCTCGATGCGGATGCGGTCCACGGGCTGCCCGGCCGCCACCAGCAGCCTGGAGGCGTGCTCGGCGAAGGAGTTGGAGCCGCACACATAGGCCTCCCAGCCGCCGGGCGGCCGCTCGGCGAGCAGCGGCGCGACATGAGCGGCGGTCATCCTGCCCACCGGCACGCCCGGGGGAGCGCTGCGGGTGAAGACCGTCGTGGTCTCCGGGCCCAGCTCCCGTGCGTAGATGAGGTCCTCGGGGCTGCGGGCCGAGACCAGCATGCGCAGCGGATGGGACAGGCCGCGGGCCCGGTGGTGCCGGACCATCGACATCAGGGGGACCACACCGGACCCGGCCCCGATGAGCAGGGCGGGCCGGTCGCCCGGCCAGGCGAAGAAGCCGCTGAGCGGCCCCCGCAGTTCGACCCGGTCACCGACCCTGGCCACGGTGTGGAACCAGCCCGAGACCTCGCCGCCGTCCACATGGTCCAGGGTCAGTTCGATGTGCCCGGAGTCGTCCGGTGCGGAGGCGATCGAGTAGTGGCGCTGGGCCACATAGCCGTCCGCGGCGGTCAGCCGCAGCATCAGATGCTGGCCCGGCACATGCCCGGGCCACCCTGGCACGGCGAACCGGAACGTGGCCACGCGGGGTGTCTCGCGCCGGATCCCGGTCAGGGTGGCCGTCCGCCACACCGAGGCTTCCTGTTCGCTCACCCCGATGCGTCCGGGCACCGCGAACCGCACGGGCGGCACGAAGCGCTCCGTCCGGGTCCTCCCCGGCGTTCCCGGGGGTCGGGTCAGGCTGTCAGTCACCGGAGTACCGCTGCTCCTCCCACGGATTGCCGCGCTCGTGGTAGCCGTTGCTCTCCCAGAAGCCCGGCTCGTCGTGGTCCAGCAGCCGCAGACCCGCGATCCACTTGGCGCTCTTCCAGAAGTACAGATGCGGCACGAGCAGCCGGGCAGGTCCGCCGTGCTCCGCGGGCAGTGGCCGGCCGTCGTACTCCCAGGCGATCCAGGCCCGGCCGCCGGTGACGTCCGCGAGGGGGAGGTTGGTGGTGTAGCCGGTGTGCGAGTAGGCGACCACATGGGTGGCCGACTCCAGGGGGCGCACCTGGTCCAGGAAGGCGTCCAGGGACACCCCGCCGAACCGCACGCCGAACTTCGACCAGCTCGTCACGCAGTGGACGGCGCCCTCGTACGCCGAGGCCGGCAGCCGGTGTGCCTGCTCCCAGTCCCAGCTGCGCGGCTCGGCCACCAGCCCGTCGATGCGGAAGGTCCAGTCGGCGGGCGCGATGTCCGGGGTGACCTCGGCGGAGAGCACCGGCCAGGCGTCACCCGCGTCGTACTGGCCGGGCGGCAGACCGGGATTGTCCACGCGGGGGCGGCCGGAGAAGCCTCGGGTGATGTTCACGTGATCGGTGTTCCGTTACGACGACTGCTGCGGACTCGGCTTGCTGGCATGAGGCCCGGCTGCCGGCGGAAAGCCCGCACGGGCGCGACATGTTCCGCGGTCAACCGTACGGGGTGACCGCCGGTGCCCGCACAATGATCATGCTCGCCCCGCCGGGAGGCGCTCCGGTAGGGTGGCCGTCCGGCCGCGGACGGGCCCGGCCGGGGAAACGAGGAGGTGAGCCCCATCACCGCTGTACCGCCGTACCGGCTCGGGTGCTCCCTCACCGACGCCACGCGGACCACCAGAGGCCGGTGACCGCGGGGAGAGCGCCCTCTCTCCGAAAGGCATCCGCCGCCCATGCCGTCATCCGCATCCGCACCCTCACCCGCCTCACGCGACGCCGTGGTGGCCGCGCTGCGCGCCGCCGGCTGTGTCTTCGCCGAGGACGAGGCCGAGCTGATCCTCACCGCCGCCTCCGCCCCGCGCGAGGTGGCCGCGATGGTGGAGCGGCGCAGCTCCGGACTGCCGCTCGAACTCGTCGTCGGCTGGGCCGAGTTCCGCGGTCTGCGCATCGCGCTGACCCCCGGCGTGTTCGTGCCCCGCCGCCGCACCGAGTTCCTGGTGGACCAGGCGCTCGCCCAGGCGCCGCGGGCGCGGGTGGTCGTCGACCTGTGCTGCGGCTCGGGAGCCGTGGGCGCGGCGCTGGCCGAAGGACTCGGCGGGGGTGAGACCGAACTGCACGCCGCCGACATCGACCCGGTCGCCGTGCGCTGCGCCCGCCGCAATGTCGCCGGGGTCGGCGGACGGGTGCACCGGGGTGACCTCTTCGAGGCCCTGCCCGCCGCCCTGCGCGGCCGTGTCGACATCCTCGCCGCGAACGTCCCGTACGTCCCCAGCGACGAGATCGCACTGCTGCCCGCCGAGGCCCGCGACCACGAACCCCTGACCGCCCTCGACGGCGGATCCGACGGGCTCGACGTGCTCCGGCGGGTGGCCGCGGAGGCGCCCGGCTGGCTCGCTCCGGGCGGCTGCCTCCTGGCGGAGACCGGGCGTCACCAGGCTCCCGCCGCGCTCGCCGCGTTCACCGGCGCGGGCCTGCGGGCCCGCCTCGCCGTCTCGCAGGAGTACCACGCCCATGTGGTGATCGGCGTCCGGCCGTGACGGCTCAGTCTTCCCGCGCGTGGGCGATCAGCAGGGCCACGTCGTCGAAGTTGTCGGGCTCGTGCAGCGTGCGCAGCAGCAGGTCGCAGACCTCCTCCAGCGGGCGGCCGGGGCAGTCCAGCAGCCCGAGCAGACGCTGGAGGCGTTCGTCGAGCGGGTGGTGCCGGGTCTCCACGAGCCCGTCGGTGTACAGCACCAGCCGGTCGCCCGGTCCCAGGTCCACGGCGGTGGTGGAGAAGCCGACGCCGCCCACGCCCAGCGGCACGCCCGTCGGCAGCTCCAGCAGCTCCGGCTCCCGGCCGGCCCGTACCCGCACCGGCGGCAGATGCCCGGCGTTGGCGATCAGACAGCGCCCCTCGCGGGGGTCGTGGACCACGTACAGGCAGGTGGCGATGGCCTGGTCGAGGCCGCCGGTGATCCGGTCCAGATGCTCCAGGAGCACCGCCGGGTCGAGATCGAGGGAGGCCAGGGTGTTGGTGGCGGTGCGCAGCCGGCCCATGGTGGCCGCCGCCGTGATGCCGCTGCCCATGACGTCGCCGACCACCAGCGCCGTCTTGCCGTCGTCGAGCTGGATGACGTCGAACCAGTCGCCGCCCACCTCGCTGGTGGCGCCGGCCGGCTGGTAGCGGGAGGCCACCTCCAGGCCGCCGGTGACCGGCGGGTGGCTGGGCAGCAGGCTCCGCTGGAGGGTGAGCGCGGCGTCCCGCGCGTTCTGGTACCAGCGGGCGTTGTCGATCTGCACCGCGGCCCGCGACGCCAGCTCCCGGGCCAGCAGCAGGTCGTCCTCGTCGAACGGCAGCGGGTTGCGGGTGCGCTTGAGGTCCAGGGCGCCCAGCACCTCGCCCCGAGCGATCAGCGGAACGGCCAGATAGGAGTGGACCCCGGCCCGCGCCAGCAGGTCCGCCGCCTCCGGCGACCGGGCGATGCGGGGCAGGTCCTCGTCCTTGACCTGCGGCACCATCACCGGTCGTGCGGTGCGGACGCACTCGGTGACCAGCCGGTCAGGGCCGTAGCGGGCCACCTGTCCCGGCGGGTCGGCCGCCTGCAGCGCCTCCGGGGCGTCGTCGGCCCGGACCGCGAGCGCCCGGATCGCCGCGGGCTCCGCGGGGCCCAGCGTGCTGCGCCGGCCGCGCACCACCGCGTCCAGCAGGTCCACCGCCGCCACGTCGGCCAGCTCGGGCACCGCCACATCGGCGAGCTCCCTGGCCGTGCGGTCCAGGTCGAGCGTGGTGCCGATCCGGGTGGTGGCGTCGGCGATCAGCCCCAGGCGGCGCCGGGCGGCCTCGGCCTCGATGCCCGCCCGGTACTGCTCGGTGATGTCGACCACCGACACCGCCACGCCCAGCACGGTGCCCAGCGCGTTCTCCAGCCGGTACAGCGACACCGACCAGGCGTGGTCCTCGTCCGGGTCGGCAGGGGTGCGGCCGATCGTCGGCTGGTCCACCACCGGTTTGCCGGTGTCCAGGACCTGGCGGGCGGCCGACTCGATGGTGTCGGCGTCCATCAGCGGCAGCACCTCCCGCACGGTGCGGCCGAGGTGCTCGTCCGCCGGGACCCCGTTGATCTGCTCCAGGGCCGGGTTCACCGAGACGTACCGCAGCTTGCTGTCCAGTACGGCCAGGCCGATCGGGGACTGGGCGACGATCCGGGTGGACAGCGCCACGTCCCGCTCCAGCCGGCGCACGGTCGACTGGTCCACGGCGAGGCCGAGCGCGTACACGTCGCCCCGGTCGTCCAGCAGCCGCATGTTGCGGAACTCCACCAGACGGGTGGAGCCGTCCTTGCGCCGTATGGGGAACGCGCCGGCCCAGCTGCGTCCGGTGCGCATCACTTCGGCGAAGAGGTCGACCACGAGGCTGAGGTGCTCCTCGTGCACCATGATCCGGGCGGCGTACTGGCCGAGCGCCTCCTGGGCGCTGTAACCGAACAGCTCCTCGGCCTGCGGGCTCCACAGCACCACCCGCCCCTCGGCGTCCAGGACCACCGAGGCCACGCCCAGTACGTCGAGCAGCCCGCTGGGGCGCACCGGCCCGCGCGCAGGCCCGTCGCCCTCGACCTGGGGTGACCCGGCTGCACTCATCCCACGCCCCGCCTTCGCCGATCCTCACGGCCCGCCGTCACGGTGCCGACTCCCGTGTTCTACCGTGCGCGGGGGCGATTTTCCGCCGCTCCTTCCGTCTCCTTCCACCTTCTCCCAACTTCGCGGCGGGCGTACCCGCGACGGGCCCCCGAATCCGGGTACCCGCACCGTGCCACGCCCGCTCATGCCGCGGAAGGGCCCGCTCGCGGGTAGTGCCCCGTGGCGCGCGGTGCTTTCCTGGGTGAAGGGTGGGGCAGCGCCGCGGGGGCAGGAGAGGAGCGATCACGATGGCCAGCGAGCGACCGCACCCCGAGACGGTCTCGGTCGAGATCAGCGGATGCAGCAAACACGACGCCCGGATCGTGTTCGACGCGCTCTGCGCGTGCTTCTCGTCCGACCGGTGCGAGGACGACATCCCCGAGGAGTTCCACGAGACCCGGCCCACGGTGTGGCTCGGCACCTTCGACGTGGCCGACGCCCGCGAGGGCGCCGCGCAGCCGGCCCGGCTGTCGTCCTCGGTGGAGGCCGATGTGCACGGCGGCTACTGGGCGATCGACCGGTTCCGCTCGACTCTGGACTCCCTGTTCACCGTGCACGACCTGAGCATGGTCTCCGGTGACCAGGAGGAGGAGCTGCACCTGGTGCTCGAGAGCCACCGCTGACGGCCGCGGCCGAGGGGTCGGTGTGCCCTCCGTCACTGCTTTATGCAACTCGTTGCATAAAGCGGCGGGTGTCCTCTACAACAGGAGGCACCACACCCGCGCTCGGAGGGCCCGATGACCCGTTACCCGCACCTGCTCTCGCCCCTCGACCTGGGCTTCACCACGCTGCCCAACCGTGTCCTCATGGGCTCGATGCACGTGGGTCTCGAGGAGGCCGAGGGCGGCTTCTCCCGTATGGCCGAGTTCTACGCCGCCCGGGCCCGCGGCGGGGTGGGGCTGATCGTCACCGGCGGCATCGCCCCCAACGACGAGGGCCGGCCCTACGAGGGCGGCGCCAGGCTCACCACCGAGGAGGAGGCCGGGCAGCACCGGGTCGTCACCGCCGCCGTCCACCGCGAGGGCGGGCGCATCGCCCTGCAGATCCTGCACTTCGGCCGGTACGCCTACCACCAGGACCTGGTCGCCCCGAGCCCGCTGCAGGCGCCCATCAGCCCCTTCGTACCGCGCGAGCTCACCGACGCCGAGATCGAGCGCACCATCGACGACTACGCCCGCACCGCCCGCCTGGCCCGCGAGGCCGGCTACGACGGTGTGGAGATCATGGGCTCCGAGGGCTATCTGATCAACGAGTTCATCGCCCGGCAGACCAACCAGCGCACCGACCGCTGGGGCGGCTCCTACGAGAACCGCATGCGCTTCCCGGTGGAGATCGTCCGCCGGGTGCGCGAGGCGGTCGGCGAGGACTTCATCGTCGTCTACCGGCTGTCCATGCTCGACCTGGTGCCCGGCGGCTCCACCCTCGACGAGGTGATCACCCTCGCCAAGGCGGTCGAGGACGCCGGGGCGACCATCATCAACACCGGCATCGGCTGGCACGAGGCCCGCATCCCCACCATCGCCACCTCCGTGCCCCGCGGCGCCTACACCTGGGTGACCAAGCGGCTCATGGGCGAGGTCTCGCTCCCGCTGGTCACCACCAACCGCATCAACACCCCCGAGCTGGCCGAGCAGTTGCTCGCCGAGGGCTGCGCGGACATGGTGTCCATGGCCCGCCCGATGCTCGCCGACCCCGACTTCGTCGCCAAGGCGGCGCAGGGCCGCCCCGAGGCGATCAACACCTGCATCGGCTGCAACCAGGCCTGCCTGGACCACACCTTCAGCGGCCGGATCACCTCCTGTCTGGTCAACCCGCGCGCCTGCCACGAGACCGAGCTGGTGCTCTCGCCGACCCGCCGCCGCAAGCGGATCGCGGTGGCCGGCGCCGGACCCGCCGGGCTCGCCTGCGCGGTGAGCGCCGCCGAACGCGGCCACCACGTCACGCTGTTCGACGCCGAGAGCGAGATCGGCGGGCAGCTCAACATCGCCCGCAAGGTCCCCGGCAAGCAGGAGTTCGACGAGACCCTGCGCTACTTCCGCACCCGGCTCGCCGAACTCGCCGTCGACGTACGCCTCGACACCCGCGTCACGCCGGCCGACGTCGACGGCTTCGACGAGATCGTCGTCGCCACCGGCGTCACCCCGCGCGTCCCGGACATCCCGGGCGTCGACCACCCGAGCGTCCTCGGCTACCTGGACGTGCTGCGCGACGACGCCCCGGTGGGGGAGCGTGTGGCGATCCTCGGCGCGGGCGGCATCGGCTTCGACGTCGCCGAGTTCCTCACCGACCCCGGCGACAAGGCCCACGAGAACCCCGAGACCTACTTCCGTCACTGGGGCGTCGACCTCGACTACCGCGGCCCCGGCGGGCTCGCCGAGCCGAAGCGGCCCAGGCCGCCGCGCACCGTGCACCTGCTCCAGCGCAAGACCACCAAGGTCGGCGCGGGCCTGGGCAAGACCACCGGCTGGATCCACCGCACCGAGCTGCGGCACCGCGGCGTGACCATGGTCCCGGGCGTGCGCTACGACCGGATCGACGACGCGGGACTGCACCTGACCGTCGACGGCGAGAGCACCGTCCTGGAGGTCGACACCATCGTGCTGTGCACCGGCCAGGAGCCGCGCCGGGACCTGTACGAGGAGCTGGCCGCCGCCGGACGTCCGGTCCATCTGATCGGCGGGGCCGACGTCGCCGCCGAACTGGACGCCAAGCGCGCCATCAAGCAGGGCACCGAACTGGCGGCGGCGCTGTAAGGGGGCGGCAGGACCACGGCCCGGTGGGCCGCGGAGGGGAAGGTACGGGCCGGGGCGCCGCCCCGGCCCGTACCTAGGATGAGTCCATGTCACTCCCGCACGCGATCCTCACCGCCCTGCTCGAGAAGCCGTCGTCGGGGCTGGAGCTGACCCGCCGGTTCGACCGGTCGATCGGCTACTTCTGGTCGGCGACGCATCAGCAGATCTACCGCGAGCTGGGGAAACTGGAGGCCGACGGGCTGATCAGGGCGCTGCCCGCCGAACAGCCGGCCCGCGGGCAGAAGAAGTCCTACGAGGTGCTGCCGGCCGGCCGGGCCGAACTGGCCCGCTGGACCGCCGCGCCCGGGGAGCCGAAGCCGCACCGGGACCCGCTGCTGCTCCGGCTGCGCGCCGCGGCCGTGGTCGGCACCGAGGGCCTCGAGGCCGACCTGCGCCGCCACCGCGAGCTGCACGCACGGCAGCTGGCCGAGTACCAGGAGATCGAGCGGCGCGACTTCCCGCCGGAGCGCAACGCCCCCGAGGACCGGCTGCGGCACCTGGTGCTCCGGGCCGGCATCGACCTGGAGACCTTCTGGACACAGTGGCTCGACCACGCGCTCGCCGAGTTCGAGCGGCTGCCCGGGGCGAAATTGGCCGACGCGGATTCTCCCGAGGTCCCGTCCGCCGGGTCCCGGCCCGCGGAAGGGGCCTGACGACGCCGGCCGCCCACCGGAGCGCATCGAAGCCGGGCGGCCGGCGCCGGGTCACAGGCGGTGCGGCCGGGTGCGCCGGCGCAGGTACCAGGCGGCTCCGGCGACGCCGCCGGCGACCAGCGCGCCGCCCGCCACCAGCGTCACCGTGCCGTAGTCGGTCGAGCTGCCGCCCACGCCGCCCATCACCCCGCGCGACGGTGAGGCGGTCGGGCTGGGGGAGGTGGGCGCGGAGGAGACGACCACCGACTGGGTGCCCGCGGTATTGCCGTTGGAGCACATGACGATGACCGTGTAGGTGCCCGGGCTGACGTTCGACCAGGCTGCGGACTGGCCCGCCGAGGTGCCCGAGAGCGCCACCTGACGGCCTTGCGAGAAGGTCGCCTGGCTGCCGGTGAGCAGCGAGGCGGTGCCCCAGCTGCCGTTGATCTGGGTGCACGCGGTCGTGGTGACCGACACCGTCGACCCGGAGGTGCTGACGGAGATGCCCGCCGCCGCGGCGGGCGGGGCGAGGGACAGAGCCAGCGCGGCGGCGGCTGCCGCGGTCGGACCGGTGCGGATCAGAGGCTTCGCAAAGCGCATGTCGACTGCCTTCCGGCGGCACGGCTGGCGGTACATCCCTTGCGCCGCCGAGGATCGGGGAAACGCCCGTGCTGCCACGGGGCCAGCCAATGCGCAGCCCGCGGCCGACGCACTCCGGCTGCCGCCGGGCAGGTGACGAAGTCCGCCCTCCGGCCGATGGCCGGAGCCGGCGGCCGAAGCACGCCGCCGGGACACCTGCGGCGGAGGACCGGCGACCGGTGAGCCGGCGACGGACGGCCGGTGTCGGAAACCCGCCGAAGGAGAGCCGGAGGGGGCCGCCGTCACATCGCCGGGCCGAGCACCGCCGAAGGCGGCGAAGGCCGGTGACGGAAGGTCAGCGGGGCGAGCCGGTGCGCACCGTGCGCTCGGCGGAGAAGCCGCCCCAGGTGCCGTCGGGCAGCAGCGCACGGATCCGCACCCGGTGACTGACGCCCGGCTCACGGCCGGCGTAGAAGCTGTGCTTCGCCCGGTCGCGCGGCGGTTCGCCGCCGAACACCAGCGAGGTCGCGGTGCGGCCGTCCAGCTGGATCTCGTACTCGGTGATCACCCCGTCCGCCCGGGGCGGCACCCAGCCGAGGTCGATGTAGTACGCGCCGTCGTCCCCGCGGTGGGTGCCGGCGCGGAACTCGGTGGGCGCGGTCGAGGCGCCGTCGTCGCGGCCCGGTGTGGTGACGCGGACCGCGGGGCTCGCGGGGGAGAGGTTGTCGGCGGCGTCCCGGGCCCGCACGGTGAACGCGTACCGCGTGCCGGGCCGCAGCCCCGTGACCACGGCGGCCGTCTGACCGCCGCCCACGCTGTGCACCTTCGACCCGCCCTGGAGGATCTCGTACGAGACCACGCCACGGTCGTCCTTCGCCGCGGACCAGGAGAGCTGGACGGCCCTGGCGCCGACCGCCCGCCCCCGCAGCCGCCCGGGCCGGCCGGGTGCCGAATGGTCGGCCTCGGTGGCCGGCGGCGTCGTCGCCCGGACCGCACGGCTGCGCGGGCCGAGACGCCCCTCGGTGTCCCGCGCCCGCACGGTGAAGACATAGGTGGTGGACGGGCGCAGCCGGGTGACGTCCACCATGCGCTCGGAGCCCGGCACCTCCTCGACCTTGGTGCGGCCCCGGTACACCTCGTACCGGCTCACCTCGGCCGCGGTCCCGGTGACCGCGTTCCACATCACATGCACGCTGGTGGCGCTGCCGGCCCGGGCGGTGACTCCCGTCGGCGCGCCCGGCGCCGGGCCGTCGTCCGCGTTCCCCGTCCCGCCCCAGCCGCAGGAGGCGACCAGCAGCAGCGCCCCGCACGGCGCGAGCCGGCGGAGCCGGGGGAGCCGGGGGACGGCACGGGGGACTCCTGGCACGGTTCAGCCTCCCGGGGCAGCACACGGGAACGGTCCGGCAATGGTCCGGACCAATATGACGCGAGTGACGCGGTCACATCAAGAGGTGGGTCCTGGGCGCCCGCGGCGGCATTCCGTATGCTGACGGGGCACGGCTGAACTGCTCCCGGGTGCCGGGGAGTTCATGCCCGCGGCGCGGACATCGCTGTCGTCGCAGATCCCGCGCCGACTCAGTGGCCGGGCGGCCGGAGCCGGTACCGACTCGGGCCCCCGGCCGCCGGTCCCGCCCGGTTCCACGTGCGTCGTCCGGCCGTGTTGCGGTGGCCGTGCCGTGACTTCGGGATGAGATTGGCCCTGATTGCGCCGTTCTGTCCCCCAGTGAGAGGCATGCCACGTGTCCCCAGCCCCATCGATCACCCTGGCCCTGGCCGGCGCGGCCGCGCTGCTCGCCCCCGCGGCCCTGCACAGCGGCCCCGCCACCGCGACCGAGTCCCGCCCCCCGGCCGCAGCCGCCAGGGCGGACGGCGTGACCGCCGCCCAACTGCTGGCCAAGGTGCGCGACTGCACCCGGATCAGCAGGGGCCTCTACCGCACCGACCAGGGCAAGGCCCCCACCGTCCCCGTGTGCGGCACCACCGGGGCGGTGTTCTGGAAGGCCGACATGGACATCGACTGCGACGGACGCCCGGGCACCTACTGCAACGCGCGCACCGACCCGCACTTCTCGGCCTCCACCGCCTTCGCCCAGTCCGACGGACGCCCGCTCAGCTCGGAGCAGCTGCCGTTCATCGTGGTGCCCGCGCCCAGCACCCTGTGGGACTACCGCGCCAGCGGCGTCCGCGGCGGCTCCGTGGCGGCCGTGATTCATGGCGACCGGGTGCAGTACGCCGTCGTCGGCGACACCGGCCCGGCCGGCATCATCGGCGAGGCGTCCTACGCGACGGCCAAGAGCCTCGGCATCGACCCGCACCCCCAGCGCGGCGGGGTGCCGAGCGGGGTCACCTACATCGTCTTCAAGAACAGCCGGGTGAGCCCCATCGAGGACCGCGCCGCCGCGGAGGCGGCCGGCGAGCGGCTCGCCCGTGCCTTCACCGGCGGCGACTGATCACCCGTCGGCCCTCCGCGCCGCGCGTTCGTGCCTCACACCTTCCGGTACGCGTACGCCTCCTGGGCAGCGGCCGCCACCGCCTCGAGGCCGGCCCCGGTGGCCGCCGTCACCACCGCGGCCACCGCGCCCTCCACGAAGGGGGCGTCCACCAGGCGGGTGTTGTGGGGGAGTTCGTCGCCCTCGGCGAGCAGGGTCTTCACGGTGAGCACCGCGCTGCCCAGGTCGGTCAGCACGGCCACCCCCGCTCCCCGGTCGACGGAGGCGGCCGCCGCGCCGATCAGCTCGGCGCTGGTGCCGAGTTCACCCGACTCCGTGCCGCCCGCCGGGGCCACGGGCACGGCCGCGCCGGCCCCCGCGAGCCCCTTGGCCAGCTCCGCCACCGACGCGGCGACCTCGGCGCTGTGCGAGACCAGCACGATCCCGACCAGCTTGTCGTCACTCGCCACCGGACTCACCGCCCGCCTCCGCGGTCCCGGCCAGGGCGGCGATCAGCAGCGCCGACGAGGTGGCCCCCGGATCCTGGTGCCCGATGCTGCGCTCCCCCAGATAGCTCGCGCGGCCCTTGCGCGCCTGCAGCGGTGTGGTGGCGACGGCGCCCTCCTCGGCGGCCCGGCGCGCCGCCGCGAAGGAGTCGCCGAGCGCGTCCACCGCGGGGACCAGGGCGTCCACCATGGTCTTGTCGCCCGGCGCCGCTCCGCCCAGCTGCTTCACCGCCTCCACCGCGGCGCGCAGCGCGTCGGCCAGCTGCTCCTCGCTCACCTCGGCGGCGTCCCCGAGCGCCTTGCCGGTGCGGCGCAGCAGCGTTCCGTACAGCGGGCCCGAGGCGCCGCCCACCTTCGAGATCAGCAGCCGCCCCGCCTGGGTCAGCACCGCTCCCGGAGTGGCGGGCGGTTCCTTCTCCAGCGCCTCGCGGACCGCGGCGAACCCGCGCTGGAGGTTGGTGCCGTGGTCGGCGTCGCCGATGGGCGAGTCGAGCGCGGTGAGCCGTTCCGCCTCGCGGTCCACGGACGAGGCGGCCGCCAGCATCCAGCGGCGGAAGAAGTCGGCGTCGAGCACGGGTACTCCTTGCGTGGTCGTCGACGGTGATCCGGTCGGGTGCTCCGGACCCTGATCACATGCCCCAGCGCAGCCCCGGCGTACTCACCGGCGCGTCCCACAGCCGCAGCAGTTCCTCGTCGGCCTCGCACAGCGTGACCGAGGCGCCCGCCATGTCCAGCGAGGTGACGTAGTTGCCGACCAGCACCCGGGCGACCGGGACACCCCGCTCGGCGAGCACCCGCTGCACCTCGGCGTTGAAGCCGTACAGCTCGAGCAGCGGCGTCGCACCCATGCCGTTGACCAGGAGCAGCACCGGGTTGCGCGGCGTGATGTCGTCCAGGATCGCCTGCACGGCCACCTCGGCGATCTCGCCCGACGTCATCATCGGCCGCCGTTCCCTGCCGGGCTCACCGTGGATGCCGATGCCCAGCTCCAGCTCGCCGGGCGGCAGCTCGAAGGTGGGCGTGCCCTTGGCGGGAGTGGTGCAGGCGCTCAGCGCCACACCGAAGCTGCGGGACTTCTCGTTCACCTGCCGGGCGAGCGCCTCCACCCGGTCCAGCGGCGCGCCCTCCTCCGCGGCGGCGCCCGCGATCTTCTCCACGAACAGCGTGGCGCCCGTGCCGCGCCGGCCCGCGGTGTAGAGGCTGTCGGTCACCGCCACGTCGTCGTTGACCAGTACCTTGGCCACCCGGATGCCCTCGTCCTCGGCGAGTTCCGCGGCCATGTCGAAGTTCAGCACGTCGCCGGTGTAGTTCTTCACGATGAACAGCACCCCGGACCCGCTGTCCACGGCCGCCGCCGCCCGCACCATCTGGTCGGGCACCGGGGAGGTGAACACCTCGCCGGGACAGGCCGCCGACAGCATCCCGGGACCGACGAACCCGCCGTGCAGGGGCTCGTGCCCGGAGCCACCGCCGGACACCAGCGCCACCTTCCCGGCCACCGGCGCGTCCCGCCGCACCACCACCCGGTTCTCCACGTCCACCGTCAGCTCCGGGTGGGCCGCGGCCATCCCGCGCAGCGCGTCCGCCACCACGGTCTCCGGGACGTTGATGAGCATCCTCATGGGTACCTCCTGTGATCGACCGGGCGAGCCCTGACCCGCCTTCGCGGGACCCGGGCACACGGGGCCGGTTCCCGGACGACGGCGACTGACACTGACGGCAGTATCTGCCCTGCGGCGGCCGAGGTCACGCAGTCGGCACCCGGCCCGTCGCCGTGACGGGCGAGCGGGGCCCGGGCCGTGGCACGTGCGGCGCCGGACGGCCGGGCCGGGGCCGCACCGGGCCGGCGCCGGGCGGCCGGCGGCACCCGGGCGGTCGCGGTGCGGTCGGGCATCGTCCCGTCCGCCGACGTGCCGTCAGGACACAGGACGAGCGGGCCCGTGCACACCACGGCGCGAGGTGTGCAC
>Ga0207873_1001985_pt1 | contig 17923 bp, 14 predicted proteins | sample BGWIniCompost_FD_187373 | JGI IMG/M metagenome (GOLD analysis project Ga0207873, IMG submission 187373) | Cellulose adapted compost microbial communities from Newby Island Compost Facility, Milpitas, CA, USA - BGW Initial Compost (SPAdes)... ...
CGGTCAACTCGGCCCGGACGGGGCCGCCAGAGCGTAACGTGGCTGGTTACGGCGAGCGTGCTCTGGGAAGCTCCCCGCTTTAGCGGGGAGAGTCGTCACATATCCCCCTCACACACTACGCGCCAACGATAGGCCGCCTGTTATGCCTCGTCCCCGGTGGGCGGCTCCTCGGCGGCCTGGCGTCGCCGCTCGTCCTCCTGCGCCTGCCATGTCTCCCAGGCTGCCCTGTCAACGAGCGTGCCGCCGGAGATGTCCGCGCCGGTAAGCTGGCGGTTGTCGTCAAACGTGAAGGTCGCCTCGGCGCGTTCAAACCGCCTCGGCCCGACGATGGTCTTCCGCGTGAAGTAGCCGCCGTGCTCGTAGTCGGGCACAAGCTCGTGCTCCGGCGTCAGCCGGAGTTGCACGACCTCACCCGTGCGGTCAAGCTGCACGTACAGATAGATGCCCGTGTCCGGCTCCTGCCGCCCTTCGCCGCCAAAGAGGTTCTTCAGCCTGTTGAAAATCCCCATGTGCTTCCTCATCCGGTGTTCCAGAGTCACAAAGATAGCGTAGCAGAGGTTTTAGCGGGAGGCCAGCCCGTGTCCGGAGCCCCCTCCGGTGCCCCCTCATCCCGGCCCGAACGGGCTGTGCCGTTTTTGCTAGGCAGTTGGCTATGCCGACTACACCGCGTCAGGTAGTCGCGCCGGGCCGCGGGTGGGGTTTTACTAAATAACTACCAGATTTATCCAGTTCGCTCTTGCTTATTAACGCGAAAATCTATACAATCCTGTCGAATATAGGGTAATTCTCATATTAACCGTAGAATTTTCAGAAGGCTGCCTCCCATGATGCTCAAACGCCTGCAACTGGGCCTGATCCACATGGCCGTCGCTGTCACCCTCGTGCCGATCAACAGCACGCTCAACCGCGTCATGATCAAAGAACTGGCCATCTCGGCGACGGTGGTAGCGCTCTTCGTCTCACTGCCGTACCTCCTCTCGCCGATCCAGATGATGATCGGCTCCTACTCGGACCGTCACCCGATACTCGGCCTGCGCCGGACGCCGTACATCCTGCTCGGGCTGTTGCTGTGCGTGGCGGGCGCGCTGCTCGCGCCAACCGCCGCGTTTGAGCTGGCGGATGCCGGTATCACGGGTGTCCTGCTGAGCCTGCTGGCCTTCGGCATGTGGGGGATGGGCTACAACCTCTCCGCCGTTTCGTACCTGTCGCTGGCCTCCGAGATTGACCCCGACGGACGCGGCAAGACGATCGCGACCATGTTCTTCCTGATGATCATCGGCATCATTTTCACCGCCATCGTGATTGGCAACATCGTCGACCCGTACACGCCGGAAGCGCTGTACCGCGCCTTCTGGCTGGCGGGCGGCATGGCGCTCGTGCTGGGGCTGCTGGGGCTTGTCAAGCTGGAGAAGCCGGAGGCGCAGGCTGTCGCCCCGGCTGCCGAGCGGCATACCTGGGGACAGATGGCTACCGCCGTGTTTGGCAACAAGCAGGCGCGCATCTTCTTCTGGTACCTGCTGCTCCTGCTGGCGGCAATCCTGGGGCAGGACGTGCTGCTTGAACCGTTTGCCGGTGAGGCGTTCGGCCTGAGGCCCGCGCAGACGACGCGCATCACGTCGATCTGGGGGACGTGCGTGCTGGCAACGCTGCTGATTGCGAACTTCCTCCAGGCGCGGACCAGCAAGCGGACGGTGGTGCGGCTGGGGAACTGGGGCGCGCTCGTCGGCTTCGTCATCATTGCGGTGAGCGGGCTGCTCGCGTCGAGCGGCGTGTTCTACGCCGGCGTCGTGCTGCTGGGGCTGGGCACCGGCCTCTCGACCGTGTCCAACCTGTCGCTGATGCTGGACATGACCACCCCGGAGAACGTCGGGCTGTTTGTCGGCGCGTGGGGCGTGGCGAACGCGCTCTCGCGGCTGATCGGGCAGGTGCTCAGCGGCGTCGTGAAGGACACCATGACGCTGGCCTTTGGCGATGCCGTGGCGGCCTACGTGACGGTGTTTACGGTGGAAGCCGTCTTTCTGGCCGTGGCGCTGCTCATGTTCCGCAGTATCGATGTGGCAGCCTTCCACAAGGGTGTAGCTAAGGCCCAGTCGCTGACGGATACCGTCGCGCTGATGCACGAGGCCCAGAGCTAATACCTCCAACCATTAACCGGTCAAGTACAAGCGCCCGGCAGCCTGATGCCGGGCGTTTTGCGTTCCCGCCGGGTGGGTACCATCGCCCTAATGCCGGTGGTCTCAGAATCAGATAGCATCATAAGAAAAGCTCTTCGTCATGGAGTGAGTTTCCAAATGGAAAAGGGACGAGTGCCACAGATAATGGGTACGACAGGTCAGGTGTCAGCGCCTGCCAGAGTCGGGGAGGTTGCCCGTGCGGTGGCGGGTGTGTTGCCGCTGGCTGTGCTGCTCGTGCTCGCCGTGCCGTTCGTTGTGCCGTTTGCGCGGGGGCTGTACCCGGTATCGGCGGATGGCATCCTGCATCTGATCCGGCTGCTCGGGCTGGAGCACGCGGCGCAATACGGCGACCTTTGGCCGCGCTTCCTGCCGGGGCTGCATTATGGCTACGGCTCACCGATCTTCAACTATTGCGGCCCGATCTCCCTGTATCCGGCGCTGGTGCTGCGCCTGCTCGGGCTGGGCGCCATCGAGGCGCTGCTATGGACAACGGTGTTGTGGGGGCTGGTGGGGATGCTCGGCGCGTACCGCCTCGGCAAGTCGCTGGGCGGGGGCGGGACGGCTGTGGTGCTTGGCGTCGCGTGGCTGTACTCCTCGCAGCTTGCCTACTTCGGCAACCTCGCACAGTTCGCCGCGGCGTCCTTCCTGCCCTGGGTGCTGTGGTCGTTCCGCTCGCTGGCGCTGCACCGTCGTCGCCGCGATTTTGTGCTGGCGGTGGCCTTCCTCGCCGCGCCGGTGCTGACGCACAACATCACCGCGATGGTCACGGCGGGCGTGACGGTCGTGTACAGCGCAGTGCTGGTCTGGGCGAGCACGGATCGCCGCCGCACTGCGGCAGTGCTCAGCGCAGCATTCGCCGGGGCGCTGGGCGTGTCGATGTTTGTGTGGCTGCCTGCGCTCGCGGAGCGGGGCGCGGTTCAGCTTGAGCGGCTTGCCAGCTTCGACTATCGCAACTACTTTCTGAGCCTGCCGCATCTGCTGGGCTTCTCGCCGGGGGCGGGCGGCCTGCTGACCGTGCCCGATACGCTGCCCTGGCCTCAGCTTATATTGGCGGTGCTGGCGGTAGGGCTGGCGCTGCGCCCGCACGGCGAGCACCGGGCCCACGTCCCGCTGGTCGCCTTTGCCGCCGGGATAGCGGCGCTGCTGGTCTTTCTCATGCTGCCCGTTTCGTCGCGCGTGTGGGAGATCGTGCCGCTGATGGCCTATGTCGAGTTCCCGTCGCGGTTCCTCATCCCGGTGAGCCTGATGCTGGCGATCCTCTCGGCTCTGAGCGTGACGTGGGTCGCACAGCGCATCCAGCCCAACTGGGCGCAAGGGCTGTGCTACGCCGCCTGCTCAGTGGCGATCATTGCTCTCCATCTGCCGCTCATCGACCTTGACTATCACGACCCGCAGCCGCAGGCCAACACCGTGCTCGATGCGCACGCCATCGAGCGCGAGACAGGCTGGCTCAGCGGGACGAGCGCGGGCGAGTATCTGCCCACATGGGTGGCGGAGCGGCCACATTCGTGGCGTTTCACGGAGCGTTTTGAGCAAGCGAGCGTATTCCCCCGGCTGGAGCCGAACGAGGGCGTGACTGTTCTCGAAGAGACGTGGGGCCTGAAGGCTGGCGAGGTGCGCATCCGGGCGGCGGAGCCGGTCACGCTGGTGTTCGAGTGGTTCTACTTCCCCGGCTGGCAGGCGTGGGTGGATGGTGAGACGGCCAGCATAACCCCGGTGGGCATCGAGGGGATGATCGGCGTGGACGTGCCTGCAGGCGAGCACGAGGTCCGTGTGAGCTTCGGGCTGACCCCGCTCCGGCGCGCGGCGACGCTTGCGAGCGGGCTTGTGGCGGCGGTGCTGCTCGCGTTTGTGTGGCGGGTGAAGAACCTGTGGGGCGCTCCTCCGGAAGGCCAGCCCTGATCGCTCCTCGGCGTGCCTTCCGCCCCGGTATTGGTTACAATCCCCCTCTGTGATGCTCACCTGAGGAAGAGGATCGACCCCCATGAAGAATCTACTTGTCACCGGTGGCGCCGGGTTCATCGGTAGTAACTTCGTGCGCTACATGCTGAACCGGCATGCCGATATCAACGTCGTCGTCTACGACAAGCTGACCTATGCCGGAAACCTTGACAATCTGCTGCCCGTCTCCGAGGACAGCCGCTACAAGTTTGTGCGCGGCGACATCGCCGACCGCGAGGCGGTGGCTGCCGCGCTGGCCTCGAACGACATCGACACAGTGGTGAACTTCGCCGCCGAGTCGCACGTCGACCGCAGCATTCTCAACCCCGACGCCTTCATCCAGACGAACTCGCTGGGAACCTTCGTGCTGCTCGACGAGAGCCGCAAGCATGGCGTCGAGCGCTTCCTGCAAGTCAGCACGGATGAGGTGTACGGCTCCATCCCGGAGGGGTTCTTCAAGGAGGGCGACCCGCTGGAGCCGAACAGCCCCTACGCGGCGAGCAAGGCCAGCGGCGACCTCATGGCCCGTGCCTACTACGTGACGTATGGGCTGAACACCGTCGTTACGCGGGGCAGCAACACCTTCGGGCCGTACCAGTACCCGGAGAAGCTGCTGCCGCTCTTCATCTCCAACGCGCTGGACGACGAGCCGCTGCCGCTCTACGGGGATGGTCGCCAGGTGCGCGACTGGCTGTACGTGGAGGACCACTGCTCCGGCATCGAGACGGTGCTGCTCAAGGGCGAACCCGGCGAGGCCTACAACATCGGCGGGGAGAACGAGCGCCACAACATCGACGTGGTGCGGCAGATGCTCGCCATCCTCGGCAAGCCCGAGTCGCTCATCCGCCAGGTTGAAGACCGGCCCGGCCATGATCGCCGCTATGCGCTTGACACGACCAAGCTGCACAACCTCGGTTGGCAGCAGGCATACAGCTTCGAGGAGGCGCTTGAGGCGACGGTTGAATGGTATGTCAAGAACGAGTGGTGGTGGCGCAAGATCAAGAGCGGCGAGTTCCGCGAGTACTACGAGCGCCAGTACGGCAAGCGGCTGCGCGGGTAGCCGCGGCTTTCCGGTTTCCCTTCAGAAATGATATAGGGTGGTATGTTGAAAAAGCGTCTTGTAGAACTCCTGCTGCCTGTCCTTCTGCTATCGCTGATACTCGCCGCCTGCCGGGGCGGGCGTGGCGCTCCGGCGCAGGTCCCCGGCGACCAGCCAACGGCGGGGGCTGAAGCCGGTGCGCCCTCGGAGGAGCCCGGTACCCCGACCCCTGAGCCCCGGCAGGAAGTCGTGCTGTGCGCCGGGCCTCGCCCGGACAATCTGCTGACCGGCGGTGGCCCCGTCGCGCAGGCCGTTGCCCAACTGGCATTCGCCCGCCCGGTGATCTTCGGCGATGATTACGAGGCGGACGGCAGCGACCTGCTCACCGAACTGCCAAACGTAGAGGCGGGCACGCTGCGCCGCAACGACGACGGTACGCTGACCGTCACGCTGCGCTACCGAGACGACCTGGTGTGGTCGGATGGCGAGCCGTTCACGGTAGAAGATGCGTTGCTCGGCCTGCAACTGCCTGTTAACGATGTGCTCAGGCCAGCGATTGAGGTGCTTGATGCCGACGTGGTAGACGACCACACGGTCGAGGTGACTCTGTCGGAGGATGCCGAGTACCCATATGTGCCGCTCCAGCCGCCGCTACCGGTGCATGTGCTGGGCGAAACCATCGACCCCGCCGTGCTGGCTGATGCCGATGTTCTGAGCACGGTGCTTGGCCCCTACGTGCTCGCCGCCGACGAGGGCGACATGCTTCGCTTCGAGGCGAACCCGCAGCACCCCCGGGCGGATAGCCTCGTGCCCACCGTCACCGTGCTCTTCCTTGCCGATGCCGAGCAGATCGCGCGTGAGCTAGACGGCGGGGCGTGCGACGTTGCGCTGGGCGGGCTATCCGTCGAGGTGCTGCCGCAGCAGGTGACGCTCCATACATCGGCGGGGCAGATCCATGAAGAGTTGATCCTGAACACCTACACGGCGGACAGCGGTCGCCCGGCGTATTTTGCCGATGCGCGGGTGCGGCGTGCGCTGGCGCAGGGCATCAACCGGGCGGCGCTCGCCGAGGCGCTTGGCGGGGCGGGTGCGGCGGTGATGGATAGCTGGCTGCCGCCGGATCACTGGGCGCACCCCGGCGCTGACGGCCTGACACAGCACCCCTTCGACCCCGGGGCGGCTGCGGCTCTGCTCGATGAGGCGGGCTGGCGCGACCAGGACGGCGACGGCGTGCGCGAGTATCACGGCCCAGGCGGGCTTTACTCCTGCCTTCGCGGTGAGTGGACGGTGGAGCCGGGCACGCCGCTCGCGCCGGAACTCATCGTGCCAGCGGGCGATACGTTCCGCGAGCAGATAGCCGCCCGCATTGCGGATGACCTCGCACAGATCGGCGTGCGGGTGACGGTGCTGCCCACACCCGCCGACACGCTCTACAGCGCGGATGGGCCGCTCGTCCGGCGGGGGTTCGATATGGCGTTGCTGGCGAGCATCACGCGGCCCGATCCGGGCGGGGTGAGCCGCTGGGTCGGCGCTGAGGTCTTCCTGAACCCGCTGACGCGCGAGCCTGCCCATCGCTGGGACCTTGAGGAGCGCTGGCTGCGCGGGGAGCAGATGATCGAGCGGGTCGCCTACAGCAATATCCCCGGCCCCGACAACACCTACCTCGGTCAGAACTTTGCCGGGTGGTGCCATGAGGAGGCGGATTTTACGACCGTCCGCGCCAACCTGCTGACGCGGAACCAGGCGGAGCGTCAGGCGCTGTACGGGCAGCAGCAGGCGATCTTCACGCAGGAGATGCCCGTCGTGCCGCTGTTCGCCCGTCCGCGTCTGGCAGCCAGCCAGCCGGATGTGTGCGGCATCGCGTTCGGCCCGGTTGACCCGGTGACGTGGAATATCGCCGAGTGGACGTATGAGGAGGGCGGCTGCGGAGGGTAGGTACGCCTACCTCTCCCGCCTCAGCCGCTTTTGCAGCACCCACGACGGCTCATCAACGAGGTGCTCCTTGCCCGCCGGGTCGGTGTAGCTCCAGCGACCCGGGTCCTCGCGGAAGATGCGGTAGCCGAGGCGCTGGTAAAGGTCTAGCGCCTCGGCATTGTCTTTTGCAACAGCAATCGTTGCCCACCGGTAGCCCCGCTCGATCAGAAGCGCCTCGGCGGTCTCGATCAGCGCCGTACCGATGCCCTGCCGGCGCAGCGGCTTCATGACGTGCAGCGAGTACAGGTACGCTCGTGAGGCCCCGTTCACGTAGTTCGGGCTGCCGTGTGCAAGCTGCACGATCAGCCGCCCGACCGGGTAGTTGTTGAGTGCGGCGATCAGGATGAGGCGGTTGCCCGCCTGCTGCTCGGCAAACGCCTGCTCGAATCGCGTGCGAAGCTGCCAGAACTCGCCGCCCCACTCCAGCGCGGGGATGTCCTCGGCGGTCGCCAGCCGGATCACCACATCGGCGTTGAGCTGGAGTGTTGCGAGGACGGTCTGCTCGTCGACCAAAGCCTTCCTCACAGAGAACTCATGTTGCTACCGTGCGCAGTGGGGTGGCTGGCAGCCTCCGCCCGGCGCTTGCGCCGGGCGCTAGGACTTCACCATGTAGCCGACCCCGTGAATAGTGTGAATGTAGATCGGGTGGCGGGTATCCGGCTCGATCTTGGCGCGCAGGTTGCGGATATGCGCCCGGACGAGGTCCGGGTCGCCGGTCCCTTTCGGGTACTGCCAGACGGCGTCGAGCAGATCGTGGACCGAGTGCGCCTGGTCGGGGGAGGACATGAGGTGGTGGAGGAGACGGTACTCGGTCGCCGTCAGTTGGATGTTCTTCTGGTGCAGCGTCGACACCTGGAACATCTGTGTGTCCAGCACAAGGTCACCGACCTTGATCTCCGTCGTCTGCTCCTCCTCCGGTGGTGAGCGGCGAAGGAGAGCGCGCACGCGGGCGTTCAGTTCGCGCAGCTCAAACGGCTTGGTGAGGTAGTCGTCACCGCCAGCGTCCAGCCCGCGCACGATGTCGTCGGTGCGCCACTTGGCGCTCAGGAACAGGATGGGGAGCGTGCGCAGTTCCTCCTCCTTGCGCAGCTCCGCGCAGAAGGCCAGCCCATCCTTCTCCGGCATCATAATGTCCAGGATGACAAGGTCAGGGCGATTCTGCTTGATGCGCTCGCGTGCCTGTTCCGCTGACTCCGCGAGTGTGACCTCGTGCCCTTCGCGGTTGAGGGCCCGCCACACTGTACCCAATACTTCGGCGTCGTCGTCAACGATCAGGATGGATGCCATTACGTGCTCCTATCGCCTTCGGCGGCAGTTGGGAGGGTCACGACCACCGTCGTCCCCTCTCCGGGCGTGCTCTCGATCTGGATGTTGCCATCGTGCTCGTCGACAATCTGCCGGCAGATATATAGCCCCAGACCGGTACCCTTGCCGCGAGGTTTTGTTGTAAAGAACGGGTCAAACGCCTGCCGGACCTGTTCGGCGGTCATGCCTGCACCGTTATCGGTAATGGTGACCTCCACCAGTTTACCATCCTCGACACTGCGGGAGGCAATACGAATATGTCCCCCGTCGTTGCCTCGCTGCGTGATGCCGTCACGCGCGTTGATGATCAGGTTCATCCACACGTCCTCCAGCTGGCCAGGGATGGCAAGCACCAGGGGGAGATTGTCAGCGAGGTGTACATCTAGCGCGATGTGCTGCTGCGTGATGGACGTGCCGATAAGCTGGAGGGTTTCCTCAATCGTGCGGTTGACGTCCTGCACGCGCATCTCGTTTTCCATGTGGGCCATCGTCAGCAGCCGTTCGACCACCTGCTTGGCGCGCGTCCCTGCTCGCAGAATGGCCTTCGCGGACTCGTGCGCCGGGTTGTCGGGCGGGATGTCCTGCACGAGCATCTCGGCGTCGCCCAGCACCGTTGTCAGCGGGTTGTTGATCTGGTGTGCCACAACGGTGGAAAGCTCACCCAGCGCGGAGAGGCGCGCGGCGTGGACGAGGCGGCTCTGCATGGCCTTCTGCTCATCCAGACTGCGCTGCAGGTCGCGCACGAGGTGAGCGTTCTCCAGCGCGATGGCCGCCTGGTTGGCGAGCGTATGCGCCAGCGCCGTCTCGCGTGAGACGAACTCCCGCTCCGGGTTGATGTCGAAAAGCTGGACAAGCCCGACCGTCCGCCCCTTGAACACGAGCGGCAGCACGAGCTGGGCGCTCGGCCCGACGTCGTCGAAGAGGGCGGCTTCCTCGGGGTTCAGGTTGGGGTCGGTGCTGCGCATCAACCCGATGCGCTGCTCCCGTACGACGACGGCCAGCGTCGGCTGGTCCATCACCACCGACTGCGGGCCGGCCTGCTCCGCCCACAGGCCCACGCCATACGAGACAATCCGCCGCGCAGTGTCGCTGCCCGGCTCCCAGGAGTACACCGATGCGAAGTTCGTGCCCGTCGTGCTGGTGAGCATCCGTGCCGCACTGAATAGGTCGCCGCGTGACGGCATGGCGCTCCCCTGTAGCAGGGGCGCGAGTTCGAGCGCGAGGCGCATGCCGTGCCCGATCTGCGAGGGCAGGAACGGCTCTTCATGGTGGAGGCTGACCAGCTCGACGAACCCGACGATGTGGCCCTTGACCTGAAGCGGCACGATCAGCACGCGCCGCTGGTTGTGCTTGATCATGCAGCGCCGGACAGGCTCCTCGGCAGTGCTGCGCGTGTAGTGCACCGGGAAGGGCTGCTCGCTCTCGACGAGCATGCGGTAGCACGCCTCCTCCCGCAAATTCAGGAGCGGGCCCTTCTCCATCGGCCAGACCGCCTGGCGATGCTCGGCCAGCCGCCGCAGTTCGTGTGTCTCGGGGTCCCAAACGGAAATAATCGACCAGTGCGCGTCGAGCGCGCGCATCATGTAGCGGGCGATGGCGTTCAGCACACTGCTGAGGTCCAGCGACGAGGAGACGGCATTAGAGGACTCGACGAGCAGGCTGAGCTCCATCGTGCGGTCGAGCGCCTGCTTGTAGAGACGGGCGTTTTCAATCGCGATGGCGCCGTAGCTGCTCAGCCCGGTGAGAAGCTCCTGCACGTGCTCGGGAAAGGGGTCTGCGCCGGGCGGCCTGAGCACGCCCAGCACCGCCAGAATACCCTCGTTCCGGCGCATCGGCACGAAGATCGCCGGGCGGTCGGAAAGGTCGGAAAGGGAGTGGGCGTTCGCTGCGGTAAGCGCCGCCAGGTCTGCCGGCAGTTCGACCGGGGTATTGCGTTTCTGTACGGCAGCCACGAGTGGATGGTCGCCGTTGGCAAGCGGCGTGTAATCGTGTGTTGGCGAGCCGCTTCGCACAGCGCGCAAACCAAGATTGCGGAGCGTCGGGTCCGGGTCAATAATGGCAAGCACTGCCTCGTCGGCGTCGCTCAACGACAGTGCAGCGTCGACGATGCGGCGGATCAGCTCCTGCAGGTCGAACACCGCGCCGAAAGATTGTCCTAGATTATAGAGCCGGCTGAACGCGGCTTGTCGCTGAGCTGAGTCCGTGTATGGCTTCATGAGAAGTTCATTGCTATAAAATCATTTCACATTATAGGGGGATGCGGCTGGTACGGCTAGTGTTAATCTAATCAAGAAACTTATCATGACGATGTGGGATAGGCAAGAAGAGGGGGAGGGCGATGATCCGCTCATCACCCGAACCTGTAGCCGCTTCAATGTGAATATGTTAGACTGTCGCCATGGAACGAGTCAAGCATCATGATGTGGTTTTCTACCAGTTCACGGCGCTGCGCCCCGTAACCGGCCTGGTACACGGCATCTTCACCCGGCGCGGCGGCACAAGCGCACCCCCTTTTGATTCACTAAATGTCGGCTCGACGGTTGGCGATGACCCGGACAGCGTGCTCGCCAACCGCCGCCGTGTGGCCGAAGTGATGGGCTTCGACGAGCGCGACACGCGCACCGTCTGGCAGGTGCATGGCTCAGACGTGTTCGTTGCCCGGCGTGACGAGCCTGCCACCGACCCTCCGCCGCAGGCCGACGGCATCATCACGGCTGACCCCGGCCTGCCGCTTGTCATGCGCTTCGCCGATTGCGTGCCGCTGGTGTTCTATGACCCGGTGCGCCGTGCAGTCGGGCTGGCGCATGCAGGCTGGAGGGGCACAGTTGCGGGGATCGGCCCGGCGACGGTGCGGGCGATGGTGCGGCACTTCGGCTCACGCCCCGGCGACATCATCGCCGGTATTGGCCCGGCGATTGGCCCGTGCTGCTACGAGGTCGGTGAGGAGGTCATTGTGCAGGTGCGGGAGAGCTTCCCCGGCGAGGACCGTCTCATCATCCCCCCGCTGAACGGCCATCGCGGGCCGCACTTCGACCTGTGGGCGGCCAACGAGATCGCGCTGCGGGATGCGGGCGTGGGGTACGTCGAGACGGCGCGATTGTGCACGTCGTGTCTGTCTTATGAGTTCTTCTCGCACCGCGCGGAGGCAGGCCGCACCGGGCGCTTTGCCGCGCTAATTGCGTTGAAGGATGAGGGAACGGCGTGACGAGTACGACAGTTCGCATTGACGACAACCTTCGCCAGGTACAGGCGCGCATTGCCGAGGCAGCCGGGCGGGCCGGGCGCGATCCGTCCGAGGTGCTGCTTGTCGGGATCAGCAAGACGCACGGCATTGAGGTGATCCAGGCGGCCTACGAGGCGGGCCTGCGACATTTTGGCGAAAATCGCGTATACGAAGCTGAAGGGAAGATCCGCGAGGCGCGGACTCTGCTGCCCGCCGACGTGGTGTGGCACATGGTCGGGCACATCCAGAGCCGCAAGGCCAGGGATGCCGCGCCGCTGTTTGACTGGATCCACTCGGTTGACCGCCTCAAGATCGCCCGGCGTCTGAGCGACGCGGCGACCGAGGGGCGGCCTGTCCGGGCGCTGCTGCAGGTCAACATCAGCGGCGAGGAAAGCAAGTTCGGCTTCGATCTGTCGCGCTGGCCGGAGGACGAGGCTCAGGCGGAGCACTTTTTCGCGGAGGTTGAGCAGATCCTGGCGTTGCCGGGCCTTGAGGTGCAGGGGCTGATGACGCTTGCACCCTACACCGATGAGCCGGAGACGGTGCGCCCGGTGTTCAGGCGGCTGCGAGAGCTGCGAGACGTGCTGCGCGAGCGCTTCCCCGGGGTAGAGTGGCCCCATCTGTCGATGGGGATGAGCGGCGATTACGAGGTCGCCGTGGAAGAGGGCGCGACGATGGTACGCGTGGGAACTGCGATCTTTGGTCCGCGTGAGTAGGCACGGGCCAGGCTGATCCGTGAATTGAGAGATAGAGGTGTTCTGTGCAAACCCTGGTCAATATTCTGCTGCTTATCCTGAACGTATACGAGATCATTCTGCTGGCGCGTGTGCTCATGTCGTGGTTCCGTCCCGACCCCTATAACCCGATCGTGCGCTTTCTGTATAACGCTACCGAGCCGATACTTGCGCCCATCCGCGAGGCCCTGCCTGCTACCGGCGGCATCGACTTCAGCCCGCTTGTTGCGTTCCTGCTGCTGTTTGCGCTGCAGCGGGTAATCACTATACTGCTGTAAACCAACACGCCTACGACGAGAGTACACCACCCGCAACGAGAGGGACTTTATCATGTCTAATCGTGAGTTCCACATCACCGATGCCGCCAGCGGCACAGCGATTGCCGTCAGGATCGTGCCGCTCGCCCGCTGCGACGAGATCGCCGGGATTGAGGAAGATGGCACGGTTAAGATCCGGCTGATGGCCGCGCCCGTCGAGGGAGAGATGAACGAAGCGCTGTCGGGCTTCCTTGCCGGGCTGTTCGGTATCAGCCCTCAGGACGTCGAGATCATCGCCGGGCTGGACAGCCGCAAGAAGCTGGTCATGCTGACGAACATCGACACAGCCAGTGTCGAGCGGCTGCTGTACGCGGCTGCCGGGCAAGCATAACGCCAGGCCTTCTGCTGACCGGCAGGCTGCGTTTATATAAGAAACGACAGGGCGCGGCGATGGCAGCCGTGCCCTGTTCGCGTTATTGGGCTGGTGACTTAACCCGAAACTAGGCCACACCCGGCAGTGCACAATCGAGTGCGAAGCTGATGCTGCCCAACGCGCGGTGCGCTGCATCGCGGATTTCGGGGTGTTCATCCCGCAGGCGGGCGTAGAGCGCCCGCACGCCCTCCGGCGCCCCAAGTGCGCCGAGCGTCTCGGCGGCTGCCAGCCGGATGGCTTCGTCGTCGGCTTCCAGCGCGCCGATGAGGTCTTCCATGCCTTCTTTGCCCGGCCTGAGCATCCGCCCCTGGTTTTCCAGCCAGGGCGCGAGCCACTGCGCCAGTTCCGGCGTGGGCGGGCGAGCGGGCAGGCGCACCTCCAGCCGCCCCTCACGCTTGCGATCCATGATCGTCCCGGCAGCGGCGCGCACAAGCCACTGCTCGTCGTGCTTCTCGGCGTCGGAAATGATCTCGTCTGCCCAAGGGGCACGGGCGCGGGCAAGCCCGTACATCGCCGCCTTGCGGATCGCCGGGTCGGCCTCCTCGATGGCCTCGCGCAGCACGTCGTGCCCTTCCCCGGCAAGGTTCGTCTCGCCGAGCACCTCCGCCGCCGCCCGGCGGGCGAGGTCTCGCCCGGCCAGGAGCACCTGGATCAGGCCGGTGATGGCGGCAGGCGCTGCCAGCGCGCCGAGCGCAAGCGCGGCACATGTCTCGACGGCGGCGTCCTCGTCCTCGATCATCTCGCTCACCGCGACGACGGTTTCAGGGTCGCCCACCGCGCCAAGCCCCAGCACGCATATGCGCCGCAGATCAGGGCCGTCGCTCTTAAGCCCCTCGCGGAAGACGAAGGCGACGTTCGGGTCCCGTGAGGTCACGAGCGCCGCCGCTACCCGCTCGCGTACGGCGGGGTATGCGACAGGGTCGAGCAGCAGGTTCGACAGGCGGGTGAACACCGCCGCCCGCCATGGGGCGTTAAGGTCGGCGTCGGCGGCCCAGGCGGCAAGCTCCAGCAGGTTATCGAGCAGCAGGGTGTCAGGCGCTTCCAGCCGGGCCTCTACCGCGTCTCGGACGTCGCGCATCCCGGCGACGAAGGGCATGAACAGGCGGCTGTTCGCGTGGCAGGCCAGATCGTCATCGAGCGGGCGGCTGCGCAGGGCGCGCGCGGCCAGGTATCCGGCGACGGCAGGGTGGGCGAACACCAGCCGCTTGCCGCGCTCGATGAGCAGTTGGCTCCGTCGCGTGATTGTGTTGATAAACGCCGATGCGCCCATCGACGGGCGCTCGCCGGCGGCTTTGGCCACCGCCTCGACCTGCTCGCCAAGCTCCTCGGCGGTCAGCCCGGCGCGGTCCGGCTCGTCCACAAGCAGCAGCGCGGCGGCCTGTTCCAGCGCAGGCACGAGCGCGGGGTCCGGCGCGGCGCGCTCGATGTAGGCGTGGTAGGCTTCCACGCGGCTGGCAGGCAACTCGCCGCTCTCGTAGGCGGCCCACACGCGCAGCGTCACATCGAGCGGGGTCCAGCCCCGGTTCCCGCGGGAGACACGCTGCACCAGGTCTTCCTGCGGGGCGGGGGCGGCCTGTCGCCCCTTCCGCGCCAGCCGGGGCCACGCGGCTGCCCAGCGGCGTGCAAGCTCGGCGTGCGCCGCGTCGTTCCACGGGGCGATGTACACCGGCGCGAGGCCCAGCGCCACAAGCGGGCCGTAGCCCTTCACACCGGCGGCGATCACGGTGCGGTTGCCGGGGTACGCCTCGAACAGCGCCTCAAGCCAGTCCGCAACACGGCGCTGCTGCTCCGGGGTGATCTCATCCCAGCCGTCGGCGAGGAGCAGGCCGCGCCCCCCGGCGAACTCCGCGCGGACCACGCCAAGCAGCCGCCCGGCGATCCCGCGCAGATGTGGGTGCGGCGCGTCAAGCAAAGGCTGGAGCGGATCGACCGCGTCCTCATAGGCGGCGGGGTCTAGCGGCAGGTCGGCAAGGTGAATGTACACCGGCAGCCGCTTCTCTGGCAGCAGGCTGTCGGCGCTCACCTCGATGTCACGGGCGGTGCGCAGCGCCATCAGCGCCAGCGCGACGGTGCGCCCGCTGCCGGGCAGGCCAAGCAGCGCAACGCCGGGGCTGCCGCGCAGAACGTGCGTCAGCGGGACGGCGGGCAGGCTGTATGGCCCGGCAGCCTGCGGCCAGTCGGGCACGAAGGGCACCAATTGCTGCGGCAGATCCGTGGTCGGGTCGTCCGGCTCCGTCGGGTCGAAGGGATGCGGCGCCGGGATAAAACGAGGCTCAACGCTCAAGTCCTCAAGCGGGGCGAGCGATCCAGCGATATGCAGGCTGCTGGCGAACTCGACGACGGCGTCGCGGTAGGCGGCCTCGGCGCTACGGGTCAGGCGCGCGCGGGTGGCGCTGGCCTGGTTGCTGACGCTGCTGCGCAGCGCACGGAGCCGGGGTAGCTGGGAGAAGATCAGGGCGGTGAGCAGCGCCCCTGCTGCTGCACCGACGAGCAGTGAAAGCAGGTCCATGTCCTATCCTCAGTGACCGGGTGTTAAGGGTGGTAGAGAATACGCTGGCAGGTCGGGCAGGCGATGACGCTGCCATGCCGCACCTGCTGTCTCATGCTGGTCGTCACCTGCATGCCGCAGGCGCTGCACTCCGCGTTGTGGTTCAGCGCGGAGACGGCCAGCCCGCCGGGCCGCTTGCGCAGCCGGTCATACTGCGCAAGGTACTTCGGCTCGACTTCCGCCCGCGCGCTGGCTACCTGCTGCTCCAGCCCGGCCAACTGGTCGAGCAGCTTCTGGCGTTCCTCCGTTAACTCGCCCAGAGCACTGGTACGCTCGGCGGTGACGCGCTCCAGGTGCGCCCGCGCCTCCTGGACGGCCTCTTCGCCTGCCTCGATCTCCAGCATGGCCTCGATAACAGGCTCTTCCATGCCCTCGTGGCGCTGGCGCAGCTCATGGAGTTTCCCCTGCATGTCTGTCAGTTCGCGCGGGTTGAGCACCTTGCCGGAGTACAGCCGCTGCTCGATGCTCTCGGCTTCCTCGTGCAGGCGGCGGCGCTCAAGCTCCAGGTCGGTAAGACGGGTGCGCCACTTTTGCAGGGAGGAGGTCGCCCGGTCGAGGCGTACCTGTGCGCGGCGGACAGCGGCATCCTCGCTCAAGAGCCGCTCGATCTCGGCGAGCCGGGCGCGAATCGTGTCGATCTGGCTGTCCAGAGTCTGCAACTGGTACAATGCGGCTGTTTGGTTCACCGGGCTCTCCTCGTGACGACGCAGGGCATGGATAGGCAGTCGGCGCAGAATGCGTACATTGCCTTATTCGGGTCGGGAAGGGTTTCACGTATATTAAACTTCAGTGGGCATTATACTATTGGGCCGAAACTGCAAGCAACCGGCCTGCCCGCCGTCCGAGAGCCAGTCAATAAATTGGGGCGAGGGAATGAACGACTTTAGTCTCATGGTGTCGCGCGAGATCGACCATGCCGAGTGGCGCTGGGTGTTCGTTTGTAGCATCGCGCTGCTCGTGCTGATTACGATCCCATTCGTATGGGCGTACGGCGTCGGGGGATCGGAGGCACGCTTTATGGGCGTGCTGGTCAACCCGATCGACGGCGCCTCTTACCAGGCAAAGATGCGGCTTGGCGTGGAGGGAAGCTGGCTCTTCTACCTCCCGTATACGCCGGAGCTGCACGACGGCGTCTTCCTCTTCACGTTCTACCTGGCGATGGGGCACCTGGCGCGCGCACTCAGCCTGCCGGTGATCACCGTCTTCCATGCCGTGCGGCTCGTCGGCGCGATGCTGATGTTCTTCGCCATTTACCGCTTCGTCTCGGACTGGACGAGCAGTGTCGAGCAGCGCCGGCTGGCGTGGTCGCTGGCCGTGCTCGGCGCGGGGCTCGGCTGGCTGGCAATCGTGTTCGGCATCTCGTCCCCTGACCTCCTGGCTATCCCCGAGGCGTTCCCACTGCAAGCCGCCTATGCCAATGCGCACTTCCCCTGGGCGATTGCCGCCGGAATGCTCGTCGCGCACGTGCTCGTCGTCAAGTGCGCGGCGGAGGACGACGCCGTGCCCGCGCTCGACATCGAGACGGTCGGGCTGGCAGCGGCGACCGTCTTCCTCGTCACGACATCGCCGTTTATGCTGCTGCCGATCGGGCTGGGCTTCGGGGCGATGCTGGCGTGGCTCATCTGGCGGCGCCGCGAGCTGCCCCGCCGCGAGCTGGCCTGGGGCTCGGTGGTGCTGGTCTTTGGCCTGCCATTTGCCGCCTACAGCCTGTGGATCATGACGCGTGGCAATCCGGCGATCAATGCCTGGATGGAGCAGAACGTAACCCCGTCGCCGCCCGTGTGGGATTACCTGATCGCGTTCGGCCCGCTACTCGCGCTGGGCGTGCCGGGCATCTGGGCGTCGAGGCGGAAGGTGGAGGCGGTTGACGTGTTCCTGCTAGGCTGGCTGGTCAGCGGCGCGCTGCTGCTGTACGCGCCGCTGAGCCTGCAGCGCCGCTTCACGATGGGGCTGATCGTGCCGCTGGCAGTTTATGCCGGGCGCGGTCTGTGGCGGGTCATCCTCCCGAAAATCGCCGAACGCCGGCGCGGGCTGGTGATCGCGCTGACCTTCGCGGTGTTCATGCCCACGCTGGTGATCGCGCTGGTTGCTCCCATGTTCGGGTCGCTCAACATGAAGGCAAAGGGCGGTGGGCACTACTATCTCGCACAGGCTGAAGTCGAAGCGGCGCAGTGGCTCGAGCGGAACGCACGCGGAGCGGTCGTGCTGGCCTCCCCGGAGTTGAGCATGTACCTGCCCGCGTACGGGCTGCGCGTGGTGTACGGCCACCCGATGGAGACGATCCGTGCGGAAGAG
>Ga0207873_1001986_pt1 | contig 17915 bp, 21 predicted proteins | sample BGWIniCompost_FD_187373 | JGI IMG/M metagenome (GOLD analysis project Ga0207873, IMG submission 187373) | Cellulose adapted compost microbial communities from Newby Island Compost Facility, Milpitas, CA, USA - BGW Initial Compost (SPAdes)... ...
CCCTGCGGCCGGCCGGAGTACATCTCGTTGGCGATGAAGCCGAAGACCGCCCTGACGTCGCTGGCGTTGTCCAGGTAGTAGGCGGTGCGGTTGTACACCGGCCAGTCCAGCTTCTCGCGGCGGACCTTGCCGGTGGCGAGGTTCAGCCTGGCGACCTGGTAGCCGCCGTCCACGCTGACCATGATCTCCTCGTCGTTGTCGCGCAGCTCGTCCAGCAGGTGCATCCGCTCGCCGCGACGCAGCGCCCGGGTGTTGCCTTCCACGTCGGTCAGGTACAGGAAGGGCGTGTGCACCGGGTGGTCGAGCGGGCCGTGCCGGGTGGCGACGGTGAAGACCAGCTCGCGCGGGTTGACCCAGGTGAAGCTGGAGACGTGCGCCTGCTTGTCCATCGCCACGGTGGCGGTGCGCTTCATGTCCTCGCGCCGCAGGATCACCAGGATGGAGCGGTCCTCGATCGGCACGGTGGCGGCGAAGTGGCGGCCGTCCGGGGAGACCCGGATCGTGCCGAAGGACTCCAGGTCGACGAAATCCTCGAGCGGAATGTCGGCAGGCGTGGCGATGTCCGCCGCCCGGGCTTCCGGCGAGGCCAGGCCAGGCAGGATCAGCGCCAGCAGGACGGCGACGATGGGCAATCGCATTGCGAAACCTCCCCTGGTTTCTCCCGGAACGTGTCATCCCCCGCCCTGGCCAGGACCCGCCTCTTCCGGGGTCCGGGCGTCAATGGACAGGGCGTGGATATCGGTCTGCATCAGCGCACCCAGCGCGGCGTAGATGCGGCGGTGCCGGGCCAGCGGCCCCAGGCCCGCGAAGGCCTCGCTGACCACCCGCACGTGGAAGTGGCCGCGGCCGTCGCGGGCACCGGCATGGCCCGCGTGCAGGTGGCTGTCGTCGCGCACGTCCAGGCTCAGCGGCGCCAGCGCCGCCTCCAGGGCGGCGCGGATGGCGGCCGGGCGCTGCTCGCGCGGCAGGCTCACGGCAACACCGGCCGGAACGGCCTGACCTCGACGCGGGCGTAGACGCCGGCGGCCACATAGGGATCGGCATCGGCCCAGGCCTTCGCCTCTTCCAGGCTGGGGAACTCGGCGACGATCAGGCTGCCGGTGAAACCGGCCGGGCCCGGATCCTCGGCATCCAGCGCCGGCAGGGGCCCGGCCAGCTTCAGCCGGCCGGCGTCTCGCAGCGCTTCCAGCCGCGCCAGATGGGCCGGGCGGCTGGCCTGGCGCGCGGCCAGGGCATTGGGCTTGTCATGTCCGAGGATCAGGTACCACACATCGGAATTCCCCTGGATTGCGACCTGCAGTATCGCCACGCCGCCCCTCGGGGAAAAGGCGGGGCTGTGCGGAAGGCCGTCCGCACGGCATGATGCCGCATGGCCGAACGTTGGCAGATCCATCCCGTTACACCCCAGGCCCGCCTGATGGACAAGGCGGCCGAGCGCCTCCACGACGGCGCCCTGGCCCTGGTGCCCACCGATGCCGGCTATTGCCTGGCCTGGAGCCTGAACGCGAAGGAAGCGGAGGACCGGGTCCTGCGCCTGCGCGAACTGGACAGCCGCCACCCTTTCACCTTACTCTGTCGGCAATTGAGTGAGGCCGGCCGCCTGGCCCGGCTCGACGATCAGGCCTTCCGGCTGATGAGATCGCTGACTCCGGGGCCGTGCACGTTCATCCTCCCGGCCTCCGCGGAACTGCCCAAGCGCATCAGGAACAGCGGCCGCAGCAAGCGGCGCGACATCGGCATACGCCTGCCCGCCCACCGCGTGACCCAGGCCCTGCTGGAAGCCGTCGGCGAACCGCTGTTGTCCACCAGCCTGGTGCTGCCCGGCGATGAAACCACGGCCAGCCACGCGGCCGAGGACGTCGCCGAACGCTGGCTGCGCTGGGCGGATCTGATGCTGGACGCCGAGGACTGCGAGCCCGGGCCGACCAGCGTTGTGGATTGCACGGGCGAGGAGCCCGTCGTCGTGCGCCAGGGTTTCCACCCCGTGGCGCTGTGAAACACCCTGGCACCCGCCCCCGCGGGCGCCGCCCGGGCGGGGACCCGAGAGCCTGACCGAATGAGCGAACCGAACGCCGCCGACGCCGAGCAGTCGCGCCCGGGCTTCCCGCCCAGGCCCCAGCAGCAGGAAATGCCGCTGGCCGTGGTCATGGGCCAGCCGGTGCTGCAGATGCCGCAGGACCTGTACATCCCGCCGGACGCGCTCGAGGTCATCCTCGAGGCCTTCGAGGGCCCGCTGGACCTGCTGCTCTACCTGATCCGCCGGCAGAACCTGGACATCCTGGACATCCCGGTCGCCGAGATCACCCGCCAGTACGTCGACTACATCGAGGTGATGCGCGAACTGCGCTTCGAGCTGGCGGCCGAATACCTGGTCATGGCCGCCATCCTGGCCGAGATCAAGTCGCGCATGCTGCTGCCCCGCCCGCCCAGCGAGGAAGGCGTGGAAGAGGATCCGCGCGCCGAACTGGTGCGCCGCCTGCAGGAGTACGAGCGTTACAAGAAGGCGGCCGAGGACCTGGACCAGCTCGACCGCCTGGACCGCGACACCAGCGTCGCCAGCGCCCACGTGCCGGACCGCGCCGCGGTCAGGGTGCCGCCGCCGGTGGACCTGCGCGAGATGCTGCTGGCCCTGCGCGACGTGCTCAAGCGCGCCGAGCTGTACAGCCACCATGCGGTCAGGCGCGAGGCCCTGAGCGTCCGCCAGCGCATGGGCGAGGTGCTCTCGCGCCTGGGCGACGGCCAGTTCCACCTGTTCCAGACCCTGTTCAACGCCGAGGAAGGCCGGCTCGGCGTGGTGGTCACCTTCCTGTCCATCCTCGAGCTGGCCAAGGAACAGCTGATCGAGGTGGTGCAGGAGGCGCCGCTGGCGCCGATCTACGTCAAGTCGCTGGCCACCGCCGCCGGCGAGGCGGCCAACGAATCCGAGCTTCCCGAACCGACCTCGGACGGCAGCGCCGTCACCGAGTGATTCCCCGCAATTCCGCGAGACCATGGACCAGACCCTGATCCGACAGATCGTCGAAGCCGCCCTGCTGGCGGCGCCGCAACCGCTGACCGCGGCCCAGCTGGCCGAACTCTTCACCGAGGACGAGCCGGTGACGGCGACGGACATCCAGCAGGCGCTGGAGGAGCTGCGCGAAGCCTGCGCCGACCGCGGCGTCGAGCTGGTCGAGGTGGCCTCCGGCTTCCGCTTCCAGGTCAAGACCTCGGTGCATCCCTGGGTGGCGCGGATCTGGACCGAGCGCCAGACCAAGTACACCCGCGCCACCCTGGAAACCCTGGCCCTGATCGCCTACCGGCAGCCGATCACCCGCGGCGAGATCGAGCAGATCCGCGGCGTCGCGGTCAGCTCCAACATCATCAAGGCGCTGGAGGAGCGCGAGTGGATCCGCGTGGTCGGCCACCGCGACGTGCCCGGCAAGCCGGCCCTGTTCGGCACCACCAAGGCCTTCCTGGACTACTTCGGTCTCAAGAGCCTGGACGAACTGCCGCCGCTGGCCGAGCTCAAGGAAATCCCCGAGCTGGAGCCGGAACTGCCCTTCGAGCGCACGCCGCCGGGCGTGGCCAGCGCCGCCATGGGCGACGGCAGCGACAACGACGGCGGCGATGCCGCCTCAGACACCCATGAAGAGGCCGGCGAAGATGCCGAGCCGGAGCAGACACGATGAGCGCCCCACGCAAGGTCCTTTCGCTCAAGGCCAAGGACACCGCCACCCCCACCGCCCCGCGCGCCGAGGAACGCCTGCACAAGGTGCTGGCCCAGGCCGGCCTGGGTTCCCGCCGCGCCCTCGAGGAGCGCATCGCCCAGGGCCTGGTGCGGGTCAACGGCGAAGTCGCCCAGGTCGGGCAGACCGTGCGCGGCGGCGACCGCATCGAACTGGACGGCAAGACCTTCGTCGCCACCGCCCTGAGCGAACCGGCGACGGTACTGCTGTACAACAAGCCCGAGGGCGAACTGACCACCCGTGAGGATCCCGAGGGCCGCCCCACCGTGTTCGAGTCGTTGCCGCGACTGAAGGGCGCGCGCTGGGTGGCGGTCGGCCGCCTGGACATCAACACCACCGGCCTGCTGCTGCTGACCACCGACGGCGAGCTGGCCAATGCCCTGATGCATCCGTCCAGCGGCATCGAGCGCGAGTACGTCTGCCGCATCCACGGCGAGGTGCCCGACAGCGTGGTGCAGCGCCTGGCCAAGGGCGTCGAGCTGGAGGACGGCCCGGCGAAGTTCGACGAGATCGAGCGCATCGGCAGCTCCGACTCGCACGCCTGGTTCCGGGTGGTGCTGCACGAGGGCCGCAACCGCGAAGTGCGGCGGATGTGGGAATCGCAGGGCTACCAGGTCAGCCGCCTCAAGCGCGTGCGCTACGGCGACATCGTCCTGCCGCGCATGCTCAAGCGCGGCCATTGCCAGGAGCTGCCGGAGGCCGAGGTCAAGCGCCTGCGCGAGAAGCTTGGCCTGGAGGACAGCACGCCGTCGCTGACCCTGCAGCCGGTGATCGGCCAGCGCCGCTCGCGCCCCACCGAGATCCGCGTCGGCAAGGACCGAAAGCAGGCCTCCTACGTCAATGGCGCCATGCTGGAGGAAGAGGCGCGCGAACTGCGCCGCTTCGACCACCTGCGCGAGGAGCCGCGCCGCGGCCGCCGCGGCGCGCCCGGCAAGGGCAAGAAGCGCGGCAAGGCCGGCGGCCCGGGCCGTGGCCCGAGCGACGACAACTACGGCAACCGCGCCACCGCCCCCGGCGGCCAGGCTCCTGGCGGCAAGCGCCGGCGCTCCGGCGGCCGCGGCGGCGACACCCAGCCGGCGAACGTGCACCACGAGAATCCGGCCGCCTTCCGCAGCTGGTACGTGCCCGAGGGCGTGGACACCGTTTCCCGCGTGGCGCCGCCGCGAGGCGCCCGTCCGGCCAAGGGCCGTGGCCCCGGCAAGCCCGCCGGCGGTCGCGGTGGTCGTCCCGATGCCCGTCCGGGCAATCGCGGTGGCGGCAACAAGCCCGGCGGTGGCGGTCGTCCGGGTGGTGGCAAGCGGCATGGCCGCGGCCGTCCCGGCGGCGGTCCGCGCCGTCCGGAAGGCCTGCCCAGCGACGATTGACCGCCAGGCCGCGCCGCGGCCTCAGCGCAGCTCGAAGCCGTCGGCGTCCAGATGGGCCGGGAAGCGCTCCCGGTGCCCGGCCAGCGCCTGCGCCGACAGCGTGACCGTGGCCACCTGCTCGCGCGCGTCCAGCTCGACCAGCGGCTGGCCGAGGAAATCATTCACCGCGCTGCCGCCCAGGTAATCGATGCCGTTGCCGTCGCGGCCGGCGCGGTTCACGCCGGCGCAGTAGGCCAGGTTCTCGATGGCGCGGGCCTTCAGCAGCGTGCTCCAGGCGTGCTGGCGCGGCGCCGGCCAGTTGGCCACGAACAGCAGCAGGTCGTAATCGAAGCGGCCCGGCACTTCATGGCCGAAACGGTTGCGGATGAACACCGGGAAGCGCAGGTCGTAGCAGACCAGCGGCCGCACCCGCCAGCCCTTGAGTTCCACCGTGATGGCGGCGGCACCGGCGGCGTAGCGCTCGTGCTCGCGCGCCATGCGGAACAGATGCCGCTTGTCGTAGTAGGCCAGGCCGCCCTCTGGGCTGGCCCAGAGCAGGCGGTTGTACACGCCCTCGCCTTCCCGCAGCTGCACGCTGCCGGCGACCACGGCGCCCAGGCGCGCGGCCTGCTCGCGGATCCAGGCCACGGTCGGGCCCTGCATGTCCTCGGCCTGGGCCAGGGCCTCGTTGCTGAAGCCGGAGGTGAAGGTTTCCGGCAGCAGCACCAGGTCGGTGGCGCCGGCCAGCGGCGCGATCAGCGCCGCGTAGTGCTCGCGGTTGCCGGCCGGGTCGTGCCAGCGCGTGTCGCCCTGCACCAGGGAAACGCGCAGATCCTCCATCACAGCTTCTCCAGCCGCTCGATGGCGGCGTCCAGGGTGCTCTCGAGCTTGGCGAAGCACAGCCGGGCCAGGCGCTGGCCGGCGGGCGCCTCGGCGTAGAACGGCGACAGTGGAATCGCCGCCACGCCCTTCTCGATGGTCAGCCAGCGGCAGAACTCGACATCGGAAAGATCGCTCACTGCCGAATAGTCCACCAGCTGGAAATAACCGCCCGGCACCGGCAGCGGCCGCAGCCTCGTGCCTTCCAGCTGGCGGCGGAAGCGGTCGCGCTTGGCCTGGTAGAAGGCGCCCAGCTGCTCGTGATGCTCGGGTTCCCCGCGGATCATTTCCGCCAGCGCGAACTGGGCCGGGGCGAAGCTGCAGAAGGTGTTGTACTGGTGCACCTTGCGCAGCTCGGACGACAGCGCCGGCGGGGCGATGGCGTAGCCGATCTTCCAGCCGGTGCAGTGGTAGGTCTTGCCGAAGCTGGAGACCACCACCGAGCGCGCCGCCAGTTCCGGATCGCGCAGCACGCTCTCGTGCCGGCGGCCGTCGAAGACGATGTGCTCGTAGACCTCGTCCGACAGCAGCACGATGTCGGTGCCGGCCAGGAGGTCGCGCAGCGCCGCCAGGTCGGCCTCGGCGAACATGGCGCCGGAGGGGTTGTGCGGCGTGTTCACGATCAGCATGCGGGTGCGCGGGGTGATGGCGTCGCGCACACGCTGCCAGTCGACCGAGAAGTCCGCCGGATCCAGGGGCACGTGCACGGCGCGGGCGCCGGCCAGGTCGATGGCGGGCTCGTAGGAGTCGTAGCAGGGATCCAGGACGATCACCTCCTCGCCCGGATGCACCAGCGCCAGCACCGCATCGAAGATGGCCTCGCTGGCGCCGCTGGTCACCGTCACCTCGGCATCGGCATCGACGCGGCGGCCGTAGCAGGCCAGGGTCTTTTCGGCGATGGCCTGGCGCAGGGCCGGGATGCCGGTGGCGGGCGCGTACTGGTTGCGGCCCTCGGCCATGGCCCGGGCCAGGCCGTCCACCAGCCGCTGCGGCGGCGGGAAATCGGGGAAGCCCTGGCCGAGGTTGACCGCGCCATGCTCGGCGGCCAGCTGGCTCATGACGGTGAAGATGGTGGTGCCCACCCGGGGCAGGCGCGTGCGTGGGGTCATCGGCGTGGCGGCAATGGACTGGGGCCGATTATGCCGGCCCCGTCCGCGGGGAACAGCAGCCGATTGACCGCCGTCATGGACCGGCATGGCGCGCAGTCGGTAGCATCCGCGCCGATGGAGCCTTCCCCCGCCGCCGCCGCGCCCCTGCTGCAAGCCCGCGGCCTGGCCTACGCCCGCAACGACGAGCCCGTGTTCGGCCCGCTGGACTTCCGCCTGGAAGCCGGCGAGGCCCTGCTGGTCCAGGGCGGCAACGGCGCCGGCAAGACCACCCTGCTGCGCGTCCTGGCCGGCCTGCTGCCGGCCGCGGCCGGCGAGGTACGGATGCAGGGCCGGCCGGTGGACCGCGAGCACCTGGCCCGCGGCAGCGCCTACCTGGGCCACCAGCACGGCCACAAGGCCGAACTGGGCGCGGCCGAGAACCTGGCCTACAGCCGCGCCCTGAACGGCGGCAGCGGCGACATCACCGAGGCCCTGGCCGAGGTCGGCCTGGCCGGCTACGAGGACGTGCCGGCCCGGCGCATGTCGGCCGGCCAGAACAAGCGCCTGGCCCTGGCCCGGCTGCGCCTGCAGCCGGCGCGGCTGTGGCTGCTGGACGAGCCCTACGCCAACCTCGACCTGGACGGCATCGCCCTGGTCAACCGGCTGGTGCAGGCGCACCTGGCCGGGGGCGGCGCCGTGCTGCTGACCACCCACGGCGCCTACGCGGCGCCGCCGGTGCCCGTGCGCACCCTGCATCTGGGCCCGGCCCGGGGCGCGCCGTGAGCGCCGTGTCCGCCTGGAGCACGGCCCGGGCCCAGGCCCGGCGCGACCTGCAGCTGGTCTGGCGCCGCCGCGGCGACGCCGCCCAGCCGCTGCTGTTCACCGTGATGGTGGTGGCGCTGTTCCCCATGGCCCTGGGTGCCGAGCCGAACCAGCTGGCGCGGATCGCCCCGGCCGTGCTCTGGGTGGCGGTGCTGCTGGCCGGCCTGCTGACCCTGGATTCCCTGTACCGCAGCGACGTCGAGGACGGCAGCCTGGAACAGATGCTGCTGGCGCCGGTGCCGCTGGCCTGGCTGCTGCTGGTGCGCGTGCTCGTGCACTGGGCCACCACCGCCCTGCCCCTGGTGCTGGTTTCGCCGCTGCTGGCCGAATTCCTCTACCTGCCGCGGGAACTCCTGCCGGTGCTGCTGGTCTCCCTTGCGCTGGGCACGCCGCTGCTGAGCCTGCTGGGCGCGGTGGTGGCGGCGCTGACGGTCGGGATACGCCGCTCTGGTATGCTTTTGGCCCTGCTGGCGCTGCCGCTTTTCCTGCCCGTGCTGGTGTTCGGCGCCGGCAGCGTGATGGCCGCCGCGCAGGGCCTGTCCTCCTGGGCCGGCGCGCTGCTGCTGCTGGGGGCCGGACTGGCCCTGGCCCTGGTTCTCGCCCCCCTGGCCGCCGCCGCGGCCATCCGCATTGCCCTGAGCTGACCACCGCCGTGAATCGCCTCCTGCTCTGGTTCCACCAACTCGGCTCGCCGCCGGTATTCGACCGCTTCGCCGCGCGCTGGACGCCCTGGGGTTTCGGCCTCGGCCTGGTCGGCATGGCCATCGGCCTGTACGGCGCGCTGTTCGTGGTGCCGGCCGATTACCAGCAGGGCGACAGCTTCCGCATCCTCTACATCCACGTGCCGGCGGCCTGGATGAGCCTGATGGTGTACGCGCTGATGGCCGTATACGCGGCCATCGCGCTGATCTGGCACATCAAGCTCTGCGAGGTGCTGGCCATGGCCTGCGCGCCGATCGGCGCCTGGTTCACTGCCGTCACCCTGGCCACCGGTTCGATCTGGGGCCGGCCCATGTGGGGCACCTGGTGGGACTGGGATCCGCGCCTGACCTCGGAACTGGTGCTGCTCTTCCTCTACCTGGGCGTGATCGGCCTGAATGCCGCCATCGAGGACCGTCGCGCCGCCGCCCGCGCCGCCGGCTTCCTGGCCATCGTCGGCGTGGTGCTGCTGCCGATCATCCGCTACTCGGTGGAGTGGTGGAACTCGCTGCACCAGGGCGCGACCATCCGCATGTTCGGCGAGGACGCCATGGACCCGTCGATGAAGTGGCCGCTGTGGGTGATGATCATCGCCACCAAGGCCTGGTTCGTCGGCTCGCTGCTGCAGCGGGCCCGCGCCGACAACCTCGCCCGCGAGGCCGGCAAGGACTGGGCGCGCGCCGCCGCGGGGGTGGAGAAATGAGCTACCTCGAGTACGTGATCGGCGCCTACGCCGTGTTCGCGCTGTACCTGGCCTGGGACTTCTGGGCACCGCGCCTGCGCCTGTCCCGCACCCGCCGCGAGATCGCCGCCCGCGCCCGCCGCGAGGCCGCGCGTGCCGCCACCGCTGCCGGCAAGGAGCCTTCCGCATGAACCCGATCCGCAAGCGCCGCCTGCTGCTGGTGCTGGCGCTGCTGGCCGCCTCGGCGGTCGCCGCCACCCTGGTGGCGCTGGCCCTGCGCGAGAACATCACCTACCTGTACACGCCCAGCCAGGTCTATGCCGGCGAGGCGGCCGACCAGGCAGTGTTCCGGCTCGGCGGCATGGTCGCCAGGGATTCGCTGCAGCGTGAGCAGGGCAGCCTGAAGGTCAGCTTCGGCGTCACCGACGGCGATGCGGTGATGACCGTGCGCTACGAAGGCATCCTGCCGGACCTGTTCCGCGAGAACCAGGCGGTGATCGCCACCGGCAAGCGCGTCGGCGACGAATTCCACGCCACCCAGGTGCTGGCCAAGCACGACGAACAGTACATGCCGCGCGAAGTCGCCGAGGCCATGGGCAAGGCGCACAGGAAGCACAACGTGCCGGATGACGCGGACGCCGGCGACGGCGGAGGCGACTGAGTGCTGCCCGAGCTCGGCCTGGCCAGCCTGGCGCTGGCCCTGATGCTGGCCCTTGCCCTGGCCAGCCTGCCGCTGGCCGGCGCCCAGTTCGGCCGTCCGCTGTGGATGGCGACGGCGCGGCCGCTGGCCTATGCCCTGCTCATCGCGGTGGTGGTGTCCTACGGGCTGCTGACCTGGGCCTTCGTCGCCCAGGACTTCTCGGTCGAATACGTCGCCCGCAACAGCAATTCACTGCTGCCGCTGCACTACCGCTTCACCGCGGTCTGGAGCGCGCACGAGGGTTCGCTGCTGCTGTGGATCCTGATCCTCGCCTTCTGGACGGCGCTGGTGGCGCGCTTCTCGCGCAGCCTGCCGGCGCCGGTGCTGGCGCGGGTGCTGTCGGTGCTGGGCAAGGTGGCGGTGGGCTTCCTGGCCTTCATCCTGTTCACCTCCAATCCCTTCACCCGCCTGCTGCCGGAGGCCGCCGAAGGCCACGACATGAATCCGCTGCTGCAGGACCCGGGCATGATCTTCCACCCGCCCCTGCTCTACACCGGCTACGTCGGTTTCGCGGTGGCCTTCGCCTTCGCGGTGGCGGCCCTGCTCGACGGCCGCATGGACGCGCGGTGGGTGCGCTGGTCGCGGCCCTGGACCAATGTCGCCTGGGCCTTCCTCACCCTGGGCATCGCCCTGGGCAGCTTCTGGGCCTATTACGAGCTGGGCTGGGGCGGCTGGTGGTTCTGGGATCCGGTCGAGAACGCCAGCTTCATGCCCTGGCTGGTCGGCGCCGCCCTGCTGCATTCGCAGGCGGTGACGGAGAAACGCGGCAGCTTCCGCGGCTGGACCCTGCTGTTGGCCATCGCCGCCTTCTCGCTGTCGCTGCTGGGCACCTTCCTGGTGCGTTCGGGCGTGATCACCTCGGTGCACGCCTTCGCCTCCGATCCGGGGCGCGGCCTGTTCATCCTGGCCTTCCTGGGCATCGTGATCGGCGGCTCGCTGGCGCTGTATGCGCTGCGGGCGCCACGCGGCGAAACCGGCAAGCCCTTCGCGCCGGTATCGCGCGAGACCTTCCTGCTGCTAAACAACCTGCTGCTGAGCGCGGCCACGGCGATGATCCTGCTGGGCACGCTCTACCCGCTGCTGGCCGAGGCCCTGGACCTGGGCAAGATCTCGGTCGGTCCGCCCTATTTCGGCCTGCTGTTCACGATCCTGATGGTGCCGCTGGTGCTGCTCGTGCCCTTCGGTCCGCTCAGCCGCTGGCAGCGCGAGCAGCTCGGCCAGCCGCTGCGCTGGCTGGCGCCCTGGGCGGGCCTGGCCGTGCTGGCGGCGGTGCTGGCCTGGTTCGCCTGGCCCAATGGCACCGGCAAGACCGCCTTCGGCATCCTCGGCGCCGCCTGGGTGGCCGGCGGCACCCTGCGCTTCGTCTGGAACCGCCTGCGCTCGGGCAGCCGGGGCCCGCGCTTCACCGCCGAGATGGTCGGCATGAGCCTGGCGCACTTCGGCATCGCCGTCTTCGTCGCCGGCGTGCTGCTGACCGAGAGCACCAGCATCGAGCGCGACGTCGCCGCCGCGCCCGGCACCAGTTTCGAGCTGCGCGGCTACACGTTCGAGTTCCGCGGCGCCGAGCACTACCAGGGCCCGAACTACCAGGCCGACCGCGGCACCATCGTGGTCAGCCGCGACGGCCGGCCGATCACCACCATGCATCCGGAGAAGCGCGCCTACGCCAGCGGCGGCCAGGTGATGACGGAAGCGGCCCTGGACGGCGCCCTGCACCGCGACCTGTACGTGGCCATGGGTGAACCCCTGGACGGTTCCGGCAGCTGGGCGCTGCGCCTGTACGTGAAGCCCTGGATCCGGCTGATCTGGCTGGGCGGCCTGCTGATGGCCCTGGGTGGCTTCGTCGTCACGTTCGACCGCCGCTTCCGCCGGCCGCTCGGCGAAGGAACGCCGGCATGATCAAGCGCCTGCTGCCCCTGCTGGTCTTCATCGCCCTGGCCGTGCTGCTCGGCGCCGGCGTGCTGATGAATGCCGGCCGCGACACCAAGGCCATTCCCTCGCCGCTGCTGGGCAAGCCGGCGCCCGACTTCGCCCTGCCCGTGCTGGACGAGCCGGAACGCGTCGTCAGCAAGGCCGACCTGCTGGGCCAGCCCTACCTGCTCAATGTCTGGGGCAGCTGGTGCCCGGCCTGCCGCGACGAACACCCGGTGATCACCGACCTGGCCCGCAGCGGCCGCATCCGCGTGATCGGCTACGACTACAAGGACGAAGCCGACGAGGCCAGGCGCTGGCTGGCGCAATTCGGCAATCCCTACGCGCTGGTCATCGTCGACGCCGACGGCCGCGCCGCCCTCGACTGGGGCATCTACGGCGCGCCGGAGACCTTCCTGGTGGATGCCGGGGGCATGGTCCGCTGGAAGTTTGTCGGCCCGCTCACGCCCGAGGTGGTGCAGGAGCAACTGCTGCCGCAACTGGAGGCGCTGGAATGAGGACCTGGCTGGCCGCCCTGCTGCTGTGCTTCACCGGCGTCGTCTCGGCGGCGATCCAGCCGCTGGAGTTCCACGACGCCGAGGAGGAGGCGCGCTTTCGCGCCCTCACCACCGAGCTGCGCTGCGTGATGTGCCAGAACCAGAGCCTGGCCGATTCCGACGCCCAGATCGCCCACGACCTGCGCCTGCAGGTGCTGGAGCTGATGCGCGAGGGCCGCAGCGACGAGGAGATCAAGGCCTACCTGGTGGCCCGCTACAGCGATTTCGTGCTGTACCGGCCGCCGGTGGAGCCGCGCACCTGGCTGCTTTGGTTCGGCCCGGCCGTGGTCCTGCTGGCCGGCGCCGTGGTGGTGACCGTGGTGGTGCGCCGTCGTGCCGCCGCCGCGCCGGCGCTGCCGCCGGCCGAAGACGAGCAGGAGTGGTGATGAGCGCATTCGCGGCAAGCCTGGCGGTCCTGCTGCTGGCGGCGCTGGCCATCGGCCTGGCGCCGCTCTGGCGCGGGCAGCGCCGCCTGGCCCTGGGCGTGGCGGTGCTCCTGGCCGCCGGCACGGTGATGCTGTATGCCCTGCTCGGCACGCCGGCGGCCCTGGACGCGAGCAACATCAGGCGGCCGGAAACCTTGGAGGAAGCCATCGCCCAGCTGCAGCGCCGCCTGAGCGAGGAACCGGAAAGCATCGAAGGCTGGGTGCTGCTGGCACGCGCGCAGATGTCGCAGGGCCGCTGGAGCGAGGGCCGCGATGCCCTGGCCAGGGCGCATGCGCTGGCGCCGGACAATCCCGACCTGGCGGTGGAATACGCCGACGCGCTGATGCGCGCCGCCCCCGACGGCCGCTTCCCGCCGGAGGCGGTAGCGCTGCTGGAAGGCGTGGTGAAGGAGCAGCCCACGCACCAGCGCGGCCTGTTCTACCTGGGTGCGCAGCGCCTGCAGGCCGGCCAGCCGGCCGAGGCGGCGGAGATCTGGGAGCGCCTGCTGCCGCTGCTGCAGGGGGATACCGCCGCCGCCCTGCGCGAACAGATCGGCCTGGCCCGCGAACAGGCCGGCCTGCCGCCGCTGGCGGACGGCCAGGCGCCGGCCGCCGGCCCGGCCATCACCGTCACCGTGCAGCTGGAGCCGGCCCTGGCCGGGCGCCTGCGCGGCGACGAAGTGCTGTACGTTTTCGCCCGCACGGTGGACGGCGCCAGCCTGCCGGTGGCGGTCAAGCGCCTGCCGGCGACCGGCTTCCCGGTTACCGTGTCGCTGTCGGATGCCGACGGCCTGATGCCGGCGCAGTCGCTTTCGCAGCAGGCGCGGGTTCGCCTGCTGGCGCGGATCTCCCGCAGCGGCGATGCCGCCGCCGCGCCCGGCGATCTCGAGGCCGCCCCGGTGGAGCTGGAGGTGGCCGACGGCGCCGCCGCCACCCTGCGCATCGCCACGGAGGTCGAATGACGGAGTTCATCCCGCCCGCCACCCGTTACGTCGAACTGCCCTCGCCCTTCGTGTTCAAGCGCGGCGGCGAGTTGCGCGGCGGCCGCATGGCCTACGAGACCTGGGGCCGGCTCAACGCCGCCGGCGACAACGCCATCCTCATCCTCACCGGCCTTTCGCCCAGCGCCCACGCCGCCAGCCATGCGGAGAATCCCGAGGCCGGCTGGTGGGAGGCCATGCTCGGCCCCGGCAAGCCGATCGACACCGATCGCTGGTTCGTGGTCTGCGTGAACTCGCTGGGCAGCTGCAAGGGCAGCAGCGGCCCCGCTTCGGTAAACCCCGCCACCGGCCAACCCTGGCGGCTGGAGTTTCCCGAGCTGAGCATCGAGGACGGTGCCCGCGCCGCGCACGTGGTCGTGCAGTCACTGGGCATCGAGCGCCTGGCCTGCGTGATCGGCTGCTCCATGGGCGGCATGGCGGCGCTGGCCTACCTGCTGCTGTTTCCGGACGGCGCCCGCAGCCACATCAATGTCTCCGGCAGCGCCCGCGCCCTGCCCTTCTCCATCGCCATCCGCTCGCTGCAGCGCGAGGCCATCCGCCTGGATCCGAACTGGAACGACGGCGACTACGACGACGAGCGCTACCCCGAAACCGGCATGCGCATCGCCCGCAAGCTGGGCGTGGTGACCTACCGCTCGGCCATGGAATGGGATGGCCGCTTCGGCCGGGTGAAGCTGGACAGCGAATGCCGCGAGGACGATCCCTTCGGCCTGGAGTTCGAGGTCGAGCGTTACCTCGAGGGCCACGCCCGCCGCTTCGCCCGCTACTTCGACCCGAACTGCTACCTCTACCTCAGCCGCTCCATGGACTGGTTCGACGTGGCCGAGTACGGCGACGGCGACGTGATGAAGGGCCTGGCGAAGATCCGCCTCGAGCGCGCGCTGGCCATCGGCGTGGAAACCGACATCCTCTTCCCGCTGCAGCAGCAGGAACAGGTCGCCGACGGCCTGCGCGCCGGCGGCGCCGACAGCGAATTCCTGCCCCTGCCATCGCCGCAGGGGCATGACGCCTTCCTGGTGGACATCGCCCGCTTCGGGCCGGCGATAGAGCGGTTTCTGACGCGGATTGACGCGGCGTAACGCGGATAGGGAAAAGCGGATCAAACGCCTTATCCGTGTTCGTCCGCGCAGATCCGCGTCAAGGAAAGAGCAAAAGAAAAACCCGCCGAAGCGGGTCTGTCTGGTACCGGTGATAGGACTCGAACCTACACGCCATCGCTGGCAGCGGATTTTGAGTCCGCCGCGTCTACCATTCCGCCACACCGGCAGGGAGGCGCGGGGATTATAGCGCCACGGCGACCGGGCCGTTCGGCCCGGTCCTTCGTTCAGGCCGCCTCGTCCAGCGCCAGCTGGCGGGCGGCGCGGGTGTACCAGCCGTCGGCGCCGGGCTCGAAGACCGAGCACTGGGTCATGGCGGCCTTGTAGACGTGCAGCGACACCGCAATCTGCGAGTCGCTGGGATTGCGGATGGCGTGGTACTCGTGCGGCGGGATCAGGCTGCCGGCCGAGCCGGCGCCGGCCAGGATGGTGTCCACCACCTCGAAGCGGTAGCGGTCGCCATCCTGCTCGCGCGGCTCGTATTGGGTGATTTCCAGCTGGCCGGTCCAGACGCCCTCGACGCACCAGAGGCCGGAATGGTCGTGCACCGGCGTGCCCTGGCCGGGGCCCCAGGTCATGGCCACCACGCTGTAGCCCGCCCGGTCGCAGCGGTAGAGCTCGCGGCGGGCGTAGTGGTCGCCGACCGGCTCGAACACGCAGGCCGGCAACTGCACCTGCTGCGAGCGGATCAGGGCCGAGAGGCCGTCGCGCAGGCATTCGGTGGTGCGGTGTGCGCAGTCGCGGCTGACCGCGTCGTCGATCAGGGCCACCAGACGGTCGCGGCCCGGGAAATCCATGGCCTGCATGGGCTCACCTTGCGGTTCCAGGGTGGCCGCAGTCTAGCGCAAGGCCGTCCGGGCCGCGTTTGCGCGGCGTCAAATCGGCCCCCGGGGGCACGCCGGCGGCTTGCCCGGGCCCGGCCGCGTCTGGGAACCTGTCGCCCCCAGGAGGCCCGCATGCACCCGCCGTCCAGCCCCGAAACCGAATCCCGGACCGGCGAGCCCGGCCCGCGCCTGCCCGGCCGCACCACCCCGACCTGGGAGATGGAGCTGCTGCTCTCCGGCGCCACGGTCTTCACCCTGTGGCAGGTGGTCGGCTGGCTGGCGCCGTTCATGGCCGAGCTTCTGCCGCGCCTGGACGCGCAACTGGGCATGATCAGCGGCGTCCTCTACGTCTACCTGGCCACGGCCGTGATCATGCTGGGCCTGGCCTTCGCCCTGCACCTGGCGCTGCGCGCCTATTGGGTGGGCCTGGTGGGCATGCATTCGGTCTTCCCCGCCGGCCTGCGCCCGGAGCGCCTGCGCGCCGGCCCGATCGCCCGGGAGGTGCTGCAGCGGCGCTGGGTGGACATGGACACCGCGATCGAGCGGGCCGACAACCGCGCCACCATCGTCTTCGGCCTCGGCGTCGGCGTGGCGGCGGTGGTGCTGCCGATCACCCTGATGGTGGCGGTGGTCTATGGACTGGTGCTGGCCGGCTGCTGGCTGGCCGGCCGGCTGGACCTGATACCGGTGCTGTTCCTGGTCGGCGTCGGCGCGGTACTGGCGCCCTTCTTCCTGGTCACCGGCATCGATCGGTGGTGGGGCGAACGCCTGGCGCCCGGCAGCCGGCTGCGGCGGGCGCTGGCCGCCTGTTTCTCGCTGTACGCGCGCATCGGCATGAGCCGGGAAACGAATCCGCTGGTGGCCCTGTACGCCAGCCATGTCGGCGAGCGGCGCAGCAGTTTCGTGGTGATGGGCATGTTGCTGCTGTCGGTCACGCTGGCGGCCTACAGCCTGAGCTGGCAGCGGAATGACCTCGGCCCCGGCAACTACGGCCGCTTCCCGGAATCGGCGGCCGGCCTGCCCGGCACCGTGGACGGCGAGCACTACGCCAGCCTGCAGGAACCGGACGAAAGCCCGAACAGCCCCTTCCTGCCGGCGCCGGTGCTGCGCGGCCGCTACGCGCCGCTGGTGGTGCCCTTCGTGCCCTCCCTGCACCGGCGCCACCTGGCCGGCTGCGAGGCCGGCCTGCCGGAGGACCGCGCAGAGGCAAGGCAGGCCCTGCTGGACTGCTACGCCGCCCTGCACGAGGTGAGGCTGGACGGCCAGCCGCTGCCGGTGAAGCCGGACTTCTACCTGGACCCGGCGCGCAACCTGCGCGGGCTGGTCTACATGCTGCCGCTGGCGGACATGCCACCCGGGCGGCATGAGCTGGAAGTGCGCCTGCCGGATCCGCGCGAGCCGGGTTCGAAGGCGAATCCGCCGCGACCCGAACGCATTCCCTTCTGGCGCTAGCCCGCGTCCTGGCTGGGGTCCTGCAGCGACAGCGAGCTGAGCAGGACGCCGGCCTGGGTGCGGTTGCGCACGCCCAGCTTCTCGAAGATGGCGCTCATGTGCGCCTTGACCGTGCGCTCCTGGATGCCGAGTTCGTCGGCGATCTGCTTGTTGAGCCGGCCTTCGGCGACCCGGGTCAGCACCTTGAACTGCTGCGGGCTGAGCGAGGCCAGGCGGGCGGCGATCTCGTTCTCCCCCGGCTCGGCCGGCGCCTGCGTCACCGCCTCGCGCAGCGAAGGCGGCAGCCACTGCTGGCAATCGAGCACGGCGCGGATACCGGCCTGCAGTTCGTCCAGGCCGGCACGCTTGGTCAGGTAGCCGGCGGCGCCGTGCGCGAGCGCACGGCGGATGGTGGCGGGGTCTTCATGCGCCGAAATGATGGCCACGGCCACGCCCGGGTATTCCGCCCGCAGCGCCGCCAGGCCGACCAGGCCATGGCTGCCGGGCATGTGCAGGTCCAGCAGCACCAGGTCGATGTCCGGATGCGCAGCCAGCGCCGCCTGCACCCCGGCCATGTCCTCGGCCTCGTCCAGCACCGCCTCCGGCAGCAGCCCGCGCACCGCCTGCACCAGGGCCAGGCGGTAAAGCGGATGGTCGTCGGCGATCAGGATGCGGGCCATGACCCGATTCTAGTCGCAATCCGGAGGTGGGCCGGGTTTGGGGTCAGGGAT
>Ga0207873_1001987_pt1 | contig 17908 bp, 33 predicted proteins | sample BGWIniCompost_FD_187373 | JGI IMG/M metagenome (GOLD analysis project Ga0207873, IMG submission 187373) | Cellulose adapted compost microbial communities from Newby Island Compost Facility, Milpitas, CA, USA - BGW Initial Compost (SPAdes)... ...
TCCCCACCAATTCATTTTCGCCTTTCGGAATTCATTTCCGCCTTCAATTCCCGCGCCATTCCAATTCCATTCCGAATTCATTTCCGTCCCCATTTCCATTTCCATTTCCGAATTCATCCACTTTCACATTACATCGATTTCGGCAAACAGAAAAGCGGCCCGCCCCGCGAGTAATTCGCGAGGCGGGCCGCTTTTCATTTCGGGACTTTAGTCCCAGGATTCCACGCATTCGATCTGAACGGGAATCGGCCGCTCATTCTCGTCAGCGATTTCTGCGACGAATTCCAGCAGCGTTTCGAGTCGGATTACCATTTCCTTTTCCTGTCCGGGGATTTCGTAATTCCCGGCCGGAATGTGTCCGAGCTTCACCTTGTATTTCCCGTTCGGGAATTCGATGCTCACCGGTTGTCTCCTTCTCCCTTGAGCGTTCCCCGCCGCTTCCGTTCGGAGAGCTTTTCCAGATTGTCCCCCGCGATCATTTCGAGGGACACACCCAGTTCTTCCGCCGCCATTGCGACGTACGACAGAACGTCAACCGTAGAGTGCCATGCGTGGCGCCTGATCCACTGCCACCCCGACCATTCGTCCGCGTACACGAGCGTGTATCCGCTCGCGTCCTGGAGCCGTCCGAATCGGAAAGTCTTCTTCCCGATCAGAACCACGTCCGTCACCTGCCGGTCAAGACGCTTGATTCGCAATTTCCCTCCCCTGGATTTCATCGGACAGTCGGTCAGCAGCACAGGCGAACTGTTCGGTGTAGGCACTGGGAGCCCGCCCGTACCGCTCATCGCTCTGGAGAGCCTGCTTCAGTTCCCAGAGCCGTGCTTCACGCTGTTTCCTGAGCGTTTCCAGTGTCCGGCCGCTCAGATACTCGGTCGTGAGTTTCTGCCTCACGCTTCCCCTCCTTGGGTTTCCCACAATTCCAGCACCGTTCGGCACCGGGCCTGTTCAGGGACCCACAACCGTTTACCGGAACGTACCGGTAATCAATCACGCGGTTGTGGAATATACGTGGTTCCGCTTTCATCTGTCCGCAGTACCACGAAATCAGCTTCTCCATGCCCTTTCACCTCCGGGCAATAGATGCACCGCCATACGAAACGGCCACTGCCGGAATCCCATTGGAATATCCAGCAGTGACCGCCGCATGTCTCGTTTCCCGATTCTACGGGAGAACCGATTTCCATTCGATTCTGAATGGCAGTGGGGTTCCCTCGGAGAACATTTCGAGGTACCCCTGATCCTTCTGGAATCGGTAACCCGGTCGTTCCAATTCCGGGTCAACCCAGTACACCCGGTTTATGGCTTTCCGGGTGAGTCCCATTGCCGCGAGGCAGGCGAGTTTGGCACCGTTGAGACTCATCGAAACCGCGTATACCTTGCGGTTCCGGTAAATCTCTTCCGTAACCACGAAAACCCCGCCGTCAGGCGGATTCGCGTTCGGCATTCACGCATCCCTTCTGTTTCTTGCCTTTCACTGCCAACCCATGATTTCGGAGTCGCTGTACCTGATTCTCATACTTGTATCCGGTGCAGTCTCTCTGCGTCCCCGAAAATATGGTCATGTATCCACAGGTGGGGCAGATAATCCCCAGGTGACCGCTACCGGTCATTGTCTGCCCGAATCCCTGTGACACTGCCAGTTCGCACAACTCACGCAGCCTCGCGCTACGGAACCGAATCAAGAGAGCCATTGCTTTCCCCTCCTTCTTCAATCCGGTAACGCGAAGCCAGAGCGGCCCGGACGGTCATTCGCCGTCCGGGCCGCTCTATCCCCGCTCATATCCGCATCACTGCTGCGCGTTCTCCTGCGCCGCGTTCTCCGCGTTCTTGCGCTTGCGAGGGCTGTACTTGCGCTTCTCCTGCCCCTGGAAGGAAACGCGCACCTTCTTGTTCTTCGGTGCCTTCTCCCGCGCTTCCTTGTCCAGAGAGAACACGATCCGGACGCCGAGACCCAGGTCTTCCGCCGCCTGACGGATCAGATACTCGGTCTTCTTCACGTGCTCGTTCGGAACCTCAACGGCGCGTCCGGTCCGGGTGTTGTAGCTCTCCTGAACCCAGGGAACGAACGGGTTGTCCTGGATCTTGCGCTGACGACCACCCTCCCGCTTGGGAAGCTCGGTCTCAGTGACGGACAGACCGTTGAGGAAATCGAAGTCGGACATTCTAGGGTTCCTTCCCCTCGTTGTGAACTTGCCTGATTCTACCATGCGGGGACTGGTTTTAGTCCCCGAATTCCTCGCGGAAGCGGTCGAATGCCGACTTGATTTCGTCGTCATCCGGCATGGGTCCGAAGACCCGTTCCGCGCGCTCCCCGATGACCTCTTCTCGCAGGGCCTCAAGGAGTCCCACAATCCGCTTTTGCTCATCGATCATGTGGGAGAAATCGCCGTCCATCATCGCTCGCGCGGCAACGGAGTGCGAGTACATCACCAGAGCAGTGACGACCGTGGATTGGTCGCCCTTGTCTGGCACCACTATCCGGGGTACCATCTGTGATCCTTTCCGACTTCTTGTCAGAGAACCTGTAACCCTCTCCGTGCCCGCGTACATCCTCGCAGTCTCCTTGCTTGACCGCTCCGCACGTGCCACTTCCAAGGGGAGCCCCGGTGACTCTGTAACCATCTGTCTCCCGACAGAGAGTCGAATTCCAACCGAGTCTGAGCTATTCATTGCCTGAGCGTCTGCGCGTTACCCGCGCTTCCGGGATCCTGCCGAGAACCGGAGATCTTGTCCCGTTCGCTCTGTGCTGTTGTGTCTCCGACCTTACCCCTAGAACGGGATCGATGGGTCACGTTCCGATGACATTGGGATAACGGTTTGGTTACGACCCACCCGCTCATCCGGGAACTGCCGGATGAACTCATTGCCGTTGAAAATCCGAACCACGTGATCAGGGTTCTTGAGCCGGTGCTTGGCAGCGGCAATTTCGGCATTGAGTTTGGCCGCCCCGAACGGGCGAGAGTATATGCAATTCTGGCACCGAATACGGAATTCAGCGGGTGCCGTAATCACTTTCCTCTCGCCGTTGCATCGAGGGCACCACAGGACATCTCCCACCTTTGGAGTAGGCGGAATGAAAATCCTAGTGTGGTGACATTCGAATTCCACTACGTGTGTTTCTTTCTTGTGTTCTCCCATTTCGGAACCTCCCCGCTAGCGTTGCCCAGTTGGGCAATCGCCAGTACAGCAGGGATGATCTCTGCCGGGAGTTGGTCATCTGTATAGCACTTGCCTTTTCCATGCCTTCTCAGCGCTCCGTTCTTTTTGATTGAGTAAGACTTTCGGCATGTCGGGCAAGTTCCCTTTTCGGGTGCCGATTTCGGTTGGGGTTCGGAACCAGCATTCCGAATGACATCCTTGCCCGCGTCCATCAACTTCCGGAGCTTTCGCCGAACAGTTGGATCAGCCACTAGTTTCAGAATGGCATCAACAACTTCCACAGCCTCCGAAATATCGTGGTTCGGTGGCTCACTGGTCATCAAGAATCATGTCCGTTTCTACTAGGTCCAGTTCCCGTGCGAGTTCCATTTCGTCGGGAACCACGGTGTTTTCCCAGGGGAGAACGTGAGGCGAACTCATTTCCCCATAGGAACGTGTGCGAATTGCCAATGGGTGTGCGGCATCCCATGCGGTTGCCCCGATCTTGCATTCGGGACAGACCTTGGATATGTGTGCGCGCTTTCCTTTGCCTCCTGGTTCCATCACACGCTCTCCCGCTTCCCATCTTCCGAGGAATTCCTTTACGTTAATTCCCCGTCCCCGCACGTACGCAGCATTCAGACCGATAAACCGCTCTCGCATCTGAACTGTCAGTGAGGGGAATTCTCCTGCCCCGCATTCGCGGAAATATTGGGCGACTACTTGCCTGGACACCGACGCGATGTCCAGACCCCTTGCTTTCGGGGAAAGCCATTTGTCGCCGTTGCGACGGTGGTAAACACCGTTCTGCAAATAGAGCATTTCGTCATAGACATCCATGCCCCATTGCCCGAGATCATCTCCAAGGTCTAGAGACAGCTTGTCCGGGTCCATCGTGGTATAGATTCCGTCAGTCTCAACGGCAATGAGTTTGTGTCGTGGCATCTGAACCATCACCCGGTAGAGAGCCGCACGACATGACGACGTAATCCATCCGGCAAGCGGAAGACAGTGAGATTTGGGCGGAAGATTCTTCTTCTCATCCCATCCGACACGCTGAGCCAATTTCCCGTACATAGAATTCGGTCCCAGCTTGTACGGCATACTCACCACGTTCTTCTTTCCTAGCCTTATGCGTTCTTCGAACATTTCCCGGAGGAATTCAAAAGGTCTAGTGCCGTCATGTCTCCAAACCCATCCTTCATGAATTCGGACAGATCCGGGATAACGTTTACCAATTTCCGCGACCGTCGCCGCTTCCGGACTCCAGTACCATCCATTGACGTATTGGGGAAAGGAAATGCTTCCCCGATAGTCGCGATGGAACAGCGGCATTGCAGCGAACTCAATTGGCCTAGCTTTTCCAAGATGGTTGTACGTGATCCGGTACACACCGAATTCCTCAATAGCGGATGGATTCTCCACATGAATCCATTCCCCGTGGTCCAGCCCCAGGGATGGGGCAGATGACAGGGCAGCAGGGTAAGCTGAATTGATGTCCAGTCCGAAAACAGGTCCTTGAATTCGACCCACTCGAAACAGCTCGAATCGACCGCCCGCGTAAGCCACTTTGGAAGCCTCATGGACTTCTTTGATGGGTGGCTCATTCTGAATGTGGTTCCGAAGTCGCCGTTTCGAAATGAGATAAGAAGCGATTGCGCCGGGTCCATACCACTCCTTCAAACGGATTCCGGCCTTGAACATCACATCCCGGAACCTTTCCGCCATCTGTTGCATGAGCCGGATTTCAGCGCGCCAATACCGCTGAACTTCGGAAAGATTCTCCCAGGTGTTGTCTTTACGTGCCGATTTACCATGTGCGATTACTTCCCGGTCCTCATCGGAAAGCACATCACCCAGAATTGATTCGCAAGCATCGAGGAACGGGCAAGCGAAGAAGGAAGCCATGTCGTCGATTTTGACGGAAACGTATCCGTCCCCGCTTCGCTTGCCCGTGTTCCTTGTCCCCGTGGACCAACGCTTTGTGACCCTGAAACTCTTGCCGGGAATCATGTGGATTCGCCACCGGATATTCCCGAGCTTGAAATTCACCTCCCCTTTGTGCTTGAGAATGCGAAGGTGTTTGTTCGGGAGACCCTTGATAATCATGTTCGCGTCATACCGGAACCCATACCCGATGTGAACCGCGTTCGGATACCGCTCCCCAACGGCAATGATGTATTCCAGAATCTCCATTGTTTTCAGATCCCGGTTTACCAGAACCCATTCAGGTTCCGCCGAACAGCCGAACATAACGTAATGCTGTGGTCTGTCAGCACCGGAGAGTTTCATTCCCTCCCCGTCCCAAGCGATGATGCGCCGCTTTTCAAGTGGCGTATCTCTTTGATCACGGGTCACAACTTCGGGCATCTGCTCAACTTCCACATCTGAAAGCTCAACCGTAAACCCGCCCTTGTAACCCGCAATCTCATACTTGGGCATTGTCGTAAGCCTCCCGGAAACCTTCCCAGTCAAACACATCATCGAAGTCCACGCCGTATTCATCCCACATGTAATCCCGAAGCGAATTCAGAATTGCAGAACGGTCTGACGTAGAAATGTCGTGTTCGAACAGAGCGGCATCGTAGAGATTCTGAACCCAGGGATCGTTGTACATTCTGGGATCGTGTCCGGCCATGTCATCGAAAAGCCGAAACTCTACGTTGCTAGTCCACTCGTTCAGACCTGCCATTCGGGAACCCCTTTCCCACCGTATTGCCTCGGTAGAAATGGGAAACCGGCCCCGGCTCCGCGTTGCTCAACGGAACCGGGGCCGGTTTCAGGAATTCCGCGATCGATCAGGCGGAAGTGTCCAGGTAGTACGTCGTCGCGGCCCTCTCCTGCCCGTCCTCATCGGTGTACTTGTAGTCAGAGCGTCGGAGACCCTTACGGCAGAACAGTCCACCCTGCTGGTTCTTCTTCGCCGTCAGCCCCATGAGCTGATCCCGGATGCCGGAAGAACCGTCGTTCACGATGAACTTCCCGCCGTCCTGCGTGACCACCTTGCAGGAGACGAATTCGCCGTAGTCGCCGTTGTGGAAGTCCCACGTGACCGCGATGAACGGAACACCGATGAGCTGATCCTTGTTGTCCAGCAGCTTGAAACCGTCGCCGATTTCCTGATCCGCCACGAGAATGGCGGATTCGCCCATCTTCCCCTTGAGGAGTTCCAGAGCGTCATCGAACGAGGAAATCCCCGCCAGTTCCTCCACCTCGAAGTTGGTGCCGGGAATCTCGATGTCCGTGCTCTTCTTTGCCATTTTCGGCATTCCCTTTCCTTTTAGCGATGAATTTCGGAGAACTCATCGCGCCGGGTCCCGAGGGCGGACGTACCGTAAGGGTGTGAACCACGGACCGTCACTCTCGGTTGTCACTCTCAGTAACACTCCCTGAGAGCTGGTACCAGGATACGCCCTGGTCACAGCAGGGTCCAGCCACAGGAGCATGATCAATTATGCCGGAAGCGAACAGCACAGAGAGTAACAACGGGGCTCCGGGGCAGCAGGGCAGCCCCGATCCCAACAGCAATGCCAATCAGAATGGCAACGCTGAAAACAACTCCAATGCGGGGCAGCAGGGCAACGGGGCCGCGTCGCAGGGAAACAGCGCGCCCACGGGGCAGGGGGCCGGAACCGCTCCGGGGCATTCCCCCAGCTCAGGCGGGGTGCCGAACTTCGGGGAGGTTCTGACCGCCATTCAGGCCATGCCTGAGCAGATCGTTCGCGCGCTGCGAGAGGCCACACAGCCTCCTAAGAGCGCTTCGGGTGGCTCTGCGGGTGGTTCGTCGCAGGAAGGGGCGAACGGCTCTCAGAACGGCTCTCAGGGCGGTTCTCGGGGCAGCACGGCGAACACCGACCGGAGCCCCGGACCGAAGTCGTTCGCAGAGTGGTGGTTCGGACGATGAGCGAATTCGAACGCATACCCGACCCGGGAAATAATGGTGAAGAAGCACCGTTTGATTTCTCGGCTCTCACTGCTGAAAGCACCGAGCCTTTGACCGGGGAATTCAATCCACCCAACGTCAAGGGATCTAAGCCCCGATGGTGGGAGCGGGCACCCAAGGGCGAAAAGAACTCCCGTCCGCGACGCTCAAAGACTTCCCGTCCGGCTCCTCCAATGCCAAAGGGCGGGCTCAAGCCTGCACTTGAGAATATGTACACCGGGATTGGCATGTCGATTATGCCGTTCGATCCCGGATGCGGACGCATCATCATTGAGAATGCGTCTGCCTGTGCGGAATCTCTTGACGAACTGGCCAAGACGAATCAGGCCGTACGTCGAATTCTGATTTCTCTGGTGACCACTTCCGCTTGGGGAGCGGTCATCATGGCACATGCGCCAATCGTTATGGCAATCGCTATGCACCACGTTCCCGCTCTCCGCGAGAAGCAGGAAAAGATGGTCGGCGAATTCGCCGAAATGATGGCTAACGGATTCGGGCAGCAGCAGAACGGAGAGGAGGAGAAGTGAGTTTCCCGATACCGCCGCTTCCGCGTATCACGAACAACAGCGCTGATTTGGCGGACAATCTCAGGATGGCACGTATGAGCCGTGAGGCTCCGCGTGTTCCCTGGGATGAGTTCATTCGGGACCATTTCCGATGGAATCAGGGTGAGCATGTCGCCCTGATCGGTCCGACTGGACAAGGGAAAACCACTCTCCTTACGAATCTCCTTCCGCTTCACCCTTACGTGGTCGTCTTTGCCACAAAGCCAAAGGATGAGTCAATGGAAAGACTCATTCGGACGGGTTACTACCCGATCAAAAGATGGCAGAGTCTAGACCCGATAAAGTTTCCCAAGCGCGTTCTGTGGCCGGATGCATTCGAGCTGGATTCCGTGAGAACTCAAGCGGCTGTCTTTCACGATGCGTTCGCCCGGATCTATCGGGAAGGTGGCTGGACCGTCGCGATAGATGAGCTGTGGTACGTGAACAACATCCTGAAACTTGAAATGGATGTGAAGACGTATCTTCTCCAGGCTCGCGCGCTTGGGATTTCCCTGCTGGTAGCGACACAGCGTCCGGCATGGGTTCCGCTGGAAGTGTATGACCAGTCAACGCATTTGTTCTTCTGGCGGGACAACGATGAAACCAATCTGCGGCGGCTCTCCGGAATTTCTTTCCGATCTGCCGATCTGATCCGATCCGTGGTCGCGGATTTGGAAAGGTTCCAGGTTTTGTACATCAATACCAGGACAGGTGAAATGCTCCGAACTCGCGCACCGAAGATTACGGCGTAAGGAGGTCGAAAAGAATGGTTACGCCGTCCGCACTCAACGTCCTGATTGTCGGGGCAATGATGCTCATTTTTACGTTCCTGTGGCGAATGGCTGCGGCCAAGCTGTCGGAACGTGGTTCCCGTTTCGGGGACGCAATGGCTGTGGCTCTGTGAGAAGGGAAGACCGGTAATGCCTACTGCTGCCACTCAGTCGCCGAGCGGTACGAACCAGACTCGGAACGGCAACAAGGAACAGCGCGTTCAGCCGACTGTTCCATTCATTCGCGCATCTGCACTGCACCGTGAGCCGACTGGAAACGACATTTCCAGGCAGCTCACGACTTCGGATCAGGACCTGGGTGTTCTCGACATTCCCGCTTACGGATACGTCAGGAACATTGTGATCCTGGTTACCGCATCGGGTGGTACGGGCGGAACTCCCAACGCAACTCTGACGGAAGATGGAGTTTTCGCAGCTCTCAAGAACATCTATCTGACCGAGCCGAACGGCGCGGTGATTTCCCAGTTCGATACTGCTCACGATCTGTACCTCGCGAACAAGTGGGGCGGTTACGGTCACGTTCTCGGATCGGACCCGATGGCGTCTCCGGTTTTCACGGACGCCGATTCGACGTTCGCTGGTTTCTCGTATCTGCTGCGAATTCCGGTCGAACTCAACTGCCGTGACGGACTCGGTTCGCTTCCGAACCAGAATGCGGCCGCGACTTTCAAGCTGCGTATGACGCTGGCAAAGGTTGCGGATATCGCGACTGGAACTCTGCCGAATACGCTTCCCACGGTTCGCGTGCGTGTGGGTCTGGAAGCGTGGGATCAGCCGGAGGTTTCTTCGCAGGGGCAGACGAACCAGATCACGCCTCCCGCGATGAACACAACTCAGTTCTGGAGTTCCCAGACCTACACCGTGAATTCCGGGAACAACACCATCCGGCTCACCCGGGTGGGTAACCACATCCGGAACCTGATTTTCATCCTGAAGGACTCCACGACTCCGAGCCGATCGGATGGCGAAACCATCTGGAACAACGCGGACCCGGTGTACTTCTATCTCGACACGCGACCGCTCGACATCATCGAGCCGAATGCATGGCGAGAGCAGATGTACAACCGTTCCGGATTCGGTGCCGTTGTGGGTACCGAAGACCCTGGGCAGGATGCACCGCGAGGAATGGACAACGGTGTCCGGGTCTATGACTTCGCCCATGAATTCGATGGAACGCTGGGTCACGAGAACCGGGATCTGTGGCTTCCGACTCTCGGATCTACTCGTCTGGAACTCCAGTTCCAGGCTTCCAGCGCGGGGACGCTCAAGGTTCTGACGAACGACGTTGCCATTGCTGGCAGCGTGTTCATCTAAGGGGAATTCGATGAACGAGAATCCCGAAATGAAGTCGAGTCTTCTCGACACTCCGCACGCAGCGGCTGTGGTCGTCATCGGTGCTCTGACGTTCCTGATCCTCGTCAATCGGGGATTCCGGGGTGTGTCTGTCGGTGGCGTTTCGGTAGGCATCAGGTAAGGGGTAAGGCAATGCCTTTCGGTCTGGATTTCAAGAGCGTTGTTGTCGGTGCGCTTCTCGCGTATTTCGTTCTCCCGTGGATTCTCGGGATGATCGGAAGCCGTAAGGGCGCTTCTCAGGCAGCGTGAACATGAATCGGCAGACGCTTGCCGGGGTTTCCGTGCTGGGAGGTCTGGCGGTCGTTCTCGTGCTGGGAACGCAGCTTCTCAAGGGAGACCCGAACGGCGAAACGGTCGTAACGGTTCTCGGTCTGCTGAGCCTTGGTATTTCCCAACTTCTTGGGAATCGCGAGGCTCAGCAGACAAGGGAAAAGACTGAGGAACTGTCCGAGGATCTCCGGAACGGAACCTTCGAAAGACTTCTTCGCGAGGCTCTTGTCAAGCTCGCGAGCGAGAAGGATTTTCCGCTGGAAATCAAGAATTCCGGAGAGGAGGGGAAGAACGATGGGTGACAAGGTTTTCAACGTGCTGGGAGCAATCGTGACGGTGGCTCTCGTCACGACGATTGTGTCTCGCCCGACTTCCGCTCAGGTCATCAAGTCAATGGGCGACGCTTTCGCGGGCTCGATTCGCGCTGCCCTGGGCAAGTAAAGGAGAGCGGAAATGGCCGGTGGGTCTTCCCCGAATCCGTACGGGGCTAACGTATCTGAATACGCGGGGCAATACGGAAATGCCGCTGAGTACGGTTCGCCCAGCAGTGCCTATGCCGCTCCGGGTCCCGGTACGGACGCGCCGTATACCGATACGTTCGGTTGGGGACCGTCCCCGCGTATTTCCGTGGATAGCACTCCGGACGCCATGCGCGTTCAGGATTTCCCGATCCGGCAGATGCGCCCGGCAGGGAATGAGGCTCCGGAGCGCTATTACGGTCCGCTTGATGCCGACGAAAAGAAGCGGCATTCCGTCGAGGATCAGAACGCGAATGGTTGGGACGAAAAGAAGTCTCAATACAAGATCGGTCCCGATCCTCGATGGAATCCGCCTGCTGAGACTCGGCTCACTGAGCGCATGTCTCCGAATTCGTATTCGTTCACGCGACCGTTCGATCAGGGCACAAAGGGAAATGGTGCCCGACAGCTCAACGGTGTGCATATGTCGATGGCTGATCACCGCAGGGAATACGACATTCTCGGAATGCGTCCCTGGGCAGCACACCGGAACACATACCGCGTGGACCCGACTCCTTGGGATGCCGATATCTACGACGTTCCTCCGGCCGATACGGTGGGTGCCCCGATTCAGGGTCGCATTCAGGCTGTAGACGTTCCCGAATCGGCAAACCGGGCTTACAGGCTGTGATGTCCGATGGCAAAGGGAATTGACTTCGGAAAGCAAGTCGGGCCGCTTCCGCTCGGAGCATGGGTTGTTGTGGTCGGTGGCGGACTGGCAATCGCCTATTGGCAGCGGAATGCTGGCTCGGGTGAAGTTGAGATTGTCGAGGACACTGGATCACCGAGAGGTGTCGGAGAAGGGGCGGATTATTCATACGTCCCTCCCACAGCGAATCCGGGAGATTCTGACGTTCCCGAATACGCCTCGAATGAGGCTTGGGGGACGGCAGCAATCAACTGGCTCATTGCTCAGGGATATCCACCCGGTCTGGCTTCCAGTGCCATCACAAAGGCTCTCGCGGGTGGTGTGGACGTCGAGGGGAACAAGATGTCCATTCAGGAATGGAGCCTTTGGACGCTGGCTCTCCAACACCTAGGATCTCCACCCTATCCGGTGAATGTGGCACCGCCCTCTACGGTTCCGGGGCCGGTGAATCCACCGCCCGCTCCTGTACCGAATGATCCGCCGCCGAGTAAGCCACCGACAAACAAAACTCCACCGTACATTGTTTACAAGGCAGTGAGCGGCGACACCCTTTCGGGTATTGCTGCCAAGACGAACAAGAAATACGGTCTGAACAATACTTGGCAGGATATCTACAACTTCAATCTGAAATACCGTTCCGCATCTGCGAGGGCGATTATCAAGGCCCGTGGGCCGAATCTGTTCTTCGCTGGAACGACGTGGTGGATTCCGAAGTAACGAGAGAAACCGAGGCAAAAATGAACGAGAATCTTCCCGAGACTGTCACCGTTCCCCGCGAGGAATGGGAGGAAATGAAGAAGATGGTGAGCGACATTCACGACTTCATTTCCGGTGTGGCCGGGGCACTGAACAACCCGATGGTAAAGGCCATGCTCCCGCCGAACATGCGCGGAATGCTGGGAGGCTGACGACATGCCAGCAATGCCGAAAGCTATTCTGAGTGATGCTCAGATTGCGGGAGCTGCCAAGAGTGCCGGATTTTCTGGCAACTCCCTGGTAATTGCTGTGGCTGTGGCATTGGCGGAATCCGGCGGAAACGCCAATGCCCATAACCCCGTCGGTCTGGATAACTCCTATGGACTCTGGCAAATCAACATGTATGGGTCTATGGGACCGGCGCGGCGAAAGCAATTCGGTCTGAAATCCAATAGTGAACTTTTCGATCCGGTCACGAATGCGAAGGCTGCGTATGCCATTTCCAACGGCGGTAAGAACTGGCGACCGTGGACAACGTACACATCGGGTAAGTACCTTCCTTATATGTCTCGTGCCCGCAAAGCTGCGGGTAATCCTGATACGTCGGGCGGTTCAACGGGCGCTCAGCAAACTGGACTGACGGACGTATTCAGTTGGCCGGGTGAAATTCTCGACTTCTTCGAATTCATTACCGATCCGATTACGTGGCTGAGACTCGGAATGATTCTCGCGGGTGGGGGAGCGGTTCTGTTCGCACTGCTCCAGATAAGCGGGCAGGCAGAAAAGGCGGGGAAATTGCTGAATACCGTTACCGATGTTCTCCCCCAAACGCGCGGGATAAAGGCCGTAGCAAAGGCAGCGTGAGGAATGGATACCACAACGTCAGTAGTTCTCACTACCCTTGTTGTCTTTGCGGGGCAGTGGGCGAAGAAGGATGAGGGTCCGTCAATAAAGCTGGTAGTCGGTGGAATGGTTCTCGCAATCATTCTCTCGGCAATGTCTCAGGGGAATGAGAAACTGGCTTCCCAATTTGCCGCCCTTATTCTCGTCGGTGCACTTCTCATGTACATTCAGCCGATCGCGAAGAAGCTGGGGTACTCGAAGTGAAAGTCAACCTTGTAAACGTGGTGATGCTGAGCGGCGGAATCATTCTGCTGTATTCCGGTATCAAGGGTTACGATCCCAGGGACGTAATTCGATGGGGACTCGGCGGCAAAAAGCCAAAGAAAATGGAGTCCAAAGAGTGGGACGGAGAGTTGGGAGATCCCAAGGATCATCCCGATCCCGGTCAGCGCTATCCTGGTGACCTGGGAATTCCAGACCCGAATGAGGTCCCGGCGAAATATATCTAGGGAGGTGAATCGGTATGGCAATGACGTGGCCAGCGACGTGCCGAGTTATCACGCAGCAATACGGGAACAAGAGTGCTCGGTACGTTCGCGGATATCACACCGGAATTGATATCGGATGCCGTGCCGGTTCTCCGATCTACGCTGCCCACGATGGACAAGTGATTCTTTCAGGGTGGGCCGGTGCTTACGGCAACACGGTAGAGATTCGGGCGAACGATTCGCTTGTGACTTCCTACCATCACATGTCAAAAATCGCTGTGAGCAAAGGTCAGAATGTCTCAGCCGGAAAGATCATCGGATACATTGGCAGTACCGGACAGAGTACCGGACCTCATTTGCACTTCGAGGTTCGGGTTAACGGAAAGGACGTTGACCCGAATCCGTATCTGACCGGTGCCAAGACCGTGGACCAGGCCAATTATGTTGAGCCGTCCAGCATCACGGACGTCTTCAAATTTCCAGGGCAGATGATCAAGGTATTCGGTTGGCTCTCGAATACGACGAATTGGCTCCGTGTTGGAATGGTTATCGGTGGCGCAATACTGGTCTTCATGACGTTTGTCGGTGTGGCGAAAGCGTCCGCTCTTGGAAAGAGTGCGGTAAAGGCTGTGGCAGGTACGGCGAAGAAGGCGGTGACAAAGAATGCCAAATCCTGAAGCGCTGGGTCCGGCAAGCGTTTCGATCGGTACGGCAACAAGCGCGTTTATGGGTTTCCTTCCCTCGTTCTCGGAAGTCCGTAGGGCTGATCCCAAGGATGAGGGAATGGAGAAGGATATTCGACTGGGACAGATTGCGGCATGTTCTGTGGCAATCGGGACGGGAATCATCGTGTCATATCTGAGCGGAAGCTCGGTTCCTGCCGTGGTTTCGCTCCTGATGTCGGCACTGCTGGTCTGGTGCTACCAGAATGCTAGAAAGGTGACGTGACATGGTTTACCGACAGCTTCCAGGACAGGCAGAATCGCCCGACAGAGAGCCTGAGAGGGTCAAGCCCGTACCGGAGCGCTACGCGGGTGTGAACTTCCCTTACAGGGGCGTAGAGAAGCACGGGGTGGAGGTTCCCAAGGATGCCGAGTACGACACTCGGGAGTTCCAGTATGAAGAAGAAGATGTAGAGGAATATCTCCCTGCCGAACCGGAGCCTGATCCGATTCCCGTAAAGGTGGTCACGGATACCGCTCGGGAACGACTCGACTGGAGAGCACTCCGATTCAGGGTCACTGAAACTCCCCAGCAGATTCTAGGGCGACACGACAAGCGAAAGGCTGTGAGGATTAAGAATCACGGTCTCCTGGATGGACAGGCAAACACCACTCCAATCTATATCGGGAATGACGCTGGACTTCGCCCGTACACCGGTTATGAACTTGCTCCGGGTGAGGTTCTGTATCCGTTCCTCTCTACGGAAGATGTCTGGGCAGTGGCACCGGACGGGGAGGAATCTGAAATCTCTATTCTCATCGAATTCGCCGTGGAACTCTGATGAAATACCCACTGCTGGAATACGTGCAAGCGACTGCCGATGCAAACGGTCGGGCAGTCGCTTCCACGGGTCCCGCTAAGTACGGTGAAAGCTGGGACGTATCACTCATTACGACGAACACCACTAGCGTTGCCGAAAGTCAGTTGAGGGTGTATCGGGGTGTCGAATCGGATTCGGCTCAGGTACTCGGCACGTATTCCGGCAACAATGACACTGCAAGTGGCGGGGCGAATATCAAGGTTCCTTCACAGGACAAATTGGTTTTCGTCTGGACCGGGTGTGACGTAGGCGCGATATGCACCGCTCGAATTGAGGGCGATTTGATATCTGGAAGGAGGTAGCGGAATGGAATTCGGTAACCCGATTGTCGGGCAAGAGGACCTGATTCGTTCGGCGATTAAGTCACCGGATTTCAATACCGACCCTGAGAACGGGAATGTAACCGGGTGGCGTGTCGCTCGGGACGGTTCCGCTACTTTCTACAATCTCACCATCGGTTCAACGAACTACAACATCGATGAGAACGGAAACGCAGTATTCCAAAGCGTGAGCGCTGCGGATATCTTCCTGAACGGTGACAATCTCTCTGATTTGCTCGACTCGAAAGCACGGGGAATGATTGCGGTTGTGGCACTGCCGCATGACACCGTTACCTATGCAGGATCGGAAGTCATTTTCGGACGGATATCCATTCCCGATTTCGACCCGACACGTCACTATGAAATAGGCGTAGTGGGGCGAATCAACATGGGCGCGAACACCGGTGATTTCGTCACGGTTCGTGCCCGATATGCCTGGGACACTAAGCCTACAACGTCATCACCCATTCTGTTCGATCATCAGAACGGCGGATTGGATGGCGCTTCAGACTGGGTATTCAGCGCGGTATTTCCGTTCGGGGACAATAATCCACAGGGTGCCGACTTCAATATCCTGTTCTCATTCTTTTGCAACACCGCGAACAGTCAGAACTTTCAGGGAACGGGTTACAACCGTGCTTGGGTCAAGGATATTGGTCCGTATGTGTCTGCGACTTCCTACGACCCTTCAAATGACACCCCGCCCGTTCAGCAGTATGTGAAAACCTATACGGCGCAATGGTCGGAAAGTTATCAGGGGAACGGTTCCTCTCGCGGTTCCTTTGATAACGGCGATTGCTACCAAGGTTATTATTCCAGCACAAACGGCAATCAGTTCTCGCTTGTTGGTCTGCCGGAAACGACAATTGTGAGCGACATTACCGGGGCAACCATTGTCAAGACTGAAATCTATCTCGACAATGTGCACTGGTACTCAAACTCGGGTGGTACTGCCTATGTGGGCACACATAGCTATTCCAGTGCACCGGGAACGGCGAGTCTGGCGAATGTCCGGGAAAGGCTTGACAGTGAATCGTTCTCGTATGGTCAAGCAAAATGGTTCACTGTCACCAATACCATCGCTACAGACTTCCTGAACAACAACGCTAAGGGAATTGCTATCGGTCCGGCTCCGAGTAATTCCCAAAGTCATTACGGATACTTCGCTGGGGCGACAAAGTCGAATCCTCCGAAGCTGCGAATCACCTACACGAAATGAGGGGCAATGGCTGAGCTGCCGTACTACCGCTTTACTCTGGAAGACGAGAACTATCCTGGGCAGACCTGTGACGTGAATGTGGAGTTCCGTCCTATCGAATATCTCGCGGATGAAACCGTCGTTCTGGCAGCAATCAAGACCGCCCTTGAGGGACTTCCGGGAAGTATTCTCCGGGATTCGTTCAAGCGTTACACTGCCTCTACGGAATTCTAAGGGGAATACCGATGGCAACTCCGATGACTGCGGCTCAGTATGAGGCTCAGCTCAAGAAGTGGGGACTTTCCGCAAAGGCTTACCGGAGCAACTGGAAGACTCACAACCGTACAAAGGCAACGGGAAAGACTTTCGGCGGGGTGAATGGCGTCATGCTTCACCACACCGGAAGTGACGCCGATAACCCTGCCCTGCTGTACAACGGATATTCGTCCCTTCCTGGGCCGCTGTGCCACGCTGGAAACGACTCCAAGGGGCTCATCTGGCATATCGGTTGGGGATACGCGAACCACGCTGGGAGCGGGGATCAGGACGTTCTGAACGCTGTAATAGCGGAGAACTACGGCGCGAATCCTCCCACCGATAACCAGACGAATGCCGACGGGAATAAGCGCTTCTATGGCATGGAAGTGATGTATTCCGGAAGTCATGGCATGACAAAGGCTCAGTACAACACGATGATCCGTTGGGCCGCTGCGATATGCGATTTCCACGGATGGACAGCAAAGAGCGTCATCGGGCATGGCGAATGGCAACCCGGAAAGTGGGACCCTGGGTATGCGCCCGGCCGGATGATGGACATGAATGCCGTACGAAACGACATTCAGGATTTGCTCGATAAGGGTCCGAATAGCACTCCTGAAAAGCCGGTGAATGACGTGGTGAAGCCTGCCCCGGAATCCAAGAATTTCAAGGAAGTATGGAAGACCGATTCCGCCACCCCGCCCGCTGGTCATGCCACAAAGGCGAATCCGTATTGGGCTCCGATTTCCATTCTTCGGGGCGCGTACGAAAAGGCGGAAGCTGCGTACAAGACAGCTCAGGAAATCCTGAAGATTGTCAAGGAAATCCGGGAAAGGATGTAACGGGCGTGGACGTTTACCGGAGTCTCGAAATCGTCGAGGCTGAGAAGGTCGAAAAGCGGCGGAAAGTCGTAACCGTCAATGGTGCGGAATACGTAAACCCTGGGGAATATCTGGTTCGCGTCCCGAATGGCGTTCAGATCGTTTCCGGGAAGTATTTCGAAAGCCGGTATTCGCTGGCAGAGGAAAGCATTTCGGAATCTCGGAGATTCACTCCGGTCGGAAAGACCGTCGATGAGGTTCTGGAATTCTTCAAGGAATTCCCCGATGAAATCGAGCGGGTAAAGGACCTCGAAAGGAATAACGGGGCCAGAAAGGGAATTCTGAATTACACCCGACCGCCAATGGCATAAACAATAGACTTCCCAATCTAATGCCTCGGGGATTGGGAATGAATAGCCCGTCGAATTCTCCCCTCGATTCGGCGGGCTATTCGCATTTCGAATTCAGGAATTGCGGCAGGGAATTGCAGGCGGAAATGAATTCGGAAAGGCGAAAATGAATTGGTGGGGA
>Ga0207873_1001988_pt1 | contig 17902 bp, 14 predicted proteins | sample BGWIniCompost_FD_187373 | JGI IMG/M metagenome (GOLD analysis project Ga0207873, IMG submission 187373) | Cellulose adapted compost microbial communities from Newby Island Compost Facility, Milpitas, CA, USA - BGW Initial Compost (SPAdes)... ...
GACAGGCGCCGTAAGGCGAGCGGGTACCAACGAGCCCGGTTGCGAACTGGTCGAGATTGGTCTTACCGACGTAGATTGCGCCCGCCTGCAGCAGCCGCTCGACGACGGTGGCCGACCGGCCGGGCGTGTAGGCGAATCTCGGGCACGCGGCCGTGGTTGGAACACCGGCGACGTCGATGTTGTCCTTGACCGCGAACGGAATCCCGTAGAGCGGCAAGTGGGCGCCGGCGCGGCGCTGCGCTTCCACGGCAGCGGCCCGCTCGAGCAGGGTACGAAGTGGGACACGAGAGATCCAGACCTTGTCGTCACCGCGCGCGCGGATGCGTTCGTGCACCTCGCGGACGACGTCCGCAGGACGCAGTGCGCCGCTTTCGTAGGCCACACGAAGCGTGGCGATATCCAGACTGATCACGAGCTGGTCTCCCTTGGTCCGGGTCGACGCACCGTTGCTCGGCGGGTGTCGCGCATGTTCCCGGGGCCGGGCATCCCGCAACTATCCGCTTCCTCACTAAGCGGCCGCCTGCTCGACCGACGGTGCGACGATCGGTCCGTACGTCTCCACTATGCGATTGCGCAGCATGTCGACCTTCGGGATCATCTTCTTCTGACGTGCGAGCGCGAGATTGACGAACCCGGGCATGACTGCGCCGTGGCGCATCACCGGCGGGGCGCACGCGTTGATATCCCATTTCGGGAAGCCGTTCGGCGGAATGACGAGCGATCCTCCGGGGTACGGGCAATCGGTGCGGTTGGCGCAGACGACGAACACACGGTTGTCTTCCGCCTTCGGAACGGCGAGCAGCTCGCGATCGTAGCGGTGACGCCATGCGCAGGGCCACGCGATGATATCGGCACCGAGCAGCGCCAAGGCGCGTGCCGACTCGGGAAACATGCCGTCGTATCCGAGGAGCACGCCGATGCGTCCGAACGGCGTGTCGAACACCTCGAAGTGATCGCCCGCTACGGCCCATCTTTTCATTTCCGGCTCGAGATGCACCTGGCGCTGACGCCCGATTTCCGACCCTTCCGGTCCGACGAGAACTGCCGCGGGCGCAAGGCCTCTCGCCGTAGCTTCGAACACCGATGCGACAAAGAGGCAGTCGTACTGCTTCGCGAGCGCTCCGAGGGAGGCGAGGACATCGGCCGCGCGTCCGGCGGCGGCGGCAGCTTCGTGTGCGTCCGGCAGCCAGTGATCGTTCATGAAGTGCTGCGGCAGCACGATCACTTTGGCGCCCAGCTTGGCCGCGTGCGAGGCCATGTCCAGGGCCGTCTCGAGACTGCCGGCCTGCGTGGTTGCGTGGGCCTGCACCGCGGCCGCCTTGGTCGTCGCTTGCTCCGGCACTAGCGGGGCGCCGAGGTTCGAGGCGAGCGGAGTTTCTTCGAGCCTCTTACCGAGGATCGCGTATGCGGCGGGTCTGCGATCGGCGAACTTGTCGCCACCGCCAGCCCAGGACTTGTCGAGCGCCGCTGCGGGATCGATCTCCGCGGAGATCACGCCGTGCGCGTCGTACGGCATCCGCGCCACCACGTCGCCTCCTGGCGAGGCGATGGTGCTGCCGCCCGGGTAGTAGATGGATCGCTCGACGCCGGCCTTGGTGGCCGCCACGAACCACACGCCGTTTTCGAGGGCCCGTGCCGGCACCCACATCTCGGCCTGATCCATCTCGAAGAAGTTGGCCATATCGAGAACGATCTGGGCGCCTTGAAGAGCGAGACAGCGTGCAATCTCAGGGATACGCCCGTCGAAGCAGATAAGGAGACCGATTCGTCCGAGCTCGGTGTCTACCACGGGGCAGCCGCGCTCGCCGAATGCGAACCAGTTCTGGTCGTGCGTGGCCAGGAACTGTTTGTGATAGTGCAGGACGAGCTCGCCGCGAGGATCGACCAGCACGCCGCTGTTGAAGATTTTTCCGCTGGCGCCGTCCTTCTCCGTGATTCCGCTCGCGATGTGGATACCGTGTTTGCGGGCGAGGTCCGCCATCGCCTGCACGAAAAGCCCGCTGGTCGGCTCCGCAAGCTCGGCGCAGTGCGCGGGGGAATCGAACAGGTACCCCGTGTTCATACACTCCGGAAACACCACGAGCTTGGCACCGAGACGTGCGGCATGGTCGGTATATCGGCGCAGCAGTTCGATATTCGCATCCAGATCGCCGAGAACGGCGAGCGTCTGAACGGCTGCAGCGCGGAACTTCTTGCTTGCCATAGTTAAGCCCTTATTGGAAATCGGAAGGGGTGAGCAGGATGTTTCGAACGTCGAATCGTTCCTTGAGCACGCCCTCTTTCCAGAACACGTCGACGAATGCCTGATAGGAAGCGATGTCCACTTCGTTCAGGTCCTTGAACCCCCGCAAGTAGGGTTTGGCGACCAACTGCGCCTGATCGGGCTTGATCGGGGTGTATTTCGGAATGATGTTGCGGTACTTGTCGAAATCGGTCATGGCGAGCCGTGTGGCCTCGTCCAGCACCTCGACCACCTTTCGCGCCACTTCCGGCCGCTCACGGATGAACTTGGTCGTGAGTACGGCGGCGCCGGAGTAGAAGGGGTCGGAGATGAACATCGCCACGGGATTGGTCATGGCGCGCTTTGCTTCGCTGGAGGCGACGGCGATAGATCCGACCGGCTCCAGGGACAAGGTAGCGTCGAGACTGCCGGACACGACCGAGGGAACCTGAAGGGCGACGGTGACTTCCTGCAATCGCACGTCTTTGTCGGGATCGAGGCCGTTCTGTCGCACGATGTACCTGGAGATGGTGCGCCACTGGATTCCGGGGAGATGGCCGAGGGACTTCCCCTTGAGGTCTTTGAACGAGGAGATGCTCGAGTCTTTGCGTACGATCAGACCGTCGTTTATGAGATTGACCTTGACGCCGCCGCCCTGGAGACCGAACACTTTTAACGTGCCCGGATACCGCGACTCCGCGAGCACCGCGATACCCGCGGCGGCGCCCGGCGGCCCGAAGTCGGCCTGGCCCGAAACCAGAGAGTCGATGATCTGGTTCGGGTTCTGGAACATCTTCGATTCGATCTCGATACCCGCCTTCTCGAAGAGCTTCTCCTCGAGCGCGACGTAATACGCCATTGTCTGCATGATCGGCAGCCACGACGCGACGACCTCTTCTTTTTTCACGGGTTGTGCCGAGACTCCGCACGGGAGCAGGGCAAGGAGCGCGATGACGAAGAGTCTTCTCATGACAAACCTCTGGGTCGAAGGTAAGGGAGCTAGCGGCCCGACCAGTGCACAAGCCACCGTTCGAGTCCGAGGAAAAGCAGGTTGCAGCCGTAGCCCATGGCGCCGGCCGCGAGAATCGTCGCGTACATCTGCTGGAGGTCGTACACGATCTGCGAATCGATGATGCGCCGACCGAGGCCGTCGCTCGAGCCGATGAACATTTCCGCAACGATGATCACGACCAGGGCGTACGACACGCCGAGTCGCAGCCCGACGAAAGTTTGGGGCAGCGATTCATAGAACATGACGTCGCGGAAAACCCGGCCGGGCGTGGCGCCCATGACGCGCGCAGCGAGGATGCGGGTCTGACGCGCGTTCATCACGCCGTAGGCGACGTTGAAGAAAATCACCAGCCACGCACCGAAGGCCGCTACCGCGATCTTGGCCAAGTCGCCAATGCCGAAGATGAGCAGGAACAGCGGAAACATCGCGGTCGCGGGCGTCGAGCGGAAAAAGTCGACCAGAAACTCGACCGACGTGTATAGCTGGCGGCTGGCACCGAGCATGATCCCAAGGGGGATGCCCAAAGCCGCGGCGATGCAGAAGGCGTAAATCGTCCGCAGTAATGTGCTGAGGAAGTCGGCCGCGAGCGGTCCGCCCGCGAAACTCTCGCCGAGGGTGCGCAAAGTGGCCCACGGGCTCGGCATGAGCTTGTAGCTGATCCACTGCGCCTCGAAGGCGAGCCACCAGAGGAGCAGCAGCGCGACGGGGCCGATCAACGCGACCCGCAGGCGCCCGGAGGACGAGCGCGTCTTTCGGGCAAGGCGTGCGCGGACGGCGGACAGAGCGCTCATCGGCGGACCTCGCGCTGAAAGACGTCCAGGCAGTGCGCCTTGACCGCCACGAAATCGGCGGTGGAGAGCGTCGCCGTGTTGCGCGGACGCGGCGCCTCGAAGGCGACGATTTCGGCGACGCGAGTGGGACGCTTGGTGAGCAGCACGACGAGGTCCGAGAGGTAGACGGCTTCCTCCAGGTCGTGCGAGACGAGGATCATGGTCACGCCGGTGGCCCGAAAGATCTCCTGGAGCTTGTCGCGAATGAAGAGTGTCATCTCGTAGTCGAGCGCGGAGAACGGCTCGTCGAGGAACAGCACGTCGGGCTCGGGCGCCAGCGCCCGCATGATGGACACGAGCTGCTGCTGGCCGCCGGAGAGCTCGTACGGGTAACGATGCAGATCGAACTTTACGTCGAAGGAGGCAATCAGCGCTTCGGCGCGCCGGTCCCTTTCGGCGCGGCTCTTGCCCAGAAGTTCGAGCGGGTAGCGGATGTTGTCGATGGCGCGCTTCCAGGGAAAAAGCGCGTCGCGATAGTTCTGGAACACGTAACCGATGGTGATTTCGCGGATCGTCCTGCCGTCGAACAATGCCTCGCCGGAATCGGGCGCTATGAGACCCGCGATCAGATTGATCAGCGTGGACTTGCCGCACCCGTTGGGCCCAAAGAAGGAGATGATCTTGCCCAGCGGGAGGCGCAGATCGAAATCGTCATACACGACGGCGTCGCCGAAGCTCTTCGAAAGGCCGCGGATCGTCATGTACGCCTGGCGAGCATGGGATGCGGCGCTCGCGGCATTTTGGACCGCGGCGGACAACGAAGGGGGGAAAGAGGATTGGCGGAGAGCGGCAGGTGTCATCGTTGTGATAACTGGTATACAAGATGGTGTGCAAGTGTACCGACGGGGAGGTGAAAAGCAACGGCTCAGCGCAGCCCAATTGAGTGCAGTAAATCGACGATTTGCGTCGCGATGGTGCAGCGAAGGGGAATGGCGCGGTGCAACCGCGCTGCGGTGCGAAGCTAGGTTCGCGGACGCCGCCGGCCGTTGCCGCCGACGGAACGATCAGCGAGGGCGGCGCGGGCCTGATGCAGCATGTGAAGCGTGATCTTGCGCACTTCGTTCTTGCTGGTTTCGATGTGCGCGCGGAGGAGAATTTCGGCCTGGGCGCGTCGACGCCCCAAAATGTGGCGGAGGATCTGGGCGTGCTCGTCGTATGTCGCGTCGATGCGCCGGGGTTGAGTGAAATCCAGCCGGCGGATGATGCGGATGCGCTCGGTGACGTCGCGGTGGAGTCGGGTCATCTCGGGATTTCCGGTCGCCGCGACGAGAGTCTCGTGGAAGCGCTCGTCTAGCTCCGCGACGCGCTTCATGTCGCGCAAGCGGCGCGCCGGAGGCACCAGCCAGGTTTCCTTGAGCTCGCGCAGATCGGGCGGTTCTGCGAGGCTGCAAAGCCGCTCCACGGCGGCGAGCTCCAGTATGAGCCGGACGTCGTAGAGGTTCTCGAAGTAATCGAAATCGAAGGGGCGGACGTTCCAGCCGCTGCGCGGCGCGACCTGAATGTAGCCTTCCTTCTCGAGCTTGTGTAGGGCCTCGCGTACCGGCGTGCGACTGATGTTCAGCCGGGCCGCGACATTGGATTCACTGAAACGGTCGCCGGGGAGCAGGCGGAAGTCGAAAATGTCGCGCTTGATCTGCTCGTAGACCTTCTCGGCGAGGGGTACGGAGGCTGATTTTCTTCTGGCGGCCATTGCGTACGGACTATGGAATGTACCGGGCGCCCGTGTCGCTGACCAGTCCTCCTATATCGCCTCCCCAAATGATCATCTCGCTGCCGGTCCAGACGGCCGTGTGGCCTTCTCGGCCGGACGGCGCGTTCGTCGTATCGACAGCTGTCCAGCTGTCGGCAGAGGGGTCGTAGCGCGCACCCGAGTTTGCGAGACCCGGCAGGCCGCGATTCCCGCCCCATACGATCATCTCGCTCCCGCTCCAGACGGCCGTGTGGCCCGCGCGAGGCGACGGCGCATCGAGGGTGCTGAGCGAGGTCCAGCTGTCGTTGGTCGGGTTGTAGCGTGCGCCGGAGTTTGTGAGACCGGCGAGACCGCCATTTCCGCCCCAAATGATCATCTCATTACTGTCGGTCCGGACGGCCGTGTGGCCTTCGCGGGGCGAAGGGGCATTCACGGCGCTGAGCGGGGTCCAGCTGTCGGTCGACAGATCGTAGCGTGCGCCCTGGTTGGTCGGCCGATGAAACGTATCGCGCCCACCCCAAACGATCATTCCGGAGTTCGTCCAGACAGCCGTATGCCGGCTAAGGCCTAGCGGCGCGCTCGCGAGCGGTCTCCAGGTGTTGTCGGCGGGGGTATAGCGCGCGCCGGTGTTGGTGGTCTCGCCGCTTGGAACTGTTCCGCCCCAAACGATCATCTCGCTCCCGGTCCAGACGGCCGTATGGCCTTCGCGAGGCCACGGCGCATTCACGGTGCTGAGCTCAGTCCAGCTGTTGGTCGATGGGTTATAACGCGCGCCGCGATTCGTTAGTTCGCCTTGTGCATTGCGCCCACCCCAGACAATCAGCTCCGTACCTGTCCAGACGGTCGTGTGTCCGGACAGACCGAAGGATGCATTCGCCGTGGCAGACCAGGTACTAACGCAGGAATCGTAGCGGAAGCCGGACGAAGTAATGCCGAAGTTGGTTCTGCCCCCCATACGATCATTTCCTTCCCTGTCCATACGCTCGAATGGTCGCGGCGCGCGCTCGGTCCGCCGGACGCGATCGCCCGCCATTCATCGAGTCCTTCTGGCAGTACGGTGAACTCCCATTCTTTGTCGGTGCGCAACGGGTTTCCCGCGCGATCGGTGATTGCCGTTGTCAGTCTTGCAACGTAGTGCCGACCCTTTTCGAGGGGGTGTTTCGGCTCGAACTGCACCGTGCGGCTGTCAGCAAGCGACACGTCGCCTGAGATCGGGGAGCCACCTTCAGGTCGGATCAGAAAGCTCGTCTCGCTCACCGAAGACGGATCGAGGGATTCATTGAAGTGCGCAATAATCGGGCACAGAGGGGATACGTCGACCGCGTTATGGGCAGGTGACGTGCTCACGACTACTGGCGGCATGGTGTCCGGTCTCGACGAGCCGCCACCGCACGCGCTGATTAGAGGGAAAACCAGACCGACGAAGAGCGAGAACTGCCGAGTCGAGATCATGCGATTCCGTGCAGGCTACCCTCCTTGGTGTGCTTGCTACCCAACTAGCACAAGCGGTCGGCATTTTCCAGGAATCAGGCGCCACTGGCGTGCCGGGCAAGCGCCCAGGCGACGTGTTCGCGCACGAGCGCCGAGGGGTGATTTCGGCGGCTTTCGAGGGCGGCGAGAACGGCCGGATCGCTCGGCGCGTTGCCGAGTGCGACCGCGATATTGCGCAGCCACTGCTCGTAGCCGATCCGGCGTATCGCCGAGCCTTCCGTGCGCTGCAGGAATTCCTCCCCGGACCAGCCGAAGAGCTCGACGAGCTTCGCGGCATCGAGATTGTGGCGCGGGGCGAAATCGGGTTCCGCGGTCAGACGCGCGAAGCGGTTCCAGGGGCAGACGAGCTGGCAGTCGTCGCAGCCGTAGATGCGGTTGCCGAGCAGGGGACGCAGCTCGATCGGGATCGATCCGCGCAGCTCGATCGTGAGGTAGGAGATGCAGCGCCGCGCGTCGAGCCGGTACGGCCCGACGATGGCGCGCGTCGGGCAGACGTCGATGCATGCCCGGCAGGATCCGCAGTGGCCGGTGGCGGGTGCATCGACGGGCAGCGGCAGGTCGGTGTAGATTTCGCCGAGGAAGAACCAGGAGCCCGCGTCGCGTGCGATCAGATTGGTGTGCTTGCCGATCCAGCCGAGGCCCGCTTTCTCGGCGAGCGGCTTCTCGAGCACCGGCGCGCTGTCGCTGAACACGCGGTAGCCGAACGGCCCGACCGCGTGCGCGATCCGATCGGCGAGCTGCTGCAGGCGCTTGCGCACCACCTTGTGGTAGTCGCGTCCGAGCGCGTAGCGCGATATGTAGGCCGCGGTCGGGTCGTCGAGCACGGCCTGCGGATCGGCACCTGCTGGCAGATAGTCGAGGCGCGCGCAGATCACGCGCAAGGTGCCGGGAACGAGCTCCGCAGGGCGGCTGCGGCGCGTTCCGTAGCGGGCCATGTAGCCCATTTCCCCGTGATAGCCCTGGGCGAGCCAGTCGCGCAGCCGTCCCTCGGCTTCGCTCAGGTTCGTATCGGCGATGCCGATGCGCTGGAACCCGAGCTCCATGCCCCATTGCTTGATCTGGTCGGCGAGGCGTGCGAGGTCCGGGGCAGCTGGAGGCGTCGGAGCGGCCGCGGAGGATCGGGGCTGGCGATGCATGGGGCGGCATTATCCGCTTGCGGATATCGCCCAGGAAGGCTCGCCGCGAGGGCCGATCGCCGCGGCGGTCTCCGGCGGGTCAGGCGAGCTGGCTGATCCAGAGCGACAGCGTTCCCATGGCCGCGAGCGTGCCGACCGATATCAGCCACGCGACGCCCGGGCCGTCGCCGCCCATCCGGACGGTAAGGATATAGGCGGCGGAGGCGGGCGGCAGCGCCGCGAACGCGACGACGGTGCCGAAGTAGATGCCCTGAAGCCCTGCCCAGCGTCCCGCCCACCAGGCGACGAACGGCACGGCGAGCAGCTTCACCCCGAGGAAATAGAGCTCGGACGCGAGGCCCCGCGCGGCGCGGCGCCACTTGAGCGCGGCGCCGACGGTGAGGAGCCCCATGGCGATCGTCGCCTCCGACAGCCGCCCGAGGAACTCCTGCACCGGGAACGGGACGTCCAGCCGCAGGAGATTCCAGACGAGGCCGACCGCGGTCGCGGCGATGAGCGGGTTGCGCAGCAGCTCGCGCCAGAAGTTGGCCGTCCTGCCGTGGCGCAGCAGCATCCAGACCGAGGCCGCGTTCATGAGCGGTATCATGACGCCGCAGAGCACGCCCATGAGCGCGATGCCCGGTTCGCCGTAGAGCTTCCCCGCCACCGCGATACCTATATAAGTGTTGTAGCGGAACGCGCACTGGAACCGCGAGGCGAAGGCCATCGGCTCGAGGGTGAAGAGCAGGCGCGCGAGCAGGGCGAGGAGCATCCCGGCGAGGAGTGCGACGAGCGCCACGCCGAGGAGCGGCGCCATGGCCCCGAGGTCGATCCGGATGCGCGTGAGTACGCTGAAGATCAGCGCCGGGAACAGCACGTAGTACATGAGCTGCTCGAGACCGCTCCAGAAGCCGTCGCCGAGCGCGGTGAACCAGCGACGGAGCGCGAGACCGAGCAGGATCAAGGCGAAATCGGGGACGAGAAGGAGCACGTTCTGCATGCACGAAGCTTAGCGTGCAGGTGCTGCGCCGGGCTACACTACGACGGTCATGACGCTTCCGACATCGCTCTACAGCGCCGCGCAGGTGCGCGAGCTCGACCGCCGCGCCATCGAGACGCACGGAATTCCCGGCGCGGAGCTGATGCAGCGCGCGGGTGCGGCGGTGTACGAAGCGCTGCGCGTGCGCTTTCCGCGCGCGCGGCGCATCGCCGTCGTCTGCGGACCGGGCAACAACGGCGGCGACGGCTACGTCGTCGCGCGGCTCGCGAAAGAAGCCGGTCTCGAGGTCTCGGTTCTCACGCTCGGGCGCCCGCCGGCGGCGAACGACGCGGCGGCGATGCGCGTGCAGGCCGAAGCGGCGGGCGTGCCGATTGCGCCGTTCGCGGCGAGCGGTTTTGCCGGCGTCGATGTCATCGTCGATGCGCTGCTCGGCACCGGATTGCAGCGCGACGTCGAAGGCGAGTGGCGCGGCGCCATCGAGGCGATCAACGCGAGCGGGCGACCGGTGATCGCGGTCGACGTGCCCTCGGGCCTCAACGCGGATACCGGCGCGGTCATGGGCGCCGCCGTGCGCGCTTCGCTGACCGTATCCTTCATCGGTCTCAAGGCGGGCGTCTTTACGGGCGACGGGCCGGATCATGCGGGCGCCGTCCTGTTCGACGATCTCGGCGTGCCGTCCGCGGTCTACGAGAATCTCGCGCCGCTTGCGCACCGCCTCGCGCCCGAGGAGCTGCGCGAACTGGTGCACCGCCGCCCGCGCAACGCTCATAAGGGCAGTTTCGGGCACGTGCTCGTCGTCGGCGGCGGGCGCGGCATGCCCGGCGCCGCACGGCTCTGCGGCGAGGCGGCGCTGCGCGCGGGGGCCGGTCTCGTGACGCTCGCCGTTCATCCCGAGAACGCTGCCGCCGCGGCGGCGCGTCCGGAGCTGCTCGTCTACGGAATACGCAGCGCCGAGGAGCTTGCGCCGCTTTTTGCGCGCGCCACCGTGGTCGCGCTCGGGCCCGGCCTCGGTACCGACGCCTGGGCGCGCAGCGTGTGGGAGGCCGCGCTCGCGGCCGGGCGCCCGCTCGTCGTCGATGCCGATGCGCTCAATCTGCTCGCCGAGTCGCCGCGCGCGGTGAGCGATGCCGTCCTCACGCCGCATCCCGGCGAAGCGGCGCGGCTGCTCGCGTCCTCGAGCGCGGCCGTGCAGCGCGACCGTTTCGCTGCGGCGCGTGCGCTCGTCGCGCGCTATCGGGTGCCCTGTGTGCTCAAGGGAGCGGGGTCGCTCGTCGCATGCGAGGACCGCGTCTGGCTTTGCGACCGCGGAAATCCGGGTATGGCGAGCGCCGGCATGGGCGACGTCCTGACGGGCGTCGTCGCCGCACTGCGCGCGCAAGGGTTGAGCGCGCCCGATGCCGCGCGACTCGGCGTATGGCTGCACGCTGCGGCCGGCGACGACGCGGCGGGCGACGGGGAAGCGGGGCTGATCGCGTCGGATCTGTATCCGCACCTGCGCGCGCGGCTCCGGAGCCTGACCGATGTCGACCCGCCGGCTTGAGACCCACGACGAGGCCGAAACCGAAGCGCTCGGCGCCCGCCTGGCGCCGTCGCTTCCGGTCGTGCGGCTGATCTACGTGCGCGGACCGCTCGGCGCCGGAAAAACGACGTTCGTGCGCGGATTGCTGCGCGGGCTGGGGTACGAGGAGGCGGTGAGGAGCCCGACGTTCACGCTGGTCGAGCCGTACCGCACCGGCGGCGTGGACGTGTTCCACTTCGACCTCTATCGCGTGAAAAACCCCGAGGAGCTCGAGTTCCTGGGCATGCGCGATTACCTCGGCAGCGATGCGGTCTGTGTCATCGAGTGGCCGGAGCGCGGGGGCGCGGTTTTGCCGGAACCGGACATAGACGTTATGATTCGGCCGATCAACAATCGGGGACGCGCCGTGGAGCTGCGGGCCCACACGCAGGCCGGGCAGGCAGCGCTCGCGCGTGTCGATGAGTTTGAATAGGTTTCGCGGCGTCGCCCTAATCGTCTGTCTCGGTTTCCTCGCGCCACTCCTGGCGCACGCTGCCGTTACCGTAAACAACCTGCGGCAGTGGCGCGCGCCCGACCACACCCGCCTCGTGTTCGATCTGAGCGGGCCGCTCGAGCATCGCGTCTTCACGCTCAAGGATCCCGACCGCATCGTCGTAGACCTCGACAATGCCGAGCTTGCGGGCCCGCTGCCCGAGCTCGATTTCAGCGGCCCGCTGCTCGCGGGCGTGCGCAGCGGGCGGCCGGAAGTCGGCACGCTGCGCATCGTGCTCGACCTCAAGACGGCGGTGCAGCCGCGCACGTTCGTCCTCGGGCCGGCGGGACAGTACGGTCACCGCCTGGTCATCGACCTCATCGACAGCCGGGCCGCGGCGCAGGAGAAGGAGGCGCCGGCCGCGCGCGAAGACGCACGCGCGGCAGCGAAGCGGCCGTTCACCGTCGCGATCGACGCGGGGCACGGGGGCGAGGACCCGGGAGCGATCGGCCGGCGCTACCGTACGCGCGAGAAGGACGTGACGCTCGCGATCGCGCGCGAGCTCGCGCGTCTCGTCGACGCCGCGCCGGGCATGCGCGCGGTGCTGATTCGCGACGGCGACTACTACGTCGGTCTGCGCGAGCGCTACATGAAGGCGCGCAAGCATCGCGCCGATCTCTTCATCTCGATCCACGCGGACGCCGTGCCGGGGCGGCAGGCGTCCGGCTCGTCCGTGTACGCGCTCTCGGAGAAGGGCGCCACCGACGCGATGGCGCGGCTCCTGGCCGAGCGCGAGAACGACGCCGACCTGATCGGCGGTGTCAGCATCGGCGAGATGGACGACATGCTGGCGAAGGTGCTGCTCGATCTGTCGCAGACGCGCACGATCCAGGACAGCCTCGTGTTCGGCAACGACCTCCTGAGCGAGCTCCGGCAGGTCGGTCCGCTGCACAGCAGCCAGGTACGCCAGGCGGGCTTCATGGTGCTCAAGGCGCCCGACATTCCTTCGGTGCTGGTCGAGACCGCGTTCATTTCGAACCCCGCCGAAGAGCGCAAGCTGCGCTCGCGCGCGTTCCAGCGGCGCATGGCCGAGGGGATTTTCCGCGGCATCAAGCGTTACATGGCGCGGCTCCCCGACCGTGCGCCGGCGCTGGTCCAGACGGGCGAACGCCGCGCCGACGCCGGCGCGGCGCGGCGCTTCTGAATGGGCGGTCGGGGCGCGGCGTAGGGGCGCACGCGGCGTACGGGGGCAGGGCGGTGTCGCGCAGATCGGTCCACGGCGAATGGAGCGGGCGCCTGATGTTCGTGCTCGCCGCCATCGGCTCCGCGGTCGGTCTCGGCAACATCTGGAAGTTCCCGTATCTCGCCGGACAGCACGGCGGCGGTGCGTTCGTGCTGATCTACCTCGTCTCGGTCGCCGTGATCGGCGTCCCGATCATGATCGCGGAAATCCTGATCGGGCGCCGCGGCCGCGGCAGCCCGATCAACAGTCTGCGCACCCTCGCCGTCGAGGAGCACAGGAGTGTCCGGTGGGCATGGCTCGGCGGCATGGGCGTGGTGACCGGCTTTCTCATTCTTTCGTATTACAGCGTGATCGGCGGCTGGACCGTCGCCTACGTGCTGCGCTCCGCGGCCGGCACGTTCGAGGAGGCATCATCCGACGCCGTCGCGGCGGCGTTCAACGCTTTCGTCGACAGCCCGACGGAGCTCGCGCTGTGGCACACCGTGTTCACCGTCATGACCATGTTCGTCGTGGCGCGCGGCGTGCGCGGAGGGCTCGAGCGCGCCGCCCGCTACATGGTGCCGGCCCTGTTCGTGATCCTGCTCCTGCTCGTAGGCTACGCGGCCGCGAGCGGCAGCTTCGCCGACGGGTTCGCGTTCCTGTTCGCGCTCGATTTCGCGCGCGTGTCCGGCGCCGCCGTGCTCGCGGCGCTCGGGCAGGCGTTCTTCAGTCTGAGTCTCGGCATGGGCGCGATCATGGCGTACGGGGCGTACCTGCCGCGGGAGGTCTCGATCGCGCGCTCCGCGGTGCAGGTGGCGGTCGCGGATACGCTCGTCGCGCTGCTCGCCGCGCTCGCGATCTTCCCTATCATCTTCGCCAACGGCCTGGATCCCTCGGTGCAGAGCGTCGCGCTCGCGTTCATCGCGCTGCCGCTGGCGTTCGGGCACATGCCCGGCGGGACCGTGTTCGGGACGCTGTTCTTCGTGCTGCTCGTGTTCGCCGCCTGGACGTCGGCGATCTCGATCATCGAGCCCGCGGTCGCGCACATGGTCGAGCGCTGGGAGATGAGCCGGCGGCGGGCGAGCCTGTTGGCGGGCGCCGGTGTCTGGCTCCTCGGTCTCGGCACGGTGCTCTCGTTCAACCGCTGGTCGGAGTACACGTGGTTCGGCCGCACCTTCTTCGAGCTGATCGATTTCGCGACCTCGAACGTGATGCTTCCGCTCGGCGGCCTGCTGATCGCACTCTACGCCGGCTGGGTGATGCGGCGCGAGGCGAGCGCCGGTGAGCTCGCACTGTCTCCGGCCGGTTACGCGACGTGGCGCGGCGTGATCCGCTACGTGACGCCGTTCGCGATGCTGCTCGTGCTGCTGCAGGCGAGCGGGGTGCTGCGGCTCGGATAGGGAAGAGGGCCCCTAGACGGCGCGGGCCTGCGCCTGGGGCTGCACGACGGGATCGAGGCGCCGCTTGATCTCCGAGCGCAGGCGCTCCTGCAGCTCGGGATCGTTCACCAGCCGGCCGTCGCGCGTCAGCACGAAGAAGATGTCCTCCGCGCGCTCGCCGAACGTCGCCACCTTGGCGGTGACGAGGCGCACGTTCGCCGCCGCCAGCGCGAGCGCCACCTGGTAGAGCAGGCCCGGGCGGTCCTGCGCCGTCACCTCCATCACGGTCGTCTGTCCGTTGGGCGCCGTGCTGAAGCTCACCTGCGTCTCGATCGGGAAGTGCTTGAGGGTCCGCGGCAGGTGCGCGTGGTGCAGATCGCGCCCCGGCCGCGGATCGAGCAGCTGCCGGCGCATCGCCGCCTGGATGTGGGCGAGCTCGCTGCCTTCGGTGATGGGCCGGCCCTCGTGGTCGAGCACGACGTACGTGTCGAGCGCGAAGCCGAAGCGCGTGGTGTGGATGCGCGCGTCCCAGATGGAGAGGTTGAGCCGATCGATGCCGGCCGTGACGTCCACGAACAGCCCGTCGCGGTCGGGCGTGTACACGAGAATCTCGGTGCCGCCGGCCGCGGGGTGGTAGCGCACCGCCACGAGCGGCACGTCCGACGCCGAGGCGCGGGTGATGACCTCGGCGTGCCAGGCGAGGCTCTCGGCGTCGTGCCGCAGGAAGTAGTCGGTATCCATGCGCGCCCAGTGCTCCTCGACCACGTGGGCGGGAATGTTCCTGGCCTCGAGCCGCCGGATGACCTCGGCGCGCAGATCGCTGACCCGCGCCTCGAGATCGAGCGGCGCGGCGAAGCCGACGCGCAGCTCGTGCAGCGTCGAGTGGTACAGCGTCGTGAGCAGGCGGTCGCGCCACGCGTTCCAGACCTTGGGGCTCGTCCCGCGCATGTCGGCGACCGTGAGGAGGTAGAGGTTGTCGAGATGCTCCTTGTCGCCGACCTGCTCGGCGAAGCGGCGCACCACCTGCGGGTCGAAAATGTCCTGCCGCTGCGCGGTCTCGGACATGAGCAGGTGATGGCGCACCAGCCATTTCACGAGCCGCGTGTCGTATTCGCTCAGCTGGTGCAGGCGGCAGAACTCCTCGGCCTCCTTTTCCCCGAGCACGGAATGATCGCCGCCGCGGCCCTTGGCGATATCGTGGAACAGGCCCGCGAGGTAGAGCCGCTCGGGCTTCACCAGGCTCTGGATGATGCTGCTCGCGAGCGGGAACTCGTGGCGGTACTCGGGGATCGTGAAACGTCGGAGATTGCGTACGACGAACAGCGAGTGCTGATCCACCGTGTAGACGTGGAACAGGTCGTGCTGCATCTGGCCGACCACGCGCCCGAAGGCCGGGATGTAGCGCCCGAGCACGCCGTAGGCGTTCATGCGCCGCAGCTCGTGGGTGATCCCGCGCGGAGCGCGCATGATCTCCATGAACAGGCTGCGGCAGGCGAGGTCGCGGCGGAAGCTCGCGTTGATGCGGTGCAGGTTCGCGCGCACGAGCCGAATCGTGTCCGCGCGCACGCCCTTGAGCTCCGGATGCAGCTGCATCAGGTGGAACAGCTCAAGCAGCGCGAACGGATAGCGCTCGAAGACGCGCGGATGGGTGACTTCGAGGAACCCGTTGCGCGACTGGAAGCGGCGGTTGATCGGCTGCACCTTCGCGCGGCCGCGGGAGAGGATCGCCTCGTCGAAGTGCTGCAGCAGGATCTCGCTCAGGAGCGACAGCTCCTTCACCGTGCGATAGTAGCGCTTCATGAACTGCTCGACGGCGAGCGCGCCCGGGCGGTCGCGGTAGCCGAAGAGCTTCGCGAGCGCGCGCTGGTGGTCGAAGAGCAGCCGCTCCTCGCGCCGGCCGGCGAGGTAGTGCAGTCCGCAGCGGATCTGCCAGAGCAGCTCGCGCCCGCGCATGAGCGCACGGTACTCCTGCTCGCTCAGAAAGCCGCGTTCGACCAGCTCGTGCAGCGACTGCGTGCCGAAGTGCCGCTGCGTCACCCAGCCGATGATCTGGATGTCGCGCAGGCCGCCCGGCCCCTCCTTGATGTTCGGTTCGAGGTTGTAGGCGGTATCGTCGAAGCGCTGGTGCCGGTTCTTCTGCTCTTCGCGCTTCGCGGCGAAGAACTCCGCGCTCGGCCAGATCCTGCGCGGACCGGTGAGCTTGCGCATCTTGCGGAAGAGCGCCGCATCCCCGGCGAGGAGCCGCGCTTCCATCAGGTTGGTCGCGACGGTTACGTCCGCCTTGGCTTCGCTCACGCACTCCCGCAGAGTGCGCACACTGTGTCCGATCTCGAGGCCGATGTCCCAGAGGAAGCGCACGAACGCCTCGATGAACGGTCTCGCTTTGGGCGAGGCGCGCTTCAGCAGGACGAGGATGTCGACGTCGGAGGCGGGATGCAGCTCGCCGCGCCCGTAACCGCCGACCGCGACGAGCGCGAGGCGCGTGCGCCGCGGCGCGAGCGGGAGGTGATGTTCCCAGGCGCGCACGAGCAGCGAATCCACGAGCCACGCGTGCAGACCGACGAGCGGCGCGGCGCGGCGCGGGGAGGCGAGAAAGCACTGGTGCAGCGCCGCGCGGCCCTGCCGCAGCGCCGCGCGGAAGACCGGCAGACCGTCGTTCGAGGCGGCGAGCGCGCGCTCGAAGGCGGCGGGATCGAAGATCGCGTCCTTGTCGAGGCGCGCGCTCACGCCTGCCCGCCGGGCGACAGCGTCAGGATTTCGTAGCCGGTTTCGGTCACCAGCACCGTGTGCTCCCATTGCGCCGAGAGGGAGTGGTCGCGCGTGACCACCGTCCAGTTGTCGGGCATGAGCTTCACCTCCGGGCGCCCCGCGTTGATCATCGGTTCGATCGTGAAGATCATCCCGGGGACGAGCTCCATCCCGGTGCCCGGGCGCCCGTAGTGCAGTACCTGCGGGTCTTCGTGGAAGTTGCGCCCGATGCCGTGGCCGCAGTACTCGCGCACGACCGAGAAGCCGTGCTTCTCCGCGTGCTTCTGAATCGCGTGGCCGATGTCGCCGAGGCGCGCGCCCGGACGCACCTGCTCGATGCCGAGGTACATGCATTCGCGCGTCACCTCGACCAGCCGCCGGGCCTGGATCGACGGCTCGCCGACGTAGAACATCCGGCTGGTGTCGCCGTGGAAGCCGTCTTTGATGACGGTCACGTCGATATTGATGATGTCGCCCTTCTTGAGCCGCTTCTCTCCGGGAATTCCGTGGCAGACCTGGTGGTTGACCGAGGTGCAGATCGATTTGGGGAAACCCTTGTAGTTGAGCGGGGCCGGGATGGCGCGCAGCTCGTTGACGATGTAGTCGTGGCAGATCCGGTCGAGCTCGCCGGTCGTCACGCCGGGGACCACGTGCGGCGCGATCATGTCGAGGACCTGGGCCGCAAGGCGGCCGGCCACGCGCATTTTCTCGATTTCTTCGGGAGTCTTGATGATGACGGCCATGATTCGGCCGAACCTGCGGTCGAAAGCGCGGCCGGCGCCGCTATTTTCCGACATCGCCGCCCAGGAAATAAAGAGCCAGCTCCGGAAGTAGCCCGCAAAATCCCTTGAATCTCATTGTTTTGCCGGCGCGCCGTGTGGTATAAGAGCGCCCTTTGATCGGTCGGCCCCGTGCCGGCCGTTTTCGCGCCGCCGGCGCCCGGCGCGGGCGGCGCTCAATACACACATGGGACCAGCACGTGCACCCGGGTGTGGCGCGCTCCGATCGGGCGCGCCATCGGTGCACGGGCCCATGGCGGAAAAACCCGGAGGAAAACCATGACCAACGTCACCATGCGCCAGATGCTGGAGGCCGGCGTGCACTTCGGCCACCAGACCCGCTTCTGGCACCCGAAGATGCGCCCGTACATCTTCGGCGAGCGCAACAAGATCCACATCATCAACCTCGAGAAGACCCTGCCGC
>Ga0207873_1001990_pt1 | contig 17899 bp, 18 predicted proteins | sample BGWIniCompost_FD_187373 | JGI IMG/M metagenome (GOLD analysis project Ga0207873, IMG submission 187373) | Cellulose adapted compost microbial communities from Newby Island Compost Facility, Milpitas, CA, USA - BGW Initial Compost (SPAdes)... ...
GGTGCGAACTCCCGCTCCCGGCGGACGAACGACACCGGGTAGTCGTAGCGAAGTTCCCCTTCGTGGGGGTCACAGTCGACGACGGTTCGGAGCGCCACCGCGGTACCTTTGTCGATCTTTTGCCGTTGCTCCCGTCGGGTACGTTCCTCAAGCTCCAACCAGGGATGGGTACGCAATGCCTCCTCGAGGGAGCCGTCGAATAGCCCAGCCCCGCCCGGGCCACCAACCAAAGGCCTAGTCGGCACGAACGCTTTCCGGCCTAAAAACAGCGGCCACCGTGGCCGTTGAACGGCGTGATACAGCTGTTCCAGCAGATCAGAGTCGCCTTCCAGCACCACGAGGAATACCGCGTCGGCGAGGTAGTAACGGCGGCTTACGATCGTCCGGTGCCCCGTGCCGGCCGTGGTCGGCACATTCTGCGTGACGTGATAGTCCTGCTCCAGGATGCCCTCGCGATCGACGCGTACTCCCATCCGCAGCGCCGCCAACCGCGCGATTCCGCCTCGGTCGTCACGGGCCACCCCTAACGCCGCGGCCAGGAGACCGACCACGCCTGATTTCGTTGGTTCCCTGGCGGTGTCACGGACGATGAACCGGGAACGCAACCCCCATGACTGCATGGGCGCGTCCAGGCAGATCGCTAGCGTAGTCACGACTGGGACACCTGGATCGTGGCCGCGCCGACCAGTTTGTTCACGAAATCGTCTAGTTTGGACACACGTTCGACGCCGTCAAGCTCCGGCAGCTCACCGGTGACCGACCGCCCCCACCACCGTCATGTCATCACCGCCGTAGAAGTCACGCAGTTTGACGAAGTGGTCCAGCAACTTCTGCGTGGACGCTGCCATCAGATCCTCCCCAGATACGGGACGGAGGAAAGCGTTGGCGAGGTTCCAGGCGCCCCGTTGGCGGACCACACCCAGCAGCGTCTCGGGAAGAGTACGGGCGGCCATCGAGTTCTGCTTCCCACCCGGAACCGCGTGGATGAACGCCAACAGCCACGCCTTGATGGTGCGGGCAGCGAGGTCAGCGTCACCGTCGAGGTTACGCAGCAGCTGATCAGTGTCGACGTTGGCGTAGCGGTAGTAGCAGGCGGTGTTGAAGTCAACGGTGCCGATCATGTCGGCTCCCGCCTCCTCCTCCGGCTTCAGATCATCGACCGCTGTGTAGTAGTCGAACTCGTTGGCGACCGCGTGCGTGGAGATGGCGTGCGCCACCTGGGACGCGGCGTCCACATTGAAGTCCTTGTTGTCAGCGATCATCCGACCGAACAAGGCGATGTCCGCGACCCGGCGGGCGTCCAGGATACGCCGGGCCTCAGCCAACGTGCCCCGGTCCGGCTTGATCTTCTTAGCCTTGTCGTCAGCGGCTTTCTTGGACTTCTTCGCTTCCTGTCCTGTTTTCTGCTCTGTGGCGTACCGCTCCTGCGCGACCACGTACAGCCGGTCCCAGTTGTGTTCGCAAAAGTCTGCTAGTAGGCGACTGGCGTCCCGTCCCACGAACAGCAGGTACTGAGTGAGTCGGGTCCGTGAGTCGACCCCGAACCCGAGCGCCTCCAGCGCGGCGGTGGTCACCAGATGCATCGGGACCTCACCACTGTCCCGGCCACGCTCGGTTAACGCCTTCGCTGCCTCGTCCACGAGACGCTTGGTCCGGATCCCGGTCTCCGCTTCTCCTAGGCCGTATTCGGGAAACAGCAGCCGTGCGGCTCGCTTCAGGCTCTGACTGGAGATCCGGGCCCGAGGAAATCCACCAAAGGTAGCGCTTTTGGGCTGACCAACGTCATCACGGTTGAGGTTACTGACAGGAAATGACTGCAGCAGATGAAGTTCGACGATCACGCTTGTCTCCAAGAAAACTATAGAGCGCCAGAAAAGTCTTCTTTCTGATTAGTGCTATCGGCGGCGTCGTTCTCCCTTTGACTATGGGTATCCGCGACCCTGATTACGCGATAAAAGTCACGAGCCCACTCCAACCGAACTTTTTGGGCTTCCTCATTGCTGGATCGAACATCTCGTATCTTCAACAAATCTTCGAGAAGCCGGAGATAATCCAGTTCCACATCCTTGGAACGTAGCAACTGGACAGCCTGCCGTAAATAGTGCGACAACGCATCACCGGTATGGTTGATAGACAACAGCTGCGTGAAACGGCGTTTCACTGCCTCTGATGTCCGCCCTCTTGCACCGGCACTGCGGATAGCGAGTTCCCCCATCGCATACCCGATGGTTCTCCTCCCAGAGTCATCAGGGCGCCGCACAGGATGCAAGCCATATAGACCGGCCACGAGCATCCAGGTGTCAACTTCGTCAAGCGGCGGATCATACTCAAACAGAAGGTCGTAGGCCTCTGCCTTCTGACGCTCACCGGCTAGGCTGCGTCGTAGCTTAGCGAGCTTCTGACGCGCCTGCGCTGCTAAGTACGCGTTATTCCCTGTTAGATCCGCCTGTAGCCGATGAAGCGACGATACGAACTCTCTTCTCTTATCTTTATCTGTCTTCCGCACAACGCTCGACGTCATCCCCGCGGTCATGCATCATCCTCATCATTCGTATAACCGGCGACTTCATCGCAGAACTTTTTACAACGAGTCTCCAGGATTCCCGTGAAAGCGGAATGCATCTCCGCGGCCACCAACAAGCTACGTCCTTGGCGCGGCGAATCATATGCCCAAGAGTCGGCGGTACTACGAGCGATACTCCTTACAGCCTGCATCCAGAAATTGGTCGCCGGAGTTTCGGAAGCTTGTCGTTGTATCGCGTCAGCGAGTCTTCTGAGAAAGTCCGCGAAAGGTTCTGACAAGCGTGGCCAATAGGCCAACTCCAGAGTATGCCTTGCCTCAGCACCCTGCGCCTTGTTGTACTGGCTCTCCATCCACTTCAACGCGGATCCCACATCGTCGGCGAGCCCAACCGCGAATCCGATGATGGATTCCACGCGTAAGCTGGTGGTGCGCAGCAACGCCACAGGTACGGGGAGCGTCTCCTCTAGCCAGGCTTCGATAGCACCGCCGTTGCGATCAAGTTGTTGACCGAACACCCGCATCGTGAACTCGGTGTCCGAGGGGATAAGTTCGGTGTAGATCTGCTCAGCAACATGGTCCATCATGAACGGTCGCTGTCGGTTATGCCCGCGGGAGCTATCCTCCCCCGTGGCGAGCAGCAACTCGCGGCTATGCCGCCAGATTCCCCGCCGTTCCTGAAGCAACACCGGAAGCCATGGCTGTTTATCCTGGGCGGCTTTCTCTTTCCGATATGGACGGCGAAACGCCGCCATGTGTTCGATGTAGCGTAGTTCCCCCCGAAGACGGATGCCCGGTGTGAGAACCACACCGTTCACGGCGATTTGTCCATCGTTGGATTCGTTCGCGAACAATAGAATACGCCGTGACGGCCAAGTAAGAAGGTCGGTCCATCCTTGGGGTGACCGTTCATCCGGTTCAGGTGAAGGAGGCTCTGGTTTTTCCCAGATCGGTTGATCCTGGGAGGCCGTCATCAGCGACTGTTCGAACTCCGGATTGTAGGGTGGCGCGTTTAGCAACAATGTCTCTTTGAGGCTGTTGCCTTCCAACAACACACAACCGAACTGGTTGCAGGGCGCCTTCTCCGATGTCTTTTCTTTGCGATACGGCGTCTTCAGGCCACCAGTGTCATACGCCTGTATGGTTACCAACCAACGAGCAGCTTCGGCAGGAGCCAAGGTCAATCGATCCTGCGTAGTGGTCTGATCAAACAGGGTGGCATTATTGCCCACCGCACGGTACGGCACCAGTTTAGCGACGCTTGCTGGTTCACACGCCCTCAACGCCGGACATTGCAGGAATGGGTGGGTAGGGTGGAACAGGTCAAACCTACCCCGCCACTGTTCCAGGTAGTTCGATAAAGGTTCCTCGGGGAACTGCTCGGCGCACCACAGCTCGGCCCATGCTTCCTTGTCTGGAGGACCGTACACCCGGTGGAACAAAGCAAGGAGTAACCGGTACAGCGCCGCCTGCATTGTGGGCGTGTCCCCTACGACACTACGTAGTTCATGAGCCCGCGCAAAGACGCCGAACAAGCTCTCCAATCGTTGCTCTCCTGAGCATTCCACCACAGGAAGCCATGGCTCGACGGTTAAATCGAACCTCACGTGTCCTCCAGATTTATCTAACACCATTGACGGAGCGCGAGCATCGACAAGGCTAACCGAATCCGTTTCCCTCTCATACGCGCACTACTGTCAGAATCTTGACACTGCGGTTCGTCTCATCGAGAGGATTCACACTGCCAGTACTACGACCTGCTCCCATAGTGGGGAAGGTGCGCAGAAACCGTAGGGTTCAGCGTGCGCCATGTGAAAGGCGGGTGTTACCGGAACTACCAGGAAGGCGTGTCAACTCCTCCAAGTGCATGGTTTCCCGAGGTGGAGGTAGACGCCGTTCCCTCGCGACATATTCGTTTCTCTCCTGCTCTCGTCGATGTCTCTGTTCCGCTTTGTGGAACTGACGTTCCCAACTCGGTGGAGGCTGTACCAAATCCTCCCCGTACACCGCCTCGATGAGCTCCTCGACGTCATTCGGACAGCACACACTGACGCGGTTTCGTAGCACCGCCCAGGTCCGATGCAAGATCAAATCTGAGTACACGTTGATGGTGTACTGCGGGAACCGCGGCCCAGTCGGTTGATCCACGACACCAGTGATAGCGAAGATCTTGTCTCGGAGATGCTCCGGACGGTCATCGCGTTCATGTCGGTGAAGCCGCCCCATCCGCTGGATCATACTATCGATCGGCGCCAGGTCACTGACCATAATGTCGAAATCTAGATCCAGACTACTTTCCAGTACGCTTGTGCCGACCACAATGGCGCGTTGCGGACGCGCACCAACTATCCCGCCCACTGGAAGACCAAGTCTAGAAAGTAGCTCCTGCTCAACCTGCTGCCGATCCGACACTTTACTGGTTAATAGAAAAATCTCTGGCCGTTCAGCTGAAGGCAACCTTTCGATAGCAGCCTTCAACGCATCATACGTGTTATTAGCACTACGGACCAGGTTACGGATGACCGCAGCGCATCCTCCACCCCGGACGCGGTCGAGAACCCAGGGAACAATGCTTCCCTCGTCAACCCGAGGTAACTGAATAACTCGGTTGCCGTTCGTTGAGGACACCCCTGACGTTACTGTCTCAATTTTATCGCCATAGGAATACGTGATTCGGGGATAACCGGTACGGCTCGGCTTTCCTAACTCCTTCCTCACACCTCCTCTACGGCTCCCGGAGCACCACGCATTGATCAGTTGGGTTCGACGGTTGCTGGGGAGAGTCGCTGACAGCAGAATGACCGGTACTCCAAGCCGTCCCAGCCACTGCAACAGTCGATCCAACAACTGCGACATGTAGGTGTCGTAAGCGTGTACCTCGTCAACCACGATTACCTTGTTGGAGATGCTTGCCAGGCCGACACACAAGTGGCGCGCTCGCAACGCATGCTTGATCGACTGATCAACTGTCCCTACTCCCACCGGGAACAACATGCCCTTCTGTCGGCTGAGCCAGTCACGATCCTCTTCTTCGGCTTCCGGATGCTCGTCACGTGTAGCATCCGATGGCTCGACAATTGGGTCCGTCTGACGTCGCTTCGCCTGAACTTCGTCCGCCTTACTGTGCAGCAAACGTGCCTTGATATCCGCCCCAATGTCACTCAAGAAGCTCTCCACCTCACGGAACAGCCCGTTCGCTGTAGCCTGGGTGGGAAGACCAATATAAAAACCATTCAGCCCGAGTCGCTTGACAAGAGCAGCAGCGAGCTGCAGCGCTGATCTGGTTTTTCCTTCACCGGTGGGCGCCTCGATCACGTAGATGCCGCGTTTAATCCCTTCTTCGTCCCCTAACAACTCATCGAGCTTTTTCTGGATCGGACGTATTTCAGCCACTGTAGGAAAAAGTGTTCGAAAGCTCGTGTCGTTTGGTGGACGCCATGGATCCCAGTCGAGCTTGGCTATTACCTCAGTTGCACGTTTCCGAGTGTCCTCCAGATAGGCAGACAGATTCGTTACTGTCTCCCCCCGTGGAAACTTCTTGTCATCAGAAGCGATCCAGTCACTGATAGTGGTCAGGCCAGTCAGCCCAACAGAGGCGGCTAAGCCGCACTTCACCTGTGCCCAAGGCAGTTCCTTAGGATCCCGCAACCCCCATAACCGGATCACCTCACCGATAAATTCATCTCGCCAACGAGCCCACGTCTTCCCACCCAGGTTGCCTTGCCCCCCCAGCCACCTTCATGACATCGTGAGGCTTGATAAATCGTCCGTGATGTCCTCCAAGCGCGGCGGCGATCCGCTGCGCGACCGGTAGCGACGCCCCCAGCTCCGTAAAGTCTTTTCCATGTGGATGGCGGTCACGATGCCATGTGCCGGATCGAACCGGTCATCTTTCGGGTTACGCGCTCGGCGCTGAATGTCGGCTTTGGCCGCCTCACCCATCCGCTGAATGGCTAACTTGGGCTCTAGCCCTTGGAAGGCTGGCATGTACTTGCCTAGATCATGAAGGCCACATAGGACTGATACCCAGCCACGGACGTTCCCGAGTGGAGCTAACCCTTCCTCAAGCTCTTCCCGACACCATCCACCCAGAAGCCGGTCGTACAGCAGCTCCGCGACCACTGCTGTGTCGAGTACGTGGCAGATCAGTGGATGTACGCCGCCTCTAGCCTTCCCCCACGGCGCCCTCGGATCCATCTGGGGCGATATTGTCACATTAGACACACGGAGAGTATGGACTATCTATACCGTTCATCCCTCATCCGACACGCTGAGTTGCAAGTCATCTGTTAGGCCTTACAGACAAGACGTTTCCCATCCAACCTTTTCCCGATTGAGCTACATATCCCATATATGGCATTAGCGAAGGATCGTATGGCAGCATAAGGCGCTTCGCTTCTGCGTTTTCCGCATGTGGGACAGAGGTTGGAGGCTAACTGACATCTCACGAACACTGTGGCGTTCCCACCACAACACCCGGCCCTCCCCAGAGCTGCACCACGATGCTGGATTCCGTTGCTCTGTAGCCGGCCGGTTCTAGGCGACGGCGACGGCGATCAGCCCGACCACCGTCGCTACCAGCGCCCCCGGATAAAGCAGAAACCGTTCTACGACACCGTTGGTGCGGATCCGCAGTCGGCGTGGCGGACATACATCCCACCAGCGTCGTCCTCGGATCCGCAGCGGCCATAGCAGGGGTACGCCGCGGCGGGTCAATGCGTCTCCCGCGGCGCCGACCGCCCACCCGATGGTGACAGCGCATCCGACCACGGTCGCCGCGCCGCCCCACCACCAACCGATCAGCGTGTGAGCCACTATTCCCGCTAAGACGCCGACCACAACAGCACACACCAGGGTGTGGGTCAGTCCACGGTGTCCGTCGGTCACCGGGTCGTCTTGGGAGGTTCGCGTCGCCGCGTACACCTTTATCGCCAGTCGCTTGACCAGCCGATGTGGAAGTTGCCCGAGGCTACGGGTCGCGGTCGAGTTGGGATGGTCGATGTCCGGGCCTAACGCAGCCATCGTGGCCAGTAATGCACCGATTAGGGTGGTGGCGGCACCGACGTCGACCACGGCGCACCCGGTCAGCCATACCGCAGCGCCGGAGGCGGCGTGCGTACGTCCCATCATCGTCCGTTTCCTCCCTCGTCGTCGCCGACCCCTGCCGAGCCCAGCCCTGATTCGGACATCCGCTATGTACAGTGCCGATACAAGTCGATAGCACTGTGGTGTGCTGAAACATCGCACACATCTGCATAGGTCATCACGACGGGTCCTGAGGCTGGTCCCGGGTCGGGCATCCCGGGTCGGGCATAACGACAGGCGGAGCGGGTAACCGGCGGGCATGGCCACCGCGTCACCGGCTACCACATCGACGGCCACCACCCCTGCCCCGGTGACCACGCCCGTTGAGGCTGATGTAGCCGCCGGGGCGCGGTCCCGCGCGGCGGTACTGGCCGCCGCAATCGGGTTGGCTGCCGCGTTGTCGGCGTGTTCACCTGAGTCGGGGTCAGCGGAATCGACCGCGCCGGCTGTGGAGACGCAGTCCTCGGTGGCGGCTCCGGCGTCGACTGTCGCCGGGTTCGCCGAGGTCGTGGCGCAAGTGGAACCGTCGGTAGTTACGGTCCTGGTGGGAGAGGGTCTCGGCTCGGGCGTGGTGTTCGACGACGGCGGCCTGGTATTGACCAACGAGCACGTCGTGGGGGATGCCCGCGAAGTGGAGTTGGCGTTAGCCGACGGTGAACGGGTACGGGCCACCGTGGTGGGGACGGACACCGTCACGGACCTGGCCGTGCTACGCGCCGAGCGTACCGATCTGCCACCAGCTCCCTTCCAGACCGAGCTTCCCGCCGCTGGGGAAGTGGTCCTCGCCCTGGGCAGCCCGTTGGGTTTCCGCAACAGCGTCACGATGGGCATCGTGTCCGGGGTGGGCCGGGAGATCCCCGGCTCCGCCGCCGAGACCAGCTCGCTGGTTGATCTGATTCAGACCGATGCGGCGATCTCCCCTGGCAACTCCGGCGGCCCTCTCATCAACACCGCTGGGCAGGTCGTCGGCATCAACGACGCATACATCCCACCGCAGAGCGGTGCGGTGTCGCTCGGGTTCGCCATCCCCGCCGCCACCGCGCAAGACGTAGCCAGGGATCTCCTCGATGACGGCCAGGCCACGCACCCATTCCTTGGGATCCAACCAGGACGGCTCACCCCGCAGATCGCCGAACAACTGGACGCGCCGACCGACCGAGGCGTCCTGGTCTTCGATGTTGTCCCTGGTGGACCGGCTGAGGCTGCGGGGCTGCAACCCGGCGACATCATCACTGAATTCGACGGTGAGGCGACAGACACTGTGGAGCAGCTGCTGGGTGAGCTCCGCGGGGTAGATCCGGGCGACACGGTCGAGCTGACTTACCTGCGGGGCGGTGACGAGGCCACGACGCAGGTCACCGTCGGCCAGACCGAATGACGTATTTATTCATGGGTACGCGGCCATGGGTACGCGCTCCCAAAAGGCCCTTTCTATTCGCTTCCTCTCGCCTGTGCCCTCTCCACCGCGCGTACCTGTGGGCTGATTGTTCTGTTTGACGTGCCGGCGTTATCCGCCGCGCCCCCTTGCGCACTGACGACCACGCGTCATCGGGTCTGTGGTGTCCGTCGTGGATAAGCGCACGCTTGACGGCTCACCTGACCTCGCGCATTATCGAATCAAATAGTTCCGGAACCAGGTGGTACCAAACTATGGCAACCGATCAGTTGAGCCGCACCTTCGCGGCCCTCGCAGACCCGACCAGACGAGCGATCCTCGCGCGTCTGCGCGAGTGTGGTGAAGCGTCCGTGTCAGAGCTCGCGGCACCGTTCTCGCTGACGCCGCGGGCGATCTCCAAACACATCAGCGTGCTTGAGAGCGCGGGCCTGGTGACCCGGGGCCGCGACGCCCAGCGTCGCCCCAGTCGGCTGCGTGTCGAACCGCTCGCCGAGGTCGACCGTTGGCTGGAGGAGTACCGGGCGGTGTGGCGGCACCGCTTCGACGCGCTCGAATCCGATCTCCAGTCCGAAGCCACCGAAACGCCGTCTCCACAAACCACAGAAACCGACAAGCCCGAGGACTCCCCGGCATCAGAAGGAGCATCGTCATGACCTACTCCGACACCGCTCACGGACTGGTGATCGCGATCGAGAAGGAGTTCACCGCCTCACCAGAGCAGGTCTTCGCCCGGTGGACCGACGCGGACGCGCTCGCCCGCTGGTTCGCCCCCGCCGGATACACCACAATCAGTTCAGCCGCCGACCTGCGGGTCGGTGGATCCTGGCGCCTCACGTTCCGCTCCGAGACCGGGCACGAGTACACCGAGCATGGTGTGTTTCGAGAACTCACCCCTCCGCGGCGCCTCGTTCTCACCTTGACTCAGGTCGATGGCGACCGGACAAATCCCGAGACAATCGTGACGGTAGATTTGGACGACATCGGGACGCCTGAGAAGCCGCGCACCCGGATGCGCTTCACCCAAAGCGGCTACCGGTCAGCCGCCCTACGCGACCAGAACGAGGAAGGGTGGTGCGGCTGCTTCGAGACCCTCGACCGTGACCTTGGCCAGGACACCGGTAGGGAGTCCGATCCCGAGCAGGAGCTGCGTGAGCTGTTCGAGCGCTGGTTCGAGGCGTCTGAACGCAAAGATCTCGACGCGTCGATGGAGCCGATCGCCGACGACATCGTCTCCTACGAGCACCAGGCGCCCCAGGAGTACCGCGGTATCGATGCGGTCCGCGAGGTGTGCGCGGCTGGCTTCGCGTACCAAAGCGGTGACTTCCGGTGGGACATCCCCGACCTTCAGATACGCGTCTGCGGTGATCTGGCCGTCACCTGGGGTTTGAACCGGATGCGCAATACCGCACCCGATGGCTCAACACGTGTGGAGTGGTCTCGCGGCACCCGCGTCTTTGTGCGCCGGGACGGGCAGTGGCGGATGATCCATCAGCATGTTTCGTTCCCTGTCGACGCTGAGGGGCGCGCGTACTCACAACCCTGAAACGCCCATCGCGGCTGTTGCTTCTTGAGATGGAGCGGGCCGTGTGGGCCGGTCCGGCTCTGGTCGAGTTCATTCGGTACGCGCGCCCCGCTGGCATGTGGCTCCACAATGGTCACTCCACTATGGAGTGTTCACTATGGATCCGCGACCAACCTTCTGGTTACCTCTTTGCTCCACGTCGTTCGCGGGCTTCCCGGCGCCAACTCCACACCGCCAGTCCAATGCCGACGGCCCAGAACATGATGAGAATCCCGGCGAACTTAGCGATGTCCAGTATGAGCGGCCCGTTGTACAACTCCTCATCCGTGAGCGAGGGGAACGGCAGAATCAACAGGAACATCGCGAGCATGCGCAGCAGCCAGTTCCCGCCGGACGGGCCGCCCTTTGTGATCGGGTAGTCACCTCTGCGGCGGATCCACCACCAACGAATTAGTAGAGCACCGTTGACCCAGTAGAAGGTGAAGCTGAAGCAGAACTCGAACAGAGTCTCGATGTTCCCGATGGAGTGTTGGAAGATCGGGAGGTATATCAGGAACGCCCCAACTAGCAGCCGCCAGTTGCGCTTCCAGAAGCTGTCCGCTTTGTCTTCTCGAGCATCTTTGTCTTCTCGGGCGTCGGGCAGCTTCACGACTGGGGAGGGCGGCGGCACGCTCAACGGTGGGCTGGCCGCACTGACCTGTCGCGCCGCAGCATTCACGGGCGTCATCGCGCCGTCCAGCGCGTACTTAAATAAAGCGATGTCGTTCGCATCGGCGTACGCGATCGCCTCTGGGGTGTAGCCGGCGTAGGAGAAAGCGCAGCGCCTCGGTTCTGTGTGAGGCGCGGCCCGGCGCCTCCACGGCACCTGGCACAGGTCCGACCGGTCCACCTGTGCCATCCCCCACCACACCCGTCCCGCCGCGCTAGCCGAGTGGATATCGACGTCGTCGCCGGCTTCTTCGGGTTGGGCTACCGCGTCCAGGTACCCCCAGGACCGCATCCATGCCGCCGCGTTGTAGGCGGCATCCTGCCAAGACCGGATCTGGCATGGCCCGGGTTGTGACGACCCCATGGGCAGATCGATCTTGATGTCGCTCACCCATCGGAGTATCACAGTTCGACCTGTGATCAGGGGCGACGCCCGCACCGGCCTGATCGTCGCGGTTTCGCTTACAGATCGTTGGTGAGGGTGGCGGGGTCGAAGGCGACTGGGAACGGCACCTCAGCCCGGAAAACCTCACCCGGCTTCACCGTCGCCACCGTCTCATACTCCCCCACCACGACAAGCCGATACGCCGTCACCACACCATCCCGCCCCACCCGCCAATAAGCAGGGATACCAGCCTCGGCGTACGCGATGAGTTTGTCGCCCTGGTCCCGGATCTCCGTCGAGGGCGAGGCGATCTCAACCACCAGTCCCACGTCACCCGGCTCCTGCCAGCTGACGTCGATATCGACGTCGGGGTGCAGGACTGCGACGTCACAGATGAGGTTGCCGTGGGGTACTCGTATCCCCACCTCGTAGCTGACTCGCCATCCCTCGGGCGCCGCATCCCTGAGAATAAGGATGAGATTCAGACCAATGGCTTGGTGACGTGCTGTCGGCGGTGGGCTCACGATGAGGTTCCCGTCGATGATCTCGTAGCGGTGCCCGTCATCTGGCAGCCGCTCCAGATCCGCCTCACTCCAGCGATGCTCGAACACCCGCAGATCCCACACCGGAGCATCACCCGACCACCGCCAGGCCTCACCCCCACGGGACTGCCGCTCGCCCATCACCGGCCCCACATCCACGTACGCCCGCGACGCCAACAATCGGCACCTCCCTTCCATCCTGACGCGACAGCCAACGCACGCCAGCACAGAAGGTCACGCCCGATCAGCCAACAGTATCGGCAACACCAATCAGGGGCATCACTCATTGACGGGTCCACAAATGACAGGCCTTCGCAAGGGTACCTGGCCTTTCCTGTGCCTCTTGATGGTTTTCCAGCACGCTATGGCTGCCGCAGGTCGCAGCTCAGCGGGTTACGAGAACAACGCGGGGTGCGCCGTGTTCCGGTCAGCCAGGTCCTGCAAGGATTCGTTCGGCTATCAGCCGATCTCAGCGTAGCTGTGCAGTGTCGTTGCGACGTACGCAGCCATTGACAGGGGAGGCGGGGTGGCGTGAATCCCTATTCACTCGGCACGCCCAAACGGCCGATACCTCCCTTTCAAGGCAGCTCACTTTCAAAGTCAGAAGCAGCAACCGCACGGATATACTGAAGACCAGAGCTCTACACGAGTCTTCCAGACCGTCTCCACAATCACCTTAGGAGGCCAGTCGGCTCAGCCTCAACCTCCACTGCACTGACCACCACATAAAGCCATCGGAACTCACCTTTGAGCACTTTCATCCAAATTAGAAAAGAGTTCTACTCCTCAAAACTACCCCCAAAATCTGAAAAATTTTGTCAGTCACAATATCAATATCAGTTTCTGCAACAATTTTTTCAGATTCGATGGTCAACCATTAAGATATCTCCACAAATGAGGGATTATCGACCACCTCGCCCCTCTAGATAGCCGAAAGATCAACATCCATACCTGACCTACCTTCAAGCGCACGACGAACTCTGCTCAGCCTTGCACCTCGCCACCCTGAACTCTGTTGTCCCAAAACGCCACCAATGACCGGCGCCTAACCTCCACACTCAGTTCCGCGCGAGTCATGTTTCACGGCGGCGCCGCGTACCCCCATGTCTTCCACGACGACCGCAGTAGCCGTCATTCGGCTGGAGCTGGGCGTTATCGCTGGTCACCCACCTCCCGCATCCTGGCTACCTCAGCACACTCTGTCCCTATCCCCACTTCCACTACGACGGTGCCAGGTTAGAGCGCGACCTGGGCTCTACTCCCTGCTCGCCAGCGCATCCCCTAAACAACACAGCGATCAGTGCGACCGATCGACTCAATACCGACGATCGGACAGGGGGTAAGTACGCATAGAGATTGCGACTCAACATCAAAAGATGATGCTCAACCTCTGAAGGCATATCGCAATGCGAAAAGACACGCGAAGAGCTTAACCGCAACGACCGCCAGACAGACCAGGCTTTACCGATGAGGCAAATCTCAAGAGCTCCCTCCAAAGAGGAGTCTCTACTCTCACCGGACCGCATACCACCGGTAACGATCACCACGAAACATCACGTTCCGCTGTGGCGGGTGTCCTATTTGTTCAAGGCGATTCAGGAGATGTCCTAAGACACCACACCGCGTACACGCATACCTGGACTAAGCCGAAGCATCGTGATTCGAAGACCGTGAACTGGTTACACAACCAGAGATCCGGACTCGACAGATTTCAGGCACCCGCGTAACCTCTACGCACAGTGTGCACACCGTGCCACAGTGTCCGATCGCTTCCCGGGGCCAAACCACAACTCTCATCCGTTTAGGCACCGGTCGCGCCACAGGTGAGCTACCCCTCATCCAGGAGGCTGCTGTGCTCGTCGTGTCCTGTGAGGGCATTCACGCTTCCCAGGAGCTGAGGGATGGGGCTTTGGGAGCGGTAGAGACCACCGCCGATCTGCGTACCACGAGGAGCGTGAGCGGATCGTCCACATCCGCTTGTGCTTCTCAGACTGTCTTCCTTGCCCCGGACCTTGTCGGAGCCTACTTCTGATGTCCCCGCTGCCCCACACATGGCTGTCTACCCAGCCACTACACCCTGACCGCTATGTCAGTTGCCAGGTTCAGGTTTGGAGGCCGCTAACTGGACAGTGGGCAGAAAGCATCCGTGGGGTACGCGTACTTGGACGCGAGGACACTGACGACGAGATCAAACCCGCTAGGTGGCGTCTGCCCACATTGGTACGACGGGCCCTATCAGCTCTCATCCACAGGAAGTGGGAGTACCTGGTCCGTCGCTTCGATCGCACCAGACAGCGACGCCGCATCCGTATCAAGGCTTTAGCGCACGCTCGTCTCTTCCCTGACTGGAAGGACGCCGGAGACTACGAACCTGTGGCCTCGGTGCTGGGCCAGGGCCGTGCTCTGAAGGTACTGCGGTCGTTCACGCAACGCTTAGCGTTCGCGATCTTGATAGATAACGGTGATGTGTACCTGAAGCACCGGTCACTGCTTTATCGTGCTCCCCGGCTGGCCTTCTCTCCCGCGTACCCTCTGGTCTGCGTTGCCTACCACCGCACCGGTGCGGAGCCGAATGCTCCGGTGTTGAAACGCGAAGGAACTACACCCGACCAGGCCCAGGTCAGCTCGTTCCCCCGGCTCCCGAACCGACTCAAGATCCCCGAAGCCGATCCGGCTGATCACGGCCTGGACACCGTGACGCGTGTTCGCAGCGTATGGCCCACCATTGCCGATATCCTCAGCGGCTTTCTGAGCTGTGAAACGTCTTCGACGACCCCATTCAGTCCCGTGCCCAGACCTTCTTGTTGAGGAGTTGAGAGCGTGGATAGGCGACTGATCACAACGGCGCTGTTCGGTCGCTGCCGCCGGGCAGGCCAGGTTCCTCCCAGTCAGGGAGAGGGAGACAGATCATGACCCTCCCCGTGGAGATTGTGACCCTCGTCAGTTCCCGTAGTGAGCGGGACCAGCAACGACCCGGCCCAGACCCTCAGGTGCTCGCTCTGGAAGTGGAGAACTTCCGTGGCCTGCAGAACATCACCCTCTCGTTAGGACAGCTCACTGTCCTGATCGGTCCACACGGCTCAGGGAAGACAAGCCTGCTGGATGTGTTCGGTTTCATCGCCGACGGTGTTCGGTACGGGATCGAAACGGCGCTGGAGCAACGCGGTGGCTTCGCGCGGGTGGCCTTCCGGGGTGGTGAGACACCACCGGCGGGGATCCGGATTCAGGTGAAGTTCGCCAGCAGCTCCGACGGGTCCGACCAGGAACGTAAGGCCGCGCTCGCTGAAAAGCTGGCATCGCTACGGAACTTCCGGTTGGACGTGGCCGCAGCACGCCGCCCGTCCCGTTTCCCCCAGTCGGCGCTGGCCGATGACGCCTCCAACCTGGCCGCCATCCTCCTTGGACTACGCACCCAGGGCGGGGAAGCCTGGCAACGGTTGCAGGCGGACGCGATCGAACTGCTGCCACAGCTGGAACGTATCGCCTTCGGGTATCCCGGTGGCACCGATCAGGTCGAGGTGGTGCTGTACGAGCACGGCCTGCGCTACCCGACCCGACTCGCTGACGCCTCCAGCGGCACCGTACGGCTGCTGGCCCTGCTCGCCCTGCTGCACGACCCAAACCCGCCTTTCCTGACCTGCATCGACAATCTTGACGAAGGCTTACACCCGCAGGCCTTTGACTTGATCGTGGAGCGGTTACGCCAAGCCAGCGAACGCACCCAGCTCCTGATCACCACAAACTCCCCCACCCTGGTGGACCGGCTCAAACCAGAGGAGTTAGTGGTCTGCGGACGTCGCCGCGACGGATCCGTAGTGATTCCCGCGTTTCCCACTGACACGCTCCACGGTATGGTCCGGGCCAGCGCGGGTCTGCCCTTAGGGCACCTGTGGTTGTCGGGGGCCCTAACCAGGGTCCCGGGAGTCGATCAGTGAACCGCCCTGAAGCCAGCACTACCCCTCTGAGGAAGCGGTGAGCGAGACCATGACCGACCAAGGCGCCCCCACCTTTCTATGGGGAGTAGTCGATCCTCTTCTCGGCCTCTCCTTCCTCATTTTCGGACACGCACTCGCTGAATGTCCTACAGGTGCCCAAGACCGGACGGAGACTGGACGTCGACGGCACTCGATCTGTAGCCGTTGGGCCTGATGCGGATCCCGTCGATGGGGTGAGGTTCACGGTCCCCGACACCGGGTACGCGGTGTCGGGGACCGCTACCTATGGTCGTTTTTCCAGGGGTGAGAGCCGGCGGTTCGTGTGGACAAGCGACGCGCTCGCCTAGGTGGGGACAAGGCTCACCTGTCAGGTATAGCATCGAAGCCTGGCTTCAACGCCGCTCACCATCCCCACCTTTGCCGGTACGCCTCGGCCAGCCACTGATTCGCCGCGTCCTCATCTGGACGCTCGGGAAGCGGTGAGGTCACCAGGAGCTTCTGCAGCCGCGCCTCCAGCTCCGCCGCGGCCTCTAACGCCTCCTCCTTGGTGTGCTCGCCGCGGCGTAACTCCCGCAGCCAGGACCCCCACGGCTCCGGGATAGGCAACGTGATCCGCCCGGTCTCCAGTAACTCGACACCCTGGACCCCCAGCCGCACCATATGCATGGCGTACTTGGTGTCGAAACCGTATAGCTCTACCAGCTCCGGACGGTTGGTGTGCTTGCCACCGCGTACCCCAAGCAAACGGTCACGCTGCGCCTGAAGATAACCTAGGAAACGGGGCCCGGCCTGCCGTGACACGATCATGTCCGCTCGGTCACGTAACTGCCGACCGAGCTCCGTCATCGTCACGATCTCAACCTCGGGAACGAACAACGGCAGCAGAACCGTCGGATTCCCCTTCAGCGCCAGCCCCATCCACTTCCGGGCCGAATACACCACCAAATCCAGGTCACCCGGCCCTGACCGCTTCCCCTCCGGCTGAGTACGGTAAATGTACTGCTCGAAGCGACGCATGCCGATCACATACTCGGGCGGCTCAAGGCAGATCCCCATCTCGTCACGGTCATCCTGGCCGCTAATCGCGGTGCCCTGCACACCTGAACCTACCTGGCAGCGCAGGATCGTCCCCTGTTCAGCAATCAGCCGAGCCTCGCTGGTTGAATGCTTCATGCGTCACCCCCTCGAGCAACTCCTGTCCGTTAGTAAACCCACCAACGCAAACGAATTACTCGCACCATAAAATCAGTGGACAAGCCAACGACCTGCCATTATGGTTATCACTTTTTCAGGAGACAGCTTGCCGTGCTTAAGCCATGCAGACATCGAGAGGAATTCACCAGAAACATCCCGCACGCATCCAAGAAACAACATCATGAATTAGAAGAGTTGGCTACTTCCTAGACCTTGTTGCTGCGGGCGGAACCGGCTTGCTCACGTCCCTAAGCTTGTCCAGCCACAAGCAACATAACGGACGGAATCCGACCGCATTCATCCTAGGAGTGACAGCTAGAGCCCCTCAGGAAGCGACACACCCAAAGAATGCCCCTTTTAAGGACTTCTGAGGCATTAGAATGTGCAAAGTTTACGGACAGATCCAGTCCTCTTATGTAAGGGGCGATGTAAAATCGCAGGTCGTTTCCTGTCCTCCCCACGCATGTGGGGGTGTTCCGTTGTATCCAGCGACGGCGCTCGGGCCGGCGTGGTCCTCCCCACGCATGTGGGGGTGTTCCGACGACGCCCAGGCACCCAACGGCCCGTTCAACCTCCTCCCCACACATGCGGGGTACCGCTTCTGAGACTAC